>Ga0172379_10011474_pt1 | contig 10544 bp, 15 predicted proteins | sample GrowelOW334metaG_FD_119756 | JGI IMG/M metagenome (GOLD analysis project Ga0172379, IMG submission 119756) | Groundwater microbial communities from an aquifer near a municipal landfill in Southern Ontario, Canada - Groundwater well OW334 metaG | ecosystem: Environmental > Aquatic > Deep...
CCAGTGGTTCTATTTTTTTAGAAAGATCACTTGGTGTTATTTTCCCTTCATCAAAAGACACTTTGGCGCCTTCTGTTCCGTAGTTTACTTCTACAGAAGAAACTCCATCTGCTTTTTTGAAAGTTCTCTCTATAATCCCAGCACATGAAGCACAATGCATACCTTTTATTTTAAATATTTTATTTATCATATATTTTAAATTAATAAATTACTTCCTTTTAAGACCATAAACTTTTAATATTTCCTTGGTTGCCTTGTCTGTTTGACCTTTTTGTATCTGGTTCACTAAGCAAGTCCCCAAATGACTTTCCATGAGAGCATCCTCTACTCCAGAAAGTGCTTGTTTGATTGCTGATGTTTGAGTAATAACATCTATACAATACTTATCATCTTCTATCATTTTTTCTAGCCCGCGAACTTGCCCTTCAATGATTTTAAGTCTGCGTATTAATTTTTGTTTATCTTTAGTCATAATAGCATTATATACCCCCTAGGGGTATATGTCAAGACTTTCATCCCCTATTTAGTTTTTTATTTATTTAATGCTAAAATAAAAGAATGGAATCAATATTAAAGTCGGATATATTTTTTTTCATTACTTCTATTTCAGTGGTTGTAATTACCCTCACCTTCTTTGTTGCTGGTTGTTATTTTATAAAAATATTAATTAATTTTCACAAGATTTCAATTATATTAAAAAAACATACAGAGGACATAGATAGTGAACTTCGAGACATGGGTAATCATATTAGGCAAAGTCCTTTATTCACTTTTATTTTTGGTAAAGAAAAAATTAAAAGAGAAACTGAGGGACGATCAAAGAAGTCAGTTTAGAATATCGTTTGAAATTATTAACTAACTCGCAAATAGCGGAATAAAATATGGCAAAAAAGAAAAGTAGTGGCTTGAAAACAGCGTTGGGAATAGGTGCAGGAGTAGCAGTACTTAGTGCAGCAGCATATGTACTCTTTGGACCAGAAGGAAAGAAAAATCGAAAAATTATTAAAGGGTGGGCTGTAAAAATGAAAGGTGAAATAATAGAGAAATTTGAAAACGCAAAGGAACTTACTGAACCAGTTTACCATCAAATAGTAGATGGAATTCAAGCAAAATATGCAAAGCTTAAAAATGTAGACAAAGAAGACCTCGCAAAAACTATTGCAGAAATAAAGAAACATTGGAAATCTATTCAAAAAGACGCAATGGGCAAGAAAACAAAGAAATAATATCCTTTATTAAATAGAAAGACTACTAAAAAGTAGTCTTTCTATTTGCTTACAAATCAAATGTTGATATAATGTATCATATGGATGAAATAAAAATAGATACAATACAATGGTCTGCTCCAGAGTATTCACATAAAGAACGTAATAATGACTGGTTTTGGGCTTTAGGTATTATTACTGTTATTGCTTGCGGAATTGCAATTTGGTTTAAAAATAATATATTTGCAATTTTCATATTATTATCTGGTTGTTCTTTAATAATGTTCACACTCAGACAACCCAAAGATGCTTCTTATACTATAGAAACAAAAGGTCTTACAATGGGAAAGGATTTACACACATGGAAAAGTATAAAAAGTTTCAATATTAAAAATAATGAGGACGCCCCTTATGTTAAATTATTAATAGAAACAAGTAATTATTTCTTACCAATTTATACTATCCCCTTACCAAAAGAACTAGAAAACTCAACAAAAGAATCCCTTTTAAAGATAATTTCTAGATCTGAAATAGACGAATCAAAAGCAATGGTCTTTGTGGAGAAATTGGGGTTTTAAAAAAACTAGCTAAAGCTAGTTTTTTTAAAATTGTGATCCCGGTAGGAATCGAACCTACATCGCAACTTCCGCAAAGTTGCGTCCTATCCATTGAACGACGGGACCATGCTATTACGTTATAAATCTACACTAAATAACTCATAATCGCAAGCAAATTTTGTCTATTATTTTTTGTGCTATAATATTCACAAGTCGTATTTATAAATTTTAATTAGTCTGCCAATTGGCAGGAATAAAAATGGAAGAAAATAAAAATTGCATGAATTGTGAAGGTGATAAAAGCAAAATGGGTCACTGTTGTGGTCATAAGTGTTGCGGAAAAATATTAAAGATAATTGTAGTGATAGTCATCCTCGTTGCTGTATTTTGTCTTGGGTCTCTATACGGAAGAAGCAACAACAAATTACGTTATGGTTATCAAGGGTTTATGATGAATGGTTTTTATGGACCTAAAGATAATCTTAATAATAGCGCTACAGGTAGTACTACTGTGAATGTTTTACCTGAAGAAAAAGGTACTTCAAATACAAAAACACTTCCAGTTTTGCAATAAATTGTAAACCAAAAAAACAAGGTCTTCCCTCAAATATACTCTGAGGAAGACCTTGTTTTTTATTTAAAGAAGACTATTTTTTTAAAATATCACTTAACCTTTCTTTCCCTAGGATATGAAGTTCTGTAATAGCCCGAGTGAGTGCCACGTAGAGTAAATCTTTTTGCATTCTCTTTCTCTCTTCCAAATGTTGAGGTAAAACATCAATATGGTGAGTTACTTCAAAAGATTCTTTTGTAATTCCAACAATAAAGACAATATCAAACTCCACTCCTTGTGATTCGAGCATTGATAGTATGTGTATATTTTTTATACCAGAGAATTCTTTCTTTAACTCCACAAGATACGACTCATCTTTAGCCAGAATACCAATACTCCCCTCTTTGTACTTTCCAATAAATTCTTTAATATGTATTATTTCTTCTTCACGATTGTTTATCATTTTTTCTACAACTAGTGGACCTTCTTTTACAACATCAGGTATTATCACATCATAACTAAGCCCTTGTATAAAGGATAAAATATTTTTTGTATTTCTATAGACCTTGCTCAACCTAACATTTCTTTCGGGAAGAATATTCTCTCCAATATCCTCCCAATTTCTTATCGTTCCAAGTTTCACTTGTTGGGCGATATCACCAACATAAACGGATGATTTAATATCTTCTTTCAGACAGTTTTTAAATATTTGTAATTGTTCTGGTAAATAATTTTGAAATTCGTCAATAATCATAAGAGAGTATTCTATTTCGGTTTTTTTAGTCTTTTGGACAAATTTATCTTTTATGAATACTTGGTAATCTCTCTTTGTTTCAAACTTCTTATACTTTTCGAAATATGATTTTAGTAGAATAGTAAGATCAAATCTATCTAGTTGTTTGTCCTTTTTTTGTTTATCAAATAATTTTAAACTAGCCTGTGATAAACATTTATTATACTGAAAACTTAATGTAGTGAATATATTATTATTATTCCAAACAGTGGTCGTATTCTCTCTCAATGCTCTAAGCTTTTGATATTCATACAAATCTCTTTCTTCTTCATTCTCCCCATATCTCTCAATGTATGAGTATTCATTTAACCCTAGCACAAACAGTGCCCATTCTGAAAAAGTTGTTATTTGTACATTGTTTATACCCAACCCAGGAAGAAGTGTAGAAAAATATTCTTTTGTTCCGACATCTTGGACAAATACAATTATTGATTCGGGTGGATAAAATTCTGCTGTATCTGGAGCCTGGGTTAGATATGCGACACGATGCAAAGCTAAGGTCGTCTTACCTGAACCAGCAGGACCAGATACAACAAGTGGTCCTTTATGACTAGCACGGATAACTTGATCTTGAGCTTTTTCCATTTGTGCCACAATTTCTGGAAGAATGAATTCTGATTTTTGTTTTGTAAAATGTTCTTGGTAGATTAATTCACGTGGCTTGTTCCCATCTTCAAGCGCAAAGAAAATAACTTTCCCATCCACAATCATGTATTGCTCTTTCTTTTTTATTATTATATTTTTTTGTGTACCATCAGGAAGTTTATAAGATACCTTTCCTGGACTTTCAAATCTAATAGCCGCAACAGGAGAAACCCAAGAATATATTGATTCTTCTGAAAATTGATGCTTGGAAAAGAAGTATTCTTTCTTATCCCCTTTCTCATCTACAATATCGCATTTGATAAAGTAAGGGGAACTTTCGAGATTGTTGAGTTCAACCACTCTCGTCTGTGCATTTGCTTTTTGATTCAAAAAAACCATTTGGTCCTCAAGAAACATTCTACTGATTTCTTTCAAGCTTCTATTTGCTAAAACTTTTGTGGATTCTAGTTTTCCTTGAATCTTTTCACGAACAGAATCAATGTGTAATTTTAGTTGATTCAACAACTTTTCTTTATGTTTTTCCATAATTTTGCATTAAAAAAACCGCTTCTGGCGGTTTACATAATGGTATTTGGGACGATTTTACTTTGATAATAATTTAACCTAAACATAAATGTTATCATATCAAATACCACTATTTTATGCAATAGCGTGATTATTTCCTCCCTGCCCAATCTTTAATTTCTTTATATGTTGCTTCTCCGCAAATAGTTTTTCCTGTATTTTGATTCAAGAAAAATGGTACTCCCCCGCACATGTTTTCCCCGACATCTAGCTCTGTCAGCATTTTGTCATTATCTTTATTATTCCAAACTTCTACTTTTTTTATATCTACACCTTCACTTATGAGTTTATCTACATGCTTTTCTGGGGCAATACAATGTGGACATCCTAGTCCATAAAAAAATAATAAATCTTTCATAAATTGATTATATCACTTGATTGAAAGAAGTAGTAATTAGTCTTTCCAAAGGGGCTTCTGAGACTCGACGGAGCGAGGATTGAGCAAATTTTTAGCAAAAAATTTGTGTACCCTTTGGGGAGAGCTAATTACTACTTCTTTTAATATGCAAAATAAAAAACCCGACACTATGTCGGGTTTTTTATTTATTTTGTTATTTTTGAAAGTCTAGATTTCTTACGAGAAGCAGTGTTTTTCTTTATTACTCCCCTTTTTGTTGCTTTATCTATAACACTGTAAGCGGATGGTAATAACTTCTTTGCTTCTACTTTGTTTTTTTCTTTTACAAGCTTTTCAATTTTCTTGATTGATTCTTTGATATTTTTCTTGTTACGATCATTCATCGCTTTTTTTACAAGAGATCCTCGAAGGGCTTTTTTTGCTGATTTTGTAATTGGCATAATATATAATTGCTGATTGATAATTACTAATGACTAGTTTAATAACTTCTTTGACTGAGACCATTACACAATACCAGAAATAGCCGAAAATGGCAATATTTGGTATCATCTAAGCATGATTGCAAGATTGGAGGGAATAATTATTCATATAGCTGACAAATTCTTAATTGTCGATGTTTCAGGAGTTGGATATAAATTATATATTACAACAGATACTCTTGTTTCATCTTCATTGGGAGATCATTCTTCTTTTTGGGTACATACTGCTGTTAGGGAAAATTCTATTGATTTATATGGATTCAAAAACATCAATGAGATGTCTTTCTTTGAACTTCTTCTTAGTGTTTCAGGAATTGGACCAAAGTCAGCATTGTCAGTCTTAATGGTTGCTCCTATTGATACTCTTAAAAGAGCTATCGCCACTGGTGATACTGGTTATTTGAATAAGGTTTCTGGTATTGGCAAAAAAACTGCGGAGAAGATCATTATTGAATTAAGAGATAGATTGAAAGATTACAAGAATGACGACAATACCCCAGGTTTACTCCGTGACGAAAGCGACATTCTTGAAGCATTGAAATCTCTTGGGTATTCCCAATATGAAGCTCGCGATGCATTAAAACAAGTACCTCCAACTATCACTGGGACAAACGCTCGCATAAAAGAAGCTCTGCGTGTCCTAGGTAAAAAATAATATGCCAGAATTACCAGAAGTAACAACAACAGTAAAAGGGTTGCAAAAAGTTTTACCGAAACTTATTATTGTTTCTGTCTGGACCGACTTGGCCAAGAAAAACCAAAAGATCAAGCAATTTCAAGATACAATTAAAAGCGAGAAGTTTTTTGAAGATTTCAAAAAGAAAGTAATTGGAGAAAAAATAATAGATGTAAAGAGGAGAGCAAAAAATATTTTGATAAATATTGCTCCCACCCCCTCGGCCTCCGGTCACTCCCCCTCAGGCAGGGGGAGATATACAATCCTGATACATCTAAAAATGACTGGCCATTTACTGTACGGCAAATATATCTTTCACCCCTCCCCAACCCTCCCCTTACTAAGGGGAGGGCGAAGGGTGGGGTCTTGGGCCCCCGATCCCAATGAAAAGAAAGCTTTATTTGATCCATTCAATAGATTCATCCATGTGGTTTTCACTTTTTCAAACGGAAAACATTTAGCATTTTGTGACTCACGCAAGTTTGGAAAAGTAACAATTATTCCTACTCAGGAAATAGAGACCACTTCTCATTTAAAAAACATTGGACCTGAGCCATTAGAAGAATCTTTTACATTTTCAGAATTCAAGAGTCGTTTACTTTTAAAACCAAACTGGAAAATAAAAACAACTCTGATGGATCAATCAGTAATAGCAGGAATTGGAAATATTTATTCAGATGAAATGCTATGGTTAGCAGGTATACATCCAGAATCAAACCCTAAAAAAATATCAGAAGCACAACTGTTAAAATTATATAAAAACATGAAAGATATTCTAGCTAAGGGTATTGATTTTGGAGGAGATTCAATGTCAGATTATAGAGACATAAATGGAGAAAAAGGAGAATTTCAAAATCATCACAATGTTTATCAAAAGAAAAATACCAAATGCGTGAAAAGAGGCTGTCATGGTGTTATAATAAGAAAAGTTATAAATGGTCGCGGTGCACACTTTTGTGGTACTCATCAAAAATTGTTTAACTAATTTAAATTATGATTAAAAAATTCAAAAAATACACAAAGAGTAATAGTGGTGAAATAAGTTTTGGACTTGAAGTACTTTTGTTTGTTGTTGGTATTTTTATAATATGGATTCTTATGGGTGGGGCAAAAAAGCCTGTCGATAAGCCCTTCATCAAACCTCTCACAGATCAAACAAATCCCGGAGCAACATACGGCCCAAATGATGCCATAAGATAAATCAAAATAAAAAACGATGCCACCGCATCGTTTTTTATTTATCTATTTTAGTTTTAGTCTTGTCTGTGGACCAACTATACCATCAACTTTTAATCCATTTGCTTTCTGAAACTTCATAACAGCTTGTCTTGTCTTAAGACCAAAGTAATTTGTTTCGTTGTTTAATGAACCAGCACCTGTAGTAGAAACTATATATCCATGAGTATTCAAGTATATTTGTAATTGTTTTGCATCATTCCCTTTCATTTTTAATTTAAGGGTTCTAGTAATATTTATGGGATCTGAAGTGGTAGTTATAATAGTATTTGATTGTTGTTGTAATGCTATTCTCTTTGCCTGTTGTTCTGCTAAAAATTTATCTCTAAAAGCTTGAGTGGTGCCAGTAACATCATTCGTTGTAGTAGAACTAGAATAAAGATCAGAATTGTATACTCCCTCTCCATAATTATTAGCATTTACATATGAAAAAACCGAGAAAAAGAAAAATGCACAAACTGGAATAAGTAATATATATCTATGTATTTTATTAAGCATTTTTCTTTCCGCCACCATATGAATAATTACCATAAGTATTACCCTCTTTTTTAGGAGTGAAATCTTTAGCAATAGATGGTACTTTACTTGCCACAAAAAGTGTAGCAATTGATAATGCCGATAATAAAAATTCTTTTCTTGTTACTTTTTTGTCTAGTATCATATGAGTATATTATATAAAATAAGTTGATAAAGGTAAATAGTCTGTTCCTTAATAAAATAATTCTTTTTTGAAAGAATGGTTCTTGAGAACTCCTATATATTATTTTAATTTGATCCTTAGTGTCCCCTTATTCATAATATGGTCTGATACTGAGACAAGCCTTAATGAGTACCACCCATTACTATCTTTTTCAGAAGTAGTAAAAAATGCCATATTTATTGGTAAACCTAAATTAGTTAGTGTTTGTTCGTTTGTTGTTACCCCAAAATCTTTAGATGTCATTAAAGAATTGGCAATAGAAACATTATATGTTCCACAGACTATTTCTCCATTTGAACTACACATAAATGTTACCGGCCTTTTTGTACTAGCAAACACATGAATATAGTTTCCAGTATCAGCTAATCCAGAAATAGGACAACTGAATATACCGGCATTTGCTATATTAGTAGAATCTGATACCCAATATACAGTAGTTGAACCAAAATACATTCCGGTTGATTTATAATATAAGTTTTCAGAACCAGAATACGCTATGCTCCACTCCCAAGTATCATTAATAACATTATATATTCCTCGTATCCAATGACATTCATAAACAGGGCCTGATCTATCCTGATCACCTGTTTGTATCCAAAAAGAGTTATCGTTAGGATTAAATGAAACAGTGTGAATATGACGACATATTATTGGATTTCCAGCATCACCTAATGAACTATAATAAGAGTTTCGTCCAAACTTATAAGCAACTTTTACATGAAGTCCATTATCAATAGAATAAAATACATTAATTTCACTATTTCCATCGTATACATTTGTATAATTTCCCCAAACTAAATATTCTGTCCCGTCAATTTTCACTTGAGGTGCAATATCCATATTTTTAAAATTATTACCTGTAGCAAAAGGGGTAAAATCATTTCCATTAATGTCAGTCACGATAACCTCAGAATAAGAAGAAAGTTGATTATAACTCGCATATAAATGATCCTTGACAGCAAAAAGAATATTATAATTATCAAAAACATATGCAAATTCAATATCATTATCTGGTGTAAACGCCATCGAATTTGACCATGTGATACCACAATCTTTCGATAAATAAAAATTATTATTTTTATGAACTAAAAGGATATCACCCCTTTGAAAAACAATATTGTCATTGGGAAAATATTGATAATTAATATAATCATTAGAAGAAACTACGGTTGGTTCTAAAATAGCAGATTGACAAGAAGAAATATAATTATCTAAGGCAGTCTTTAAGACTTGCATTTCTGTTACAGTCAATGATCCTCCAACATAACAAAATGCTTGTTGTATAACAGAAAAATTAGTAGGAGTTCCATTATTATTTAAAGCTAGAGCATATATATTTACATTAGGAATTCCTGTTGATGTTTTTGTTGCTGTATAACTTACATTATTACAAAACATTTGAACAGAGGATGAACTTGACCTATTAATACATTTTAATCCAGAATAACAAGCGGAAACTGGGGCATTAATATAAGTAAGGCTGTTAAAATAAATTCTATTATATACAAGCGCTAAATTAACAAATGAGATCATTCCCGAAAATGATACGGCGTCAGCACATCCTAACTCCCATGAATAGTTTGCATCTAAAGAATAACAATATGCCCCAGCACTTGCACTATCCCTAGTATAACCCAATCCATCAACTGTTGGGTTCCAGTGTAAATCAATATATCCATCAATTCCATTTCCCATAACACCATGATTGTTTTGAAAAGTAACAGTTCCTTTTATCTCTGCTTTTGTACCTGTTGGGTTTTTCCAGTTAGTCATAGCTTCAGAATTAGTATTCGTATGGCTAGCCCACATCCAATAGGCATCAATCTTTCCTGTTGATAACAATCCCCCATTTTTAAGTTCCCCCACAAAATTATCTCCCGCTTGAGTCTGATTACTATCTGGTTTAGTTATATAGGAATCATAAACATCTTGGTATTCATTATTAACTATAGTAAATGCGTCTGAAACATTTGAATAAATAGATTGAGTTGTTTCTTTATAAGCAACAATCTTAATATAATACAAAGTTCCAGATGTTAATCCTGTAACTGAATGAGTAGTCCCAATAGTTGAAATAGTATCTTTTAATGTAAAATTAATATTATCTGTCGAAGTATAAATTTTATGACCTGTATAATCAGAATGTCCATTATTTACCCAAATTAAGTTAATTTGGGTACTTGAGTACACGGTCGCTACTAAACCAGATGGAAATCTTTGTTCCCAATAATTACCAGCCAAAAATATAGGTTGTATATTCCCAAACCCCGGCTTCATTGTACTTGTACGATGTTATAGACAATATCAGTTCCGACCATTCGATAACCAATGAAATTATCAGCAGTGGCTGTTGTTGTTAGAGTTACACCTCCTATGTCTTTGGTGAACATTGTACCTAGAGATACAGTGTAACCTCCAGTACCATCCATAATGATTTCTATCATTCCAGCATCTCCGTCTGATGTGTTGGTAAGGTTTATTGTAGTATTACCTGTTATCAATCCACATTTGAAATCTTTATGAGTAGTTGCATCTAATACCAGAGGATTGGCAAATACTGGAGTTTGAAAAGGATCAGCTAGAACAGTAGGAGCAGTAATGTCTTTCAGAGTTCCATCTGTGCCCAAAGAAACAGAGAGAAAGTCATTAAGAACTTCTCCCCAAGTATTATTGTCTGAATTGACTGTTGGTAATCGTGACATATATTATAAATTTATTTTAAAATTAGTGATTAAAAATTAAACAAAGACTATGGGTTCATTATAATATATATATATATGCAACACAAATAATAATGAGAGCAATGCGAAGGATTGC
>Ga0172379_10011475_pt1 | contig 10542 bp, 8 predicted proteins | sample GrowelOW334metaG_FD_119756 | JGI IMG/M metagenome (GOLD analysis project Ga0172379, IMG submission 119756) | Groundwater microbial communities from an aquifer near a municipal landfill in Southern Ontario, Canada - Groundwater well OW334 metaG | ecosystem: Environmental > Aquatic > Deep...
TACTCCTTGAAATGGTCCACATCGAGCAGGGCAAGAAAAACCGGATACCCCTGCCGGTGGGCTCGCGGCACTTCCTCGTGCAGTTTTATCTCAAAGCAGCGCCGGTTATATAGATCGGTGAGCATATCGCACATGGAGAGATGCTCGAGTTTTCGGATCAGGTTCTGCTCGCGGATGACCCTGCGGACCTTGGCCTCCAGCTCATCCATGCCGAAGGGCTTGGTGATGAAATCACTGGCTCCGGCCCGGATCACATCGGTATAGCCATAGGTTTCGGCATGGCCGGTGATAACAATGACTTCGATCTGGGGATACTCCTCCTTGACATGCTTCAAAAGCTGCATGCCGTCGCAGCGCGGCATGGTCAGGTCGGTGAGGAGCATAGTGAACTCACCCTGTTTGAGCTTGGCCTTTGCCTCTTCGCCGTCCATGGCCGTATCAAAAGCATGGCCCAAGGCGATCACGGCACGCTTCAAGATCTCGAGGATGAGAGGGTCGTCATCCACCAGCAGGATGCGGTTTCTTATTTCAGGCGGTAGTTCGTTGTGCAGCAAAATAGTCACCCAGAATCCTTGAATGGTCAAAGGCCAACACCGGTAGCGATTCTTCGTGGAATATCGCCACCTCGCCCGCGTCATCACCAGCCATAGGCGTTCCTTCCGCCGTGGCAAGAAAAACCGTGCTCACCGTATGCTGCCGGGGGTCGCGATCCGGATCGGAATAGGTGTGAAACTGACGGCCAAGGCGGATGGAGAGCCCAGTTTCCTCCAAGGCTTCACGCACCGCTGCCTGCTCCAGCGACTCCCCGTAATCTACAAACCCGCCGGGCAAGGCCCAGGCCACTGGTGGATTTTTCCGCTTCACCAGAACAACCCCGCCACCTAGGATGATGATGATATCCACAGTGGGTACCGGATTTCTATGGGCCGGTATGGCCTGATTGCCGGCGGGACCGTGGCTCACCAGGCAGCCTCCCCATGGCACAGGGCGTGGATGCTGGGCCAGCTCTCCACCTCAGGCAGAGCGTGCTTTCCCTGGTTCCAGGGCTGGCGATAGACAATGGGCTGAATGCCCTCTTCCTGGGCAAGTTGCAGGCAGGTTTGCGCTCGGTCATCCACAAAAAAAGCAAGCCCCATTTCCCGGATATGGACGGCCTTGCTGTCGTGTTCGCCGGTGGCCACCAGCCGCACTCGACCGTAGACCTGTGGGCCCAGTTCTTTTTTCAACCAGCGGGCAATGGGCTTTTTTTGTGGTCGGGCCGTAATGAAGGTGAGGGGGCCATGGTCGGCAAATTCGGTCAACACCTGCCGGGCATGGCTCATAAGCCGCAGTCCACAGGCAATGGGCTCTTCCAGCAAACGGCCGAAAATTTCATCCACCAATCCCGGAGCAAGGTCGAGACAATCCTCCACCTGAAACTCGGTGATCTCCTCCGGGAGCACCCGGACCCCATAGCCGGTCCGGGCCAGACGGATAAAGGCCTCCATGGTATCGGCAACCACGCCGTCTATGTCAAAGCCGATACGGCTTGGGTGAATATGCATACGGTCTGCCCCTGAGCCGCACATATATATGTTGCGGAGAAGAATCAAAATCGGGTACATCTTTGCGCCATATCGTAACTATTGCATTACTTTAAACCAGAAACCGGCGAAAAAGGCAAAAACTCTTCTCTTTGTCTGCGAAAAACCGCCTTTTGAGCCAGGAAGGTTTTCTTGACAAAAAAAACGAAAAAAAGCATAGTTGCTCATTCGTCCTCAAACTAAACGGAGCACCAGACTTTCATGAAGCTACCCCCCCTTACCATCGGCAAGTTCACCGCCCAGGTTCCCCTTGTTCAAGGAGGCATGTCCATCCGCGTCTCCACCTCTGCCCTGGCCATTCCCGTTGCCGAGTGCGGCGGTATCGGCACCATCGGCGGCTCGGCCATTCCGGTGGAGGAGCTCCAGGCTGACATCCGTAAAGCCAAGGCGGCAACCAAGGGGATCATCGCGGTGAACATCATGTTCGCCATGAAAAATTTCTACAGTCTGGTCACGGGCTCCATCGAAGCCGGGGTGGACATGATCGTCACCGGGGCCGGTTTTTCCCGGGATATCTTCAAGATCGGTAAGGAAACCAACACCCCCATTGTCTCCATCGTTTCCTCACCCTCTTTTGCCATCCTCGCCGAGAAACTTGGCGCTGCGGCCATCGTGGTCGAGGCCAAGGAGGCCGGCGGTCATCTGGGCACCAACGTGGCTCTGCGCGAGCTTTTTCCCGAGATTCGCAAGGTGGTCAAAAAGGTCCCCCTGATCGCGGCCGGCGGCATCACCAACGGCTATGAAATGGCCGAAATGATGGACAAGTACGGAGCGGACGGCGTCCAGATCGCCACCCGGTTTGTCCTCACCAAGGAGTGCTCGGTGGCGGAGAGCTTCAAGCAGGCCATGCTCCACGCCCACCAGGAAGATATCGCCCTGATCAAGTCCCCGGTTGGCTTGCCCGGTCGGGCCATCAAAACCCCCTTTGTCAAGCAGCTTTTGAGCAATGCCGACCTCAAGGCCAAGGAATGCAAATATAAATGTCTGAAAAAATGCGACCATGTTTACTGCATCAGCGACCGGCTCACTGCGGCCTGTGAAGGTAATATGGAAGATGGCCTTGTTTTTTCCGGAGAAAATGTATTTAAAATCAAGGAGATCCTCACCGTTCGCGAGGTTTTCGACCAGTTTATTTCGCAGGCCGAGTCCATGTACAAGGAACCTGCGGCTACGTATTGAGCAGGAATATTCATACCTTGCTCTCCTGCCCGGAAAATCCCATGGACCCATCTTCTGACCTGCCTGATCTGCCGGAACCCCTCATCATTCCACGGGCCGAACACCCCATTTCCCGCAAGGATATCGACCGCGAGGCCCTGAAGGTGATGCACCGTCTCCGCGACGCGGGCTTTTCCGCCTACCTGGTGGGCGGTGCGGTGCGCGATCTTTACCTCGGTAAAACCCCCAAGGATTTCGACATCAGCACCAATGCCCGACCAGGACAGCTGCGCACTCTTTTCCGCAACAGCCGGATCATCGGTCGCCGCTTTCGTCTGGTGCAGGTCTTTTTCTTTGGCGGCAAGATCGTCGAGGTTTCCACCCTCCGCTGCCGCAGCGAGTTTGAAGAGGGTGAAAAGGAAGAGGACGAGGTGCTGGCCCACAACAACACTTTCGGCTCCGAAGCGGAAGACGCCTTCCGGCGGGATCTCACCATCAACGCTTTGTTCTATGAGATAGAGAATTTCACCATCATCGACTACACGGGCGGGGTGGCGGACCTCAACAATAAAATTGTCCGCATTGTCGGGGAGCCGGACCGAAGGATTGTCCGGGATCCCGTCCGCATGATGCGGGCCATCCGGCACGCAGCCAGAAGCAATTTCACCATTGAGGATCGCACTTGGCAGGCCATTGTCGCCAACCTCGACACCCTGCGCCTCTGCCCGGATTCCCGGGTTCGGGACGAATTTTTTAAAGACCTGAACAGCGGGGCCTGCGCTCCCTGGTGTCGGCTTGCCGTGGCCAGCGGGCTCTTCTTTCTCCTCCTGCCCTGCTATGAAGGGATCATCAGCCGGGAGCCGGAGGAACCATCGGGACAAACCCGCCTTCTCTTCGCCCTGTGTCAGGTAATCGATCGTCTGCATGGAGAAGGCAGTCCCCTGCCGGAACACCTCCTGCTCGCGGTCCTCTTGCTGCCCTGGGCCCAGGCGCGCTTCGACCTGGTGAACCAGACCGCCGAAGGCCGCGAAGCCTTTACCTTTTCCCGCACCCTCCGCACTGAGATTGATGGACACCTGGAGCATCTCAATGTCAAGCGTGCCTCCCGGGAGGAGATCACCTCGCTGCTGGTCAATCTCCCGGCCTTTGTCCGACACGGCGCCGAGCAGACCTGGCCCGCCTGGTTGAAACGCAAAAGTTATTTCCCGGATGGGTTGCTGCTGTTTCAGCTTTACCAGGAGGCCCTTGGCGGCTCGCCCGCCGATCTGACGGTGCGGCCCGATTCTGCTACTTCTTCCCCTCACGCCCCCAGAAGCGGCAAGCCCAGGACCGGAAAACCCCGGTCGCCCCGGTCAGAAAGCCGCACCCCTGCGTTTTCCGGCAAAAAGGGTGGGATCTTTGGCCTCAAGTAGGCCGAACCCTGACGCCAGTGCTTGCTTTTAGAGACAAGGCCTTACTGTGAACCAGCTGCCCGACATCACCAAACTCCAAGCCCTACCCTTGGCCGAACTCATGCGCCAGGCCCTGGCCACCAAGCTTGCCCGGCGGGGAACCTCCTTTTCCCTGTGCAGCATCATCAATGCCAAATCCGGCCGATGCAGCGAGGATTGCCATTTTTGTGCACAATCGGCCCATTACCAGACCGAGGCGCCGGTCTATCCCCTGCTGGACACAGCCCAGATCATTGCCGCCGCCCATGAAGCCAAAAAAAACGGGGCCAGCCGTTTTTCCCTGGTAACCAGCGGCCGAGGGTTGGCAAGCGAAGATTTGCCCCAGGTGCTGGAAATCATCCGCGCCATTCGCACAGAGGTGGGGATCAAGGTCTGCGCCTCCCTGGGGATCTTGGGCGAGTCCGAGCTTGGGCAGCTCAAGGAGGCCGGTGTTTCCCGTTACCACCACAATCTGGAAACCTCCCGGGAATTTTTCCCGCAGGTCTGCACCAGTCACAGCTTCGGTGACCGAATCGCCACCATCAAGGCCGCCCAGGCCGTGGGCCTCTCGGTGTGCAGCGGGGGCATCTTCGGCCTAGGAGAATCCGAGGCGGACCGCCTGTCCATGGCCCTGAGTCTTGTCGAATGCGGCATTGATTCGGTGCCCATCAATATCCTTATCCCCTTGCCCGGCACGCCCTGCGCCGGACTTGCGCCCCTGGCCATCCCGGAGATCCTCCGCTCCATCGCCCTCTACCGGTTGATCCTGCCCCAGGCGGCGATCCGGTTGGCTGCCGGCCGCGAATCCGCCTTGGCCGATTTTTTGAGCTCCGCCTTCATGGCTGGCGCCGACGCCATGATGATCGGCGGCTATCTCACCCAACGGGGCCGCTCCCCGGAGGCAGACCTCCAATTTGCCGAAGACATCAAACAATTATGGTCGATCTGAAAGACTGGCTGAACCAGCAACGGGTAAAGGGGGGGCTCCGCAGCCTGCGCCCGGTGCTTCGCCGGAGGAACGGACGGATCACCCTTGTCGGTGACGAGGACCGTGAACTCCTCGATTTCTCTTCCAATGATTACCTGGCCCTTGCCGAACATCCGGCCCTCATCGCCGCAGCTCAGCAGGCCCTGAGCCGGTTTGGCACCGGTTCCGGCGCGGCCCGTCTGATGAGTGGCGACCTTGCAGTGCACCATGAGTTGGAGGAAGCAGTGGCCCTTCTCAAGGGCAAGGAGGCCGCTCTCACCTTTGGCAATGGCTACATGGCCAATATCGGCATCATCCCCGCCCTGGTGGGTCGCCACGACCTCATCTTCAGCGACCGGCTGAATCATGCCAGCATCCACGATGGCTGCCGCCTCTCCGGTGCCCGCGTGGTGCGCTTCCGGCACAACGACTTTAATCATCTCGAAGACCTGCTCAGGGACAAACGTGGGGCAGGTACGGCTCTAATCGTAGTGGAGTCTCTGTACAGCATGGACGGGGACCGCTGCCCGTTGCCTGAGCTGGTGGAACTCAAGGAGCGTTTTGGCTGTCTGCTCATGGTGGACGAGGCCCATGCCACCGGAGTCTTTGGTCTGCATGGCGGTGGGTTGATCGAAGAGGGCGGGGTGAGCGACGCAGTGGATCTGGCCATGGGCACCTTCGGAAAAGCCCTTGGCAGCTATGGCGCGTATGTGGCAGGCAATAGGGAGATGATCGATTATCTGGTCAACCGGGCCAGGAGTTTTATTTTTTCCACCGCCTTGCCCCCAGCGGTTGTCGCAGCCTCCCTGGCTGCAGTGCATCTCGTCCGGCAGGAACCAAATCTTCGCCATGAACTGCATGAAAAAATCGCCTATTTCAAGGCACTGCTACGCGTCGGGGGATACGGTGCGGACCTTGGTTCTTCGCAGATCATTCCTATTCACATTGGAGAAAGCGATGCGGCGTTGAACAAGGCTGATTTGCTCAGAAAGCAAGGGTTATTCGCCACGGCAGTCCGGCCACCCACCGTGCCGGACGGCACAGCGCGGCTCAGATTGTCCATTACCCGTCATCACAGCACAACGGATCTCGCCCAGGCAGCCACGGTACTGCTGGAGATTATGGATCGATAGCGTTTATTTTTGGAGGCGGGAAAAAACGAGGAGCAGGGGAGCGAAATTTTCGGGCTGGGAAGAACCCAGCCCGAAAATGAAACAGCGATTTACTTTGCAGCAGCAGGAGCAGCAGTCTCAGGAGCAGCAGCAGGAGCAGCAGCCTCGGGAGCAGCAGCAGGAGCAGCAACAGGAGCAGCAGGCTCAGCAACGGGAGCAGCAACAGGAGCAGCAGGAGCAGCCTGCTCTACCGGCGGAGCTACTACTGCTTCTTCAGCTTTCTTGCAGGCAATCATGCCGGTAGAAAGCAGCAGCATCAAGGCAAAGGCAACGGTTGTTTTGATTGATTTCATGGTTCTCTTCCTCTCTTTGTGTTTTAATAATTGCGACAATGCGCATTACGCTTGGTAGTGATCACGCCTGGATCACCCAGCCAACTCTTCCCTCGGTCAGGGGGTGACAAATAAGAGTTTTATACCTCCGGTCCTCGCCAGAGTAAAGGGAAAATATACACCACCTTAGAAAAAAACGCCTATCCCCTTTATTCTTGGCAAACAGGGCAGTAAAAAGTGGCTCGCCCGCCCAAGACGGTGCGCATCACCAGCTGGCCGCAACGCAGGCAGGGCTGCCCCTGTCGCCCGTACACCGTGAGCTCCAGCTGAAAATACCCGGCCTCGCCGCTGACGTTCTCGTAATCGGAGATGGTGGAGCCTCCCATGGCAATGGCTTTTTCCAAAATGAGCCGACTCTTCTTGACGATGAGCTGCCAATCGAGCTTCAACAACCGGTTGACCGGGGTCAGCGGATGGGTGCAGGCGGCAAAGAGCGTCTCGTTGGCGTAGATATTGCCTAACCCCACTACCACCCGGTTGTCCATGAGAAATCTTTTCACCGGCTGCCTCTTGCCCCGTGCCTTTTGAAGCAGATAGTCGGCGGAAAAATCCTCGGAAAAAGGCTCCGGCCCCAAACCGGCAAAGGGATCCTTCTCCCGCAGCTCTTTTTCCGAATATACCTCGACACAGCCAAACCTCCGCACATCGTTAAAACGCATCTCTTTGCCGTTATCCAAAAGAAAACGGAGATGATCATGCTTGCGGCGGGGGGTGTCGCTGTCAAAGAGGCCGATCTTGCCGGTCATGCCGAGGTGGAACAGCATGATGGCCTTGCCGGTCAGACGCAGGAGGATGTATTTGGCGCGCCGCTCCACCCCCAGAATGAAGGCGCCCTCGACCTGGTGGTCCATCTTGGCCCGGGGGAAAGGCTTGCGCAGTTTTTTATTGCTGTAGGAAACCGAGAGGATTTTGCGCTTAAGCACCAGGGGGGCTAGCCCTTGGCAGATCACTTCCACTTCCGGCAGTTCGGGCATGGTAAGACTCCTTTCTCAGCCTGCGCTCTCGGGCTTGATTTTCCGGATCAGCTTGGGGATGAAGAAGGAGCCGACAAAGAGCGCCAGGGAGAAAAAGACCTTCCAGCTCACCAGCTGCCACCAGTCCCCGGATTTCCAGACCTCGGCCAGGGTGGCGAAGAAAAAGGTGAGGACAAAGCCTCCGGCGAGAATACCGAACAGGGTGCCGAAGAAATACTCCCGAAACGTCACCCGAGTCAACCCCATGCCGAAGTTGAGGGGGGTGAAGGGGAAAAAGATCAGCCGCAGGTAAAGCACCGTGGCAAAGCCGTTGGCCGCGATCCGGTCATCGTATTTCCGTAGCCGGTCACCGATCAACCCCGCGGCAAAATCCCTCCCCAGGTAGCGGCCGATGAAAAAAGCCAGGGAAGCGCCAAGCATGGCGCCCAACTCATTGTAGAGAAAACCGTACAGGGAGCCGAAAAGCAGGGCGCCGAGGCCGGTGAACAAGGTGGCGGGCAGAAAAAGACAGATGCCCCCGGCATAGAGGAGCACGAAGACCAGCGGCCCCCAAGGGCCAAAGGAGTTCACCAGGGATTGCAGGTAGTCGGGCGAAATGTATTGCCGCACCGGGGTAAAGCGAAACAGGGTGATCATTGCGGCCAAAAACAGGGCAAAAACCATTGCCTTGCCCACCCCTTTTTTGGGGGCCTTCCCCTGGGTCTCTCCTGGTTTCATTGCGCACCGCCCAGCCGTATTTCCGCCTTGTTCCACAACGGGCACTGCCCACCAATGCATTCCCGATTGGCGGAAAACTGCCGGCAGACAAAATCAGCCTCAGCCAGGAGCGACACCGGCAGAAGGCGGTGGGAAAGAAGCGCCGCTTCCCGCAGGGCCGTGACCGTTTCCCGCTGGCAGCAGCGCGCCCCTTGGGTCAGCGCGATCTCGCCCAGCACCCGGGAGGTGATCTCCTGCACCTGCTGTCGGGGTTTGGGGGTAAGGGGTGTGGCTTCCAGAAGAACGCTGAAGGCGATGCCCACCCCGACCGCAGCGCCGCAATTGCCCCAGAAGCCGCAGACCCCACCCGGCACCTTGCTGCCCCGCTCAATGCCGGTGAGGATGGCTTCCCGGCTGATCTTGCCGCCCAGGTTTCGGTAGGTGGCCAGAATGATGCCCGGCACCATGGCATGGTGCTCCGGCCCGTGTAGGGGAATGGCCGGGTGGCGGCGGATCGTGTCCAGAAGGATCAGCATGTCCTGTTCTTTTGTTTCCGCACAGAGAAGGCGGATGGCGGAGAGGCCGTCCTGCTGGTGGCAGGCGTCGCAGATATAATGGCCCTCTGTGCAGACCGCGTTGGTTTTCTTGACCCCGCCGCAATAGTGGCAGGCCACCGCCCGTTCATGGGAGAGATAACCGATCTCCTTGCCGCAGGCCATGCAGCCCGATTGATGCCGACCGGCAACCGGCGGGCGCAGGCTGGGAAGGGCAACAATTTTACCCGGCGCCTCTTCTTGTCCACCACCACAACCGCTACTCTGAAGTAGGGGGGGATCGGTCGCCGGGGCGCAGCAACTATTTTCCACGGTCAGGTTGACGGCCTCCCCCTGCCCATTGAGGATAAACAGCGAATCACACAGGCTTTCCGCCTCGTTCAAGTCCACCGTCGTACGCTGGCCCTTGAGCAGCATGGCCCCACTTTCCGTCCACACTGCGGCAAACGGCCCCCGGTAGATGACCTCCACCTGGAGCACCTCTTTCGGCTTGTCGGCCCGGAAGGTGAGGGAGTAGAACCGGGTTTCGCCTTCGATCCGGTAGGGGAAGCGCTTGACCAGGCTGACCCCGGCAAAACCGGCAGTTCGGAGCATACCCAGCAGGTCCTCCTGCCGCAGCGCCCCGCCCAGGCATTCGCCCCGGAACTGCTCGTTATTTCTGATGGCCACCGGGATGGATTCGTCGGTGACAATGTCGGACACCACCAGCCTGCCGCCGGGTTTGAGTATCCGGAAAATCTCGTGCAGGGTTTGCCGTTTGTCCGAGCTCAGGTTTATCACGCAGTTGGAGATCACCACGTCGGCAGTGGCGTCGGGCAGGGGGATGTCTTCGAGAAAGCCCTTTTTGAACTCCACATTGTCATAGCCTAACCGGCTGGCCACCGTTGCCTTGGCCACCTCGGCCAGATGGAGCATCTCCTCGGTCATGTCGATGCCGATCACCCGGCCCGACGGCCCCACCTGGGCTGCGGCCATGAAGCACTCGACCCCGCTGCCGCTCCCCAGGTCCACCAGCACCTCGCCGGGTTGCGGCTCGGCATCCTTAACCGGGCTGCCGCAGCCGTAGGATTTTTTTCGGGAGTCCGCCGGGATGAAATTTGCCAGGGCCTGGTCCGGGGCAAAGGGATTGACGATCTCCTCGTTGGCGGTGAGCGCGGCCCGACCGTAAAACTCCCGCACCGTGGAGTGCCCCTGGTCATCGGCCAGGGAAATCACGCAGTTGCAGTGGGTAAGCGCCACCTCCTGGCCGGTGTCCGGGCAGTCGTGGCGCACCTCGCCCATCCGCAGCAAAATCTCACCTTTTGCCCGGGCAGGATATTGGCGGGCCTGTCGGCTGATCAGCCAGAGGGCCAAGCCGTTATACAGCTCCACATAGGGATCATGCCCAACCAGATCGCCGCCGGCGAGATAGCTGTGGTCCAGATCGCCGCCGCCCACCAGAAAGCGCAAGGGGTTGGCCTGATAGACCTGGCTTGCAGCCAGGGTTGCCTTGCGGATCTTCTCCAGCACCGGGCTCTGGTGCCAGACTTTTTCCAACCCTTCGGCCAGGATCCCGCAGGCCAAAGCCGCAAGGCCGACCAGGGCGGGGGAGGGGTAGATCAGGCCATCCGGCCCCACGGCCAACGATTCCCAGGCCGTGTTGGACAGGTCATGCCGGGTGCCGGGGGTGCTGAATA
>Ga0172379_10011476_pt1 | contig 10542 bp, 5 predicted proteins | sample GrowelOW334metaG_FD_119756 | JGI IMG/M metagenome (GOLD analysis project Ga0172379, IMG submission 119756) | Groundwater microbial communities from an aquifer near a municipal landfill in Southern Ontario, Canada - Groundwater well OW334 metaG | ecosystem: Environmental > Aquatic > Deep...
AATGATTATGAAGTGGGCGAAGATGTAACCGATGAGGTTAAACTGGCCGATTTCGGTCGCAGAGCGATTTTGGCTCTTCGCCAGAACCTTACCTCCAGGATATTGGAACTTGAAAAAGACAATATTTACGGAAAATACAAAGACCGTATTGGTGAAATTGTTACCGGCGAAGTTTATCAGGTTTGGAAGAAAGAGATTATGGTGGTGGACGATGAGGGAAATGAACTCATCTTACCAAAAACAGAACAGATACCATCTGATTATTTCAGAAAAGGGGATTCTGTGCGTGCAGTAGTTGTGCGGGTTGAAATGCGAAACAGCACTCCTTTAATCGTACTTTCTAGAACCAGCCCCATTTTTCTGGAACGTCTTTTTGAAATGGAGGTCCCGGAAATATTTGATGGCCTTATAACCATTAAAAACATCAAACGGATTCCGGGAGAACGAGCAAAAGTAGCTGTTGAATCATACGATGAGCGTGTAGATCCGGTTGGAGCATGTGTGGGAATGAAGGGTTCACGGATTCATGGCATTGTCCGTGAATTGAAGAACGAAAATATCGATGTCATCAACTTTACCAACAACACCCAACTTTATATTCAGAGGGCATTAAGTCCTGCAAAAGTTTCGCTTATTAAGCTGAACGAAACCGACAAACGTGCCGATGTTTATTTACAACCCGACCAAGTGTCGTTAGCCATTGGTAAAGGGGGGTCGAATATTAAACTGGCCAGCCAACTGACCGGCTACGAAATAGATGTTTACCGTGAAACGGCTGAAGACGATGAAGATGTGGATTTGGACGAATTTACTGATGAAATTGAAAGCTGGGTATTAGACGAATTGAAAGCCATTGGTTGCGACACTGCCAAGAGCGTTCTCGACCTCTCCATTGAAGATTTGGTGAAACGTACCGATTTAGAAGAAGAGACCATCAAAGATGTGATTAAAGTCCTTAGGGCCGAGTTCGAATAAAAACGCTTGGTCAGTAAGGAGATATGTAAGGTTCAAATTTAGGTTAAGTAAAAAGAAAAGGTCAAGAAATGACAGACTCGAGTAAAGTAACACGACTCAGCAAAATTGCCAGGGAGTTTAATGTAGGGATAAGCACAATTGTGGAGTTCCTTCATAAAAAGGGAATTACTATCGATGCCAATCCAAACACAAAAATTACCTCCGATTTATATGCCATGCTCTTAAAAGAGTATAGTACCGATATCCGTGTAAAAGAAGAATCGGCAAAATTGGAGTTAGGAATCCATCGCGGTAAGCAAGAATCTGTAAGCATTGATGCAGAGTTTAAAGATTCAGAGGATGATCAGGATAATGAACCCGATGAGGTTTTACTTAAAGACCTGAGCAGTCATAAACCTATTGAAAAGGAACACAAACCTATTCATAAACCCGCTCCAAAAGAAGAGCCTATCGAGAAAATTGAAACGGTGGTGGACGAAGTAAAGGTAAAAGTGATTGGCAAAATCGACTTGGAACCTAAAAAAACAAAACCTGTGGTTCATCCATCAAAAATTGAAAAACCCAAAGAGTCTGAACCCAAGAAAACAGAATCGGTTCACAAGCATGAGCCTAAAAAGGAAAAACCTGTTCCGGTTGAAGAAAAACCAGTAGTTCCCGAAGATAAAGCAGAAACCGCCATTGCATCACAAAAAGAAGAAATTGGGGAAATAAAAACTCAGGTAGAACAATTGGAAGATGTAAAAGTGGTGGGAAGAATCGACCTAGCTTTACTAAACCAAAAAACCCGCCCGGCAAAGAAATCGAAAGAAGAAAAAGCCAAAGAACGCCGTGATAGGGAAGTTGTCCGCAAGCCTTCCGATGAAACAACTGAAGAGGCTCCATCAACCTCGCAACATGAAGATTCAAACTTTATCCAACGCAAAGTGGAACGCCTTTCGGGCCCTACCGTAATTGGGAAAATTGAATTGCCAACAGAACCGAGAAAAGATAAACCAGGTGCCCCTCTTTCAGAAGAAGACCGCAAAAAGAAAAAGAGAAAACGGATCAGAAAAGATAAAGTTGAAGTAGCCCAAGAACAAACCGGTGCGGGTCAGGATCCGAATAAAAAATTGAAACAAGCCGTTCCTCAGTCACAGCAACAGCAGCAACAAAAGAAAGGTGGCAAAAAGCGGCTGATTAAAAAAGAGGTTAACGAAGAAGATGTACAAAAGCAGATTAAAGATACCTTAGCCCGGTTAACCGCTACCAAAGGGAAAAGTAAAGGATCAAAACACCGGCGCGATAAACGCGAGTTGTATAGCCACAAGGCTCAAGAGGAAATGGCCAAGATGGAGGCTGAAAAGAACATCCTCAAAGTGACTGAGTTTGTTTCGGTAAACGAACTGGCCAACATGATGGATGTGGCAGTTACTGAAGTAATTGGAACTTGCATGAACCTGGGCCTCTTTGTTTCTATCAACCAAAGGCTTGATGCTGAAACCATGTCGCTGGTAGCAGATGAATTTGGCTACAAAGTTGAATTTGTAAGTGCCGAACTCCTTGAGTCTATTGCTGAAGAGGTAGAAGATTCTGAGGAAGATTTGGTACCCCGCCCTCCGATTATTACCGTAATGGGTCACGTTGACCATGGTAAAACATCGTTACTTGATTACATCCGTAAAGCGAATGTAATTGCTGGTGAGGCCGGTGGAATTACCCAACATATTGGAGCCTATAGCGTTGCTACTGAGGATGGCAAACGGATCACCTTCTTGGATACTCCTGGACACGAGGCATTTACAGCCATGCGTGCCCGTGGAGCTCAAGTTACCGATGTGGCCATCATTATTGTAGCTGCTGACGACAGTATCATGCCCCAAACCGTTGAAGCCATTAACCATGCTCAGGCTGCTGGGGTTCCCATTGTATTTGCTATCAATAAAGTTGATAAACCCGGAGCTAACCCCGAAAAAATTAAAGAAGGATTGGCCAATATGAACCTTTTAGTTGAGGAATGGGGCGGCAAATACCAATCGCAGGATATTTCGGCCAAGCAGGGGTTAAATATTTCCGAATTACTTGATAAAGTAATGCTGGAAGCTGAAATGCTCGACCTTAAGGCAAACCCCAATAAAAAAGCATTAGGTACCGTTATTGAAGCTTCGCTGGACAAAGGGCGTGGTTATGTGACTACCATTTTGGTTCAAAGCGGGACTCTTAAAATTGGCGACATTCTGTTAGCCGGTAACCATACGGGCCACGTGAAGGCGATGTACAATGAACGGAATGAACTGGTTAAAGAGGCTGGGCCATCAACCCCGGTTCAAGTGCTTGGCTTAAGCGGTGCAGCACAGGCAGGTGATAAATTCAATGTGATGGAAAGCGACCGTGAAGCCAAGGAAATTGCCAACCGGCGTCAACAACTTGCCCGGGAACAGGGGTTACGTACCCAGAAACACATTACTCTGGACGAAATCGGACGCCGGATTGCTATTGGAAACTTCCAGGAATTGAATGTCATTGTGAAGGGTGACGTGGATGGATCTATCGAAGCGTTGTCCGATTCATTAATCAAGCTTTCAACCGAAGAAATACAGGTAAATGTAAAACATAAAGCTGTGGGTCAAATCTCCGAGTCGGATGTGTTACTTGCTGCAGCTTCCGATGCTATTATCATCGGGTTCCAGGTGCGCCCATCTATGGCTGCCCGTAAATTGGCCGAAAAAGAAGAAATCGATATCCGCTTGTATTCCGTTATTTACGATGCCATCAATGAGGTAAGAGACGCTATGGAAGGAATGCTTTCACCAGAAATAAAAGAGGAGATTATTGCTACCATTGAAGTACGCGAAGTTTTCAAGATAACCAAAGTGGGTACTATTGCCGGATGTTATGTCCGCGATGGAAAAGTGAAACGTACCTCGAAAGTACGGGTTATCCGCGATGGAATTGTGGTTTACACCGGAGAGCTTGGATCGCTCAAACGCTTTAAGGATGACGCCAAAGAGGTGGCCTCCGGTTATGAGTGCGGTTTGAACATCGAGCGTTTCAACGATGTAAAAGTGGGTGATATTGTGGAAGCTTACGAACAAGTGGAAGTAAAACGTACGCTATAGTTCATTAAAAATTAGATATATATAAAAGAGGCTGCCCCAAATGGGGCAGCCTCTTTTATATATATCTTTCTTCATTTGTATATTTTTGGATTATCTCCTTAAATCCGCAAGTCGCAGTGCGACTAAATTGAAAAGGAGTGTTTTACATCAATTCAACAACCTCTGATTTAGTGAAGTCGCGCCGCGACTAAATCTTTCATTTTTTTGACTTTTCATTTTATACCTGCGGAATTAAGGTATCTAATAAGATTCTGTTTTACGAGAAGTTGCTTTTTGTTTTGCCCTTACATTAAATATTCAACTATGATAAACAGCCTTTCAACTTAACACGTTGTAGCTAATATAATATCAGTGATCTAAACCCACAAGCAAACAACAGTGCATTTTATTTTGAAAATATTTCTCACTTCACAAGCAACTAAATAAAGGTTTCAAACATCTGCAAAGCGTCAAAAAGGGTGAAATTCTGAGTAATGCTGGTGTTACAGCTACACAGAATTGAAATTCTAAGTATTTTTAACTAATTATTAATTTATCGCTATATGAAACGATTTACTTTTATTGCCTTATTTACCTTGAGCCTGGGATTTGCCTTTACATCTTGCAACAGTGATGACGATTCGGTGACCTATTGGTATAATTACGGCACCTACATTGAAACAACGAGCAACAATCAGGGATTTGTGGTGGAGCTTGATAGCGGGGATACCTTAGTTCCCAGCCAAATAGATTACCTGGCGGATGAACTGGAAGATAGCTCCCGCGTAATGGCCTATTTTTCTATTGATTCAGAAACTGAAAACGTGATTCATTCCGGGTATTTAGAGCTTTATAGGGTTTTGACCAAAGACATTATTCAATTAACCGAAGAAAACCAGGACAGTATTGGAAATGATGGCGTAAGTGTGAATGAAAACACCATCTGGCTAACAGAATACCATTTAAATGTTGTTTTTGGTTATTATGGTGGTGGTGTAACGCATTATATAAATTTGGTAAAGCCTATTCAGGATACCGTGGATGATGAGGGACGTCTCATTTTGGAATTACGCCACAACAACAATAACGATCCTTACCAAAACGTGCTTACCGGCGTGGTTTCATTTGATATGCGGAGTTTGTACCAACCTGGTATGGACAGCGTGAACTTCCTGTTCAAATCTACCGATTACTATGAGTTTACTTGGGAAGGAACCTATTATTTTGAAAATCAATCTTTAAAATTGGCACCAGCCAACATAAATGGAATCCTACCGGGTAATTTGAAATAAATGAAGCCTAGAACTAAATTTGTTTTCGTTTTATAGTTTCTTTGAATCTTTTTCAATATAAGTGGAGGTTTCGTCACGATGAAACCTCCATTTTTTGTTGTTATATTTCAACTTCCCCCGCTTTTTAGCCTCATATTGTTGGACCATCCAGGTAAAAAGGTTCGGAATAATTTTTAGCTTTGCAGATTCAAAACCATAAATGACATGACACATCCTACCATCTATATTTACAACACTTTAACTCGCAAGAAAGAGGAATTTGTTCCTTTGAATCCAAATCATTTGGGCCTTTATGTTTGCGGCCCCACAGTTTATGGCGAGGCACATCTGGGTCACGCAAGGCCATACATAACCTTTGATGTGGTTACCCGTTATTTTAAGCACCTGGGTTATCAGGTCCGATATGTACGAAATATTACCGACGTGGGACATCTAACCGACGAATTGGTCAATGATGGGGAAGATAAAATAGCAAAAAAAGCCCTGTTGGAGCAATTAGAGCCCATGGAGATTGTTCACCAGTTTACCGAAAGTTTTCACAATAATATGAGGTCATTAAATGTATTGTCGCCCAATATTGAACCCAGAGCAACCGGACATATTATAGAACAGCAACAAATGATCCGTCAAATCCTTGAAAAAGGTTTTGCCTATGAATCGAATGGTTCAATTTACTTTGATGTGGTGAAATACAACGAAAGATTCGATTATGGGAAGCTATCGGGCCGCAATATTGAAGATTTATATGAAAATACCCGCGAGCTGGATGGGCAAAGTGAAAAAAGGAACAGTTTCGATTTTGCCCTATGGAAAAAAGCGGCGCCCATACATATTATGCGTTGGCCATCAGAATGGAGCGATGGATTTCCGGGCTGGCACATGGAATGTTCAGCCATGAGCACCCGCTATTTAGGCGAAACATTTGATATTCATGGTGGTGGAATGGATTTGATATTCCCACACCACGAGGCAGAAATTGCTCAATCAACTGCAGTTCATGGGCATGAATCGGCCAGATACTGGATGCACAACAACATGATCACCATCAATGGGCAAAAGATGGGTAAATCGTTGGGAAATTTCATCACCCTTAATGACCTTTTTACCGGTAAAAACAAATTATTGAAACAAGCCTACAGCCCAATGGCCATCCGCTTTTTTATATTGATGGCTCATTACCGAGGAACTGTTGATTTTTCAAACGAAGCACTGCAAGCTGCCGAAAAAGGATTGGATCGGTTGATGAAAGGCATAGAAACACTAGATAAAATTAAACCTTCTGACAGTTCTACTATTGATGTTCCGACCATACGTGAGAAATGTTATCAGGCCTTAAACGACGATTTTAATAGCCCGATTCTTATTTCCAATTTGTTTGAAGCTGTTAAAATGATAAATCTGGTATTGGTGGGAACCGAAAAGCTTGATGCTGCCAGTTTGCAACAAATGAAACAATTATTCTCCGATTTTGTGTCCGACATTATGGGATTGCTACCTGAAAGTAAAGATAGTTCGGGGAAAGGGCAACTTTCGGCAGAACTGATCGACCTTCTTTTAAACCTTCGGCAAGATGCCAAAAAGAATAAAGATTGGGGCACTTCGGATAAGATCAGAAATCAATTGACCGATTTGGGTGTAGTCATCAAAGATACCAAAGAAGGTTTTGAATGGGAATGGAAGTAATTTGAAGATTCTTTGATTAAACCTGCGATTTAGTTTCATATCCATAAATTTGAGAAACAAAATCTTGCAACTTGCAACTAATTATTATTTTTGCCGATTATTTTTTGATTGATATATAGCTATGGAAACATTGAAAAGAACAAAAATTGTGAACGTGCTCAAGTCGGATGGCTTTGGCAGCAAAGTTTGTGTAAAAGGTTGGGTACGCACCAAACGGGGTAGTAAAAATGTTGCTTTTATTGCATTAAACGATGGCTCTACCATTAACAATATACAGATAGTAGCCGATCTTGAGCAAATCAATGAATCCATTCTAAGCAGAATTCACACCGGAGCATCCCTTTCCGTTATCGGAACAGTAATAGCAAGCCAGGGATCGGGCCAAAAAGTGGAGGTAGCTGCCACCGCTATTGAAGTGCTGGGCGAGGCCAATCCTGATGAATATCCCTTGCAGCCAAAAAAACATAGCTTGGAGTTTCTTCGCGAGAAGGCACATTTACGATTCCGTACCAGTACCTTCAGTGCCGTGTTCCGCATCCGCCACGCCATGGCCTTTGCCATCCACCAGTTTTTTAACGGCAAGGGATTTTATTACATGCATTCCCCTATCATTACGGGTTCCGATGCCGAAGGAGCCGGCGAAATGTTTCAGGTAACTACACTTGATTTAGACAAACTGCCAAGAACTGATGAAGGAAAAGTTGATTATTCCAAAGATTTTTTTGGCAAATTAACCAATCTTACCGTTTCAGGACAATTGGAAGGCGAACTGGCCGCCCTGGCATTGGGCGAAATTTATACGTTTGGACCAACCTTCCGGGCCGAAAACTCGAATACCTCGCGCCATTTGGCCGAATTCTGGATGATTGAACCCGAAATGGCTTTTTACGACATTACCGACAACATGGATTTGGCAGAAGAAATGCTCAAATACCTTGTACAATATGCTTTAGATAACTGCCGCGACGATTTGGAGTTTTTACAAAGTCGTTTGTTGGAAGAAGAAAAGCAAAAACCACAGAACGAACGTTCGGAATTGGCATTGATTGAGAAACTGGAATTTGTGACCAAAAACGATTTTGTCCGGTTAAGCTATACCGAAGCCATCGAAGTGTTGAAAAACTCAAAAGCCAATCAGAAAGGGCAGTTCCAGTACCCGGTTTCCTGGGGAATTGACTTACAAAGCGAACACGAACGCTTTTTGGTAGAAAAACATTATAAAAAACCGGTCATTTTAACCGATTACCCAAAAGAGATAAAAGCCTTTTACATGAAACAGAACGAAGACGGGAAAACTGTCCGAGCCATGGATGTACTCTTCCCGGGGATTGGTGAAATCATCGGGGGTTCGCAGCGCGAAGAGAGCTATGAAAAACTGAAAGCCCGTATTGACGAAATGGGAATCCCGGAAAAGGACATGTGGTGGTTCCTAGAAACCCGTAAATTCGGAACCGTTCCACACAGCGGCTACGGGTTAGGTTTTGAACGGCTGATGCTGTTTGTCACCGGCATGGGAAACATCCGCGATGTGATTCCTTTTGCCCGCACTCCAAAGAATGCAGAATATTAATTCCAAACAAAATAAATTCAAAAAAAGGGACTTGCAACAATCGTGAGTCTCTTTTCGTTTTATAAAGGATTCTTCTATTTTCATGTCAGTAAAATCAAGGTTTTTCACTAAATTGCAACCAATTGTTTTATTGAACGATTAAAGGGACTTGGCATGTTAAAACAACGATTACAACAAAAACTTTTACAGAAACTTTCACCCCAACAAATACAGCTTATCAAGTTGCTCGAAATACCTACCATGCAGCTCGATCAGCGCATCAAAAAAGAAATTGAAGAAAACCCTGCTTTGGAAGAGGGAAATTTAGAGGGTGAATTTAGTGCCGACGATAGTGAGCCCAAAGAAGAAAAAGAGCCGGAAGAGTTTTCTATCGAAGAATATCTGGCAAACGATGATGATACCCCATCCTATAAATTAAGAGCCAGCAATTATTCCAAAGACGATGAACGGAAAGATATCCCATTTTCAGTGGGCTCTACTTTTCACGAGAGCCTGATTGCCCAGCTCGGATTGCAGGTTTTGACTGATTTTGAACGTAAACTGGCCGAATACATTATTGGAAATATTGATGACGATGGTTACCTGCGCCGTGATTTGGAGGCAATTATTGATGACCTGGCATTTGCCCTGAACATTGAAACCAACATGGAGCAATTGGAAAAGGTGCTGGCCGTGATTCAGGATTTTGACCCTCCTGGTGTTGGGGCTTTAAACTTGCAGCAGTGCCTGTTAATACAAATACGGAAACGCGACAAAAATAATCCGGCAGTGCATCTGGCAGAACAGATTTTAGCCGATAATTTTATGGAATTTACCCGGAAACATTACGATAAAATTATCAGCAAGCTAAACATTACCGAAGATTTGCTAAAAGCCGCGCTGGACGAAATTCTCAGGCTAAATCCAAAACCCGGTGGCGGGTATGCCGACCCTCGCGATCAAACAAGTAGGCCGATTATTCCTGACTTTGTACTCGAAAACCACGATGGTATTTTGGAATTATCCCTGAATGAACGAAATGTGCCCGAATTGAAAGTGAGCCGGACCTATGCCGAGATGTTGAGCGATTTGGCCCGGAAAAAAGCCAAACGCAGCAGGCAGGATAAGGAAACCATCACCTTTGTCAAGCAGAAATTGGATTCGGCCCGTTGGTTCATTGATGCCATCAAGCAACGACAAACCACGTTGTTAGTAACGATGGAGGCCATTCTGGAATATCAGAAAGAATATTTTCTCGATGGTGATGAAAAGAAACTCAAGCCCATGATTCTTAAAGATGTAGCCGATGTTACCGGGCTTGATATTTCTACCATCTCAAGGGTAGCCAACAGCAAATACATACAAACCGACTTTGGTATTTTGTCGTTAAAATCGTTTTTCTCGGAGGCCATGCAAACCACTAGTGGTGAGGAAGTGAGTGCCCGGGAGGTTAAAAGCATCCTGGATGAAGCCATTCAGGGAGAGAACAAAAAACGGCCACTCACCGATGAGCGTTTGACCGAAATCCTTCAAGAAAAAGGGTACCAAATTGCACGGCGTACCGTGGCCAAATACCGGGAACAATTAGGGATTCCTGTAGCCAGGCTTCGTAAAGAGCTTCGCTAGAAACCGTCGTTTTTTGATTCGGTTTTTTGAAACCCATAAAAACTTTTTACCTTGTGGTTTATTTTAAAACCATGACATCAAAATTATTTAAATCAGTCACCTATCTGTTTCATCCGGTATTTATGCCTGTTGCAGGTATTTTTATGATTTTGGCATTTAGCCATTTATCCTTACTCCCAACCGAAGGGAAACGGGCCATTTTACTAATTGTGGCTTTAACCACCCTGTTTTTTCCATTGGCCATGTTACCTGTATTCTATTACCAGCGAATGATAACCGGAATTCAAGTTTCAGAGCGGCGCGAGCGTTTGGTACCAATGTTTACCGCCTCGTTGTTTTATTA
>Ga0172379_10011477_pt1 | contig 10541 bp, 9 predicted proteins | sample GrowelOW334metaG_FD_119756 | JGI IMG/M metagenome (GOLD analysis project Ga0172379, IMG submission 119756) | Groundwater microbial communities from an aquifer near a municipal landfill in Southern Ontario, Canada - Groundwater well OW334 metaG | ecosystem: Environmental > Aquatic > Deep...
AATCAAAATTGAAATCAAAAATGGAATCACTGTTGACGGAGTAAGTGTCGCTGCGTCGGCGGGAGAGAATTGGGATGAACTAGTGGCACTGTGTGTCGCGCGTGGTTTGTGGGGGATAGAAAATCTTTCTGGTATTCCCGGCACCTTTGGTGGAGCTGTAGTTCAAAATATTGGTGCGTACGGAGCGGTGCTCTCACAGGTACTCACGCTCGTGGCAGTCTACGACACAACAGTAGGCCAAATAAAAATGCTTTCTGTGGAGGAATGTAACTTTGGATATCGAGGAAGTATTTTTAAAGAAGAGGAGGGAAGATATATTGTTCTTGCTGCAACACTGAGACTCTCTTCTTCACCTACACCTAACATTTCATACAAAGATTTACAGACACGATTCAATGATTCTTCAATTGATATTAATGCAGTGCGTGGTGCAGTGCTAGAAATTCGTGCAGCAAAATTTCCCGACCTTTCTCTTGAAGGAACAGCAGGTTCCTTCTTTAAGAATCCAATTATGTCTCATGCGGATGCAGAAATACTCAAAGAAAAATATCCTGATATGCCTTTGTTTTCTATGCCTGAAACAGATGGAGTAAAGGTGCCACTGGGTTGGTTGCTCGACCACGCGTTGAATCTAAAGGGTTTCTCAGTTGGAGGCGCTCGTGTATTTGAAAAGCAAGCATTAGTTATTTCAGCTGAACAAAAAACATCTGCACACGATGTTCGTGAACTTGCATCACTAATTCAAAAAAAAGTTTTTGAAAAATTTCAAATTAAAATTGAACCAGAAGTAAAAATCATTTTTTAGTTATCCACATCACTAAATTTATTTTCATTGTATCTGTAGAGTATTTACTCGATACTAATGTGTAGAGCATCGAGATTGTTCATTGCGTTGTCCGCGGACAAACAATAAACAAGGTCGATCGATGTCAAAAAAAATTTGCGATCAGATCGCTACTACAATGGCAAAGAAAAAGAAAGCAGCAAAGAAGAAGAAGCGCATCTAGTCCTTCTCTCCTTTAATATCGTATTAAAGGATATCCTCTCGAAAGAAAAATCCCTCGCCGCTGGCGGGGGATTTTTCTACATATTTATGGTAATCTTTGCCCATGATTTCGCTTAAAAGTATCTTTGGTGGAGGTTCGCGTCCGCTTCGGGAGAACGCAAAGACCATAGCGGCAATTGCTGCATTCGAACCTGAATTTCAGGCTCTTTCCAACGAAGGACTTAAAGAAAAGACGCTTGAATTTCGAAAGCGCTTACAGGAAGGGGAATCTCTCGACTCTCTTCTTCCTGAGGCTTTTGCAGCAGTGCGCGAAAGCGCGCGACGCACACTTCATCTGCGCCCATTTGATGTGCAGCTTGTCGGAGGAATTATCATGCATAACCGTGGTATCGCAGAGATGCGTACAGGAGAAGGTAAAACACTTGTCGCAACACTCCCGACATATTTGAACGCACTCCCAGGCAAAGGTGTGCACGTTGTCACAGTGAACGACTATCTCGCACGACGTGACGCAGTATGGATGGGTCAAGTGTATGCTGCACTCGGACTTTCTGTTGGTGTTATCAATAACAACGAATCGTTTTTGTACGACGCGGCACATGTAGGAGATGATGCTATTCGTGACGAAGAAGGAAGCTTCCGTGTGTTCTATGAGTTCCTGCGTCCATGCACACGCCGTGAAGCCTACGAAGCGGATGTAACATACGGCACAAACAGTGAATATGGTTTCGACTATCTGCGCGACAATATTGCATATTCTTCAGAGGAGCTGCGTCAGCGTGGCCATTATTTCGCCGTAGTAGACGAAATTGACTCAATCCTAATCGACGAAGCTCGTACGCCACTTATCATCTCGGCACCTGCTGCTGAGTCAGAAGATCTGTATCGTGTATTTGCAGACCTTGCTACAAAACTTACTCAAGAGACCGACTACACCGTTGATGAAAAACAAAAAGCTATCCAGCTTACAGATGCCGGTATTGAGCATGCAGAAAAATTGCTCGGTGTAGAGAACATATATACAGAGAAGGGTATTAAGTATGTGCACCATCTTGAAACTGCTGTGCGCGCAAAAGCGCTCTTCCATAAAGATAAGCACTATGTCGTGAAAGACGGCGAAATTATTATCGTCGATGAATTTACTGGCCGTATGCAACCAGGCCGCAGGTGGTCTGAGGGCCTTCATCAGGCTGTAGAGGCTAAGGAGCACGTTCCAGTGCAGAAAGAATCACGTACCTACGCCTCAATTACGTACCAAAACTATTTCCGCCTATACGAAAAGCTGGCGGGCATGACAGGTACTGCTAAAACCTCCTCAGAGGAGTTCTACAAGGTGTATGGCCTTGAAGTGGTTGATATACCTACAAACAAGCCAGTTGTACGCGCTGACCGCAATGATCAGATTTTCCAGACAGAAAATGGCAAATTCAAAGCCCTTGCGCGTAAGGTGAAAGAGCTTCACAAGAAAGGCCAACCGGTACTCGTGGGTACAGCGTCAATAGAAAAGAATGAGCTTCTTTCTGCATATCTCAAACAGGAAGGTATTCCTCATGAAATTTTGAACGCCAAGAACCATGAACGCGAAGGAGAGATTGTGGCTTCAGCGGGTGAGAAGGGCAGAGTTACGGTTGCTACTAACATGGCAGGCCGTGGAGTCGACATTAAATTAGGCGGAGCCGTTACTGATCCTGCGCGAGCGGAGGAGATAAAATCGCTCGGTGGACTGTTTGTGATTGGAACTGAACGCCATGAAGCCCGCCGTATCGACAACCAATTGCGAGGTCGTTCAGGTCGCCAGGGTGACCCAGGAGAAACGCAATTCTACGTGTCGCTCGAAGATGGCCTTATGCGCGTATTTGCCCCAGATTCTATTAAAGGGCTTATGGGGCGTTTTGGCATAGCAGAGGATGAACCTATCCAAAACGCACTGGTAACTCGTGCGCTTGAAAGCGCACAGACAAAAATTGAAGGATTTAACTTTGATTCCCGCAAGCATGTGCTTGAGTTCGATAATGTGCTCGATCGTCAGCGTAAATCTATCTACGACCGTCGCCGAAAAGTTTTGGTTGGCACAGTAGATGACGTGGAAGATGTCCTCAAGGATTTTGCAGGTGAAAACGAAGAAGCGAAGAAAGTTATTGAAAAGAAAGAGGCAGAACTCGGCAAGGAAACATTCCTAGGTGCCGCTCGAGTAGTAATGCTACAGACGATAGATATGCTCTGGATGGAGCATCTGGAGTCCATGGAATATCTACGTGGCAGCGTGAACTTGCGTGCCTATGGCCAGCGCGACCCCCTTACTGAATACCGCAAAGAGGGTACGCGTATGTTTAAAGATCTTGAATCTATGCTTGCTGATCGCGTATTCCAGATTCTCGATGGTCTTACTGCACAAGCAGCACAACCTGCGCCATCTGAAATTCCTAACATTACATTGGAAGCTTCTGGCAGCAGTTCTACATCTGGCGCTGCAGACCGCTCACTCAATAGAAATGATAAAGTTACTGTCACAAATGGAACTGAAACTCGCGAAATGAAGTTCAAAAAAGCAGAAGCCTTGCTTAAGCAGGGTTGGAAGATTGTTGAATAATAGGCTGATATACTAGTGGTATGAAATTTTTACATACCCATTCGTATGAGCGTGCTGCTCTTATTATTGCTCGTGTATTGTTAGCAATTCAATTTACTGTTGCTGCATGGTTTAAGATTGTCGGATTTTCTGCTGAGGCAGCAATGACGGCAGCCGTCGGTGTCCCGTTTGCGACTGCAGCGGTCGCCCTCGCTCTTGTACTTGAGGTCGTCGGTGTTTTGGCGCTCCTTACTGGTATTAAGCTTCGTCCAGTTGCATTTTTAATGGCGCTCTATGTAGCGCTTCTTGCAGTGCTTTTCTACCACGACTGGTCTAACCAGATGAATTTCGGCTTCTTTATGAGCCACCTCGGGTTAGTCGCAGCACTTCTCTACGTGTCGGTATTTGGTGCTAAGAAATAAATGAGGGAATCTGCCGGAGGAATTATTAAAGGTCCCGATGGCCGTGTAATACTCGTCCAACAAAACGGTGTTTCTTGGTCGTTCCCTAAGGGTGGAGTTGAAGAGGGAGAGACTCAGCTGGAAGCGGCGATACGAGAAATTACAGAGGAAACTGGTCTTACCGAGATAGAGTGTATCCGAGAACTCGGTTCATACGAACGCTATTCTATAGGTAAAGACGGGGTAGGGGAAAACAAGGAATGGGGTTTGCAGAAGAAGACCTTATTTCTATTCATCACGCACGAGCAGGAGCTGCCACATCGGAATCCCGATGAGGAAATCACGGGGGTTCGCTGGGCCTCGCTCGATGAGGCCTACGAGCTCCTTACTCACCCGCGCGATAAAGAGTTTTTGAAGTCAGTTTGGCATATACTAGAGTAATGTTGCTCGACGTACTTATATTTGCTCCCGCTGCGTTTATTGCAGGTGTTCTGATGTTTCTCGCACCCTGCACACTTCCTATCGTTCCTGGCTACTTGGCGTTTATTGCTGGGGTACCCGAGAAAGAAATTTCGAAGACTGGTTTTAACGAAGCAAAGCGTCGCGTAATGCGCAATGCATTCTTCTTCTGTCTGGGCTTCTCGATAGTGTTTATTGTGCTTGGGCTTTTTGCTGCAAGTATTGGGGCGCTGCTTGGACCTTGGCGTTCGATCATAAGCCAAGCTGCGGGAGGTGTGATTATTGTATTTGGCCTCACCATGCTGGGTGTTATCCGCATCCCTGCGCTTATGTCTGAGCACCGTATCCGGATGCCTCATTTTATTACTGTTGGACGTCCTGAGAGTTCATTTCTCATAGGAATGCTCTTTGCGCTTGGATGGAGTCCTTGCATAGGCCCTATTCTCGGTACCATCCTACTTTTTGCTTCAAGCTCTGCAACGGCTGTACAGGGAGGTATGCTGCTGTTTATCTTCTCTTTAGGTCTTGCACTCCCGTTTATGATCACCGCGTTCCTTATAGGCAGCGCAGGGAAATGGTTTGGTCGTATGAAAGGCAGCGTAGAACTGCTTTCTAAGGTAGCAGGAGGCATTCTTGTAGTGTTCGGCCTCTATATGCTATTTGGGTATATGGGTTTCTTTATGGCCTGGGCAGGAGATTTATTTACAAAATTTGGTTTTGATGGATTGCTAGGCCGCCTCTAATACACTAAGATGGAAGTATGTTGAGAATACTACTTCATGTTTTTATTACTGCAGGGGCGCTTTTACTCATTGCAACCTATGTGCCAGGTATCGCTATTGTAAGTTTCGGTACAGCGCTTTTAGTTGCGCTTCTTTGGGGTATTGTCGGTGTTACCGTTCGTCCAATCCTTGGACTTCTCACGCTTCCTATCACCATTCTTACCCTCGGTCTTTTCTCCTTCATACTAAACGCGCTGCTGTTCTGGCTACTTTCAGTATTTGTGCCAGGATTTACTGTAAGTGGATTTATCCCAGCCTTGGAAGCAACACTTATACTGTCCGTAGTATCTCTGGTGCTCCATATGCTGCTTAAAAAACCAAAGCACGGTTTTGAAAACTAATGGCTTTTGTTGATGAAATGACGATAGCCGCTCGCGCTGGAAATGGCGGGGATGGCGTCGTGCGCTGGTTGCACGAAAAAGGCAAAGAATATTCTGGGCCAGCTGGCGGAAACGGGGGCAACGGAGGGGATTTCTATATTCGTGGGGTGAGAGATATCAACCTCTTGGCCCGTTACCGTGGTGAGAAAAAATTCCAAGCTGAAGATGGAAAGGACGGAGAAAATCAAAATAGAGGCGGCCGCAGTGGTGAAGATTTTGTGCTCGATCTTCCCATCGGTTCTATCGTCCGCAATGAAAACACAGGCGAGGAGCATGAGCTTATAGAAGAAAACAAAAAGATATTGGTGCTCAAGGGTGGGCGTGGAGGAGCTGGAAATACAGCCTTTAAGTCCTCTGTTAACCAGAGTCCAATGGAATGTACGCCGGGGGCACGTGGAGAGACTGCCGACCTTCACATTGAATTGCGTCTCATTGCTGACGCGGGACTGGTTGGACTGCCAAACGCCGGGAAATCGTCCCTCCTTAATGCTTTGACAGGGGCGTCGGCGAAGGTTGGTTCGTACGCCTTTACCACACTCGATCCTAATCTCGGAGCTCTGTACGGGTTCGTGCTCGCCGACATCCCAGGACTTATTGAAGGTGCTTCAGAAGGGAAAGGTCTTGGCTCTCGATTCCTGCGCCATATCTCGCGCACACGGTTTTTAATGCATTGTGTATCACTTGAATCTGAAACTCCGCTCGCGGATTACGCACTCATTCGTCAGGAATTGAGCTCTTTTGAAGGTGGTCTTTTGTCACACAAGGATGAAATCATCGTACTGACGAAGTCGGATACCCGAGATTCTCAATATATACAGGGGATACAAGACATCTTTGCAAAAGAGGGGAAGAAAACCATCGTTGTTTCTGTCTTAGATGACGAAGCTGTCAAGAACCTCCGAGATACACTTATTGCCGCTTTGCGGTAGTATATAAGGGTTATGGCAGAATACCGCCCTACCATAGGGCTTGAAATCCATGCTGAACTAAACACGCGCACCAAGATGTTTTGTGCGTGCCTCAACGACGCTGATGAAAAGCGTCCAAACGTAAATGTCTGTCCTGTGTGTATGGCCCACCCAGGCTCCCTCCCGGTTATAAACAAAGAGGCTGTAAGGCACGTGCTTCGTATGGGACTTGCGTTAGGTTCCACGCTTGCAGACTACACAGAGTTTGACCGCAAGAGCTATTTTTACCCTGATATCCCTAAGGGCTATCAATTAAGCCAATACGCGTATCCACTTGTAGCAGGTGGTTCTTTGCGCGGCATAGAAATAACCCGTATCCACTTGGAAGAGGATACAGCCCGCTCACAACATGAAGGCGACAAAAGCCTCGTTGATTTTAATCGTGCAGGCGTTCCTCTTATGGAGCTTGTTACAGAGCCTGTTATCCATACTGCAGAGGATGCGGGTAATTTTGCACGTGAACTCCAGCTATTGCTCCGCTACTTAGGAGCAGGGGAGGCAAACATGGAGAAAGGCGAGATGCGCGTGGAAGCCAATATCTCGGTTAGCAAAGACGAGAAATTTGGTACTAAGGTAGAGGTGAAGAACCTCAATTCCTTCCGCTCGGTTGAACGAGCTATCGCATTTGAGGTTGCTCGTCAGATCAAGCTCCTCGAAGAGGGAGGGACTGTCATCCAAGAGACGCGCGGCTGGAACGAGAACACCCAGAGTACGTTCTCTCAGCGTAAAAAAGAATCGAGTCACGACTATCGATATTTCCCAGACCCAGATCTTCCCAAGCTTCGTCTATCCGAGATATCGGAATTTTCAGAGAGTGCGCTACGTTCGTCTCTGCCAGAACTTCCTTTTGAAAAACGAGAACGTCTCGCTGCTCTTGGTTTCTTGCAATCGCAGGATATAGAACAGCTTGTTGGTGACGCAGAACTCGCAACACTTTTCGGTGCTATGGAGAAAACTCTAAGCGAGCCTGAACATATAAAAATTGCCGCAAACTTTATTCTCAACGATATCGTCGGTCAGCTTAAGAAAGATCCAATGTGGACTATTCCAACCCCAGAGTTTCTTGCTGATGTAGTGAAGAAATATGCAGATGGCACGATGGCTTCGCCTCAGGCAAAGCAGGCAATTCTGACAGGTAAGATAGTTGTCGCAATCGACAATGCAGCACTCCCAGCACTTGTACAGAAAATCATTGAAGCTCACCAGACAGTAGCTGCTGACTACAAGGCAGGGAAGGCTGCCTCTCTCCAGTTCCTTGTCGGACAAGGAATGAAGGAAAGTAAGGGTTCGGCAAATCCTGCGGCACTTGCTGAGGAATTTAAAAAAGCCCTACAGTAGTGGCCAAGACCGATTTCTACACACCCCCGATTAGCGGGGGTTTTGTTGTACGTATATACTGTTCTATATGGATGAACTAGAAATCTCGGGAAAGCGATACATCTCGGCTAAACGTATTGCTCGGGAGAACCGATACCACCCTGACTATGTAGGCCAGCTTATCCGAGCTGGGAGAATCTCGGGTACTAAGGTAGGCCGTGCATGGTACGTAGACGAGGCTACTTTTACCGAGTATCTCGGTAAGGAGAGAGGCGCCTTCGCGGCCCCTTCTCATATAAAGGAAACACCCGCCCCTCAGTTTGAGGCAGAAGCTAAGTCTGTACGTATAAGCTCAATTAGTTCTGAAGAACTGCAACCCGATCCTACTCCGTCATCTGCTGAAACATATGCAATTATTGAACCCGCATATACTCCAGAAGAAGTTGTCCCCACTCCTATTGCAGAGAAACCACAAGAACGCGTATTCGATGAACAATTGCCGGTAGAGAAAAAAGTTGCATTCAAAACTTCTCTTACGTACATTCCTGACAATAGTCCGCTATTTCCAGCAGTGCAGAAGAGAGCAAAATTTGTAGAAGCAGAGAAGGAAGAGTACAAAGTGTCTGAAATAACAAAGCAAGAAAAGGTTATTTTGCGCCCAAAAAGAAGTCCATGGAGAACAGTGCTAGCTCTAACGACAGTAACGGTAGTCGCGGGTGTCTTTTTTAGCTTCGCTTTTTTTGGATCTCTAGGTATCAATTCCACTGTAATAGTGGAGAAGGGGAAGCCAGCAAGTGTGGCTCTGACTCAAGAAAAAACATTATGCTTCATTTTAAATAATTGTCAAAACGGTCAAAAGTAGAATAGAAATAGGAAAAATTTTCCAAAAAATTTAGTCAGAAAATATTTCAAAGAAAATGTCCCGACACAGCGCTGATCGGGGCATTTTTTCTATATATTTCATCTCTTTTTGCCGAGATATCGGTAAGGCAAGACGAGAAATGTATATTTATCAATTTATAAAACCGAGTATTTTTTAGCTGGAATATTGCAAATTTTTTATAAATTTATTTCTTCGTATAAAAAATTAACTCCAATAGATTAAAGATCGGGTATGTAAGACGCACCCTTAAAATATCTTTTTGTTTTAAGAAGATTTTAGGATTTTTTTTGATCATTTTCTATCCACACTTTTCTCTGAAAAAACTCTGAAGGATTTATAACTTGTCTCGTAAAATCAATTGTAGTGGCTTACCCGAAATCTCTGCATAAACAAAAGTCATATCGGACTTCATGACGTTACCGAAGAAAATATTTTCAAACGACGGTAAACCGATGCTTTCGGCGCGCAAAGTTGCTGCCCGTTTGAAGTGCGCGCCGGACTACGTCTCCAAGCTTTGTCGTGAGGGAAAACTCAAGGGTGAACAAATCAACGGCCAGTGGTTTGTTGTGCCTTCGTCGATCGATGAATTCGAAGCGCTCCGTGCTGTTGCCAAAGAGCAACGCTCAGCTCAGCTTGCACAGCAGCGCCGCGAGGAACAGGCGTTGTTCCAAAATCGCCATAGTACACAAAGAGTTGCTGCCCGTTTGAAGTGTGCGCCGGACTACGTCTCAAAGCTTTGTCGCGAAGGAAAACTCAAGGGTGAACAAATCAACGGCCAGTGGTTTGTCGATGCTTCATCGATCGATGAGTTTGAGGCTCTTCGTGTTGTTGCTAAAGAGCAACGCTCAGCTCAGCTTGCACAGCAGCGCCGCGAGGAACAGGCGTTGTTTCAAACTCAAAACAGCACACTAATTGAGCAAATCTTTTTCCGTCTGAAAGAAATTTCTGTCGGTGCTCCTATAGGAATGGTTGTGGGCACAGCGTTTCTTTTTGTGGCACTTGTGTTTGCAGGCAGTGCTCATTTGCCAAAACAAAATCAATACGCAGCGCTTTCTGAAAGCCAAACGCCTTTCTTTGGTACGCAGATTCCATCACTCACATTCCCGGTTAAGGGCAGTAATGCATTTGCCAGTGCAACGAATTTCTTCTCAAATACCATCGGATTGCTGTTTGGCGGTTCAAACAAAATTGCTTCAAATACCTCTAACGGTCTGATCGAGCCGGTAAAGACCTCTACGGTTAGCAGCTCAACGCCTGCGACGGTTGCTGTAATTCCACAGACCAAAACTCAGATAGTAAATAACTATCCGGTTGTTGAACGCGTCATTGAGCGCACTGTTGCATCTGATGCTGCCGTCACTGAGGCCCAACTCAACAGTGGTTTGGAGAATCTCTATAACCGCCTCGCAGTGCAGATTTCATTCTTGCAGAATCCTGGTCATGAAAGTCCGCTCCAAAACTTTGCAATATCACAGGTCATCAACAACCTTTCAGATGTCAGACTCAACGGCTTCACCGTTGCTGATGATATTTCAGCAAACACACTCAGTGTTGGTCGTCTAAACGTTTCGGGCAATGCGCATGTTTCTGGAACATTTTCTGCTGGCACAACTACAGTTTCAAATCTTGCGGTCACCAGCATTGCATCGGCAATCTTGAAGACTGATGCAGATGGCAATCTTGTTCCGGCAGTTGCAGGCGTCGATTACGTTACAGGTTCTGCGGTTTCTGCAACGTACCCATTCGCACTTGTCGGCAACGCAACCTCAACACTCA
>Ga0172379_10011478_pt1 | contig 10539 bp, 9 predicted proteins | sample GrowelOW334metaG_FD_119756 | JGI IMG/M metagenome (GOLD analysis project Ga0172379, IMG submission 119756) | Groundwater microbial communities from an aquifer near a municipal landfill in Southern Ontario, Canada - Groundwater well OW334 metaG | ecosystem: Environmental > Aquatic > Deep...
AACGGCTCTGGGCCTTGGATCATGCTGGGTGGCGGGCGACAAAAAAGACTACGCGTCCGAGGTTCTGGCTTTAGCCGGAGCTCCGGCGGGATATAAACTCGTCAGCATCGTCGGCGTAGGGTTTGCCGAGGAGGCGGCCCGCGCGCCCAAACGGCCTCTTGCCGAGGTTTTGCACCGCGAAAAATTTTAATTCCCGCTTTGCCATCGGCGATTATTCCGGGCGTGAGACGTTTATCGTATGAAATAAAAAGGGAGCCTTTTTCAAGGCTCCCTTCTTTATTTTTCTAAAGGGAACCCCCGGCAGTGTGAGGGGGGAGGAGAGGACCGGGGGTTCTAGCTGACACAAGACCGCTTTCGCGGTCATGATGCAAATTTATTTTTGCTTATTTCTATCTAAGCCGTATTGCAGCGGTGTTCGTTACTGCCTTAACGGTATACTTATTCTAACACGAGTTCATGCATTTGTCAATGGCTTTTTCAGGTGAAAAAATATTGTTACAATTTTAACATGAACGCACAATACATTTTACACTTTTGAGTGACGTATATCACTATTAAAATGCCAGGGAGTAATATAATTTTTAAATAAATGTCGTGCAAGCGGTAAAAGTTTCACTCATGACTAATACAAAGGCTTATTTTTTGGAAGTATTTAGTTAATTGGATTTATTGTTTGCGGGTAAATATTAGAAAATATGCCGGAAACCCGTCATGGTTTTTGATTATTAGCAGGATTTTTTGCTGGTGTTTCGCGTGCGGAGGGGCTTAGGGCGCGGTTTTAACGGAGTTTTGCCGTAATGTTCTTTCCGTTTTCAGCTTTTGCATTATCTCAACCGTAGAGTGTGATTTGTTGAGAGTGTAAAAATGAAGCCCCGGCGCTCCGTTGGCGAGCAGTTCGCCGCACTGTTCCAGCGCGAATTTCACGCCGTAGGCGGTAACAGCGGACGGATCGTCCTTGATTTTTTCAATATCCGACTGCATGGCTGCCGGAATTTCCGCGCAGCACATCTCGGAAAATTTCTGGAGCTGGCTGTAGCTTGTAACTGGCATTATTCCCGGTATGACGGGGATGTTTATTCCTTCGTCTCGGCACATTTTTACAAAAGTGAAATACGAATGATTTACGAAGAAAAGCTGCGTGATTATGAACTCCGCGCCGGCGTCCACCTTCATTTTAAGATGTTGGATATCCTCTTTCATTGACGCGGCCTGTGGATGTTTCTGCGGGTAACCTGCGACACCTATAGAGGCGGAGGACAATTTTTTCAAATCGGTTACCAGTTCGCTGGCGTAGCGGTAATCCTGGTTCTGCCCGGAACCGGCTGTGAAGCCGGGCGGGTAATCGCCTCTTAACGCGAGAATATTTTCTATTCCGCTTTTGGTAAGTTCGGACACGATGCCCGCTATTTCCCTTTTCGAGTGCGCTATGCAGGTTAGATGGGCCATCGGGTTGAGCCCGAATTTTTCCTTGATTATTTTGGAAAGCGCCGCCGTTTGCAGCGAGCCTACGCTGGCGGGCGAGTGCGTGACGGACACGAAATCCGGCTGGAGTTTGCTCAAAAGCGCGAGGTTGTCAAAAAGATGTTTGGCGCTTTCCGGTGTTTTAGGCGGGAAAAATTCAAAGGAGAATGATACCCGATTCTTAAGGATATTTGATATTTTCATATTTAATGAGTAAAATCCTATTCTAGCATTTTAAGCGGCATAGCTTATTTTTTTAATTTTAACCGGGGACCCAGATAAAAAGATAGGACTATTGTCCCTTTTAAAAAAGGTCTTTCTATGCTAAAGTGGGATTGACAGTCACTTTGTAAAAGGAAAAACTTGTGAAAAAACGTATTTCAAGCTTGTTCTCTAGAAATTTCCTTTCCATATGCTTGGCGCTCGCCCTATGCTGCCCCGCGGGTTTTGCGGCGTCCGCTCCGGCTGAAAAGGCGCTGCCTGCCATTTTCGCTCTGGCGCTGCAAACAAACGTCGAGGTAACCACTCCCGTGGTTTCCGAAGGCAGGGCCGGCGTCAGCCCGCGCAATTTTCCGGATTACGCTTTTTCCGACGAGGTGCTCACCGGCAATTTCATTGTCAAAGCGGTTGACATGTCGGTCAAGTCGGTGGAAGTTTCCGTTTTCAGCCTGACGCTGCAGGAAGTATCTTCCGCCCTTATCCGCGCCAGGGACCGCGGCGTGGCTGTGCGCGTTATCATAGACCAGAACCATGTGTTCACCAAGGTCCGCGACGAGGCGGTCCAGATGCTTATTGACGCGAACATCAATCTGAAAACTCTGCGCGGCACCTGGGATTACGGGGTAAACCACAATAAAATCGGCATTTATGACGGCAAGTTCGTTTCCGCCGGGTCCTTCAACTGGTCCGACAACGCGGTCTATAACAATTACGAGAATATCGCGTTCGTTAAAACTCCCGGCGCCGTGATTGGCTTCCGGTCTTATTTCGAATATATGTGGTCCGTCGCGCGGCCTTATTCCGCGGGGCCGGTCGGGCCGATCCAATATGGTTCTTATCCCAAGCCTCCTGCCGGACCGCTTGTAATCAATTTTAACGGGCAGGGGTTTCCGGAATACAGTTTCTCGCCGCTTGGCGGAAGCCGGGAAACTCTTATGAAAGCAGTGGCCAGCGCACGCAAAACAATAGATCTTGCCAGCTTCACTTTATCCGACAAGGAACTTGCCAAAGCCTTGCAGGCGGCGCACAGCCGCGGAATTAAAGTCCGCATAATGACGGACAAGGCCACGGCTAAAAAACGCGGCTTCGTTTCCTGGTTCATGAAAAACGGCATGGAAGTTAAACTCGCCGGCGGACGCTCGGGCGGGTCCATGCACCACAAGTTCGCCATATTTGACAAAGCGTTGCTTGAAACCGGCTCCCACAACTGGACCGGCAATGCGGACGTTAACGATTTCGAGAACGTGTATTACACCGCCGCGCCAGGCTATCTAAAGGCGTATCAAAATAAGTTCGAGCAGATTTACGCCAAGGCCTTTGTGCCGGACATAAACACGCTGCCCGCTCCTGAGGATATGAATTCAGACGGGCCCGCGGAAGGCCGCATACACCGCGCGGAGAGCGATTTCGAAGTGGATTAACCGTTCTTTTTTCCGGGTTTGAAAACGCCGCCTTAACGGGCGGCGTTTTTTTCATATTGACCGCCATGACTTGCGCGATTTCCAATAATTTATATGATGTTAATGTAAAACCCGAATTTATAACTTCCAAGGTGCCTTGCATGAACTACAGAATACTTGTTATCAACCCCGGTTCCACGTCCGACGATCTGGGTGTTTTCGAGGGCGAGCGCGAACTGGTTAAAAAAACGGTGCGGTATACGCCCGCCGATTTAAAGCGGTTCGAGCACGCGAACGTTACCGCGCAGTACGAATTCCGCAAAAAGAACGTGCTGGACATGCTTGCTGAAAACGGCATTTCACTTAAATCTCTTTCGGCGGTTATCGGGCGCGGCGGCCTGCTTAAACCCATAGAAAGCGGCACTTATCCTGTTAACGACGCGATGTGCGCGGATTTGCGCGAGGGTACCTACGGCGACCATTCTTCCAACCTGGGCGGCCTGCTGGCGCGGGAAATAGCGGCTTCCGCCAACTGTCCGGCCTTTATAGCCGACCCCGTTGTGGTGGATGAGCTTGACACTCTGGCGCGCTATTCCGGAATGCCGGACAATCCGCGCATCTCGATTTTTCACGCCCTCAACCACAAACGCGTGGCTCTCATGGCGGCGGGCAAGCTGGGTAAAAAATATGAGGACTGCCGTCTTATAGTCATGCACGGCGGGGGCGGCATCTCGGTGGGCGCGCACGCTGGCGGACGGGTGGTTGACGTTAATAACGCTCTCGACGGAGACGGCCCCTTCACGCCCCAGCGCAGCGGCGGCGTGCCTTCGGGCGGGCTGGCGAAGCTGTGTTTCGGCGGTTCGTATACTCACGGGCAGATGAAACTTAAAATAAAAGGGAGCGGCGGGCTGGTGGCTTATACCGGCACGTCGGATCTTATCGCTTTGGAAAAATTCATAGCGGGCGGTGAGCAGGACCCGCAGATAACCGTTTCCCGCGAAAAAGCGCATGAGTGCGTCAGCGCCATGGCTTACCAGATAGCCAAGGAAATAGGCGCCATGGCGGCCGTGCTGGCCGGCCGTGTGGACGCCATTGTGCTTACCGGCGGGATAGTATATGATAAACATCTGATGCCCGAACTGCGCTCGCGCATTTCATGGCTTGCGCCTGTTATCGAATATCCGGGCGGCGACGAAAAACGCGCCCTGCGCGACGCGGCGGAGCGCGCGCTGGAAAATCCGGAAACTCTGCGCCAATACTGCTGAGGAGGCTTTATGTTCAAGGATTTCGACGAAATTATCGCTCAGGTGCGCGGCAAAACCAATCGCGTTGCCGTGCCCGGCGCTAACAACACGGAGGCGCTGGAAGCCCTTAAAATGGCGGACGGGGAAGGCCTTATCGCCTCGGGCTATCTTATCGGCGACCCCGCGCTTATAAAGGATATGGCCCGCGCCGTGGGCCTGTCTCTCGGGAAATTCGAGATTATAGACTGCCGGGACGGTATTGAAATGTGCAACACCGCCGTGCGCCTTGTTACCGAAGGAAAGGCCGATTTTCTGGTGAAAGGCCTTGTGGATACCAAGTATTACATGAAGGCAATTTTAAACAAGGAAGCGGGCCTTGTCGAGCCGGGCGCCCTGCTGAGCCATTTCGCGCTTATAAAGGGCGACGCGTACAAAAAACTGTTCGCCATTACGGACGCGGCTATTCTCATAAGCCCCGATGTCGAGCAGAAAGCCAAAATTTTAAACAATGCCGTTGGTGTTATGCGGCGGCTGGGCGTTGAACAGCCGAAAGTGTCGGTTGTCTGCCCGGTAGAAAAAGTTAATCCCGCCATACCCAGCACGGTTGACGCGCAGGCTCTTGTTGAAATGAACAGGGTCGGAAAAATTCCGTACGCCGTGGTGGAAGGCCCGTATGACCTGTACATAACCCTCTCTCGCACCATGGCCGACGAAAAAGGCATAAAGGGCGGCGTGGTGCCGGGCGACGTAGATATTATGCTTCTGCCGGATCTGGACGCGGCTAATCCTCTTTACAAAGGCATTTGCTTCTTCGGTGCGGGCATCAAGGCGGCCACTATCCTAATCGGGGCTAAGGTCCCGGCGATACTTCCGTCCCGCGCGGATTCGCCCTCCACGAAGTTAAACGCCATAGCGTTAGCGGCTTATCTGAAACGGATTTGACCTGTTTCGGCCGCGAAAGCGGGTTGCGGGCAGGCGCTGATAGTTTTGCCCCGATAAATTTGATATTTTATATGTAATGAATACCGCTGATAAGAACCGCCATAAGGCCAGCTCCGCTGCAGAATCGAAAAAAGCGGTGAAATTCGATACCGTCCGCGTGGCGGTGTGGGGCGGGCTCGCGGTCTTGCTGGCGATTTCTTTTTTTTCCTGGACCAAACTGAAAGCTTCCGCCAGCCGCCCCGATCCCCAGACGCGGGCTTTGACGCGTTATTCCGGCAGATTCAAAAACGAACTCCTTTACAATATCCTCAAGCGCGACGGCGTAAACCAAACCGACACCGGCAATGTTCTCGGCGTTTTGGCGAAACAGATGAAAGCGGAGCGGTTCCGCCCCGCGGACCGGTATGATCTGGATATCTCCACCTCCGGCGTGTTCCACAGGCTGTCCGTGTCGCATAACGCGACGCGCTATTACGTCGCCAAAGTCAACGGCGGGCGTTATCTGGGCGGCAAATTCGACATCAAGATTATTGAAGAAAGACGCGCTGTGGGCGGCGTGATAAAGGACTCGCTTTGGAATTCGCTGGCGTCAAAAGGTTTTTCTCCGCGCATTATCATGGAGTTCGCCGACGTGTTCGCCTGGAACGTGGACTTCCTTACCGAAACGCGCGACGGGGACCGTTTCGCCGTCATTTGGGACGAGCGGCGCACCGACGAGGGCACTGTCCTCGAGCAGAGGATAATCGCCGCGGCCTATGACGGGCGGGAAACCGGCCTGAAAGAGGCATATTATTACGCGCAAAGCTATTTCGGCGCCGACGGCGAGGAGCTGAAGCGCATGTTCCTGCGCGCGCCCCTGACTTACCGCCGCATTTCCTCCTATTTCACCAACCGGCGCATGCATCCGGTTTTGAGAATCGCGCGCCCCCATCTGGGCATAGATTACGCCGCGCCGACCGGCACGCCAGTTTCCAGCGTGGCGAACGGAGTGGTCACTTTCGCCGGCAGGCGGGGCGGGTTCGGCAATTTCGTGGAGATCCGCCATGCCGACGGCTATGTTTCCACTTACGGGCATCTGAGCCGCTTCAGCAAATACGGCAGGAGCGGCGTCAGGGTTACACAGGGAGAAGTCGTTGGCTATGTCGGCAGCACCGGGCTGTCCACTGGTCCGCATCTCGATTTCCGCATAAAACAGAGCGGATCGTTTTTGAATTTTCTTAAAATTAAAAACCGCGCCGCCGGAAAAATGGTGGCCGGTAAATTGTCCGCGTTTAGAAATCAGATCAGCAATGTTTCTGAAAAGATAAACGCGCTTCTTTCCGAGCAGGGCGGCGGAAAGAGCAGGAAAAAGTGATTAATCGGATAAACCGCATGTTAAAAATTCCGGGAAAAGTGGTGTTTACTGGCGGCCCTTCGGGCGGCAAAACGTCAATCATTGAAGTGGTGCAGAGGCATTTTGGTAAAAAAGTCGTGGTGGTGCCGGAGGCGGCGACTATCCTTTACGGCGGCGGCTTTCCGCGCCTTACGGGCGATGTCAGCATGAAACACATCCAGCGCGCCATTTATTATACCGTGCGGGAACTGGAGGATATCGTGGCTGCGAACAGCCCCGAAGCTTCGGTTATCCTGTGCGACCGCGGCACGCTCGACGGACTGGCCTACTGGCCCAAAACCGGCGAGAGTTTCTTCGAGTCCATCGGCTCAACCCTGGAAAATGAATACGCCCGCTATTCGCTGGTGCTGCATCTGCGTTCGCCTAAAACGGCGGAGGCTTACCAGCTTTCCAAAACGAGAATAGAGTCGCACCGGCAGTCCCTTTCGCTGGACAAGAAAATGGAAAGCGTCTGGGAAAGCCACAAAAACAGATTTATCGTAGAGGAAGAACCTGATTTTCTAGTGAAGGTCAACCGAGTGATTGAAATCCTGGAAAAGGAAATACCTAAAATTTAAGGAGAGTTATATGGCATGGGATTTTATTAAAAAAGTATTTAAGAAAGGCGAATCGGAAACGGCGCAGCCCGCGGCGGGGGGAGACGCGCCCAAAGCTGCGGTGAAAGAACCAAAAGGCAAAATGGAACTCACCGAGGAACAGCTGGAAAGCGAGCTGGCGAAACTGCCAGCCCCGATACGCTCGCAGCTGGATAACCCTGAGATAAAAAAGAAGATTGTCACTTTGGCTAAAAAAATGTCCGAAGCCGGCGTTAATTTGAAAAGCATGAAACAGGTCAAAGCCTGGATAAAGGACAATCCCGACGCCGTTAACGACGGCGGCGCTCCGGAAAAAGTCGCCACTTTCCGCCGGGAAGAGCCGCGCGTGGGCCGCAACGACGCCTGCCCCTGCGGCTCCGGCAAGAAATATAAAAAGTGCTGCGGCAAATAGTTTTTTGAGCGGTATTTGCGGCAGTTGCGCTGTTTTGAACCCCCCGGAATCATCCGGGGGGTTCATATTCAGGCATAATAACTCTTGAATTATGCGGTTTAGTATATTAAACTAGTTATAGACCTGAGGTCAGGATAATAATCTGAAGCCGAGGGGCCCCCTGGCAAGCCAGCACGACGGTTAGCCTTGGGGCTAAATGGATTTAAGTCCGCGCCCGGTCTGCAGTTCTACTGTGAACCGGGCTATTATTTTGTCCGGAACACTTGTAGTCGTGTTCCGGAAAATGGAGGAGGGAAAATGGAAAAACATGTAGGAATCGTAGGCATCATCATTCATAACAGGGAAAAATCCGCGCCCAAGGTTAACAACATACTGACCGAGTATGGCGATTTAATTGTGGGCAGAATGGGGATCCCCTATCACGAGAAGAAAATGAACGTCATATCCCTTATCGTGGACGGAACGACCGACCAGATAGGCGCCATGACGGGCAAGCTCGGGCAGGTGGAAGACGTGACGGTGAAATGCACCACCGCCAAGTGCGGCTGCGGTCTTTAATAATCAGCGGTTGTTTGTGCGGGCCGGTTGGCTGATGCGGGCCGGCCCGCGCTTTCAGCAAAGGCGGAACTATGAAAATACTTCATGAGGAAAACGAACGGTATCTGCGGGACGGGCGTGATTTTATCGACGACGAGAAACTGGAGTCGCTGATTAAAAACACGAAGCCAGACCATGCGCGCGTGCGCGAAATTCTCGCCAAAGCGCTCGCCATCGAAACTCTTGAGCCCGTGGAAACGGCCATTCTTTTAAACCTAAGCGAGCCGGAACTGATGGCTGAAATGTTCGACGCGGCGGCGCGCGTCAAGCGCAGGGTTTACGATAACCGCGTGGTGACTTTCGCACCGCTTTACTGCTCAAGCCTTTGCGTGAATAACTGCCGCTACTGCGGGTTCCGCTCGGACAATAAACTTGCGGAACGCCGATGCCTGACCTTTGACGAGATAAAACGGGAGGCCGAAGTGCTGGCCGGGCAGATAGGCCATAAGCGGCTTGTTATGGTGTACGGCGAACACCCGTCCACCGGCGCGGAGTATATAGAGCAGTCCATGCGCGCGGTTTACGGCGTTAAAGTCAAAACGAAAAACGGGACCGGCGAAATCCGGCGCGTGAATATAAACGCCGCGCCGATGAGCGTGGCCGACTACAAAATTTTAAAGGAAGCTGGAATCGGCACCTTCCAGATTTTTCAGGAAACGTACCACCATGAAACTTACGCGGCCATGCACCCCGCCGGTACTGTTAAGGGTGATTACCGCTGGCGGCTTTACGGCCTGCACCGCGCCCAGGCCGCGGGCGTGGACGATGTTGCCATAGGCGCGCTGTTCGGGCTTTATGACTGGAAATTCGAAGTCCTCGGCCTGCTGGAACATGCGCGGGATATGGAAAAAATATTCGGTATCGGCCCGCACACGGTTTCCGTGCCGCGTCTCGAATCCGCCCAGGGTTCCGAGCTGAGCGAAAGCGCGCCGCACCGCGTGAGCGACGAAGATTTTAAAAAGCTGGTGGCGGTTATCCGCCTATCCATCCCCTACGCGGGACTGATAGTGACGGTGCGCGAAAAGCCCGAAATAATCCGCTCGGTGCTGCCCATGTGCACCCAGAGGGACGCGTCAACCCGCATAGGCATTGGCGCGTACAGCGACCGGTATAACGGGCAGGAGAGCGAACGCCAGCAGTTTATGCTGGGCGACACCAGAACCTTAGACGAGGTTGTGCGCGAGCTCGCCGGGCTTGGCTATATAACCTCGTTCTGCACCGCCGGGTATCGTTGCGGGCGGACGGGAGACCATATTATGAACATGCTCCGTTCGGGCCGCGAAGGGCGGTTCTGCAAGCTGAACGCCGTGCTGACTTTCCGCGAATGGCTGGATGATTTCGCTAGCCCCGAAACAAAAAAAGCCGGTGAGGCGGTAATTAAAAAGGAAATAGCGGAAATAAGGGCGCGCATGCCCGCGGATTTTTCCGATGAAATGTTCGATACCCTTATGAGCTATTACGGGCGCATAGAAAAAGGCGAGCGCGATCTCTGTTTCTAAAGGATTGGCAAGATGAAAACAACACCGAAATCACTGCGTCTGCACATCGGCATTTTCGGCAGGACGAACACCGGGAAATCAAGTTTCCTCAATCTTATGGCGGGGCAGGACGCGGCGCTCGTTTCCGAAATTGCCGGCACCACCACCGACGTGGTTGAAAAAACCATGGAGCTTTTGCCGGTCGGGCCGGTCGTTTTTCTTGATACCGCCGGACTGGACGATGCCACCGCGCTCGGTTCCGCGCGCGTGGGGCGCACGCGCAAAGCCGAAGAGCGTTCCGACGTGATGGTGCTGGTCGTGGAGGGCAATGCGTGGGGCGATACGGAGGACAGGGTTGTCGCGGCGGCGGAAAAGCGGAACGCGCCGCTCATAATCGCTGTCAACAAAGCCGACATTATACCGCTGTCCGACGATGTCAAACGCAAACTAGAAGGGAAAAAATGGTTTTTCTGCGCGAGCGGCTCTTTAGCCGCGCGCGATAAATATCTCACCGTATTTAAAGAGCTTTTAATCGGCTGCGTGCCGGAGGAATTTCTGGTTTCCCCGCCGATTCTGGGCGATTTATTCCCGAAGGGCGGCCTGGCGGCGCTGGTTATTCCGATAGACAGCCAGGCCCCTAAAGGGCGTATTATACTTCCGCAGGTCCAGGCCATCCGCGATGTGCTGGACGCGGGCGGCATGTGTTCAATCGTGCGGGAGAGCGAACTAGCGGTTTTGCTGTCAAGCCTTAAAAATCCGCCGGACATCGTGGTTTGCGACAGCCAGGCCGTGGAGCGCGTCGCGCGCGAAACGCCCGC
>Ga0172379_10011479_pt1 | contig 10538 bp, 18 predicted proteins | sample GrowelOW334metaG_FD_119756 | JGI IMG/M metagenome (GOLD analysis project Ga0172379, IMG submission 119756) | Groundwater microbial communities from an aquifer near a municipal landfill in Southern Ontario, Canada - Groundwater well OW334 metaG | ecosystem: Environmental > Aquatic > Deep...
GAAAGTGAAATTTCGAAGTGAATATGTTTGTTGAAACATTGTAAGATACTCTTATTGCAGGCATGGTGTAACGGTAGCACAAGTGACTTCCACTCACTTAGTCGGGGTTCAAATCCCCGTGCCCGCTCCCTTGTGAGTTTCGGATATTGAACCGAACGATCGTATAGTTATGTTTCATGCATCACTACGTCTACCAGGTCGAAAATCTCTTAAATCACAAGATTTATATCGGGAAACATTCTACGGAAAATCTTGACGATGGTTACATGGGAAGTGGAAAGCTTCTTGGCAAGGCGATCGCCAAATATGGTCTCGAGAACTTTCGCAAGACAATCTTACAGACGTTTGATACGTGTGAAGAAGCGTTAACATACGAGAAATTACTCGTGACGGAAGAATTCGCACACAATCAAAACACGTACAACTTGACCGTCGGCGGCGGTGATGGGTGGTGGACAATCAATATCGATGTTGAACGTCGTAGAGAGAAGAATCACCGTGCAGCGTTATCGATGAACAAGACGCTCTGGTCGGATCCTGAATTCAGAAAGAGAACTTCAGTAAGGGTGAGCGCACAGTCAGCGTATCTTCACGAACAAGGTAAATTGTCTGCACCTGATTGGACCGGTAAAAAACATTCTGACGCTACTAGAGCGAAAATGCGTGATTCTCACACAGGTAAACATGTAGGTCAGAGAAATTCTCAGTTTGCTACAGTGTGGGTCTTCAATCTTGAAGAAAGACGGTCGTTGCGAATTAAGAATGATGAACTTGATGCGTACCTCAAACGAGGTTGGCACAAGGGACGCAAAATCAAGTGGTGATTAGTAACCGTATAAGCAGTGGTGGAATTGGGGTACACGGCGCACCTAGACTGCGCTATTAGCTTACGCTGATATGAGGGTTCGAATCCCTCTTGCAGAAGGTGAATATCACGTCATTGCGACGGCAACGCAATAATGCAGAGAGCCTGCATCGGTTTGATAAGCCGTAATCTCGACGTCAGCCCGTCGAGTTTATCAATGCCCTCTTGGCGAAATGGCAAACGCAGTGGCTTTAAACTCCACCGCCGAAAGGCTTCTCGGTTCGAGCCCGAGAGGGGGCACTTGAAGTATGAAACGTGTTCATGTTGATGTGGATTATCTTAAACGAGTTTGTGAAGAATCTCAATCAATGGCAATCGCTGCAGCTAGGATGGGATTTTCATTTGCAACCTTCAAAAGGTTGGCCATGATAAATGATTGCTATCGTCCCAATCAAGGTAACAAGGGTCTAAAAAAGAATTATGTTTCACATGCATGCGTACCTCTAAGTGAGATTCTAACGGGAAATCATCCGTCGTTTCAAACGCATAAGCTTAAGTTGAAACTTCTTAAGGCCGGAATATTCAAAAATCAATGCACGATATGTCACATTGAATCATGGCAAAATAAAAAGATTGTGTGTGAACTTGATCACATTGATGGAAATCGAACAAATCATCGACTTGAAAATCTTAGAATGCTTTGTCCGAATTGTCACTCACAAACAGACACGTTTCGTTCTAAAAAAAGACTGAGCGAGTAACCACGAGAAGTAGTAGTGTAGAGGATGCACACTGGGCCTCCAACCCGGAAGAAACGTTCGATTCGTGTAGGTGAAAGCTTTTTGCTGAAGTAGCACAACGGTAGTGCAGCGCACTTGTAACGCGCAGGTTGTGGGTTCGATTCCCATCTTCAGCTCCAATTCATGTACGATTGTACATGATGACACAGTGTGTTAGAATATCGTTCCTGTCCAAACAAGGACTTGAAAGGAACAAACACGATAATGAAGAGTTTCATCATGATGTTGATTATGACGGCGCTTGTCACAGGTTGTGATTCAAAGAAAGTCGACGCAGTTGATTCATCGTCTGTGGTAACAGTTGTTGATGCTGCTGATGTAGGTGTAGAAGTTGCTGACACAGCGTCTGATTCTGATACGGGAAAGTAATCGCAAGATGTGTTGTTACCACACACTTGCGAAGGTGTGGTAACAATGGAAGCATGGCCGAGTGGTTTAAGGCTCTCGTCTTGAAAACGAGCGACCCCGAAAGGGGTCCAAGGGTTCGAATCCCTTTGCTTCCTCTAGTGTGTACATGGTGATGCGAGGGAGCAAGTAGAACCCGGCTGTTTGTGACACAGTCTCCGACGAGAGCGTTACTCGTGCATCACCCCAAGTTACGAAATGGCCCGGTCGTCTAACGGCTTAGGACACTAGACTTTCACTCTAGCCAATACGGGTTCGAATCCCGTTCGGGTCACAAAATGTTACGTCGTCGTGGTGGAATGGCAGACACGCTACGCTGAGTACGTAGTGCTTGTAAAGGCATGGGAGTTCAAATCTCCCCGACGACACTGAGCATGTTATGTGCTCGATTTGCCGACGTGGCGGAATGGCATACGCAGGAGTCTCAAAAACTCCCGCCCGTAAGGGCTTGTGGGTTCAAGTCCCACCGTCGGTACGAAGTTAACGTGGTAACAACCTTGTGAAATGATAAAACATAACAATTGTATCAACGTAGCAAGCATCGTAGCTCAACGGTAGAGCGGCTGACCACAAGTCTGCAGGTTACGGATTCGACTTCCGTCGATGTAGAATGTGAAACGTTAACGTCATGTCTCCGTGGTTCAACTGGACAGAACGCTCGGCTTCGAACCGAGAGATTGTGGGTTCGAATCCCACCGGGGATACTGAATGAGTAACCCTTAGACCGGGTGCAAATCCTGGGACTGAAATAGTTAGTGCGTTCTGACCAAAAGGTGAAAATTCAATTTGCCTCCGTAGCTAAATGGATCAAAGCGTCGGTCTACGAAACCGAAGATTGTGGGTTCGAATCCCACCGGGGGCTCAAGGTGTATGATGACGTTATGATGAATAATCCGAATGTCCCAGCAATGATCGTCTCTCCTGAGACGGCATCAGTCATCGTCAAAACACACAAGCAAAAGTACGGAATGTCAGCCGGACACGTAGTTTGCACGTCTGGTGGATTCGACCCACTTCATGTTGGACATCTCAGATGTTTACAGGCTGCATCGATGCTGAAGGGTCAGAACGGTCTTCTGGTCGTTATCGTCAACAACGATGCCTGGCTCAAACGAAAGAAGGGTTACTCGTTCATGCCTCTCGACGAACGTGTCGAGTTGATAGCATCGTTACGAGGTGTCGACTACGTTGTGCCCTGGGAACGTCCATTCGACGATGTCGGAAAGGCCATTGAATGTATCAGACCTGACATCTTTGCGAAAGGAGGATCGAGTTTCACGCCGATTCCTGAACAAGGATCGTGTGATTCAATCGGATGTGCACTCGTATTTGGAATAGGTGGAAATACCAAGGCACAATCGAGTTCAGAATTGGTGGCGAAAATGCAGGTACCCTCAAAGGAATAGAGGTTGTTCTCGTTCGCTACCTGATCATGTTGACTGCTTTGCGAATCAGTTGAGCTTCGTGTTCAGGAGTTGTGTCTTCATCAAAGTAGAAGAATGCAACTTCTGCGAGCTTTACTTCTCCGACCGACAACACTTCGACTTGATACGTGAACTCACCAGCGAGGCCTGTCTTTTTCATTTTGTCAGGATTCAATAGGAAGTCATTGCTTGAGACGTCAGCCGCGGCAAAGACAACGTACCCACGTTGTCCGACGCTTCGTTTGATCCAATCGGTATAGAACAAACTTCCCCAGTCCTTTTTAAGGCCATAGAAGATATCGGGGACGAGCGTCCAAGAGAAAAATGTCTTTCCCTTAAAATTTCCGGGCATCGTTCCCCCTTGTACGATATGAACTTCACCGTCGTGTTGTTCGTCTGTTGGCTTCTTTCCGATTATGGTCGCCATGACATTTTCTGGGACTGTCAATGTCCTGAACGCTCTTTTTGCACGAGTTGGCGGTCTCAAGAAACTTGGATATTCATCACGAAGTGAGAGCAATTTATCGACCCACCCTTGTAATTTTTCTGGTCGACCGTGGAAGTGTTTTTGAAATGCATCTACGAGATCGTTCTCTTCTGGAGTGTTAGGCTCTTTTGGTTCGGGTACGTCCGCGCGTTGGTCCGCGAACATATACCTTCCAAAGATTCCTCGCTTCCCATCAGGCTTTGCTTCAATGGCTTCATCAATAGCGTATCTGATGTACGTCTTTAGCATTTGCTCATTCACATTCTTCTTCATACGATGTAAGTATACGAGCCAAGGTGGTGTAATGGCAGCCACGACGGGTTTAGGTTCCGTTGTCAGAAATGACGTAGGGGTTCAAGTCCCCTCCTTGGTACAAAGAAATGCACTTTTATGACACAGGAGAATCACATGAAGAACAAGACGTTATATGAAAGACTTGCGATTAGGTTCGTGGGCGAAGGCCGTGAGGCTGACAGACGAATGTATGTCACCGTGATTCCCCCTGAAAAGGTGATCGATTACGTTGATCAAGAGGTCATTGATGACGTTCTTGGGGGCGAGCTTGAAGGTGTCACAGGACCTGAAGACGTCGTGTATTTCGCTGATAACGGTGAGTTTGCAGTCCTATCGAAATCATCACGAAGAATTTGGACGCCTTCATATCAAAATTTGGGGTCCTGGACTGACATCACTGATCATTTCGATGATGAAACTATTGATTTTATTGAAGCAGGCGGTGTAAGAAATTGGTAGGATATGTTACTATTTGATAGGAAATGATTTTACGGGTGAGTAACTTTGCTCAATCCAAATGAGTAATCTAGGTTACCTCAGAGCGAGGTACTTGCGAAAGTGAAAACGCGGTCATTTCTTATGCCGGTGAAGAAAGATTGGTGATGCAGATGCTTCATAAGCATCTTGAAGTTGGTTCGATTCCAACCACCGGTACCATTCTAGAAAGAATCACATGTGGGCAACACAACACATTGAATCGTTGAAAAATGGCGAAACTGTCAAATTTCGCCCTCATGGAAATTCCATGCAACCTCGTATAGAAAGCGGACAACTTGTCACCGTCGTTCCTATTGGGACGCAGACAATCAAGTTAGGTGACATAGTCTTGTGCAAGGTTGACGGTAAACAATGGTTGCACCTCGTGTCTGCGATTGGCAGTGACGGTCGATATCAAATCAGTAACAACAAGGGACACATCAACGGGTGGTGTATGCCTCAGAACGTCTTCGGCGTTGTCACTCAGGTAGAAGAATGAAAAAGTTTATGTTTGGCAGCAGGCGTGCGATCGAGAACCTCGCAGATAAGCTCAAGGGTGTTCCACACGCATTTATCTCGATCAAGACTCCCAAAGACGGCGACGCGATGATTCCCGTGACCGAGGATACGGCAGGCATTCTGAGGCTTGCATTCGACGACATTGATCCAAAACAACATTATCCTGATGGTTTCAAATTTCGTTTGGGTGACACTCCATTTGATGATGCAATGGCATCTGAGGTTTGGAAGTTCATCGACGATCTTCCTGAGGAATGCTCGGTCTTCATTCACTGTGATGCGGGGTTGAGTCGATCTCCAGGACTCGCTGCAGGATTGTCGAAGGTCTTGAACGACGATGATGCGGGTTATTTTGAGAATGCGTACCCGAATATGCTCGTGTACAACACGATCATCACGAACCGGAAAAATGTAACGGCCGAGTGAAACAAAATCACAACACGGTATAAAATAACCGGCTATGCTTACGATCAAATCGCTAGCCGTTCTGTTTTTCATGAAGACGATGTTCTTGACAGGTATTTCACCGAGGTTTCCATTCTCAAATACACCTGTGATATCGACACCTTCAGGTGAACAACCACGTACGTATACTCCTCTTGACGAGGATAAACTCCATGAGAAACTATTCGATTCTCACGTTGAGTTGTTCGGCTACGCACCTTCGCACAAGAGACTCGCCATGGCTTGGGCTCAAGTTTCACTCGAAAATGGTCGTGGAAAGTACACCTGGAACAAAAACCTGGGAAACATCATTCCGACCACTTCATCTCATGCGTTCTATTTCACAGACTCTGCCGTGAAATATCGAGCGTTCCAGACCTTCAACGAAGCAGGTATGGTATATTGGGCAACGGTGAAGAAGTGTGAAGGATTGTTGGAAATGTTTGACAACGGAAATGCTTCAGTGGCCGCACGCATGTTGAAATCGTGTGGATACTTCGAAGCGAACGTCGAAGACTATGAACCAGCACTCAAGCAACTGTACACATACGCAGTGAAAAGGCATTCAGATGAGCGAGAAAGTTGTTATCGACCGATTCATTGATGAGTTCGCATTCTTATCGAATTTTTATCCATCAACCATCTACCTAAATGGAAAACCGTACGCGACCGTTGAACACGCTTATCAGGCAGCGAAGACTCTCGACGAATCGCAACATGAAACGATTAGGACTGCTCGAAATCCCGGTGAGACAAAGAAACTTGGGAAGGCAGTGATTCTTCGCCCCAACTGGGAGGACATCAAGGTCGATCTCATGCGAAATTTCGTGAAGTTGAAGTTCGAGAACCCTTTCTTGAGAGAGTTATTGCTCGCAACCGGTGACGCAACACTCATCGAAGGAAATTATTGGAATGATAAGTTTTGGGGAGTGTGTAGAGGTGTTGGTCAAAATTGGCTCGGTCGAATTCTCGAAGATGAGCGTACGAGGATCATCGCGGAAATCAAGGAAGAAGAATTGAAAGACATCACGTGAACAACAACGTTGTCGTGGCGAAATTGGCAAACGCGCACGATTCAGAATCGTGTCCTTTTAGGTGAGGGTTCGAATCCCTCCGACAACACAACGTGTGTAACTATATTTCATAACATGATACTATCATGCAGGTGAAAGCGTAATTTATTTACCGGCGTATTCCCTCTGTCTTCTAAACAGGTGAAAGGATAGCAGGATACACGTGGGTTCGAATCCCTCCGCCGGTGCAAAGTGAAACTATGATGTTGAACATGATATCCTGTAATCAGGAGATTCAGAATGAAGAAACACACCGTTGTATGTCAAGAATGGCTCGAATCTGAACGAGGTTGGGGACAGAGGCCCGATGGGGCCTCACTGCATCTCACTGAATCCAACAGGAAAGAATTCGTGAAGGAATATTGGGATCGCATGCCCGACGGGCCTGCACCCGACGAGTACTCACGTGAAGACGGTCAACCCAAGCTGATCGACGTCACTGATGAAGTCTACGAAAAGGTCAAGTCGTCGAAGAACGGCGTATGGTTTCTACAGTGCGATTACAGGGAGCTAAAAAAGTGAAGGCGCTCATTTTCATCGGGCTGTTTTTTACGGGTTGCTACGCAGAGTTTGATCTCGGAGTAAAGACTCCCAGGAAGGATCCTTGTTCGGGCGTGATTGAGGACAAGAACGTATATGTGATGCCGACGTGCAGGTATGCACCTCCGCAACCATCCAGGTGAAGTGATGTGTGACGGGCAATTTCGCACGTCACAATGTGTCTGATCGAAAGAGGCGAAGACATGGCGATTACGAGCATGAAGGGCAACAAGGATAACAGCGGTCGTAAGTTTTCGGGCGGCGGGAGGCGTCCTGACTATCTCGGTCTCAATCGCAAGGAAGCGAAGGAGCGAAACGAGAAGCGCGCGAAGTTGACGGCCAAGGAACAGCTCGCGGTGTTGGACATCCGTTGTGGAAAGGAACAGGGCGCATCCCGTGAACGGGCAAGGTTGCTCAAGACACTTGAGACCGAAAACAAGACTCCAAAGCAGGTGACGAACAAGCAACCTGTCGCAGAGACTCAGATTCGAGGCACGAAAGCAAAGGACCGTCGTGAAGCAGAACGTGCGGTGGCACGATCATCGAAGTGATACGTAGCTCACCAGTTTGATACTTAAGAGGTAGGTCAAGCATATGCAAGGCCCCTCATGTCTCGCTAGTTCAGTGGTAGAACGCTTGCTCGACACGCAAGAGGTCGTAGGTTCGAATCCTACGCGAGACACGATAGAGTTCTTTGGCAAGGAGGATCAGATGAGCGACGTAAAGCAGGTCATCGTTGTACGCAAGGATCTCAACATGAGGAAAGGTAAAATGTGTGCGCAAGTTGCACATGCTTCCATGAAATTCCTCATCGATAACAACGAAACAGAACGTGGAGACGAGGTGATCGTCAAGTTGTCACCGGCCGAGGCGATGTGGCTTACCGGATCATTCACGAAAGTCGTTGTCAGTGTCGATTCGGAAGATGCGTTGAATGATCTCATCCTCAAGGCGGAATTGATGGACATCACGGTTCATCCCATCGTTGACAGTGGTAGGACTGAGTTTAACGGTGTACCGACATTAACGTGTGCAGCATTTGGACCATGTGCTGCGTCTGAACTCGATGAAATTACAGGAAACTTGAAGTTGCTATGAAAACTTGTGAGATTTATGTTGTTCGAAGTGGTCGTGAGTGTGGAAAACATGCAACCCATCACGTAAAAGATGGATATGACCCTCGAGGAATTAACATGTGTGATGAACATGTCAAACCATACTATGTAAAAAAGTATAAACATGTTCGTGTGACACGAATCTGAAACGTTGCGACATCACGAGGTGTCGCCTTGGAAGTATGCTCGAGAGGCTTATGAGGGCAGTTTGCTAAACTGTTGGGTGTAACAGCCCCGGGGGTTCGAATCCCTCTATTTCCACCATGACAATGATTGACTGTCCAACCTGTGGAACACCGTGTTCAATGTATGAACCTCCTCGATTGGGAGGAAGTTGTCCGAACGATGCATGGCCTTGTTTGGTCTGCAAGCAACTCACATGTTGCTCATGCTATTCAACTCATGCCTACGACAAGCATCCAGAATATTCAGGACTAAAGAAAAAGGAAAATCCACGGTCAAATAAGGGGAAAAAACGATGAAAACTTGTAATGATCCAAAATGTAATCTCAATCATGAAAACAATCGCTGGGTTTCAAGGCCCGGGCCGGACCTGAATTGCAAGTGTCACGGTCCGTGGGCGATCTCACTGCGTCCGGGTGAACACTTTCACCCATGCTCAGTTCACCCGGACACTGTCATTGTCGGTACGTTCACATACATGTAACCTTGGAAGGTTGGCCGAGTGGCTGATGGCACCTGTCTCGAAAACAGGAGGGTGTAAAAGCCCCGCGAGTTCAAATCTCGCACCTTCCTCCGTGACGTAATTACACGTCATGTCACAATGAGCGTCGTGGAGGCAAGTCCCGGCAGTTGGAGCCGTAGCTCATACCAACACAACGGTAGAATGGCCGAGTGGCTTAAGGCACCACGTTGGAAGCGTGGAGAGGCGGTTGAATGCCGGCTTCGAGGGTTCGAATCCCTCTTCTACCTCCGGAGACATAATGTCACGTTCTAAGAATTCAAGTCGCCGCATTACGCAAAGGCATCTTCACACGGCACTCTCGATGAAATCGAACGAGTGCGATGATTCGAAGGTTCTGAAGAAGATGGCACACGCGATTCATAAGAAAGCGACGTGGGGTCAAACGACGAAGATTCTAAGGCGTAACGCGAAATTGTGGCAAAGGCTTCTCGGAAAAGCTCGGCGACGAGCCGATGATGTCGTGATCGAGACACAACTCGATGAAGAGCCGTGAGAAAGAACGTAGGATGTCATCAGAAAAGAAAAAGGTTAGGCAAGCGTTCAGGGATGCTGTGTTTGCTCGCGACAGACATCGTTGTCGAGCATGTGGGTGGTGTCTTGTCACACCTGAAGTTGAGCTCGACGCTCACCACATCACTGACAGGAACTTAATGCCAGGAGGAGGTTACGTTGCCTCAAATGGAATCAGCCTGTGTCCGTCTTGTCATGAAAAAGCAGAAGAATTTCACTCTACTGGCATTGCTCGTGAAGGTTATTCGCCCAAAGACCTGTACAGGTTGATAGGTACCTCTTATGATGTAGCTGTAAGTGATGCAAAACGTTTGTTGTAATATGAACGACGGTAGCCAAGTGGTTAAGGCAGCGGCTTTATACTCCGTTTAGCGTCTGATAAGCGCAAGATCGTGGGTTCGACCCCCACCCGTCGTACCGGTTTTATCGAACTACATGACATTGAGGACAATTGGAAGACAAGAAAAACTACGAGAACCTCATCAAGGTGGTACTCAAACATGAACGCCTAATTGAAGCGTTGGCCAAAGCATCTCATGATGTCACAAAACTCATGAGCCGAATGTTGGCCAGATGTTTAAATCCCAAGTGTGGTAGACCTGCGACGATGCATCATAAGTTACATCATGGAAACATCATGTGTGATCGATGTTGTGCAGAAGTAATTGTGAATTCGAAGAAGTGTATTGCTGACACAGAGTTCATGAATGAAATTGGCGCTGAACTTCGTGAAAAGTATATGTGTGATGCCGATGAGACTCAATGGGAAGACATCACGGATGCTGAATCTATCAGACGTATAATGGAATACATTGACATCGTCAAGTCGTTACAAGAAACCCACTGAGGAATGTGAAAAAAATCAGGATTGAGCTTCTACCTGGCGTGAAAGAGAAAGACATCAGGTTTTTCGATAGCGTAGAAGCTCTCTACGAGAAC
>Ga0172379_10011480_pt1 | contig 10537 bp, 9 predicted proteins | sample GrowelOW334metaG_FD_119756 | JGI IMG/M metagenome (GOLD analysis project Ga0172379, IMG submission 119756) | Groundwater microbial communities from an aquifer near a municipal landfill in Southern Ontario, Canada - Groundwater well OW334 metaG | ecosystem: Environmental > Aquatic > Deep...
GTAATGGGATAAAACTGAATAAAAATACTACTACATATTGCCGCAATGATCGCACAAATAATAGCTGTTAGTACAACAAAAAAATGGCCGGAATTATTATTTAAAGCATTGGCCTTAATTTTACTGCGTTGTAAAAAAGATGTTGGGATAGTGCCTGGTTTCATATTAACCATTGTGTAGTTATTAATAAAAAAGCCACTACTATGCTGCTAGTCAGCAAATAAGTAGCTAATATTCGCCGAGTTAATGTTTTCATTAACCAATTTTTGGTTAGATGTAATAATATATATAGTGCAATTGTTAAAATAAATCCAGAAACATAAAAACTCACCGGCCAGTAGTGCAATCCCCACACTAATTCCGTCATAATTAAACTAATACAAATTATATACCATTTTGCAGGAATTAGTGCAATTTTTTGAATCCAAAATGTTTGCCAAACTAAAATCAAAGTAGCTATCACAGCCATACACAAAATATATCTTAACCGCATAATACCCAAAACAAAAAAAATAAATACACTAACATATAAATAAAACGAGGCTACTAAATTACTATAGGTAGAGATATGTTCTAATGAATAAGGAATATATTTTTTTGGTACAAATAGAAATAATACTAGATTCTTTACAAATAAAAAATAAATTATCGTTGTTAAAATAATAATACTAATAATTATTAAGTTATTTTCCAAAATCAATATAAAAGCATAGCCAGCTAATATCAAAACTAATAAAACCATCGACAATCCTAAATATTCTAAACGCCAATGTTTTTGGTGCATTAATGCCACCGTACCAAATACAATTAATATTAAGCCGCCACTATAATACAACCAAGCAAATGGTTGTTGCTGCCCTAATAATAATAATACCACTACTACAGCACTGCTCCAATACGGAGCTAAGCGCTTGAATATCATCATAAACTAGGAGCTAAATTACTTATTAAACTAGTTGGAGCAGCTACAAATAACGCCTGTTGATTTAACTGAATTTTATCAAAACCATTATCTGATGCTTGCCATAATGCACCAGCTGAAAAATAATATATCCGATCATTGGTCTTGGACCAAATCGGTGCATTAGCTTTAGTTAAAATAAGTTTTGGCACATCTTTGTTACGATGAATAACCCAAATATTATTATCACCTGTATTGTTATCTTGTCGACTATACAATAATAATTCACTATTCGGTGATAATCGTACAACACTATTAGCATCCGCTTGGACAAAACGTAAACTAGTTAATGGTTTAGTTTCTTGAGTAATTAAATCATTAGCAATAATAGTAACCATGTTTTCCCACTGGCCTTCATAAGCTAATGTGCGCTCATCTAAAAAAATAGGTGAAGCTACCGTTTCAGTTAACAACACTAATGGGGTATCTAATTTAAATTCTAAACCAATTTGTTGCAACAATAAACGATTGTCTGTAGTATTGAACACTATCCGTTTACTATCTAAGGACCATTGCGCCGAAAGGACTCCTTCGTGTATTCGTGTTAATTGCGTTGTAACTAAAGGTAGTACATATAAATCTTGTTCCGCAATTAATAACAATGCTTCCTGATTTGGTGCTACTGCCAAAAATTGTAGCTGAATAGCACAACTAGTAATAAATGTCCGTTCACCATTAATAACGTTTTGTTTCCAAATCTGATAACTAGTTCCCTGATTTTTTTCTACTATTAAAATATGCTCCGTATCAAACCAAGCAGCTAACACTGGAACAGTTAATGAATTGTTTATTTGATTATCATTTAATAACAATTGTTTGGTTGTAGCATACACTACTGGTGCTTCTGGTAATGTTAGCTTTTCTGTTGGCACATTTGGCAATGTTAAACTACCGGCACAACCCGTACCAATAAGCATTAATGTCAGTATAATAATACCTCTATTGAATCTGGGCATTATAATAAACAATCACTAACAAGAAAGCTAATACTATCACTAAACCAACCAAAACACGGTGTACCCACTTAACAATATGTAAATGCTTAATAATCTTATCTTTCATAATCATACTGGTTATTATTATTTATATTATTATACAAATAAATTAGTTTTTTTTCAATGCCAGATTATCTACCAAAACAATTTGTGGTGCTTGCAAAAGATTAAAAAGAAATTTATCAGTTACATCACGCCGATACTGATATTCTGTTAAAGTCATTACTGTGTATCGTAAATTTTGACCAAATCTTTGATTAAACTCTTCCAATAACACTTGAATATGCTTATTTGATAAATTACCAACAATAAACAAATCAATAGCTGATTGTGTATCACCTATAAAATGACCAAGCAACAACAATAATTCTATTTTGCCAGCTTGCTCTAAGCGTCTTAAAAATTTCTTTTCATGAATCAGTTGAGATTTTAACACTAAAGCTTTTAATTCAGTATACAACAAAAAATCGCTTTTTACCTGATAAAAAGTTTTACGCTGTTCTACTTTTTTTTCTAATAACCCAATTGCTTCCAAATTAGCCAATTCGCGACGAATAGAGTTAATATGTTCATGCACGGTTCTACTTAATTCACGAACATAAAACCAAGCCGTAGGATGTGTAAATAATAACTGTAATAATTTTAACCGTGTCCGTGAACCAAATAAGTGTTCAATCATAATATTGTTAGTATAGCTTGACTCTTTACAAAAATCAATTTTTTTGTTAGAATTAATTTTTATGCCTAATAAAACCACATTATTATTACGTTTTCCACTAACTCCTATCCCTGAGCATATTCAGAAATTTGAACAGTTATTTCATAATTTCTTCTATTTATTAAAGCCAGAAGAAAATAATGCCGCTACTTTAGCTTGCGAAATTGTCAGTATAAATAATAAATTGAATTTTTATATTACAGTAAATTCTCGCGTTACTAATACTGTGCGTAATATGATGTTTTCTGTATTTCCTGATATTGAGATTACTGAAGTAGCTAGTTTTCTAGATATTACTCATCTGCCAGATAATGCCATTGGCTATTATTTACAATTAGCTCATCAAGAACAATATTCACTGCGCACTTATCGTACATCTATACCACATGATCCACTTAGTTCATTCATTAACCTAGCTTCGTCAATTTCTCCTTATCACAGTATCCTTTTCCAATTAGTCATCAAACCTATTAATGAAGAAGCTGAGGCTGGCTCTAGCGGCTTATTTTACGGGGAAACCAAACGCAGCGGAGAATCTATTGAAATACCAAAATTTAATGCTGTCATGCGTTTAGTTTATCTGTTTCCTAATACTGATGCGAGCCAAGCTGAAAATACCGTGCAAGAATTGCAGCGCACTTTTTATGAATTTTCTGCCGAAAAAAATCGGATTGTATTTACCACCGCACCAAATGTTCAGGCTTTATTAAAAGAATTGTTGGCTCGTGATTTTTCTAGTCGCTTAACATTAACTCAAGAAGAGGTGGCTACGTTGTTCCATGTGCCCGATCCAGCTTTAAAAATGCCAGCAATTAATTGGGTATTATCAAAACGTGCTCAACCACCGTTTAGTTTACCCACTGAAGCTAATACCACTAATAAACAAGCTACGTTTTTTGGTTTAACTAATTTCCGTGGTAATTGCACTAAATTTGGCATGTTACGTGAAGATCGCCGCCGACATTTATATGTTGTTGGTAAGTCTGGCTCAGGCAAATCAAAATTATTAGAAACTTTTATTATTAATGACATTCTCAGCGATAAAGGTATCTGTGTAATGGATCCACACGGTGATTTAATTCAGGATATTTTAAAATATATTCCAGAACATAAAATGAAAGATATTATTTACATGAACGTATCTGATTTTGATTTCCCGATTGCCTTTAATCCCTTAGAAAATGTGTCTTTAGACATGAAACAACAAGTTACTCAAGGAATGATTGAGGTATTTGAAAAATTTTTCGGCGGTGATTGGTCACCAAAAATTGAACATGTTTTCCGTTATACCACTTTAGCTATGCTCGATTACCCAGAAGCTACCTTAGTAGGCATGATGAAAATGTTAACTAATCGAAAATTTCGTCAGAAAGTAATTCCAGAAATTAAAGATGCTGTAGTGAAACACTTCTGGGCTAATGAATTTTCTAGTTGGTCAGAAAAATTTGATAATGAAGCTATTTTGCCATTAGTAAATAAATTAGGACAGTTTTTGTCCAATCATTTAGTGCGTAATATCGTGGCTCAACCACATAACAAGTTTTCGTTTGATGATGCCATGAATCAACATAAAGTGCTATTGATTGAACTATCTAAGGGTAAATTAGGCGAAGAAAATGCCGCTTTATTAGGCGCTATGATGATTACCAAAGTTTATCAAACTGCTATGGCTAGAGCCAAACTACCTGAAGAACAACGCAAAGATTTTTATCTCTACATTGATGAGTTTCAAAATTTTGCTACTGAAACCTTTGAAAATATTTTATCAGAGTCTAGAAAATACCGTTTATTACTAACTATTTCTCATCAATATCTCTCACAAGTGCCCGATCGCATTAAAGGCACAGTATTTGGTAATATCGGCTCCATTGTTGCTATGCGCGTTGGTGCCGATGATGGCACATATTTAGCTAACGAATTTACGCCAATATTTAGTACTGAGGATTTTATTAATCTTGGCGTGCGCGAAATGTTAATTAAAATGAGCGTAGCCGGACAAACTACTCAGCCATTTTCGGCTACTACTTTAGCTGTACCACCACCACCGCAACCTAACTTTGCGGAAGCAATTATTGCTTATAATCGCAAAACCTATGGCACCACACTTACTGAAATTGATAAATTAATGGCCAAAATATATAGCGATGAAGAAAACACTAACGCCGTAGGCAATAAAGAAGAAACCTTTGATGCACCGATTGTTTAATTTAATTCATTCGTTGCCGTACAACTAATAACGAGGCTAAACCAAGACTAGCTAGTAATAAACCTACAACCATAGGCAATATAGCATTACTGCCGGTCTCGGCTAATGTATCCGTTGTACCTGCGCTTGAAGCATTGGTGTTGCTAGTTGCCGCGGCTGAATTTGTATTAGTATTTTCGTTAGAATCAGCACTATTAACGGAGTTAGTGTTAGCGTTGCTGTTTGTATTACTATTTGTATTATCATTTGTATTGCTATTCGTAGTGTTTGTATTCGCATTAGCATTATCGTTTGTATTGGTATTAGTATTGGTATTAGTATTTGTATCAGTACTAGTTGAATTATCATCAACATAATTCGGTACACCATCACCATCGGTATCGCCTGTCCCTTCTACTGCATCGGCAGTGCCATCATTATCACTGTCGGTATCTTGATAATTAGGAGTACCGTCAACATCTGTATCAACCGGAGCTGTTCCAGTACTAGTACTGCCCGCTTCCGTACCATCAGGTATAGTGTCGCTATCTGTGTCAGACGCGGACACAATAAGAAATACACTGGCTGTAGAAGATGTTGATTGATCGGCTGTACCAGTGGCTGTATTACTCCAACCAACTGTGCCAACGTTTTGTAATAACGTGCTAATAACAGTAGGAACAATTTCCATAGAATATTTTAGTTGCACTTTTACATCTTTACGCATAGTTAACCCGCTGATAACATCAAAATCAATGTTAAACACGCCACTAACCGTATCGCTAACCGCTACTAATTCAGCGCTGGTTAATTCACGATCATATGTTCCATCACCATCGGTATCTAACTTAACACTAATTAAAACCGGATTAGTTAATTTTTGTTCGTCATAATCATTGCTAAACGTTACTTTGTACGCTCTGCTATCGCCGCTGTTTTCTATGGTAGCTCTAAATAACAAACTGGTTTCATCTACTAAATTAACCGTTTGGCTAAAACCAATGGTATTATTAGTATCCGCCGCTTCTTCCGTAACAATTAAATCAGCCGCCGCTAACACAGTAGACGCACTAAAAATACCGATACTTGCTGTTATAACAGCGCCTATCAGCCAAGCTTTTTTATAAATAATCATAAATAAATTAATAAATATTTTCTTTTTTTAATTAATTACTTGTTAATATTAGCATTTTATGTACAATTTTGGCTATGCTGATAAATTATTTATCCACAGGTTTGGCTTTTACCACCAAACGCTGTTTTGTAGTCCATAAAGGTGTACAGGTATAGATGGTAAGCTCATTAAAACCATGATTATCGCGTATCTCCACAGCGGTAGGCTGTACTACTGTTGTTTCGTATACTTGATAACGATACACGTGTTGCTGCCATACTATAATAATTTCATCTCCTACTTTAACCTTATCTAAATTGTAAAATGTAGTGCGATTTGGCGGTAACCATTTAAAACGATGTCCAGCAATTACCATATTACCAGGTAATATTGGATTGGCTGTGTTGGGCTCGTGCCAAACACCCTCTACTTTATCAATCGCTTTTAACGATGTCCCTTCTACGATTTTGGTATTAACATTAATAACTGGAATATATAAATGGTTGTCTTGTGGAATAAGTTCGTTAGACTGCTTAAACTGCGCCACAATATTATTACTATCTTGAATAAATCGTCCATTATTCGGCCATAAGCTGATTATAATAATTCCAAAAATTATCAACCCACAAGTTTTCCACCAAAATAACCATTTACGTTTACTAAACATGCTTGTATTTTAACGTTATTAGTAACCCTGTCAATGTAACCAGGTCTATTTAACTTGACGATTCTGTCTGATTTGTTTTAATAAAAATAACTATTAAATTATGTCAGATATGTCAGAAGCTACCCTCACCGCCAAAAATCAACTTACTGTTTCATTAATACGCTTTCTACACGGTTTAGCCGTAGTTGTTTTAACTATATGCTTAGTATTATTATATTATTCTGTATATACTAAACAAACCGGCTTGTGGTTAATTCTGGCTATTCCGCCACTAATGATTGAGTTAGTTTTATTATTAATATATAAGGATTGCCCTCTTACTTTATTACATCATAAATATGGCGACAGCACTGGTTTTTTCGGTTTATTTTTACCAGAAAAAATAGTACGTTATGTAATTCCAAGTTACACAATTATTACCAGCTTAGGAATTAGCTTATTAATCTGTAATTATTTTAATAAATAATGGCTTGATAGCACGGCTCGCAATACACTAATTCTTTTTGTTCAGGCGCATAAGTGGTGGTAAATTCGTTACCACAGCGGCCATGATGGCCGTGGTTAATTTGCGTACACATGCACTGACGCTGCCAGAGTTGCCGTTTGTTGCGCTGGGCAAAGCGTAAGCGCGCCCGCTCTTCCGGACACAATAATGGTATGGGTAATTTTAAAGTACGATAAAAATCTAATTCCGTATTGGTGATACGATATTGTTTTTCAGTAACTGTACAAGTTAATATTTGTTTAGTAATGTCATTATTTATTTTATCAATACTGGTTGCGACATTATATCTAGTATGATCTTTAGCCGATTTAGTTAATTCTTCTTTCCAGCGCAAACCTTTGGCTAAAACAGCTTCTTTGGTTAACGGATAATAACGCTGGGCGACGGTTTCATTATAGGCGTAAGGCGAATATTGCATCGGAAAAAACTCCCCCCATTCTTTATTTTTTTTCATATGCTCAATAAGTTTTTCTTTAAGTTTAAAATAATCTTCTTTCGAATATTGCTTGTTTAAAATACAATATTGCGCATTGCGTAAACCAATACCGCCAAAAATATTTTTTGATGAGAAAATAAAATCAGAATAATAACAATCGTTACTCGTAAGTGCGGAAATAGAATAAAAAATGCGTTGAGATTTATAACCAGTAGCCGTAGCTTCGTAAGACAATTCTGCTTCGATAGTATGGCACACATCCATTAAATCTTTAATTTGATAACCGGTATAAACATAACGGCAGTTTTCCGCCTTGGTTAAATCAAAACCGTAATATATATTATTACAGCCAGTTAAATAATCTCCCACTGCTTGCTCGGAGCGAGTTGTTTCTAAAGGCCTGTGAATGGCTTTTTGATAGTGCTGTTTGAATAAAGTGATTAATTCTGCACTGTTACCATTATATAATTTAGCTAATAAACGCTCTTTTTTTCGAGCAAATTCATTAGGCGAATAAACTTGATTAAATATTACATAACGCTGATTACGCAAATTATTTGAGAACAAACAGTCTGTGCAACCTTTGCAGTCATAGCAAAAATAACAATCAGTACAGTGCTGGCAATTACGCGAAAATAACACGTTATAACAGCCTTCTACATCTACCGCCTCATAACACCGTTCTGAATTAGTGCAATTAAGCACATCTACGCAAGAACGCGATTTAATTACCTGTGTGCCATACAGACAATCTTCGTTATATTCAGCCGCAAACAATAAATAGCAATGTTTATTGTAACCAGACATATTTACATAATCAGCGTCTTCATTGGCTACCACATGTAAAGCGATGTGTGGCACTTGTTTCATCAAGGCATACCACTGCTCAAAAAATGGTTTCTGCCAATTGATATCTCGACCAAATTGCACAGCGCTCCAATCATCCTGCCACCAGCAATCATGGCAATACACCGGAAAAGATACTACATCAGAATAAATAGAAATAATAGTTTTTTTACATTTATCACATTTGCGCTGATACAAACTATCTTCATTGCGCCACGCTAATCTGCGTTGTTGCCGGCAATCCGGACAATGTGTTGGTTCTGGTAAAGCTAACCGTTGTAAAAAAACCATGTCCGCTTCCAGCACTTTAAATGTTTTACTGCAATGAATACACTGTTTGGTCATGCCTGCAGATTAACATGCTGTGTAAACGCAATCAAACACTGTTTTACACAGGTTATAAAAAAGTATCTTTTTTTGCTAATGATAGAATAATATACAAACTAAACATGTATAGTTAATTTATACTATTTATTTTTACAATGCTCCACTGATAAAACAAAAAAATAGCCTAATAAATTTCTTTTTTGTAACACTCTTCACAATACACTAATTCTTTTTGTTCTGGAGAATAAGTGGTTTCGAATTCTACACTGCAACGCCCAGAATGATTATGATCTGGCTGTGTGCACATACATTGACGGTGCCAAAAATTATAAGCATTGATAAATTTTTTGCGTTGTAAGTGTCGGCAATTTGGACAAAGTCTGGGCAAGGTTAATTGTTGTTGATGATAAAAAACTAATTCCTGTGGAATAATTTTATAACTTTTATGACAATGTTGGCAGATTAACATCTGCTGTATTATTTTGTCTGTTACATCACTGATTGTATTTGGTATATTTACAGCTGAATACTGTGTTGTTTTAAAATCTAAATCTTTCCAGCACAATCCTTGCGCTAGTATTTCGGTTTTTGTGAGCGGTTGTACTTCGTTAGCTAATGTTTCGTTATAACAAAATGGACTCATGGCTTTTGGAAAGAATTCGCCCCACTCACTAGTTTGGCGCATATGTGCAATCAGTTTTGGTAAAAGATGTTCATATTGCTCTTTAGTGTATTGTTTATTCAGAATGCAATATTGCGTGTTTTTAGTAGCCACCACTCCAAAACACTGTTTAGCCTGTTGCGCAAACAAACTGTAATATAACTCTATTGGATAACCGCAAGAAACTATTCCCATGCAATGATATGGTTTTGGTATACCTATAGTTTCATAAGATAACTCGGCTCCCCAGCCGCTGAAATTGTCATCGTAAAAATCCTGGCCAATCATGGACTCAAATACATAATGCGCATTTTCACAATTATTAGAGCTAAACACAAAAGTACAATTAGTACAGTGTTGTAAATGATCGCCTACACTATTTTCAGTAGCTATGTTTTTACTAAATCTATGCGGTTGTTTTAATTTTAAATCTTGGAAATGCTGTTTTAGTTGTTGCAAACGAGGATAGCTGGCTAAATTATAATATTGTTTAATTTTTTTTTGATATTGTTCTTTAGTGTACTGCTTATTTTCTATACAGTATTGCGCATTACGCAAATTGAAACATAAAAAACAATCATTACAACCACTGCAATCAAAACAAAATGAACAGTTAGTTAAGTGTTCACAATCTAAACAAAAATTACAACCATAACAAGCTGTGCAGTAAACACATTCATAACACAATTCGCAATGTTCTTTGCAAAATAAGCAATCAAAACAATCTTTGTTATTGTACATTGTTCGGCTATAATACACATTTTCATTGCCGCCGATATCGAACGATAAGTAACAATTTTTATTTTCGAATGAATAATTGGTATAATCACAGTTTTCGCATTTACTAACCATAGTAGCCAACAACGGCACCTGTTGTAATAATTTTTGCACTTGTAAAAAAAACGGTTCGAACCAATTAATGTCTTGTCCATAATCTAAAGCATTCCATTTATCACTCCACCAGCAATCATGGCAATAAACAATATATGGCTTGTCTAAAGAATAATTTGAAATAATAGTTTTCTTACACAAATCACACTGCCGTTGATATAAAAATCTCTCATTACGCCAAGCTAACCGGCGTAACAATCTACAAGTTGGACAGTGCGTTGGCTCATCTAC
>Ga0172379_10011481_pt1 | contig 10537 bp, 8 predicted proteins | sample GrowelOW334metaG_FD_119756 | JGI IMG/M metagenome (GOLD analysis project Ga0172379, IMG submission 119756) | Groundwater microbial communities from an aquifer near a municipal landfill in Southern Ontario, Canada - Groundwater well OW334 metaG | ecosystem: Environmental > Aquatic > Deep...
AAACTGCTCAAAAACCGTTTGCCAATGTCATGCAACAGCCCAGCCGTAAAGGCGCTTCCCTGGTCCACACCCTTAATATACTTGACCAGCTCCTTAGACAATATGCCAACGGCAATGGAATGCTTCCAGAGCTCTCCCTGGTCCAGCTTGTAGCCTTCTCCTGCTGCGCCTTTATAAAAACGAGCGCTGCTGCTGGTAATAATAATATCCTTGAGCGTGTCATTCCCCACAATAACCAGGGCCTCATCAAGGGAAGAAACCTTGCGGGGCAAGCCAAAGTAAGCAGCGTTGCAAATCTTTAACACATTGGCCGTAATCACCTGATCGTATTGGATAACCTCGGCCAGAGCGATGGCGCTCACCTCCGGGTCGCTCAACATTTCCGAGACCCGCTGGGCCACCTTGGGAAAAGGCGGGACATGCTTCACAAGGGAAAGTATCTCATCCAGACGGCTCATAACTCAAATTCCCCTCTTCCAGAAACCTTCAGGTGGGTGATCCCTGTTCCAATCTCTAAACTCACTGTGCGGTTTCCTGTACCACCGACATCTTCCTTGGCCAACATAATCTGGTTTTTCCAGAACATTTTCCGCATAACCGCCTGATTTCGCTTTCCGATATTGAAGATCCCGGCGTTGTCCATGATCTGCGACCCACCAACCACCTTGACAATTACACGATTTTTAATGGCTCCGAATTTATACGTTTCCTTGAATAACCTTGGAATACCGGTATCTGCAAACATGAAGGGTTTGGCCGCCGCCTTTTCCAGGTCAAGATTAGAATCCGGCAGCATATAATGCAGCATCCCCCCGACCTTGGCCACCGGATCCCAGATCACCACCCCGATACAGGAGCCTAGAGAATAGGTGATCAGGACATCGTCCGGCTTATTGCTGACTTTCATGTCTGAAATGCCAACGATTATCTTCATGCGCTCCTTGTCCTGTAACCGTCATGCCCCAGGCAACAAACTTCATCGTTTCTGATATGCGGTCGCATCAATCTGAGTAAAACTATGTTTCAAGCCGCTAATGCTTTCGGAATGGCCGATAAAAAGATACCCCCCCGGGGTAAGGGCCTGATGAAATTTACTCACCAGTTCCTGCTGGGTTTCCCGGTTGAAATAGATCATGACATTTCGGCAGAAAATGACATCTATTGCCTCACGCCAGGGAAAATCGCCCATGAGATTAAAACGATCAAAATGCACCATCCGCCGCAGATCTTCCTTCACCTTCACAAAGCCATCGGAGCTACCCACCCCTTTCTGGAAATATTTTTTCAAGAAGGGCTTTGGCACCTTCACAACCCTTTCATCGGCATACACGCCCCGCTTCGCTTGCGCCAAAACCCGGGTAGAGATGTCTGTGGCCATAATACGATAGCGCGTCCCTGGATGCTGACAGACAAAATCATCCACCACCATGGCCATAGTATATGGCTCCTCCCCGGATGAACTGGCGGAGGACCAAAGAAGAATCTCCTTACTTTTCCCCCGCCCCTCCTTGACAAAGGCGGGCAAAACCGTGGAGCTCAGTATCTCAAAATGGGAGTTTTCCCTGAAAAATGAAGTGAAATTTGTGGAAACGCTGTCGATAAGCTGAACGAGTTCGTCCCCGGACCTGTCGCGGGTGACGTACTCATAATATTCTTTGAACGAGTCTATCCCGGTGGCTCGCAGCCTCTTGCCCAAACGGGCATTCAACAGTTCTTTTTTTTCCGGCTTCAGAAAGATTCCGGTTTTCTCATATACCAAATCGCTGAATTTCTGAAACAACCCATCACTGAGTTGCTGATAGCGAATAGCGCTTGATCCTTCACTGTTCAATGCCACAAAGCCGCCCCCTTGGTATCCTGGCAGAAAATCTCCCTGCTAGGAGGCCAACTGCTGCAAAAGCCCTTCACCAACAACCCTGTCCACATCAAGCAGGATCTTGACCTCCCCCTTAGCTTTAGCCATGCCCAAAATATTTTCAGTTTCAGACGAAGAACCGAGGGAAGGTGGAGGCTCAATTTCACCAGCGAGGATATTCAGAACTTCCGAAACCGAATCCACGACCATGCCGACCTGCACCGGGGCAGTTTGGCCCTGAACCTCAACCACGATGATACAGGTTCGCTCGTCATATTCCTTGTGATGCATATTGAATTTAAGTCGCAGATCCAACACGGGAATAACCTTACCCCGCAGGTTGATCACCCCCCTGATATAGGGCGGGGTGTGGGGCACAGCCGTAATCTCCATGACCCCGATGATCTCCCGGACGCTGAGAATTCCGACGCCGTACCCCTCGTTCCCCAAGGAAAAGGTGAGATATTTCCCTGCCAGTTCCGTCCCTTGGCCTGAGCTCTGTGCTACATTTGCTGCTTCCATCAACATCCTCCTTTTTCATGAAAGACCCTCAGGGCGACTCCTCAACCCCTGGGGATGAAAACATTCCCCAATTTCCGCTCGCTTGCGAAAAAACTCAATCCGCTTTATTGGCAATAACGCCAGCCAGATCAAGAATAAGACCAACCCTGCCATCCCCGAGAATAGTCCCTCCGGCAACGCCTTGCACGTCGAGGCCCCCGAGGTTTTTAATGACGACCTCTTCCTTGCCCAAAAGTTCATCAACCATCAAGGCGCGACGCCTGCCCTCATTTTCCACCACCACGACAATGGCCTCACAGGGGTCGGTATTGGTAGATTCTACGCCAAAAATTTCATACAACCTTATGATGGGCACAAGTTCCCCACGCACCAGCAGGTTCTCCCCTCGACCATGAACCGTGCTGTAGTTGGTTCGATCGGGACGCATGGATTCCTGAATAGCAATGGTCGGGATTATATACCGTTCACTTCCGACCCGGACGATAATTCCGTCGATGATTGCCAGGGTCAAGGGCAGGCGGATCACAAACAGAGAACCCTTGCCCGAATGGCTTTGCACCTCCACCTTGCCCCGCAGCTTTTCCACCGCTTTTTTCACAACATCCATGCCCACGCCACGGCCGGAAACATCAGTAATCTTGTCCGCCGTGGAGAAACCAGGAAGAAAGATAAGGTTATTCAATTCAAAATCAGAGAGATTATCAGACTCGCTGACCAAACCGCGTTCAACGGCTTTTTTTCTGATTTTCTGGGTATTCAGCCCCTCGCCATCGTCCTCGATCTCGATCATCATGCTCCCGCCTTTCTGGTAGGCGCGGAGAAAAACAGTTCCGGTTTCTTGTTTGCCGCACTTCTCCCGGTCAGCCGGGGGCGAGATGCCATGGTCCACCGAATTTCGCATCATGTGGACAAGCGGATCATAGATTGATTCCACCATATTGCGGTCAATTTCGGTCTCGGCACCCTCCATGATCAGATCAACCTTTTTCCCTGATTTCTTGGAAAGATCACGGACCAACCGAATCATTTTATCAAAAGTTTGCTTGATGGGAACCATACGCATGGACATGGCCGTGCGCTGCAACTCGGAGGTGATCCTGGTCAGCTGAGAAAAATCCTTGGTGAGCTTGGCATCAGCGATCCGAGAAACAAGCTTATTCTGACGAACCAGCGATTGCATGATCACCAGTTCGCCCACCGCATTCACCAGGGCGTCGAGTTTTTCGACATCAACCTTGATGGAGGCTCCGATTTTTTTCTGAGCCGAGTCGGTAGTCGAGCGGCCCACAGAACTTGCCGGAGCCTGAGGGACCCTCGGAGAGACGGCGACCTGCGCGGCCCTGGCAATGGTCGGCATGGACGGGGCAACGGCGACAGCCTCCTCTCCTACCAACGGTTCACCCTCTTCAGTCTCTTCAGCCTCTTCAATCTCAGAAACTTCTGGCAACAAATCCGACACTGAAGCAGAAACGGTTTCAACCGGCGGGGCTCCGCTTCCTCCCTCTTGCAGCTGGGTGATGTTCACCAAAAAACCGCTGATATCGGTATCTTTATAATTGGCAGGCCCGTGCTGCAAGACATCCTTGATATTTTCAACCATGGATTTCAGCGCGTCGCCAACCGTCAGGACAATGTCAATAACTGCGGAATCCATTGGACGCTTGCCGTTGCGCACATCATCCAGAAGGTTTTCTGTGGCATGGGCAAGCCGGTTGATGGTTTTCAGGTTCAGAAAACCAGAAACACCCTTGATCGTATGAAAAGGCCGGAAGATATTGTTAATGATATCCTGATCATCCGGGCTCTGCTCCAACTCAAGCACGTTGACCTCAATGGACTCAAGATGCTCAAAGGCTTCCTCAATAAATCCGGCCAACAGGTCCGTATCCTGGAGAAAATCCGGCAGCGCCTCCTGGCTCGGGCCAGCCGCAGGGGGCGCTTGCGCCGCCGGGGCCGGGTCGATCTGTGGCGAGGCGAGAGGGCCTTCTTCCTCGGCCATAGTCTCATCACCGACCTCGGCCATTCCCGCAGATGCTGCATCTACAGTACCGAGAAGCGCCGATGCTTCCATCGAAAAGCCGATTTTTTTCAGGTTATCGCAGAACTGCGCAACAATTTTCTCGCCGGGGCGGCCCTCTTTCCGAGCCGACTCCTGCATCTCGATCACGCACTGGCCGAGGAGATCATAATTTTCTGCGGAATCGGCCAACTCTCCCATGATGAGCTTTTCAAGGACCCCCTTGAAAGCGGCGGCCATTCGTTGAATAACGATCGGCGTATCGGGGGCGGCCTGACCGGGCAACAACTTCTCGATCAGGTCAAGCAACTCTCCGACAATGGAAAGATCACCCGGCTCGATCATCAAAATCTTCAGGGCCACCTCATCCAGAAGATCGGACAATGATTTATGACCAGCTGTCATGCATGACTCCTTGCAAAACGAGGAAAGCAACCACCATTAAGAAACAGCATTTATCTCCCACAGAAACCAACGGAAGGAGACAGTGCCATATTATGCTTCCATACTGCGCAAACATCAATGAATATTGCAAGTTTTTTCTTCCCGCACCACCGGATGGTGCCAGGGGGATGACAAATACCCCACCCCCTTGAAGGGTTTCTCACAAATGCGCCTTAAACAGCATTATACGCTGGCCGAAGGGGGCTTTCAACATTACAAATAAGAGTCTCCCCCCGATATTCCCTAAAAATCTTCGAAGTCATTTCCCATAGGGATGATATTATCGGGCCTTGCCCCCTTACTCTGAGAATTTACGGACTTTTTTGCCACCGGCGGTAGAGCCTTTCTCGCAGGGGTGACCACCCTTCCGTGGCTGGCAATCCCAGAGGCCAAAGGCCGTCGGAGCTTGGCGGGACGCACCGTTTCCTGCACCTCTGCCGCGCCACCCACCATTTCCAGCAGTTGCCCCACCGAACCCTTCATCATTTCCGCCTGGGCGTTCAGCTCTTCGGAGGCAGAGGCGGATTCTTCCGCAGCCGCCGCGTTGCTCTGGGTCACGGCATCAATCTCGTGGATGGCCTTGGTAACCTGGGTGATGGCCTCGGCCTGCTGGCTTGCCGCTCCGGCCATCTCGGTGATGATCGTGCCGATCCGGGTGGTAGATTGCGAAGCAACGTAAAACGACTCGCTGGTTTCGCTGACCAGGGTGTTGCCGGTGGTGATCTTCTGCACCGTCCCCTCGATGAGATTCGAGGTGTTCTTGGCCGCCTCCGCAGCCCGCATGGCAAGATTCCTGACCTCGTCGGCAACCACCGCAAATCCGGCCCCGGCCTCACCGGCCCGGGCTGCCTCTACCGCAGCGTTCAAGGCCAGCAGATTGGTCTGGAACGCTATCTCGTCGATGGTTTTGACGATCTTCTGAGTTTCACTGCTGGCTGCCGAGATCTCATGCATAGAGGCGGTGAGTTTTTTCATGGATTCATCGGCATTCTGAATAACCTGGTTCGCCTCCTTCATCAGCGTATCGGCCTGCCGGGCATTGTCGGCATCCTGCTTGATCATGGCCCCAACCTCTTCCAGGGAGGCGGAGGTTTCTTCCACCGCCGCAGCCTGCTGGGAAGCGCCTTCCGCCAAGGTCTGACTGGAGGAGGAGATCTCCCCCGCCGCTGCCGCCACCTGCTCCGATCCCTCATGAAGCGAGAGACTGACCTGATGGATGGCTGCGGAAATCCCCCGGACAATAAAAAAGGCCACCGCCAGCCCAAGGCCCAAGGCCACGACGGCAATCACCCCTACCCACATCTGCGTCCCAGCTGCGGCCTCAAGCATGGCGTGGTCGGTGAGCAACTGACCACGCGCCTCCTCCCGAATCTTGTTCAGCAGGCTCTGTACGGACTGCAAGGCCGGAACGGTCTGCGCGGTGTACACGGCCAAGGCGGCGCTGGTTCCGCCGCTGGCAAGGCTTGCTTTGATGGCGACTGCGGACTCATGGAGCCTTTTATGCGGATCCTCGATCTCACTGAACAGTCCCTTGAGAGAAGGGAACTGTTTTTCGGCATGCTCACGCCCCTCCCCGTAATACCACTTGCCGAAGCCGCATTTATGGGGATCGGCCTCCACACTCAACTCGGTGCCGCCGCTGAGCAGCACCCCGGTTACCTTCCCCACCCAGTTGAGATGGTCCACCTCCCGCTGCGCCAGTTCGGCATTGAGCTGACCTCCCCCAATCACCTCCTTGGCGTTGCCCACAATCCTGCCGACCCCAAGGAAGCTGCTCAAGGAAAGGACAACTAGCAATGCCAGTACCAATCCAAATCCCAGAGAAATCTTTTTGCCGATAGTCATGCCGCTCCAGTTCATTCTCACACTCCCCATTGAAATAGTTCCTGCTCGTGGCCCCAAGCCCCTTTGTCACTTATTTGCAAACACAATAATGTGTGTACTGTACGCAATATTACCCAACAAGTCTTTTCTCGTGGCCTTACCGGAAATTTACACAGACAACGCGGAGGGGCTGTAACGCAACAAACCCCTCGGACTGCTCGCCAGAAAAAACAACGCAACCAACCTGAATAACTACCAAAAACAAACACAACCTCGGGCAATGCCGTGTTTTTTCATTGCAGGAAGGGGGGTTGTCCTGTAAAAGTGGCTGAGCATTATTTGGGTGGGACTCTTGCAAAACTTGTCCCAGACGAAAGCCGGAGGTAAGCGAACAGGGAGAGACTCCAATCCAGATATGCAAGAGTTTCTGGACCCCCGGTTTCCGCCGGAGGACTGGTGCTGGATATAGTGATTATTTCGGCAAGTACGTGGGCGCCAGAAAATTTAAGCGCCGCTAGAAACACCTCTGTTTTTTGACCATTTCACTACAGCTCTTTCCGCCGCTAACAGCAGCGCTACTGCCGTTTTGGCCATCCAGATGACCATCTTTTGTTACCGCGGCTTATCGCAGCAGGGAAACACGGTTTGCATACTCATCCAAAGGTCTTCAGGTTTTTTCTTCCTCCCCTCTCCAGGTTCTTTCTAATCCTGGCGGCTGCCGCTCTGGTTATGGGCGGCTTCACCGCCTGCGTCCCGCTGGAAAATCAAGGCATTGACATGGTCGCCCCGGAACCCATTCCCAGGGTGCAGAAACAGAAGGTCGCCCCCACCGCCGTAAAACCGGAAAGTCCGCCCCCACAAATAGAAACACCCGCTCCGGCAGAGGCCGACCCCCAAGCGCTCAAATTGGCGGTAAGCCCAGAAATAAGCGAACTGGCACAACTCAGTGCCTGGGACGTGCTGCCGTTGCTCAGTACGGGAGAAGAAACCGAATCCTACGATTTCCCGCTTAAAATGAATGACCAAGTGGAATATTACCTGGATTTTTTCACAAACCGCCACCGCAAGACCTTTGCCCGCTGGCTCGCCCGCTCATCCCGCTATCTACCCATGATCAAGCAGGAATTTACCAAGGCAGGACTGCCCCTGGATCTCGCCTATCTGCCCATGATCGAAAGCGGCTTCAACACCACGGTCTCTTCCCGGGCCAGCGCGGTGGGAACCTGGCAATTCATGCGGGCTACCGGCCAAAACTATGGCCTAACGGTCAACAACTATGTTGACGAACGGCGCGACCCGGTAAAATCGACCAAAGCGGCGGCAGCCTATCTTGCCAAGCTGTACAAACAGTTTGACTCGTGGCATCTGGCGGTGGCCGCCTACAATGCCGGGGAAGGCAAAATCACTCGAGCCATGAAGCAGTCCGACTCCGACGATTTTTGGGAGATTGCCCAGAGCCAGTATATCCAGTCGGAAACAAAACTTTATGTTCCGCAGCTCATCGCCGCCATCATGATTGCCAAGGATCCTGCAAAGTACGGGTTTGACCGCATTGATTACGACGAGCCGCTGGACTACGAGACTGTCCATGTGCCCTGCGGAACCCCACTCAAGGCTGTGGCCCTGGCCTGCAATCTTCCCGACGAGGAAATTCTCGCCCTCAACCGACAACTGTCAAGAGCCATCACCCCACCATCCGAAGCGGATTACCCGTTGCGGGTGCCGCCGGGCACAAAGGCATTGGTGATCAAAAACCTCCCCAGAGTCCACACGGTGATGATCACCGAGTTCAATGACCACGAGGTAAAGCGCGGAGAAACCCTGACCACCATCAGCAAAAAATACAAACTGAGCAAAACCACCTTATTGAAGGCCAACAATCTCGAACAGGAGCGGCTTTCATTGGGGCAACACATGAGAATCCCCTACCAGACCCCGGCTTACAGGCTGGGAGATGAACCGCTACATCTTGCCCGGGCCGGGGCCAGCATCCCTTTGTTTTCCATCCGCACAGAGCCGTCCGACACCCAGGCCAGTAAGAAAAACAAATCCCGCAGCCTCAAAAAAGGCAAGCCGACGGAAACACCAGAAAAACGAATTCTCTCCTCGCCAAGCAAGGAAAGAAAATCCCCAGTCTCAGCCAACAAAGAAAAGACAACAAAGTCTCCGGAACCATCTCCCAAAAAATCCGGCTCCGGCAAAAGAAGATAACCCGCAACCCTGGCAGCAGCCCGAGGCTTGAATCGCTGATGAAACTTCAAGGCAAAATAGCCCTGGTTCTTGGAGGGGCAAAGGGAATCGGCAAGGCCATCGGCCTCGGCCTGGCCAAAGCCGGGGCCACGGTGGTGCTTACCCACTATGACTGGCCCGAAGAAGCCGCCCTCATGCAGGAGGAACTGGCCGCCCTTGGCGGTGACCATCTGGCGATCAAGATCGACCTGCGCGAACCGGCTGCTATTCAGGAATTATTTTCGACCATCCAGGGGCGTTACGGCACCCTCCACATCCTGATCAACAATATCGAGCGCGGCGGTATGCCGGTTGTGCACGGCCCCTACATCCCGGAGCAATGGGAGTTGGAGATGGCCACCACCTTGCGGGCCAAGTGGTGGGTCATGCGGTCCGCCCTGCCCCTTTTGCAAGAAAATACCGAGGCCGCAGTCATCACCCTTTCTTCCATTGCCGCGATTGTCGGTCGCTCCGGCCCGGCAGGCCTCATTTTCAACGATGGTTACAGCGCGGCCAATCGCGCCATCTCCGCCTTTACGGAAACCTGGGCCAGGGAGGGCGCGCCAACAGTGCGGGTCAATGAATTGATGCTGGGATTTTTTGAAACCAGACACGCCGAGGGAACCCGGGGCTGGGACTTGCTCAGCGCGGAGCAGCAGACCGACATCCGCGAGCATATCCTGCTGAAACGGACCGGCAAGATCGAAGAAATCATTGCGGCGGTTTTCTTTTTACTACAAGACGCCACCTACATGACCGGGGCGGTGCTGCGGATGGACGGCGGCTATGTGCTGGGCGGCGAAAAGATCCCGCCCATGCCGCCTGGGGTGGAGTAAAAGGTGCTTCGACAGGCTCAGCATGAGCGGAATATCAAGGCACATTAGGAACTTATCCGTTCGCCTTGAGCCTGTTAAAAGGCAGTTATTGCGAATCCATTGCCTCTTGCCTTACTTCTTTCCCAACCCCATCTTTATCAGCAAATCTTCAACCGCCCATTTCGGGATCTGATGCAGGACCAGCTCAACGGCCTTGGCCTTCATGTCGTCTTCATTTCGGGGAATGCCGCCCTCGCTGGCCGCCATCTCGGCAAAGATGTCCTCGGCGTCGAACCAGCAGATTTCCTGGTCGTTTGTGCCATATACGGTCAACACCCGCCGATTGGCCTCCTGGAGGTGCTCCTCTTCCATCACCGCGCCGACCAACTTCTTGGCCACCTCATAGGGAATGCATTGCATATCTTCCGCGTTCATCGATTTCTCCTCGGTCTTTTTTGATCTGCCGCCGTACTCACTACCCTATTTTTCCGCGTTTTTCAAGCTCTCCCTGATACTTTCCGACCGAGATTCCCGCCCGCTTTCCGGCTTGACGGCTTCCGGGCAGACTGGTAATACAAAATCACCTTCAAACTACAGGTTGCCCATGCATCACGAGACATTCATGCGCCTTGCCCTGCAACAGGCGCAACAGGCCTTGGCCAATAACGAGTTCCCGGTGGGCGCCGTCATTGTTGCCGGAGATGAACCGGTGGCCATAGGGCGACGTGAAAACAGCAAGAGCGAGACCGCCAACGAGCTGGACCATGCCGAGATCGTTGCCCTGCGCGATCTGCTTGGTCGCAGGCCGGATATCGACCGGCAGGCCCTCAC
>Ga0172379_10011482_pt1 | contig 10536 bp, 11 predicted proteins | sample GrowelOW334metaG_FD_119756 | JGI IMG/M metagenome (GOLD analysis project Ga0172379, IMG submission 119756) | Groundwater microbial communities from an aquifer near a municipal landfill in Southern Ontario, Canada - Groundwater well OW334 metaG | ecosystem: Environmental > Aquatic > Deep...
CGCTGGTGATGGCGGTGACCGACAAGCAGGCCGACATTGCCATCCTGCGCACACTGGGGGCCAGCCCGGCCAGCATCATGCAGATATTCATCGTCCAGGGCGCATTGATCGGCTGCATCGGCCTGGTGCTGGGCGTCGGCGGCGGCGTGGCGCTGGCGCTCAACGTCGATGTGGTGGTGCCGGCGATCGAACGGCTGTTGGGCTTTCAGTTCCTCGCCAAGGATGTGTATTACATCTCCGAGTTACCCTCCGACCTGCAATGGCGCGACGTGTGGATCATTTCCGGCGTGTCCTTCGTCCTGACCCTGCTGGCGACGCTGTACCCGAGCTGGCGCGCCGCGCGCGTCAATCCCGCGGAGGCGCTGCGCTATGAGTGAAGATATTGGCCTTCCCCCCGGCCCCCTTCCCGTGGAAGGGGGTGACGGATGTTCGCCGCTGCGTGGCTCCGGTTCGTTGGAAGACCCCGCCTTGTCCCCCGGAGGGGGGGCTTCGCGCGGGCGGCCCGGCGGCGGGGCGGTAATCGCCTGCCAGGGGCTGAGCAAGATATTCCGCCAGGGCGCGGGCGAGGTACCGGTATTGACCGGCGTCGATTTTTCCATCGGCCGTGCCGAGCGTGTCGCCATCGTCGGGGCCAGCGGTTCCGGCAAGAGCACGCTGCTGCATCTGTTGGGTGGACTCGACGCGCCGAGCGCCGGCACGGTCAGCGTGCTCGGCCGCGAATTGACCGGTCTGTCGGAGGACGAGCGCGGCCGCCTGAGGAACGAGAGCCTGGGTTTCGTCTACCAGTTCCATCACCTGCTGCCCGAATTTTCTGCGCTGGAAAACGTCGCCATGCCGCTGTTGATCAGGCGCATGGGCAAGCTCTCCGCCGAGGCGCAAGCCAGCGCCATGCTGGCCGAGGTCGGCCTCGGCCATCGCCTGACGCACCGCCCCGGCGAACTCTCCGGCGGCGAGCGCCAGCGTTGTGCGATCGCCCGCGCCCTGGTCACCAGGCCCGCCTGCGTGTTGGCCGACGAGCCGACCGGCAACCTGGACCGGCATACCGCCGAAGCGGTGTTCGAACTGATGCTGGCGCTGAATGCCAGCCATGGCACCAGCTTCATCATCGTCACCCACGACCTCCAATTGGCGTCGCGGGCCGGACGAATCCTGCGCCTCGACGACGGTGTGCTGCGGGACTAACGCCACGCACTTCCCCCCGGCCGCGACTTAACTGAACAGTTCCGCCGTGGTGACGATGCCCCTGCCGGCATCGTTGCCGCCGATCACCAGCACCTTGCCCGTTGCCAGCACATCGGCGGTATGGAACATGCGGCCCGTCGACATGTCCGGACCGGCCGTGCTGCCGCCGGTCAGCGGCGAAAACACTTCGGTGCTGGCCAGTGCGTCGCTGGTGGTGTCGCGGGTGCCGCCCGCCACCAGGATGCGGCCGTCCAGCAAGGGCGCGGCTGCCAGGGAGCCGCGCGGCAGCAGCAGCTTGCCGGCCGCGCTGGCGACATTGCTGTCCTTGGCGAGGCGTACCACGCCCTCGAAAGGCGTGGCGTTCATGAAATCCTCGCCGCCGACGATCAGGATGTCGCCGCTGCTCGCCACCGGCACGGCGATGTGCCGGTAGCGGCCGATGCTTTCCCCCGCCAGGCCGGGCAGGGTGGTGAAACTTTGCGTCGCCGGATCGAATAATTCGGGCGGGCGGACGTTGCCAGCACCATCCACGCCGCCGTAGATGAGTACCTTGCCGTTCGACAGGCGCGTGGCGCTGTGCCCGATGCGGGCATATTGTAGGGCGGCGGGCAGGCGGGTGAACTGCTCGCCGGCCGGATCGTAGATGTCGGCGGTATTGCTGATCAGCGATCCGCCGGTGACCTGGCCGGCGACCAGCAGGACGCGGCCGTCCGCCAGCAGGGTCGCGCTGTGATACAGGCGGTTGTTCTGCGGGTGCCCGGCGGTTGCGCGCGCCGTCCGGGCGACGGGATCGAAGCGCTCCGCGATCGGTGTCCCGCTGACGGAACGGCCGCCGCCGAAAATCAGGATGCTGCCGTCTCCGAGGACGGTCGCCGTATGATTGGTGCGGCCGGTGGAGAGTTCGCCGGCCAGCGAGAATTTTTCGGTATAGGCGTCGAAGGCCATGACGGTATGCGGCAGGGATGATCCGCCGCCTTCGCCGCCGATGGCATACAGCTTGCCGTCAGCGCTTTGGGCGGTCACATGGGACGCACGGCCGAAGCCCATCGACAAGCTTGTGAGGATGTTCCGGTAGGCCACGGTGATTGTGATGTCGCGCGTAATTGTGGCATTGCCGCTGGCCGGCGTGACCGTCAGACGCAGGATATTGGTCGCCTTCTGGTTCGGCAGCACCACCGAAACGCCGCTGGTGACGGGAATGCCACCGGGGTCCAGACGCCCGTTGCCGCCGGAGAATACGGCGGTGACGCTGGCCGATTCGCCCACGAAGTATTGGGGTTTATCGAGCGCAAGCTGGTCGATGCTCGGGCCGCCCGGCGTGGCCGAGGCGGAAGATCCGCCGCCGCAGGCGGCAAGCAAGCCCGGCAAGGGGAGAGCCAAGAAGGTACGGAGGACGTCGCGTCGTTGCATGATTCCTTTTCCTGATCGATTGAAGGGCCACCTCGGGCGCCGCCCGCGCAAGCGCGTCGCCGCCGTGGTGAACCGACAATTTTACCAGCCGGAACTATGCAAAGTGGGAATTCGCCGCGCTTTTTTGCGCGCGCTTGTGGATTTGGCGCGTCAGGCGTTGCCCGCCTGCAACGCCTCTTCCAGCCCCAGACGGCCCTGCGGCGTGGCCATGGCGATCAGGGTGTGGCCGGGCTGGAGCAGGAAGTCGCGCGGCGGGTTGAATAGCGAGTCGCCGCGCGTTCGCACCGCCAGCAGCACGTAGTCGCCGCTCCTCAGCAGCAGCGTGCCGAGCGGGCGCGGCTTGAAGTGGTCGGGTATCAGCACCTCCTCGACGCGCAGCTTGTTTTCAGAGCGCAGCATTTCGTCGAGGAAAGACACCACATGCGGGCGGATCATCGCCGAAGCGATGCGCATGCCGCCGGTGAAATCGGGCGAGACGATTTCGTCGGCGCCGGCCTTGCGCATCTTTTCCACGTTGCGCGTGTCGTGGCAACGCGCCACCACCCGCACCGCCGGGTTGAGCTGCTTGGCGGTCAGGCCGATCATCAGATTCTTGCTGTCGTCGCCGGTGACGGCGAAGACGCCTCTTGCTTCGGCGATGTTGGCCTCCAGCAGGGTATCGTCATCGCTGGCGTCGCCGTGCAGGTAGAGCAGGCCGGGCTTTTTGTCGTGCTGCGCTTCGAGGTTCTCCAGGTTCTCGTCGACCGCCACGTAGCGGTGGCTGGTCGCCTCCAGTTCGGCCGCCACGTTGCGCCCGACCCGGCCTGAGCCGCAGACGATGTAGTGGTTGCGCAGCTTCTTGATGGTCTTTTCCATGCGTCTTCTCCGCAATGTGGTGTCGAGATCGGATTCCAGCACGAAGGCGGTCACCGTGGAAAAAAAATAGGTCATCAGGCCGATGCCCGAAAAGGCGATGACCATGGTGAAGATCTGTCCACCCGGATTGTTGTGCAGGTCGACGATCTGCTCATAGCCGATGGTGGTGACGGTGATGAAGGTCATGAACAGGGCGTCGAGATAGCCGTAGCGCTCGCCGCCGATGAACTTGTAGCCGAGCGTGCCGAGCACCAGGATGGCAAGAAAGCCGATCAGCGACCAGACAAAACTGAAATAGATGCGGCGGCTGAAGCGTTCGCCAAATATCTCCATGCTCAAGCCTCGGATTGCCGGCGCATCGCGATGCGTCGCCGCCAGTTGCGCACCAGGTAGACGCGCCAGAGAACGCGCATGACGGCATAACCGGCCAGCGCCAGCAGCGCCGCGAGCAACACCAGGCCCAAGGCCAGCGGCATGCCCAGGCCGACCATCCAGTCGATCAGCGCGCCGATCCAGGCCTGCAAGCCGGCGTCGCCGTAGTCGGGTGGCTGGGTAAATTCGGCGTCGCGGCCGATCTCTCCCAATGCCAGCTTGCCCAACTCGAAAGCGGCGATATACAGCGGCACGATGGTCAACGGGTTGGTGTAAAGCGTGGTGAACAACGCCAGCGGCAGATTAACCCGGAAGACCAGCGCACCGATGGCCGCGCCGATCATCTGGAAGGGGCCGGGGATGAGGCCGCAGAACAGGCCGACCGCCACCGCGCCGGCAGCGGAGCGGCGGTTCAAATGCCACAGTCGTGGGTGCAGCAGGGTATCGGCGAACGGCGCCAGCCAGCGGTTGGAGCGAATTGTCCGGTGGTCGGGGAGGTAATTTCGGAGCAGCTTGCGCATAGGTGATCCTATGCCGATTTTAGCTGAAACCTCCGTGCATCTGCTCTAATTCGCACATGCGATTGTCAATACTTTGTTTCGCCGCCGGCGTTGCCTGCCTGCAACAGCAGGCCAGCCTGCCGGAGTTTCCCGTGCTCGCCATCCTCGTGGTGGGCGGCGCGCTGCTGATGTTGTTGCCTGTTGCGGTGGATCGATCGCGCTACGCCCTGGTCCTGGCGCCGATCGGCGCTTTCCTGCTGGGCCTCGCCTGGGCCGGCGGGATGGCGCAGCAACGGTTGGCCGACGCATTGCCGGAGACCAACGAAGGGCGCGACATCCGCGTCGTCGGCGTGATCAGCGGCATGCCGCAACGTTTCGACAACGGCCTGCGCTTCGACTTTACGGTCGAACAGGCCGAGGCGGCGGTACCGACGCAGATCTCTCTCGCCTGGTATCGCAACTGGCGCAGCGATGCGGAGGAGATGCCCGAGGACCAGACCACGGCTCCGCCGCAGCTCCACGCCGGGGAACGCTGGCAATTTACGGTGCGGTTGAAGCGTCCGCACGGCAACCTCAATCCGGACGGTTTCGACTACGAAGCCTGGCTGCTCGAAGCCGGCATCCGGGCCACCGGTTACGTCCGCCCGGCGGCGGATAATCTGCGCCGCGACGATTTCGTGATGACGCCCGCGAACACCATCGAGCGCTGGCGCGAAAATATCCGCGAAGGTTTTCAGCGTGCGCTGCCCGGGCGGCCCTATGCCGGCATCCTGGTGGCGCTGGCGGTCGGCGACCAGCGCGCCATCGACGCCGAGCAATGGCGGGTGTTCGCCCGCACCGGCATCACCCACCTGATGAGCATTTCCGGTCTGCATGTCACCATGTTCGCCGGCCTCGCCTATGCCTTGCTGAACTGGCTGTGGCGGCGCAGTCCGGCCCTGATGTTGCGGGTGCCGGCGCAGCGCGCGGCAGTGGTCGGCGGCTTCGCCGCCGCCCTGGGGTATTGCCTGATCGCCGGCTTTGCCGTGCCGGCGCAGCGCACCCTCTACATGCTGGCGGTGGTGGCCGTCGCGCTGTGGACGCGGCGCAGCGCCTCGGCCAGCCGCGTCCTGGCGCTGGCTTTGCTGCTGGTGCTGTTGCTGGACCCTTGGGCAGTGCTGGCGGCGGGTTTCTGGCTATCCTTCGGCGCCGTCGCGGTATTGTTCTATATCGGCAATGCAAGGCTGGGCCCCGGCCACTGGTTGCTGGCGTGGGGGCGCGCCCAGTGGGCGGTCACCATCGGCATGATCCCGGCGCTGCTGCTGTTGTTCCAGCAGTTCTCGCTGGTCTCGCCGCTGGCCAATGCCATTGCCATTCCCGTGGTGAGCTTCGTCATTACGCCGCTGGCGCTGGCTTCCGTCCTGCCGCTGTGCGGATTTCTGCTGGAGCCGGCGCATCTCGTCACCGCCGCCCTAATGGCTTTCATCAATTGGCTGGCAGACCTGCCGTGGGCGGTCTGGCAGCAGCACGCGCCGCCGACCTGGGCCTGGCTGAGCGCACTCCTGGGGAGCGCCTGGCTGCTGCTGCCGCGCGGTTTTCCGGCACGTTGGCTGGGGTCGGTATTGATGCTGCCCGTGCTGTTCGTGCCGCCCCAGCGGCCGGCTGCGGGCGAGGTGGCGCTGACCGTGCTGGATGTCGGCCAGGGCCTGGCGATGCATATCCAGACCGCCAGCCACGATCTGCTCTACGACACCGGGCCTGCCTACACGCTGGAAGCCAACAGCGGCAACCGCGTCATCGTGCCTTACCTGCGCGCGCTGGGTGTGCAGCGGCTGGATGGCCTGATCGTTACCCACCAGGACACCGATCATTCCGGCGGCGCCGAAGCGGTGCTGGAAGCGCTGCCGGTGGGCTGGCTGATGAGTTCGCTGGCCTTCGAACACCGGCTTTCCGCCGCCCCGGTCGAGGCGCGGCCCTGCCTGGCCGGCCAGTCATGGGAATGGGATGGCGTGCGATTCACCTTGCTGCACCCGCCGGCGGCGCAGTACCAGGCGCCGACCAGGAGGACCAATGACATGAGTTGCGTCCTGAAGGTCGCCAATGCCCACGGCAGCGTGCTGCTGACCGCGGACATCGAGGCGCTGTCGGAACGGGCGCTGCTCGCGCGCTATGGCGCCGAGCCGGGTGGGCCATTGCGCAGCGACGTGCTGGTCGTCCCGCACCACGGCAGCCGCAATTCATCGACGCCCGAATTCATCGCCGCCGTGGGGGCGCGCCAGGCGATTTTTCCGGTCGGCTACCGCAATTCTTTCGGCCATCCCCGCGCCGATGTGGTGGAGCGTTATCGCCTCAGTGGCGCTTCGCTACGCCGCACCGACCTGGAAGGGGCGCTGACGGTGCGCCTGGCGGCAGCGGGGCCGCGCATTGTTACCGAGCGCGACGAACGTCGGCGTTACTGGCACGGACGCTGAGCCTCGAAGCCACAGCCGAACTGCAACAGCGTCGCCGGGTTGGGCCAGACATAGCGCAGCTTGGGCACGGAACCGCCGTCCGGCGGCAGCCACACATCCTCGCCGGCGTCGATGGCGCCTAGACGCTGGTAAAAACGCCGCGCCGGGGCATTGGATACGATCACCCAGAGGTACAGGCCGAGCGCCGGATGAGCTTGCAGCGACCAGGCCGCCACGTGGGCCATCAGGCCTGCACCGATGCCCTGGCGCTTGGCCTCGTCGGCGACGTGCAGGTTCTCCAGCAGCGTGCCCCAGCGCGCATCGTAGGCGCCATAGGCGCAGGCGAAGCCGACCGCGCGTCCGTTGCGCTCGGCGAGTGCCACATGCTGGTGCGGTGCCGGCGTGTTCAGACATTCCGACCACAGCAGCAAGCGCTCGGTGTCGATGTCGCTGTCCAGATAAGCGTCGCTCAGCACGTCGCGGTAGGCTGCTCGCCAACTGGCGGTTTGCAGGTGGGCGATGGCGGCGGCGTCGGCTGGCGTGGCAGCGCGGATCCTCCCGGATCTCACGGCGTTTCCCGGTCGGGGTCGGGTCGCGTGGGAAGGCCATCCGCAACCCTTATCCAAGGCACATGGGTGTCGAAATAGGCATGGGCCTGCGGTTCCCGGTCGACGGGATCGGTAAATAGCGCGCGAGCAACATGCAGTTCGCCCGGCCAGCGATCGGACTTGAAGAACAGGCTGCTGCCGCAGTTCTTGCAGAACGCGCGGTCGCCGCCGCCGCTGGTGCTGAACCAGTTCAGGGCGCCGCTCGGATCCTGGATCGACACGCGCTTTGCATCCATTCCGACCCAGGTCACGAAGGCGGCGCCATGCGCGCGCTGGCAGCGCGTGCAATGGCAGTGCGCCACCCACTTCGAGGGAAAGCGGGCGCTGAACTCGATCGCGCCGCAGAGGCATTGTCCATTTGCGCTGGTCGGCATCATAGTCGCGCTTCGCTGGTATCAAGACTGAGCATTGTGGGATCGGTCGGCGTGCTTGAAATTGGGAGGAAAATACCACCAGGCCGCGGCGACCAGCAAGCCGAAGATGGAGTAGCCCAGGCTGAAAACCCATACAGGAGCGTCGAAGTACAGCGCGCGGCCGAGCCAGTAGCCGATGAAACTTCCGCCATTGGACGTTGCGCCTGTCTCCGCGCGCAGCCACGATTCGAGGGTGGTCAGCGGGCAGGCGAGCCCGAGCCAGGTTTCGACGACGACTCCCGCGATGGCAATCAGGTGCAGCAGGCGGAACCACAATGCATTGACCCAGGGCCAGTCCCTGAGGTTGCCGGCGACGATGAATAGCAGGCCGCAGACCACGAACACGACAACAGCAAAGTGCGCCGCCAGCACCAGGTCGGCCAGCAACGGATAGGCCGATGTATTACCCACGCGCCGCGCTCTCGCGGGCCGCACCGGGAACCAGCGCATAGTGCGACACCACCGGGAAGGGCTCGTAAAAATGGTGCAACAGCCGCTTCCACTCCTGATATTGCGGCGACTGGCGAAAGCCCAATTCGTGCGCCGCGAGGGTTTCCCAGCGCACCAGCAGCAGGTATTCGTCGGGACGCTCCAGGCAGCGCTGCAATTCGTGCGACAGATAGCCGGGCATGGCGGCGATGATGTCCTGGGCTATCCGGAATGCCGCCTCGAACTCGGCTGCCCGGCCGGCGCGGACATACAGGGGCGCGGCTTCGGTAATCATTGCATGGGCTGCCTGATGATGGTCTTCCATTTGGATGGGTCCGCCTTTCGAATGTCGCTCAAGTATATTTCATGATGCTTTCCGGTGCGGCGCCCGATGGCATCGATGAAGCGGTGCAACTTCTCGATGGTCGGACCTTCCTCGGAGAACGGGCCGATGTGCATGATCTGCGCGCATTTCCCTTCGGCCAGCGAAGCGAAGCGCAACTTGCCGATGGCCGCCGGATGCTTTTTCCTGTCCACCTCGGCGATGGCGCGCTCGACTATTTCCGAGGTGACGAAAGCCGGTTGGGCAATCATCATGGTCCATTTCCAGTTGGACTTGTCGGCGGTCGTGAATTTCGACATATCGTCGGCCCACCACTGCCCTTCCAGGGGCATGACGCCGTAGTCGATAGCCGCCGCACTTTTCTTCACCATGAACTTCACCGCATAGGCAACGGCGAACAAGGCCTCGATGGCATCGGCGTAGGCTTGCGAGGTGTTGGGATCGCCTTCGCCGTCCACCATCAGGTAATTCATGGCGGGGACATCAACCTCGACCACCTCCTTGGCGGAGGGCTGGTAGAGGTGCTTCAACTGCTTCTTCAGATCGATCTTTTCCACGGACGTTTCAGCGAACGGTTGGAGGGAATCACTCATGGCGAGGAGACATGTTCCGGTGAGAACCCTGTTGGGGCCGGTCAGGTCGCGCGGAGCCGCAGGAATATTACCCTGTCTAAGCGGAGGGTGGCCACGAAGAAATTCAAAGCACGCAGGGCCATGTCGCGCTTCAATCAAACGGCCTGAATTGATTGGCGAAAGCGCTTTTGACGGCGGCGGGCAAATGCTAATCTGCCCTCGCTTATCAATAACAGGACGGGACGGGCAATGAGCATCGCCGACAAACAAGTTTCAGATCCAGTCCGCGCGCGGCTGCTCAAGGCCGCGCAGGAGTGCTTTCTGGGCGACGAATACCACAAGGTTACCACCCGCCTGATCGCCGAACGCGCCGACGCAAATATCTCCATGATCCGCTATTACTTCGGTAACAAGGAAGGACTCTACGAGGAGATGATTCGGGATACCCTGGGACCGATGCTGGATGTGCTCGACGGTCCGCTGTTGGCGTCGGCCGAAGGTTTCGCCGACTTCCTCAAACTCTATTACCGGACGATGTCGATACGGCCGGAATTTCCCAAACTGATCCTCAAGGTACTGGCCTTGAACCAGGGGCCGGGGCGGCGCTTCATCCAGCAGTTGCTGGAACGGGGGCGGACTCGTGGAGCGCGCAAAGTGGCCGAACTGAAGGACCATGGGCAGATCGCCGCGACGGTCGATCCGGACATCCTCAGGATGGCCTTCGTCAGCCTGGCGATGACGCCGATGCTGCTGAAGGACATTTTCGAGGAGCAGATGGGACGGACCATGGACGCGGCCTTCATCGACAACCTGGCCGATTTTAACGGCCGGCTGTTCACCGCCGGCCTGACGCCGGCAGCCCAAGAATAGAGCGAGATACGAGATGTCCTTGCAGAAGAATACTGGTGCAGTGAAGCGGTTTTCCCGGCTGATGAAGTTCGCCGGCTGGTTGCGAAACCTTCCCAACAAGTTGACGCCGCCGCCATTCCGCCTGATGCAAATCGGCTCGGCCTTCTGGCAGTCGCGGGCGCTTTACGTCGCGGCTCGGCTCGACATCGCTACGGCGCTGCGCGATGAACGCCTGTCGGCGGACGAGATCGCCGTTCGCGTGTCCGCGCAGCCCGATGCCACTTACCGATTGCTGCGGCTGCTGGTGGCGCTGGGCGTCTTCGCGGAAGTTTCGCCGCGCGTGTTTGCCAACAATGCCCTGTCGGCCCACCTGCGCGACGACCATCCGCAAAGCGTGCGGGCGCTGATCCTGATGCACAACTCCGCGGAAATGAGCCGGCCGTGGTACGAATGTTTGGAAGACGGCGTCAGGCGCGGTGAAGTGCCGTTCCGGCTGGCACATGGTCAGGATCTGTTCGGCTATATGGACGGTCATCCCGAATTCGATGTCCTGTTCTCGCGGGCTATGTACAAC
>Ga0172379_10011483_pt1 | contig 10535 bp, 8 predicted proteins | sample GrowelOW334metaG_FD_119756 | JGI IMG/M metagenome (GOLD analysis project Ga0172379, IMG submission 119756) | Groundwater microbial communities from an aquifer near a municipal landfill in Southern Ontario, Canada - Groundwater well OW334 metaG | ecosystem: Environmental > Aquatic > Deep...
ACCGGCCTCACGGCAAACACCTACGAAGTGTACGAACACCCCGACCATGACGGTTGGACGCAAACCCGGCCTGGTGATGAGTACGAAGTTGTCGTAACCTCGGGTACGAATAGCGCCCATAACGACTTCGGGAACTTCGACCTTGTAGACATTACCGCGTGCAAACAAATTGCCTACGGCGATGAGGAAACCAACTCGTACATGGGCTGGCCGGTGCAGCTCCTGGTAAACGGCGAGCAAGCCGACGAGTCACAGAAGTACACTGGTGAGAATGGCTGCTACACGTGGTCGAACCTCGGCCCGGGCAACACCTACGGCGTGCAGGAAGGCTTTGTATACGGCTACTCCGCCCTGGGAGCAACCACCCACGACTTCGGCACCCCACAAAGCGGCCAGACCTACAGCCACACCTTCACTAACCAGCAAAATGATTTCCAGGTAGATATCACGAAAGTGGCTGACAAACCTGTAGTAAAAGCTGGTGAGAACGTCACCTACACGCTCACCTGGACAGTGACCGGCAATACTCCGGTAGATACTGTAATCACCGATGCAATCCCAGCGAACACGGCGTTCGATTCTTCGACCTGCGGCACCACTACAGGTACCTGCACCATGAGCCAGACCGGCACGCCAGTGAGTGAAGCCAAGTGGGATTTGGGAACGCGCAACCCCGGCGACACCGGAACCATAACTCTAGTGCTCAAGCTGAACAGTCCGCTCGACAATGGGCTACAGATTGAGAACACCGGCCGCATCTGCGGCCAGGGCGATCTGGTGCGTGAAACAAACGACCTACGTATCGCCAACTTCGATGACCAAGTTGACACGGTGCAAAACCCCAAGACTGAGAAGTGCGACGAGGGCAAAACCACAATCACAGTGGAGTCCGAGCCCACGTTGGGCATTGCTAAGGTAGCAGACCCAACGACCGTTGGTGGTAACCAAAACGTAACCTACACCATCACCTGGTCGGTTGCGGGCAACTCCAAAGCAACCAACGTGGTAGTGAATGACCCCATCCCAGCAAGCACGACCTACGTGGCTATGGGTTGTGGCACCACATCTGGAACTTGCACCATGAGCCAGACGGGTGCGCCCGTGAGCTCGGTGACCTGGAACCTGGGCACGCGCAATCCGGGTGAAGGCGGCACGCTCACCCTCGTGGTGAAAACGGCAATCTCCGTCCCGAATGGCTCGGTGATCCCGAACAAAGCTGATATCCGCAGTGCGGAAGTTGACCCGCTCTACGCCCAAGCCGACGTGAAGGCGGCCACCGCACCACAGCTGCAGATCACCAAGACGGCCAATGCCACTGTGGTTAACCCTGGCTCACCGATTGATTACACGGTGAAGGTTAAAAACATCGGTACCGACGTAGCGGTTAACGCTACTATGACCGATACGCTGCCAGCGGGCTTCAGCTTTGTAAGCACCAACCCGGCAGCACTTTCCATTATTGGCCAGACCGCGACCTTTGCGCTAGGTAACATGGCTGTGGGTGAAGAAAAGACAATTACCTACACAGTAAATGTTGCGCCAGGTACCACAGCTGGCACCTACGACAACATTGCCAAGGCCAAAGCGGATAATGCGCCAGAAGTGTCTACCAAAGTTCCGGTAGAAACCCGCGTACCAAAGATACTTGGTGAAACCACAAACCCCGTGCTGCAGCTCCGCAAGACTGTTAGCAAGGCAACAGTGGCCCCCGGTGACGTTATTACGTACAAGGTAGAAATTAAGAACACCGGTACGGGTAGTGCCATCAATGTCATCCTGACAGACCTTTTGCCGATAGGCTTTACCTTCAACGGCACTTCAGACACCACTAAAGAATGGAAGTTGGGTGACATAGCCGTTGGTGAGACTAAGACTGTCAGCTACAAGGTTAAGGTTGGCGCAAGCGTGCCAAATGGTTCCTATGAGAACCTGGCAATTGCACAGGCCGATAACCACGGCAAGGTAACCACGAGCGTACCGGTCAACGTCAAACGCGGTCGCGTGCTTGGCGCCGCAGTTGACACTGGCGCAGGCATAATGGACCTAGCCGTCGCCGGTGTGGGACTTAGCCTAATTATTCTCGGCTTTGTTCTAACCCGCCGCAAGCGCGGAGAAGAACTGGCTTAATCAGCATGGTTGACCTGCATCCAGGTCACACCAAAGATAGGAAGCTCACCCGCCGGGTGGGCTTCCTTCTCATTGGCGTTGGGATTATTGTGCTCTCCTACCCGCTATGGCCAATTATCCGCTATAAGCTCGCTGGACCGGTAAGCACTCCCGAAAATCCAGTATTCCCTTATGAGAGCAACCTAATTGCCGCTGACGGCACAATTGCCGTTCCAACAACGGGCGAAGAAGGAATCCAAATCCTAACTAACGTAAGAGAAGCCCTTAATGTTCCGTTGAAATCAGCCAAGCGCGTTAAGGCAAGGGTTGTGAATAAAACGCGACCGCCAGACAATCGGCTCGTCATCCCAAAAATTGGCGTAAATCTTTCAATTGTCGAAGGCCAGGAAAGTGAAGCTGCGCTGTGGAAAGGTGCCTGGCGTATCCCAAGTTCTTCCACGCCTAAAGATGGCGGCAATACCGTGCTCTCGGCCCACCGCTTTCGTTACCGGCCACCATCTAACCTAACTCTATATTTGTTAGACAAGGTAAAGCGTGACGATATTATGATTGTGTATTGGCAGGGTAAGGAATATGACTATCGCGTTACGCAAACGAAAATCGTGCCGCGCGAAAATACCGACATTGCCGAGCCAACACTTACCGACCAACTTACAGTCTTCACTTGCCATCCATTGTTCTCCACAAAGGAAAGGCTGGTAGTTATTGGGGAACTTATATAACTAACTTGTAGGGGTCGAGCTTGCTCGACCCGTTAAACAAGGGCAGAGCAAGTTCTGCCCCTACGCTATTTCTTTAGCAGACCGTGGGTTTGCGCCCTGCAATAGAAAAACACAATGCATAATTAGTGGGTTGGGGTGCAGGGGGTGATCGCTGAGCCATTTTTTCATAACCTAAATCTTGCTCCCAGAGAGCGAATCGATCGCCCCCTGCTGGCTTCTTTGGGCTACACCCTTTCTTGCCACCAAGAAAGGGTGGCATAACCGTAATAACCATCATCAACTAAAAGCCCTTGGGTCGCACCGCAGAACACTCGCAAGATCCCTGCCTCGCCGGCCACGCCCCGCCGCAGGCGAGGCTCCGCAGTTGCGGGGCCGTGGGCAGGCAGGCCGGGTCTTCTGCCCGGGATGACAAGTTAAAGAAACCGGCATGACAATGAGGAAGGAACTAGTTATACTTGACGTGGTAGTGATTTTATGATACTATCAGTTGTTATATGAATACGCCGCTGCCAAAGAAAAAGCCGCTCCACCACCGCATCGTCCACCGGGCGAAGCATTGGTTTATTCCGCACGAAGGCAACGACCACAAGCCGCATGCCCTACGGCCAAGGGCTTTGCGTGCCTATGCCTACGTACTCATTGCTGCAAAAGTTACGAGCGTCATTTTTCTGTTTGCCGCATACCCCAACACGGCAGAATTTGCAGCCTATACCTCCAGCACAATAATCAACCTCACAAATCAATCTCGGCAGGAAGCAAGTGTAGCAACGCTTAAAGAAAATCCATTACTAACATTGGCGGCCCAGCGAAAAGCGAAAGATATGCTGGCCCGCGACTATTTTGCCCACACCACCCCAGATGGCAAACGCTTTTGGACGTGGATTGACGGCGCTAGTTACAACTACACTTTAGCAGGGGAAAATCTGGCAATTGATTTTACTACCCCAGAGGCTGCCCATGATGCGCTTATGGCCAGCCCCACGCACCGCGAGAATATAATGAACAAGCGCTACAAAGAAGTTGGCGTAGCGGTTGTAACTGGTAATATGGATGGCCAAGAAACTACGGTTTTGGTGGAAATGTTTGGCACGCCAGTGGCCAAAAAAACTACAGTGGCAAAAGTTACTACGGTTAAGCCAAAGACAACCGCGCCAATAAAAAAACCGGTTGTCACGCCAAAGCCCAAGCCGCAAGTTCAAGCCGAACAAACTCCGGCACCTACCGGTCTGCTCACCCAGCAAAGTACGGACACAGTTACTATCCCTCCCAGCTCCAGCGTAGACGTGTGGGCAGAATTTAGAAACACTGGTACTCAAACCTGGAAGAGCGGGGACTTTATTCTTGTAACCGCTGATCCTACCAAACATGATTCAGCGCTGCATCATAGCAGCTGGGATAGCGCCAGCGTGGTTGGCACACTGGCCGAAGATGTAACTCCGAACGACATTGTGCGCTTCGAATGGAAAATCCAGTCACCAGCAACCCTTGGCACCGCAACCGAACACTTCACACTTATTGATGCTGAAGGCACTATACTTCCAAAAACCAATGTGACTATTGCGGTGACATCTATAGCACCAACCGCGGTTGCCACTACCCTGCCCCCCACCCAAACCGATGTCAGCAATCCTGCCGCTGCCAGCCAGCCCGAGGTGACGACAGCCCCAACCGTGTCTCGCTCCCACGACTGGACTAGCCGGATAATTGCCTTTACCGACCGCTTTTACCTTGGCTTCTTATTCTTCCTGCTGCTTGCCCTGGGCCTGAATATCTTCATTAAGGTTCGGGTTCAGCATGCCCATATTATTGGCCAAACCGTCATTGTCATTGCCATTGCGGCAACCGGTCTGCTGCTTAAGTTCCACTTCTTGCAGAACCTGGGCCAGATAGTTAAAGTCCTGGGCCAGTAAGTTAGGTTGGGCTTAACCCTATAGACCACAGACCCCTTTTGACCTTGGGGCGAGCTTTTGCTACACTGCTTTCACATTCAAAAAGCAGACAATCGCACATCGCACGTTCTCGGAGGGACGATCGAATGGGCAAAATAGTACCCAACCGATCTTGACACCGCCGCTCTTTCGTTTTGCAATCACGTTCTATTATCCACAACCGACCTTCTCATAAGGTCTCCCCAAAAAGCCTACAAAATTTAACGGGCTAGTAGCAATCAGAAATCATTCACGAAAATCGAACCCATCTAGTGGGTTGTACCGGTTTTTGTAAGGATTTTTGCAGACTACTAGCCTTTTTATATGCTTATGAAACGTTTTCTATCTATCAGTCTAACCCTGGCTTCTCTCCTATTCTGGGTCGCCAATCCTGCTGCTCTGGCAGCTAGCCCGGTTATTAAGGCAATAGTCCTGGCTCCAGGATCCCTGACGGTTACGGCCGGCCAAACCCAGGTTTTTACCCTAACCGCAACGCTCGACAATGGGACGACTGCCGATGTTAGCGAACAAGCCGTCTGGACCCTTAACGGAGGCGGCTTTACCGGCATTCCTGGCCAAAGGGGTGTGTTTACGGCTGTCAGCCAAGGCACCTGGACCCTTACCGCGACTGTTGCCGGTCTAACTGCCACAGCCTCGATAACAGTAATTCACGGCACTGCCACAAACTTAAATGTTTTACCAACATCGGCAGAACTGACGGCGGATGGTTTATTGCCTTTATACATTTACGGTGTTGACGGGCAAGGCAACGGCTTTGACGTAAGCAAAGAAGCGACACTTTCCACCACCGATCCAAAAGGCAAAGTGACTGCAGATGGTTATACCCCATCAGTGGCGGGAACCTGGGTGGTAACTGCAACCCTTGGCGTGCTTACCGATAAAGCAAGTGTTGTAATCACTCCGGGCATGCTAAAAGACCTCACGGTTACTCCGGACGAGATAATTACCGACCCCGGTGATACCGCGGCGCTAGTCGTTAGTGGCACCGATGCAAAAGGTAACTCTATTTCTCCAAAAACCACTGTGCGGGTAAGCAACGACAAAGTGGCAACCGTTGATGCAAACGGGAAGATTATAGCCAAAAGCACTGGCCAAACAAATATTATTGTTGAAGCCGATGGCATTACTGCCGTCGTGCCGTTTGTCGTGCAGGGCGCTACCGAAGCTGCGCCATCCGATGAGGTTGTAGCAGTTACTAAGCCCACGACCATTGCCCGCACACCACAGGTTGCGGCAGAGGAGGTTGAACGAACACCCGAAGTAACAAGCGAACAAGAAGGGCTGTTATCTAGTGAAACGAAAAACTCCGAAGCATGCAAAAACCTAGCTCATCCCTGGGTTATCATTCTCATCATCCTGCATATAATCCTGCTAAGCGTGTTCTTCACGGTGTTGCAGCGAATAAAACGCTTCCCTTGGTGGTGGGCGCCGCCGATTGTGTTAACCGTAGCCATGCTGGGAATTTACGCCGGCACATTCTGCGATAACACATACCTTTGGTGGCCCTGGAGTATTGTAGGCGTAACGGTAATTTTCCTAAGTGTCTATTATCAAAACCTAGACTCACCAACGCAGTCATTGCCAAAGCCGCCGGATAGCTCCCCGCCAAAGTACCCCTACTAAAAAACTACCCCGCTCACCCCGAGCGGGGTTTTCTTTAAATATTGTCTAACGAACTACTAAGTAGATACCAATAGCCACTGCGGCAACAACCCGATACCAAGCAAAGGCGCTTAAGGAGTGGTGCTGAACAAAACGCAATAAGAAGCGGATGACCACGTAACCCAGGATTGCCGACGTGGCAATGCCTATGGCGACGTCACGAAGCTCCCCTGGTGCTGGCGAGCCACTCGCAATATCGGTAAGCTTCATCACGCCAGCCCCGGTGACCACTGGCAAAGAAACGAGGAAAGCATAACGAGCTGCGGTAACCCGATCCAGTTTTCGACCCAAGCCGGCAACAAGCGTGGCACCAGAACGGGATATGCCGGGGATGAGGGCAATGACCTGGGCCAGACCAATGACAATCGCCGAGCGTAGAGTTATGTTTGAAGTTTGTGGTTGCTTCCGCGCCCAAGCTTCCACTATCCAGAACGCGGCCGCACCAATAATGAGCGTGGCGCAGACCAACCAGAGGTTACGCGTGTTAGTCTCAATCCATGATTCGGCGACAAGCCCCACAATTCCCGCGGGAATCGCGCCGGCAATAACCATCCAGACCAAACGCTGGTCGGGATCATTGCGCACGTCCCAATGGCGGAGCGAGCGGAAAAAACCCTTAACCATGGCCACCACATCCCGCCAGAAGAAGGCGAAGAGCGCCAACAATGTACCCAAGTGCAGGGCGGCATCAAAGCGCAGGCTGTCGGCCATGTCGAAACCGAGAATATCGTGCGCGGCCAGCAAGTGCCCCGAGCTGGATATAGGCAGGAATTCGGTGACAGCCTGCACGACACCTAAAATAAAAGCATGTATACTATCCATGTATGGAAAATAATTGGAACCTCATCATTGTACCAATTTGCACCGCGGTTGGCACGCAGGTGATCAAACTGGGCTTTGACCACATTCGCGGCAACCTGGACTTAAAGCACATGTGGGCCGCCTATGGCGGCATGCCCAGCTCCCACGGCGCATTCGTAGCCTGTCTTACTACCATGGTGGGTTTTAGCGCAGGATGGGATTCAGCTATCTTCGCCGTGGCCGTAGTGTTCTCTATACTCACCATTCGCGACGCCATTGGTTTCCGCCGGGAAATTGGCGTACACGGAAAAATTCTCAATCGCCTAGTAAAAGAGCACCCTACTGCTCAATCGAAAACCTATCCAATACTGGCAGAGCGCTGGGGCCACACCCCGGCCGAGATAACTGTTGGCAGCCTTTTAGGCATTGCCGTAGGCATAATCGCTAGTATCTTCTAGAACGCCTCTTCCGTTGGCCCATCATCCGCGCCAACGGTTTTTCTAAACCCAATGCGGTCTGGGGCATACGTGCTGTCTAAACGCATGAGTTCGCCCTCCACGATTGTTTCTTCGCCGTACCGGTTATTAATCCAGTCAATCGCTTTTGCCAAAGCGGCGGGCTTACGTTTTTCGAGCAAGGAGAGTTGGCCAGACACCGGCCGAAGCCGAAACATGCCCACGGCGTAATACGACGGTGTGCCGCAGCGCAAACCATTGCCCAGCATAGCCCACACCTGCTGGAAGAGCTGATGCGTGGTGTGAATGGGGTGGTAAACCTTCTTGCTTCCTCCAAGATGCCCTCGCGGCTCCAAACTGACATGGGCGTATACACCCTGCGCTTCTAGGCCAAGATCGCGCAAACGCCGGCCTGCGCGCTCGCACAGCCGCATGACCAGAGCTTTGTGGAAGCGCGGATCACGGTTACGAACCCGCAGCACATGGCTGTGGCCGATTGATTTTGGCAGCCGCGGCTGGGCCAAGCCGCCGAGCTCCACGGCGTTCACATTGGCCCACAGCTCGTAGCCGCGGATCCCTAGGCTCTCCATGAGGTTCACGGGCGAGGCGGCTTGGAGCTCGTCCAAGGTGGTAATACCCAAACGCTCTAGGTGCGCGGCGGTTGCTTCGGCAATGCCCCACGCTTCTTGCACATCGCGGCTCTTGAGGTACGCGGTAAGGTTGTCACGATTGAGAATTACCAAACCGCCCTTGGGTGCTGTGTCCCCGCCGAACTTTGCCAACCAACGCGTAGGAGCCACACCCATGGAACAGGTAAGCCACTCACCCACTTCGTCTTTGATACGCTGCTTAATGGTGTAGCCGAGCTGCGCCCCGGCTTCGAGTGACAGCACTACACCAGTGAGATCGAGAAATGCTTCATCAATTGAGTACGGTTCAATTGTTTCGCTATATTGGGTGAGAATGTTGAAAATGCGTTTGGTGGTGCTGCGATATTTCGGCGGGTCCACTTCCACAAAAATAATGTCCGGGCACAACCGCCGCGCTTCTTCGGCGCGCACTCCGGTTTTCACGCCAAAGACCTTTGCCTCCTTGGACGAGGCGAGCGCGCAACCTTGGCTGGTCATGGTCGCCAGCACAGCCACAGGCTTCCCACGCAAAAACGGATTCGCCTGTTGTTCTACAGAAGCGAAGTACGAATTCATGTCTAGGTGGAGGACGACACGTTGCATACGTTGACAAACAATGATAATGGGATTAGCGTGGGAGAAACACTACGCAAACATTGCACAACAGAAAAGGCGGAACGAACCATGGTACTGTCAGAAAGTGAACGTCGAGAACACACTGAAGACGTGATTGAACACGTCGGGAGACTATGGATCGCTATAGTCTGCACATTCTGCGTGCTCTTTCTTGTCCTCCACTTCTTCGGTGTGATTGATCTGGAGCAATGGCATTTCCCGATGCGATGAAACTGGATCGGGCCTGGACTTTGAAAAAAGTTCCAGGCCTTTTTCTAGTAAACCCTTAGGCACTAGGGCTCTACAGCTTTATCGCTCTCTCACTGTCCCTGCACCTCTTCCAGCACCCACTCCAGCTTCTCGGGGCTGTACGAAAGCACATAAGTATTCGCCAAGTCAGACACAGCAAAACACCAGTCATAACCCTTACCAACCCGGCGCTGGTACACCAAGTTTACGCTGTGGATATCGTAGCGCTTGCCTGCCCACTCAAAAGCCTTCGGCGTCACCTTGGGGCCGTTGAAGTCAACGAAGACGCGAACCTTATCTCTGGGTTGTTCGTGAAAAACCAGCATAGTGCTGGTTCCTAGTATAACCGAATAAAAGCCGAAGGTCAAGGTTTGCAAAAACCTTGACCTTCGTCCTGAATCCCGCAAAGCGGGATGAAGGACCTTGTAGTTTAGCCCCCTACCGCTGGCACTTCGAACAAAAGTGTGTTCCTCTTCCTGCTAGGGTTATACGCTTGATTGGCGTGCCGCAACGCATACACGACTCGCCTTTTCGGTCGTACACTTTGTGGTATTTACCAAAATTACCAACACTTCCATCTGGCCGAATATAATCCCCGACAGATGAACCGTGGGTTCGTATGGCATAGCGCAGGATGTATTGGAGCGAGCGGTGCAACCGCTGCCAATCTGCATTCGTAAGCGAGGTTATACGGCGCGTAGGCTTTAGCCTGGCGCGAAAAAGCGTTTCGTCAGCATAAATATTTCCCACACCGGCTAATAAAGTTTGGTCGGTAAGTGCTGGTTTTAGTTTCTGCTTGGGCCTACGTAAAAGCGCTATTTGTAATTTTTGCCAGGTGAATGACCGCTCGAGTGGTTCGGGTCCGTAACTTGAAAGGTCTTTAAGATTACTTAAATCTTTTGCGTGGACCATGCGCCATGTGCCGAACACACGCATATCGTTATAGTACAATACGCTGCCATCGGAAAAATTAATTATGATGTGCGTATGTTTGCTGGGCAATGCTTCCAGCGGTGAGGTCGGCGTATTTTGCAAACGAACTAGTAATCGACGTTGACTTCGGCGCTTTAAAATAATCTGCCCAGACATTTTAAGATGCACAATCAGATGCCAATTTGCATCCAGGTCAAAAATAATTAACTTTGCCCGGCGGCGCACGTCTTTCACCCGTCGGCCCACAAGTGCTTTTTGAAATTGCCTGGCGTGCCCAACATTATGTTTACGAGTTGGGCTTAGGGTTTTTGAACCAACCGAAACCAGCTTCGGCCGACGAATGTAAACCAACTTTACTCGCTTGCAACGCAAGCCTTGCAAACCCCTTACCAC
>Ga0172379_10011484_pt1 | contig 10534 bp, 11 predicted proteins | sample GrowelOW334metaG_FD_119756 | JGI IMG/M metagenome (GOLD analysis project Ga0172379, IMG submission 119756) | Groundwater microbial communities from an aquifer near a municipal landfill in Southern Ontario, Canada - Groundwater well OW334 metaG | ecosystem: Environmental > Aquatic > Deep...
AGCGTGCCATGAAGAGCCTCTGGACGGACGGAGCCTTTATGACAATTGATATTCGGTTTGGTTCGGCTCAGAATGCGCACATGAATACAGTTTTTCTACAGCCTCGTTATGCATCCGGAGCATTTCAATGACCCAAGCGCTCGCCGATAGCCTAAAACAAGAGTTTCTTCAAATTACCGGCATCAGTGTCGAAGCGATTTTTCTTTCAATGGGCGCATCGCATCAACCTTCTTCGCTCCCTATTGGAATGCAAGGTGTATATGTATTCTTCACTGATGCACACTGCTTTAAGGTCGGGAAAGCCGGCCCCAAAAGCAAAGCGAGGTGGAACTCACACCACTACAACTTAGACGAAACTACTCCCAGCGCATTTACGAAGTCAATCGTCAAGAACAAGCCTAAGTTCAAAGAATACTTTGCGCATTCTCAGCACTCCGAAATTGACCAACTTGAGAAGGGCAACATTGGAGATTGGATCAAAAGCAACATATCGCGGATTGAATTTCTACTACCTGAAAGTGAAGGCAGGTATGCGCTAAGCCTGCTTGAAGCATTGGTTCAGTTTCGGCTCAAGCCCAAGTACGAGGGTAGAGATGCATAACCCGGCGCTCAAACTCGCTCCCTTCGGTCGCTGGACGCTGCGCGATAAAGCCGCGCAGCGCCGGTTAGCTCTACTAGGCGACAACCCCGACCTACACTGGCCAGAGATACCGTGTAGATAATCGATAAAATCTTCGGTCTCGAATGAACAGTGGACAGTTCAGTAATGAAGAAATCATTTCTTAACACCCCTCCGCCAGCTGACCTAATAGGGCTCCCAACTGGCGAATACTGGATTCACACCTTCCCTGCAGAAATGCCTCTTGCGGAGACATTTGAATTAACACTCAATAATGTCAAAAAAAGGCTCATAAATTTCTCGGGCGATAACCTAAAGCCTGATACACATCCCAAGCAGCCCGACAAGCTAGTGAGGCACACAGAGATTGCACTTCGATTTCCTCAAAAGATTAAGGCGATACAGGTGTTCTTGAATCTGAATTCGCGGATAGTGTTTGTGTTCGGGAAAAGAGACACGACCATCATGATAGGGCCGGAAATACTAAAGCCAGTAGAAGCCCATATTATTACGTACTATCAGAAAAAGAAGAAAAGGAAAGTAATAAATGCATGTTTCCTTGGCTCAGGACATCCTGTGACTGACATTCATCTCGCCATGGCGAGGTGTGAGGTCGTGGTGGCTGTGGATACTAACTCACGAGAGGTGCCTGGCGTCGGAAAGGTTACAGCAACAACTGCTATAGAGGCGTACATTAAGGAAGTAACAGAAGATGCGTATCACGTGCAGTCGGGACCGATGCGTCAGAAGATTACGATAGACCCACCAGGAAACCCCGAAATTTTCGGAATTGGCACGATGATGTTCCACTTTTTTGAAACTAACCCGCACCTCCGAGATAAGCGAATTGGGATCATTACAGATACCGAACTTGATCTTATTAAAGGCATAAATCAGCGAGCAGTGCCATTCTTTCAGAATATGCTACTCCCCGAAAATACTGATTTATTCTACGCGACAAGGGATACTGGCGCGGCCGAATTCATGGCAAATAAGCTAATACGCATGTGCGACAAGGCGAGCACTGAATACCTTGACAGGTACCTCCGTGATCACTCTCAGGGAAATTTTACTTAGAACCCGCCTAACAAATCGTTAAAAAGAGACCCAAGTTTGTCGTCATGCCTTTTGCAAAAGGCGCATAGGCCACGCCAACATACTTTCGCGCCAGATCCGGGGCGTAGAACGTCAGTTTCTCAGCTGCCGGAACTTCCGCTCAGGGCACGGAAGAGCCGGTGAGGTCTTCGGGGAGCTGCCGCTCGACCCGACGGCGCTACTTTTTTTCAGTTGAGCGCTGCGACAGACCGGTGTACACGCGACTGCGGACGCTCGCGCCAGAAACATGAGTGTCTCTTCCTTGCTGAAACTTCGCGATGGAGGCGGGCGGCTTAGGAGCAGTGATGTTGACGCTGACGTAGTTGGTGACCCACCGGCCGGATTGCATTGACCGCCCAACTCTAGCAATGGTCATTGCCAGAGACGTATTCGCCCTGAATTGCGGTGGGTCAGCCACCATCGGCGCCAGGGTCAAAATCTGCTTCAGCGCCTACAGCCGAAATTCGCTTCTCTTGAGTTAGCCCCGATTTGAAAGAGTGCGAACGTATTCGGTCTAACTTTGCCGCCATCAGGTCGGCCGTGAGCGCGCCCAGGTTGGTGTCGACTAACCGTCCGCTGTCATCGTAGAAAAACGTGATTGGTAGCGCAATCGAACCGGCCTCGCGACCAATTCTTGCGCCGGGGTCAACCAAGACGTTGGTCAGGTCGAGTCGAGCGGTGAAAAGAAAGCGCTGGATCGTCGTTCTATCTTCCCCTTGGTTGGCAAAAACAAATTGCACACCCCCTTCCTGTCGCTGTGCGGCAGCGAGCAACGGCATTTCCTCTCGGCAAGGAGCACACCAGCTAGCCCATAAATTTAGCACCATCGGCTTGCCGGCGGCCACCGATGAGAGGCTCACCTGATCGCCGTGCAAAGTCACCAACGGCATGGTGGGTAGGTACGCGCTTTCCATGATGTGTATCGCACCATAGATTGCCGCACAGGCAAGCACTCCCCCCGTCAGCCAAATACTGAGCGGTTTGCGTAGCTGCTGGTAAAAGAATTCAAGTCCGATCACTATTTTGGGGTCTAACGAAGCTATTCGATAATTTTGATGGAGCTTTCTGGCTCGGTAGCCGAAGCATAGGATGCGATAACTATGCACGCGCGCCGAACCCCTGCGGACAATCAAACGCGCATCGCGACAGTTTGTCAAAAATTGCCGCCCATTCGAAATGTGTCATAGGGTCACAAGGAGTCCGGCCCTTCATACTTTCTGAATTCCGCGGTTCAGACCTACGAAGCTGATTCTTCTATCAGCGAAATTGTTAACGTCAGCTCCACCCCAGGTACCGGCCGCTTACAGCCAATCCCCGAAAAGCTCCTTCTTGAATTCATTTCAATGAAGTCGTGGATGACGAAATACTGGTCTGTAAATACGGGGAATGCGGGCTAGGCATTGAACGGCCCCTTGTAGGGAGATGTGCGTATGGTTCTAAAGTTCTCAGCCGCATGTCGACGACCGCCGTCCCTACGGTGAAGTGGTAGATGTCCTGGAAGTTGGTAGTATTGATCCCCAAACGGCGATGCACTTCATCATCGAAGTAACAGCCGATACCCGTTCCCTGGACACCAGCAGCCTCGGCTTCCAGATACAGCGCCTGCCCAAGCATGCCAGCCTCCCAGAAGCACTGACGGTACATCCAGGGCCGGTCTGGACCGACGTCATCGAAGCGTGCCAGCATAGCCAGTGAGAAAGCCGAGTCGGCCGCAATACTTTGATGACACGATACGGTCGCGGCAAACGTTCGCATATCCATCGGTGCCAGGAGGTACAGCGGCAGGTGTTTCGGACAGCCCCCAACTCGCGCCCATAGCCAGTCCGGACGCATAGCCGCGCGCAGGCCTCCAAGCGCCGATGAAGCACGCGGCATGCAGTAGATGCCCGGTGTCAAGCCGTCGACGCGATGGACGAACAGCACGGGATGTACCCTTGGTGCATCGTTCAACAATGACCAGGGCGGTTGGCAGACGCGCGGCAACAGGGCATCCAGCATGCGGAAGAAAGTTTGATCTCCGATAGAAGTAAAACCGTCGAACGCCTGGGCAGAACGGCGGCCGCGTATCAGGTGGCTGACCGGCTTGCATGAGACGAGCGCAAGATCAGGGAGGGGCGGGCGAATGTCGGTCGGCGTAGGTGTGATGCAGGGCTTGCGGGTTTCGGCTACTACAACTGTAATTTCGGGCCAGTCATGATGATATGGGCTTAGAACATTTGGTCGCCCGGCCCATCGGGCTCCCGTCATCATGACCATCACTTCCGACATTGGTGGCGCAACACCGGGTCCGATCCAAACAAGTGCCTCTGGTACCTCGTCCTCTCCTACGGGAAATTCCTCCTTGCGGTCCACGCCAATGAGCGCCGCCAAATCTGCGTCGGCCCAATCCGTCAGTAGGGTTGCTTGCCATCCTAGTGTCGCCGCAGCGTAGGACAGGGCGGCGAGAGCGTGGCCGCAATCGTGTTGGCAGTAGCGGAAGGCGCGTAGGCCATACTTCCATGCTTCGCGCCAAGGTATGCTGGCAAGAGTCAACAGGACACCTCCAGACCAAGAGAGAGGTGCGCTCGCGCGTTGTTCGAAACAATGCATATCTGGCCGGTAGTGATAGATCCCGGCCGGCAATCCCGGTAGATCCGGGCACACAAGATACGCTTCGGTCGGGTGCAGGTTACCGCTGGAGGGATTGCAGCGCAGTGCCCATCGACTGTCGCCAGAAGTCTTCCACGCCGATAGCCCGAATGATAGCTGTAGCAAGTTGGCCAACGTGACCATACCAATTGACTGCTCAGGTATGCCGGCAGGCCCGAAAAGGTCGTCCCAACAGACGGGGAGTTCGCCAGTCAGCAGTGGAAGATCAACAGTCGGGCAGCCAAAATAGCGGCGAAACGGGTCCGGCTGCGATTCCCAGTCGAGACCCCCAGGACCGGGGGCATAGCGGTCAAGGCGGTGCTTTGACCGCTCGTGGTAGGCAAGGATGGGATTCATGGGGCATACGCGGAATGTGTATGGAATTTTCTCGGTACGAATAATTTCGTCAATCTGAGCCAGTTCTCTTATAGCACAATAGTTGACTATAATACTCATGTACTATCATGGGCGTTGCTGCCCCGCAACTTAAAGGTAATCGTACTGACAACAGCTTAACTCGCACGGTCTTCTGACCGGTGCTGGTGCGCGGATCAAATTACCCAGGCCGCGCGAATCGAAGTAACCGGCTGAGACGACCAGCAGAAGCTACGGAGCTTTGACATTTCGTAATGGTCGAACCGATATCGCAGGTTGCGCACGCCGGGTAGTTGACGCCGCGCGTCAACAAGCCAATGGTCTCATTTGGACTGTCGTCCCATTTAGGAACTGTCTTGAATACGCCCGCTACCGTTGAAATGGCTTCACGTTGGTTTTGCTTCGACAACTCCTACGCCCGGGAGCTCGAGGGTTTTTACGTCCCTTGCTTGCCTTCCGCTGTCCCCGAACCTAGCCTGATCAAGCTTAATCATGCGCTGGCAGAGGAGTTGGGCACCGACCCGGAATCCCTGACCACAACGAGCGGCGTTGAAATGCTCGCCGGCAATGCCCTCCCTCAGGGGGCCAGCCCTTTGGCCCAGGCATACGCCGGCCATCAGTTCGGACAGTTTTCGCCGCAGCTTGGCGATGGCCGGGCCCTCTTGCTAGGCGAAGTGATCGATCGGAATGGTCGACGCCGCGACATCGCATTTAAGGGTTCCGGCCGTACCCCATTTTCCCGCAGGGGCGACGGAAAGTGCGCCCTCGGCCCGGCGCTTCGCGAATATCTCATCGGTGAGTCGATGTCGGCGCTGGGCATTCCGACGACACGTACCCTGGCCGTCATTGCCACCGGTGAAATTGTCCACCGTGACCGCCCATTGCCCGGCGCGGTGCTGACGCGCGTCGCAGCCAGCCATTTGCGGATTGGCACGTTTGAGTTCTTCGCCGCCCATCGTGGGCCTGAGGCGGTCAGGCAACTGGCCGACTACGCCATCGCCCGCCATTACCCGGATGTCGCTCACCGGGAGCAGCCGTACCTCGCCCTACTCGACGCTGTGGCCACGCGCCAGGCGGACTTGGTTGCTCGCTGGATGGGTATCGGATTCATTCACGGTGTAATGAACACCGACAACATGACGATCTCCGGCGAAACCATAGATTACGGCCCCTGTGCCTTCATGGAGTCCTACCATCCGAATACCGTATTCAGCTCCATCGATACCAACGGTCGCTACGCATACGGCCAGCAAGCCTTGATCGCCAGGTGGAACCTATCCCGTTTCGCGGACGCCCTGCTGCCGCTGTTCGATACCGACGAAACACGTGCAATCTTGGCGGCCACCGACATATTGAATACCTTTCCAAGGCGTCACTCGGCCATCTGGCTGGACGTAATGCGGGATAAGCTCGGACTCGACGATGCGCCGGGTGCGGCCGCAGAGGACCGCCAACTGACGGAGGACTTCCTGAATTTGTTAAGTGATGGGCGTATCGACTTCACTGAGGGTTTCCGTGCCCTTTACAATTCCGCAGAAGGGTCGGAGCGCGCCTTTGACCTCTTCGCCGAGATCCCGGATTTCGCCGCCTGGCGGCTGCGCTGGCACGCTCGCCAGCCGGGGCGTTCTGCCGAGCTGCTGACCGCGATGAAGTGTGCCAACCCTTGCTACATCCCGCGCAACCATCTAGTTGAGGGAGCGCTTGACGCCGCGATCGACAGAGGAGACCTAGCACCCTTCGATCGCTTGCTTACGGTGCTGGAACAGCCTTTCGACGCGCGATCCGAAGACGCCGTCTATGCCGAGCCGGCACCGACAGATGTTACCGCCTCGTACCAGACGTTTTGCGGCACCTGATCGGCGTTGATTGAAATAGTCCATTGCTGTTGGCGTCACGATCCCGGTGGTCAGCAGCATCGCCAATTAAGGGTCGGCTTTCCGGGAACGAGCTCGAGGGTCTCGCTGCCGGCTGATGGGGGTGGACCAGCGCCACAGAATCTCGAGGCACGTGTCGCTGGAAAACCCGCCAAGCGCCCTGTAGCACGAAAGCTGGCCCGCTGACGTGGCCGTGATCGAACTTGCGCCCGAGGTCGCCGAGGACTTCGATCGCATTCTCGATCACTTGGCGGCCTATCGGGTCGAGCATCCGATCCAGCGCATTGGCGACATCATTGCCGCCCTGGATGTCTTGGCGCAGAACCCTCTCATCGGTCATCCGGTGGCGAATGGCAAAGGGGAACTTGTCATTGGACGTCGTTCCGGAGGCTATCTGGCGCCCTATCGGTATGTCCCGGCAATTGACATCGTCTTCGTGCTGGCGATCCGAAGCCAGCGTGAGGCGGGGTACGACTGCTGAATGGCTACCCGCTGTTCTTCAAACCCACCGCGATGCCGTTGATGGTCAGGTAGATGCTGCGCTGGACGCGGCCGTCGGTGGTGCCGGCGCGGTGGCGTTGCAGCAGTTCGATCTGCACCGCGTCAAATTCGTCGACACTGCCGGGATCTGCCACACACTTTGGTATTCCAATGTTGCACGGCGCATAGCTATGGAAGTGGCGAACCGCTATCATGTCGATGGATGTCACAACCAATAAATGGCGAAATGGGATGACCGTGGCAAGAGGTGTTGTTGTGTTTTTCACCGGCTTACCCGGGGCAGGCAAGACCACTTTGGCGAAAGCGTTCGCCGGTTTGCTCGAGACTCGTGGCCGCACGGTTACCCTGCTGGATGGCGACGAGATACGCACCTGGCTCTCCAACGGTCTCGGCTACAGCCGCCAGGATCGTGATATCAACATATTGCGCATCGGCCGTGTGGCTGCCGAGGTCGCCCGCCACGGAGGAGTTGCTGTCTGTGCGGCAATCGCGCCTTATCGCGAAGCCCGGGCAAGAGTCAAATCAATGGTCCAGGCCATCGGAGCAATTTATATCGAGGTGTATTTGTCGACCCCGATCGAGATATGTGAACTCCGCGACCCTAAGGGGCATTACCGCAAGGCGCGGGGAGGAGCGGTATCGGGATTTACCGGAGTAGACGACCCCTACGAACCGCCCCTGGACCCGGTCATCTCTCTGGATACCAGCAAATGCGGCGTCGATGCTGCGGTCAACGTTGTATTCGAGGCATTCGCCAGAACCGCAGAGGCGCGGTCATAAGTTGATAAGTTGACCGCGCGACCTCCCGTCAAGTGACGCCGAAGTCCTGGCACCATCTCGGTCAAGGTTCATCGAGTTGCTTATCGGTCTGGCGCCCCGACAGCAACGGTGGGAACTAGGAGTCATTGCCCGCAGGCTTGACCAGCGCGCCGAGAGTGCGCAAATAGGCCTCGGCCTTTGCAGTGCGCTGGTAAATCGGAAACTCGACCTCGCGATCACGAAAACTCTTGAGCACTTGGCCAAGGCCGCGCATGCCACGTTCACGTTCCCGCCGCACTTTGGCAAAGTCGATTTCAATCGGGATGATCTGAGCCGAGCAGTCCGCCTCATGCAGCACATAGCCCGACGGGTCGACCACGATCGAGCGGCCGCATCCGCCGGCGTCGACACCGTTGATATCGAAAAAATAACACTGGTTCATGGCGGCCGAGGCCTTGGCGATGGATAGTTCGACGTCGCGGTCGATGGTGTCGGTCATGGTCGGGTGAAGTATCACCTCGGCCCCCATCGCCACCATCTGTCTGGTGGTTTCCGGAAACCACATGTCGTAGCAGATCGACACCCCGAAGCGACCTGCTTCGGGTACGTCGAACACCACAAACTCCGTCCCCGCATCGATCCCCGTCTCATAAGGACGGAACGGGAACATCTTGCGAAAGCGCGCGATCACCTGTCCGGCCGGATCGATCACCGGTGTCGTGTTGTAGATTTTGTCGCCCTTGCGCTCGTATAGGGAACCCGGCACCAGCCAAAGACCGTGGGTTAGGGCAATCCGGCACAACCGCGCCTCGGCTTCGCCCGGCATCTTTACCGCATTTTCGCGGGATGAGCCAAACGGGCTCAATTCGGAAAACAGCAGCATATCCACCCAGGGAAAGCGTCGTTTGACGTGGACCGCATATCTCTCCATGGCGCCGATATTGTCTTCGCTGGCGGAGACGGCCATCTGAATTCCGGCTACTGCAAAAGGCTTCATCGCTTCCTCGCTCCCGCGCTGGGCATTGTCACTGTCTGTTGCACGATCATCCGGGCCGCTAGCGGTCGATCCCGGCTACGCAAAGGTACTTTACTTCGCAGTATTCATCCAGCCCATACTTCGATCCCTCGCGTCCCAGGCCCGATTGCTTCATGCCGCCAAAGGGCGCCTCGGCGGTCGAAATCAGGCCGGTGTTGATGCCCACCATGCCGTACTCCAGTCCCTCGCCCACGCGCCAGATGCGCCCGATGTCGCGGGTATAGAAATAGGAAGCGAGGCCGAATTCCGTGTCGTTGGCCAGGGCGATGACTTCCTCTTCGGTGTCGAACACGAACAGCGGTGCCAACGGCCCGAAGGTTTCTTCGCGCGCCACTTTCATGTCGGCGTTGGCATCGGCGATCACGGTCGGCTCGAAGAAGCTGCCGCCGAGCCGATGACGCCTGCCGCCGGTGAGGACGCGCCCGCCTTTCCCTACTGCATCGGCAATGTGCTCCTCGATCTTGGCGACCGCGCCGGCATCGATCAAGGGGCCCTGGGTCACCCCGGAGTCCATGCCGTTGCCGACCTTCAGGGCATCGACTTTCGCCACCAACTTTGCGGCAAACGCATCATACACGCCGCGTTGCACATACAGGCGATTGGCGCAGACGCAAGTCTGGCCGGTATTGCGATACTTGGAGACCATCGCCCCTTCCGCCGCGGCATCCAGGTCCGCATCGTCGAATACGATGAAGGGCGCGTTGCCCCCCAGTTCCAAGGATACCTTCTTGACGGTGTCCGCACATTGGCGCATCAGCACTCTGCCGATCTCGGTCGATCCGGTGAAGGTCAGCTTGCGCACTGTCGGGCTGGTGCTGAGCTCGGCGCCGATTTCACTGGCCTTGCCGGTGATCACCGAAAGTGCCCCGGCCGGCACACCCGCGCGCTGGGCGAGCACGGCGAACGCCAACGCGGAATACGGGGTCTGAAGCGCCGGCTTGACCACCATGGTGCATCCCGCCGCCAAGGCGGGGCCCGCCTTGCGCGTCAGCATCGCCGCCGGAAAATTCCACGGCGTGATGGCGGCACAAACGCCGATCGGCTCCTTGACGACCACAATCCGGCGGTCCCCTAGCGGCGCCGGAATGGTATCGCCATACTGCCGTCGCGCCTCTTCGGCGAACCATTCGATGAACGAGGCGGCATAGACGATTTCCCCCGCCGCCTCAGCCAGCGGCTTGCCCTGTTCGGCCGTCATGATGCGCGCCAGGTCGTCCTTGTGCTGATGCATCAGGTCGGCCAATTTGCGCAGGATCGTGCAGCGCTCCCTGGCCGTGGTCTTCCGCCAGGCGCGAAACGCCAGGTCGGCGGCGGCAATCGCCCGTTGGGTCTCGGCCTTGCCGCACATCGGCACGCGGCCGAGCACGGCGCCCGTCGCTGGGTTGCTTACTTCGGCGGTGCCACCGTTGTCGGCGTTGATCCACTCTCCGCCGACAAAGCATTGCGAGCGGAGCAGGCTTGGGTCATTTAATTCCAGCATGAATAATTTCCGGATAGTCTTCGATAAAGCGCAACGGGCCGAGTCCAGTCGCCGGCGGCGTCAATCCTTGAGTACCAGCGTAAGGATCTGCATTGCCTCCTCGAACAGCTTGTCGGGGATCGTCAGCGGATAGAGGAAGCGGATGGCGTTGCCGTATACGCCGCAGC
>Ga0172379_10011485_pt1 | contig 10534 bp, 7 predicted proteins | sample GrowelOW334metaG_FD_119756 | JGI IMG/M metagenome (GOLD analysis project Ga0172379, IMG submission 119756) | Groundwater microbial communities from an aquifer near a municipal landfill in Southern Ontario, Canada - Groundwater well OW334 metaG | ecosystem: Environmental > Aquatic > Deep...
ATTTGGGCGGTATAGACTTCCTGGAGAGCATCCGGAGAAAGGAGCAGATTGAGAATTTTCGAAGTGCCGTCGGTGAATTGAATCTCGAATCTCCTTTCCGACTCATGCGAGGCGTAGGAGAGATCGATGGTCGCGACAAAGTCGGAGTACGTCAGCTCGTAGTGCGCTTCTGCGGGAACAGGGATCTGAAGTTCCGGAAACGCATCGTGAAGTTCAACTGTTCGCTTCTTTGGGGAGCCGAGAACCCACGTCACATAATCGAGTTCATGAATGAGCTCCAAATGCACACCGCCGCTCCGACCGGCATCGGCACGGAAGCTCTTGCGGTAGTCACGACCCGGCTGCCAGTCGGGGAGCCACGAACGGCAGATGACGCGAACGGAGGCGATGGAACGGGGATGTTTTTTCAATTCGCTCCGAAGCTTGAGAAGTTCCGGATGAAAACGCAGATGACAACCGACATAACTCCCGATCTTCGCATCCTCGACCGCATCAACAATCGTCTTGCCTTCCGCAACCGTGAGAGCCAAGGGCTTCTCGAGGAAAAGAAAAGGCTTGAGAGGCAACACTTTTTTCACATGCTCCGGATGAAGGTTGGTCGGCGAGGAAATAATCGCAAGATCGGTCCTCCCCGGAAGCTCCGCCGGATCACGAATGTCCGTCACCCCTTCCTCCGGCCCCCATCCCGTTCCCGACCGCAGAGCAAACATCCTGCCATCGGGACAAATGGCCCGGAGAATGCGCGCGTGGCGGCGTCCGATCGAGCCAAGTCCGAGGATGAGAATGTTCATAGGTCGAATCCAAGACGACGTTCCTGAATGAGGAACTCAAGGAAATCGAAATCCACCGGTTCATCGAGATCAAAGCACGGATGAGGCATGAGATAGACAAGCGCGCGATCGGAATAAGCCGACGTCCAGCTCTGACGGAAAAATTCCCTCCGGAAGAAGTAGAACGAGGCGTTCAACTCGTACACGACCGGCGCAGTCTGACGGGAAAGAACTGGTTTCTGCGGTTTCTTGGAAAGATGGTAGTAACCGTCCTTTTCCCGCTCCACCATATTGAAGTAAGGATTGCGCCTGGCATGGTTTACGGAATACAAATTCAGCGCCTTCGGATCATCGAGAAGAATCCGCAAACCGGCCTCGAGATCGGCAACCGTACGCATGGGCGAGGTGGCATCAAGATCAAGCAGCAGATCGTAGGGCTGTCCCATGCGCTGTTCCTGATATTCCAGAACATGACGCATTGCGGCGATCTTGCCTGCCCCATCGGTCGCCAGCTCCGGAGGACGCCGGTATTCGGATGAAAGACCGAAGCTCTCCGCCGCGGCACGGATCTGCTCACTGTCCGTGGATAGAACGATGTCCGCCCCCGTCTTTGCGGCAAATGCCTGCGCATGACGGATGGCATAACCTATCAGCGGAATGCCATTCAGCAACCGCACGTTCTTCCCCGGAATCCCCTTGGATCCTCCCCGCGCGCAGATGGTCACAAGCGTACGCATATCACCATAAACGTAAGAAATCGACGATGTATGGAATGATCGTAGCTGATACCGTCTGTCGTGAAAAAGGTTTTCATTCTTGATGTTTATGGGGATTTCTCTACGATTTGGAAACTTCACTCCTATGACCCCTCCGACTTCTCCCGCCACGCGCTGTACTCTGTGCCAATCTGACCGGTGTGATGTGATACGGAAAAAACTGCGTTATGACGTTAAACGGGACGTTCTGCGGTGTCAGAACTGCGGTTTTGTATTCCTGCGACCGACGGAGAAGGGCAGTAAAAAAATGTATGAGGATGCCTATCGCAAGAACTACGGCCCCGATCTCACCCGCCAAACCGGTTGTCAGGAGGCATTCGACACCTACTTCCCTTTCCAGAAACCCATTATCGGCCGCATTGAGCACCTTCTGCGCCCGGATATGCGCGTATTGGATGTGGGTTGTTCAACGGGGCATTTTCTGGCCGCTCTCAAGGGGCGGGTGGCCGTGCGGGTCGGCCTGGAACTCAGCAAAGATGAGGTGAACTTCATCCGAACCCGTCTTGATTTCCCCGTGTATAACGAACCGATCGAAACTGCCGCCATCAGCGAGGGGCCGTTTGATCTCATCACGGTGTTCCAGGTGCTCGAACATATCGATGACCCCATTGGTTTTCTCCGCAATGTGGGAAAACACCTCAAGCCGGATGGCATCTTGTACATAGAGGTCCCGAACCTGCAGGACATTCTTCTGGAGTACTACGATGTGCCGGAGTACGCCGATTTTTACTTCCGGGAGCCGCATGTGTCGTACTTCACCAGGGATACGCTCCGGCAAGTGACGGAATTGGCCGGTTTCACCGGCACGATCGGAAATACGCAGAGTTTCTCGCTGCTGAATCATCTTCACTGGAAGCTCACGGGGAAGCCGCAGAAAAATTTCACGCTCGGCAACAGCGATCCCGTCCTCATGGAAGGGGCGACCGGAGACCCTGCGACGAAAGACGAGTTCAACGGCTTCATTCAACGCGCGAACCGGGAATACAAGGCGCTGGTGGAGAAACACGGCCTCGGGGAAAGCGTGACATTTTCAGGCAGGAAAATCTCCTGACCGTCATCCGATCACTGCGAAGAGGATCTGTCGCTTTTGCACGCTCACTTCCTCATTTCCGCCCACAGATAACGATCGGTTTCATGATAGACACGAATGGACCGGAAGCTCAGTTCCTGAAGAAGCTTCTGCAATTCCGGCATCGTATAACACGCACCGTACACGCTGTCGTACGGCCTGATCCACGGAAGAGGAAGCCATCCGCGCCAGAGAGTGAGAGCGATGTAGAAGGAACCGAAACCGTGAAACCAAAGAACTTTTCCGGGAGGATTGCCCGGTGTTCCCCGAACCTGAATTTTCGCACTGCCACCGACTTTGAGGGTGCGCCGCACTTCTTCGAAGTATCGGCGGATCACACGTTTCAGCGGAATATGCTGGAAAACCAGATAGCTGAAACAAAAATCAACGGAATCACTCCGGACCGAAGAGATATCCTCACCGGAAACAAGGAGGAAGCGCACACCCTGTATATCGGCATTTTCTTTCTGTGCCCGCTCCACCATCTCGGGGGCGATATCCACGCCCGTCACTTCCCCGCACTGTTCCCGGAGAGCCCGACAAAGCCGGCCCGTCCCGCAGCCGATATCAAGAACGGAAAGCCGGCGAATTTCTTCCGGGGAAAGACCGTTCTGCGCAAAAAAAGGTAGAACGAGACGCCGAATATCCTTCCGTCCCTCCTCATAGTACGCATCTTTATCCCACGTTTCCCGCTCACTCACGACCCAGTGATACGCGTTCTTTTTTGCGCGCGCATTCCAGTCCTGCCGCATGGTATCCGCAATGCTCATCTCTGGAATTGTAGCGAAGTGTTGCGCAAAAAATAGAGAGAGAAATGGATCTTCCATGCAGATTTTGCTACCCTTCACTCGTAAGAATTGCATGAGAAATCATGCAAAGGCGACCCACGCGACAAAGCAATTCTCTCTTCTCTCGATCGCTTCTTATGATCAATGTCATCCTGAAATCCTTCGAAAGTTGCACCTTCGACAGGATCATGGCCGAGAAAGCGTTTCAGGGGATACCACTCGGAACCTGCATCTCCATCACCAATGATCAGAAATATTGGCCGGCGCTGGATGCGCAGGAGCACATTTGGATGCCGGGAGCGCCGCTGCGGAACGGCCGATTCTTTGCGGACGTAGACTGGAATTCCATCGCCCCTCTCGACGAAGAACTCATTGAGCGCATGCGACACTGTGAGGCGATCTTCATGAGGATGGCCCAACGCTATGCGCAAGCTATGGGCTACGCCATTTCAGGAACGGTTCCCTACAACGAATCCAAACGTCTGTATCTGAATGAATTACGTTATTGGAACCATCTTTTGGATACGAAGCACATTGATCTTGTCGTGATGTATCACATTCCGCATCAGGGCTATGACTATATCCTCTATAACCTGTGCAAGCTCAAAGGCATCCCGGTGGTGCATCTGGATCATCTTTTCATGGTCGATTCCATATTCGCGGTGGAGGATTGGGAAGATTCCGTCGTTGAAGTTCGTGATGCACTGCAACACCTGCGTGAACAGTACAAGGACCCTGCGACGCCGATACCGCTCTCACGGAACTACGAATACTATTTCCAGTATTACCGCGGCAAGAAGCTTGCCCCCTGGTATCAGGCAAAGCAGAGCATCTTTGCAAAGCAGAGTTTTTTGTTGAAGTGGTGGCGTAGAGCACTGAAAGTCCTGCGGAGAAATCCCCGACAGTTTTTCTCGACACTTGCGTCACAGCAGTTCTGGTCGCGTAAAATACGCGAGCACAGAACCATCCGATTCTACAACCGTCATGTCACCGTTCCTGATCTCAACAAACCGTTCATCTATCTCGCACTCCATTGTCAGCCCGAAGCCTCCACGCTTCCCGAAGCGGGCGCCTTCATGGATCAGGAACTCATCGCGCAGCTGATCGCCACGTATCTTCCTGCAGGTGTTTCCCTCTACGTGAAGGAGCATCCGGGCCAGGGCGAACGCTTCCGCAGCGTTGAGTTCTACCAATCTCTCCTTGCTATCCCCGCGGTGTCCTTCATCCCGAAAGAAACCGATACGTATGAGCTTATTGATCGCTGCATTGCCGTCGCAACGGCGACCGGCACGGTCGGTTTTGAGGCGATTATGCGTCAGAAGCCCGTGCTGATGTTCGGGCACTTCTTCACCCAGTACGGCCCCGGCAGTTTTTCCATCCGCACCGCGGAAGACTGCAGAAAGGCGCTGGAGCAGATATTCAGCCGGAAGGAATCGCACACCGTTCGGGATGTCCGCCTGTTCCTCAAGGCCGTTGAGCAGTGCGCCACCCCCTATCCGGGTCCGCCCGACAGCCCCTTCGAAGAACACACGCAGGATGAAAAAGCCGAGCATGTCGGCGCACTCATTCAGCGGAAAATCCGCTCGGTCATGGCGGCTGCCGGTGCCGCCAGAAATCACTGAACAATGTCACGGAGTTCTTTCAGAATTGCCGCACTGCAATTCGCTGCATTCTCTTGTTCCGTAAGGCGAGTCACTCGATAGCAATAGGTGTCTGTAACACCGTGGATGCAGGTTTCTTCCATGGCTTTCAGATACAACCGACAGTGAAGAAGGGTCGGTGACCGGCCTTCTGTGAAAACTTCCCGGACCGCGCGAGCGCAATCTTCCGTGGAGTGAATGCGGTACGCTCCGGGGGCATACTGATAGTAACAGTGGCCGAAGAGAAGCACCGGCTTTCCGCGGAACAAGCCTTCGAATCCTGCAGTACCCGATGCCGTTGCCGTGGCCTTGCAGTGTTCACGGAGGACGAAGGTGTCATATCCTCTCGGCATCAGACGAACCTTCGGGAGATCGAGGAATTGTTTGTAAAATACGATGTCATGTTTCTGCAGTGCGCTCGGTCGCGGGTGTTCCTTCACATAGATCAGAAAATTTTCCGACAGCGTGGCGTTCAGCATCTGCGCAATCAGCACCTGATCCGCATAGCCCCCCGCCTGCGGCACCGTGGTCGCCTCCGGTTGGAAGTGCAGCGGCAAATACACGAATGACTGACTCAGATCGGGAGTCACCGCATGGGCATCGTAAAACTGCATCGCCCTTCCGGCCTCCATTCTCCGTTGCCATGCACGAATGGCCCGTGCGATTCCCGCAGGGGTCAGGTAGAGGAACAGGTAACGCAGGAACAACAACGGCCGGGTAAAGAGCAGATGGCGGATCGATTTTCCATAGGACACATCGAGCTCCTGCCGCTCCGGCGGCGGCACCTCCCCCGCAGAACTCACAAGCGCCCGATACCGCCGTTCAAATCGTTCGCTGAGCGGAATGGCGAGAGGATCGGTGGTGTCGGGATAACGGGTAAGCAATTGCGCGTACCGCGCTCCCGTCTGAACGTTGGATTCCTCCCAGTCATGTTCGATGAAAGAAGTGTCGAGAATGGTGGAGATGCCGAAATACACCACCGGGATTTTCCGCAATTTGCAGAGATAGTAGATGATGATGTCGGGGATCTCGTGGGGAATCCATGCCGAGAGATAGAGATTGATGCGATGACGCGTGAGATAATCGTTCCAAAAACGTAAATGGCGAAGATACCAGAATGTCCGCGTGCTGTACGAGACGTGCCTCTTCCACTCCAACCGGGAAACCATTTCCATAAAGACCGCTTCGCACTCCCGCATGCCTTCGATCAGTTCCTCATCCAGAGGTTCCAATTCTGCCCATCGCACGCCGGGATACTCGCATCCTCGTATTTGACTGGAAGCGAACCACTGTTGTTTTTCCGACGGGATGGAGTGAAAGTAACGCGGATCAACGCCGCTGGAGATGATGCCGCAAAATTCGAAGGGGTATTCGCGGAGAACATTCTCAATCATTCGGGAGGCGAAATCGAAGGAGAAACGCCCGACAATCGCGCGAATGGGTTTCTGCATCGAAAAAAGTATGGCTGGAATCCTCCGTGACAACAAGGTCACAGACTCAAAAAGCAGCTTTAAAACCTCTGCTGTTCCCACAGTGCAAAGAACGCCCCTTTCTTCTCCAGGAGCTCACTGAGCGTCCCCTCTTCCGTGACGCGCCCTTCTTCCAGCACGATGATTTTGTCCGCATGCTTGATGGTGCTCAGGCGATGCGCAATGACAATGGAGGTGCGGCCGGATACCGCATCATCAATCGCCTCCTGAATGAGCATCTCGGTGCGGCTGTCCAGAGAGCTCGTCGCTTCATCAAGAATGAGAATCTCGGCATCTTTGAGGAGCGCCCGTGCGATGGAAACGCGCTGCTTCTCTCCTCCGCTCAGCTTCACGCCGCGATCGCCGATGAGCGTTTCCAGACCCTGCGGAAGTTTGGCGATGAATTCCTCCAGACGGGCACGCTTCATTGCTTCGCGCAAGCGTTCCTCCGGAACATCCGCAAGTCCGTAGGCGATGTTGTTCCGCAAGGTATCATGAAGCAACAGCGTCTCCTGGCTCACAAGCGCCACATGCTTGAGGTAGGACTCCAGCGTGAAATCTCGGATATCCGTTCCGTCGATGAAGATCGATTGTTCCGGACAATCGTAGTAACGCATGAGCAAATTGATCAACGTGGATTTTCCTCCGCCCGTCGGTCCGACGATGGCCGTCATCTGCGCCTTTGCAACAGTGAAGGAGATCTCCTCCAGAATCGAACGTTCCGGCAGATACCGGAAGGTGAGGTTCTTGAACTGGATGGAACTGTTCATGCCCGTAAAGGTCTTCGACCCGCCACGCACGAAGAACTTTCCCCGCTCGTCAAAGATCTCCAGCACGGCATCCATCGGCCCGCTGGCATTCGCGATCACTCCGCGAAAACCGGAAACGGTCCCGAACTTCCCGGAAGCATTCATGATGATGTAAAAGTACACGAGGAGCGCCGGTGCAGAGGCGATCTGTTCGCGTCCGAAGAAGAAGAGCGCTCCGAAGAAGATCGCCGAGGCAACAAAGAGAGTGATGATCTCCTGCAAGGGAAGAATCATGTTGAGCAGGATACGCACGCGGAAGTCGAACCGCGCCTTCTCGTCACTGATCGCCGCATAGCGGTCCTGCTCTTTGCGCTCAGTCTGGTAGGACTTCACCAATGGAATAGTGGAAAGAATCTCCACGGACTTCTTCCCGAGCTCGCTCCCGCGCTCGGCGATGGAGCGGGAGAGCTTCTTGATCCGCGTGATCATGAATTTGATCATCAGATGCAACAGGACGAAGAGTGGCAGCGCCACCAGCGTCAACTTCCAGGAAATGCCGAGGAGTACGATAAGATAGACCACGAGTGAGAAAAGAGCGCTCACGAACCCGTCCACGGTCATGAGCGGATAGAGGGCCTGTTGGGAGAAACTGAGGAGAAGCGTCGAGTGATGTCCGACATTGGTGGTGTCAAAGAAGAGCTTCCCGAAGCTCAAGTACTTGGAGAAGAGCACTTTGCGCAGATGATGGAGGGCGCGTTCGGAGAAGTATCCCATGGAGGCTCCGGCCAGAAAACGAAGCATGTTCTTGAGGACATAGATCGTGATGAATCCTCCAAGGAAAATGACGAAGAGCAGACGATCATTTTGAAGAAACGACTGCGGGAGTTGCCGGAGAAGAGGTCCGATGACCGGAATCCCCGTGGCAAAGCCAAAGCTCTTGGAAAGGAATCCATTGAGGATCGGAATCAGAAGCCCCATACCGATTCCTTCAAATGCTGCCGCAAGAAGAGTCAGGACGAGCGGAATCAGTAAATACGCCGGATTGATGTGAATCCCCTTCAGCAGGAAGAGGGCCTTCCCGACGTTCGTGCGTCCTTTGTGCGGCATCGCTTAAGAAGCTAGCGGAAGCGGAAGGGAACAACAAGAATCGTTGACCGAAAATTCACCTCCGAGCCACCTTCCTCACCACCTCGGCCACCTTCGTTCCAAACGGATATTTCGGGTCAAAGGAAAGTTTTCCGCCTGCCTGCTTCGCCGCGAGCGTTCTCTGCTCCTGCGAGCCGTCTCTCAGGAGGGCGCGAATCGCATCGCGGCACTGCTCCGCTCTCTCGACGATGTGCGTCGTCTGTTCCGCGAGCCGGTAATCATATCCATCTTTCCATTCGGCGGGAGTCACGAGTCCCATGACCGCAACAATGCGTTTGTCGTACGTCGACGTCAGATGGGTGATCGTGGCACCCGGATGGGCGACAATCACATCGGCGACACCGGCCAACCGGCCGTCCGAGTCCCGCCCGGCTTGTGCGATTTCTTCATTCGCGATTTCCCAACTCCCCCGGAGGAGCGCATCGCGCTCGGCGATCTTCGCCTGAAGCTCCGGCCGATTCTTCTCCCCCGGATGCGCGCGAAAATGAACGATGAGTTCCTGGCCGGAATCTCCTTTCCCTTTCAGAAGATGAGAGAGCAGTGCGCTCTCCGCCTCGGGATCCTTGCTACCGGAGACATACACGATCTGTTCATGAGGAGCGACGTCGACACGTTCGTCACCCCCGCGTCTGCGTTTCTGCAGCTTCCCGCTGCGGCGCACCTCCATGCCGAGGGACATGTTCTCGAGGATGCGCACCCAATGATCGGGGGCACCAACGGTCTCAGAATCCCGATACCCGAACTGCCGCAGTTCCTGCTCCTGCCCGGAGAGAATCGTGCACGCGGTCGCCGCAGGGGCAACTTCCTTCATGAGCTGCAATTCCGTCCCGGCCGTTCGGGGAAAATCCTCCACAAAAACAATCGAGCCTGCAATGGATGGATCCTGATCAAGCAAGTCTCTTGCAAACAGAGCTTCCGGCCGACCGCCGGAAAAGCCAAGGATGACTGCGGCGCTGTGTCGCGCCCGCCGGACCGCCTCCTGCGTCACCGGAACGTTGAGACCGGGAATACGCTGTACGGAAAAACCCCCAACCGACTGTGCAACCGAGTCCAGAACATTGTTCGCCCCCTGATCATTCCCGTAGAGCGTTACCTGCGGCCGACAGAATGCATGCGAAGACATGGATGAGTATTTTAATTTAAAATTGATATTTGTCAATCATCCCCTCTTCCCCGTAAGGGATCGATAGAGCTCACTGAGTTTCTCCGCGGAGCGGGCGAGGGGATACATTCGAAGAACCGCCTCGCGATACCTTCTTCCCTGCTCCGCACGCTCGGCGGGAGTGAGCTTCAGGAATGTCCGCACGCGGTTCACGAGCGCATCGCTGTCGCGGAGCGGAACGACGAGAGAGGGGTCGATGGGAGAAAGAACTTCTTTGACCGCACCGGCATCGAAGGCGAAGGCGGGGCGTCCGCACGCGAGCGCCTCGATGAGGGAGAGACCGAATCCCTCGTAGAGCGAGGTGGAGAGGAGAGCAGCGGAACGACGAATGATGGAGATGATTTCCACGTCCGATACGGTATCGAAGACGGTGATGCAGGGAATATTTCGCAGCGCCTCGCGCTGCTCATGGGTTCGCTTGCCCACGTCCGCAATGCGCCGTCCGTCCTGCGCGAGCGCGCGATACGCCTGAAGGAGGTACGGGAATCCCTTGCGCGGATGAAGGAAGGATCCGACGGCCACGACATCGAAGTCGCACGGCTGATCCCCCGCAAATGTGAAGCGTTCTCCGTCGACTCCATTCGGCACAATCGAAATTTTCCGGGGATCGCAGCCGTAATCCTGCACAAGTCTGTCCCGCACCGTTTCCGATACGGTCATGATGTGCGGGAGCGAGCGACAGAGAGTTCGCTGCCACCGGGCAGGGAAGAAATACTTCGCCCGCCAGAGGAACTTCTCACATGAGGCGGTTTCGGCCAGAGCCACCTCCCGATCCGCCGTGACGGGGTGATGCAAGGCGTAGAGAACGGGGACGCCCGTCTCCGTGAGCCGGCGGAAGCGCGGGCTGAGCGTCTGGTTCAGATGGAGGAGATCGAACTGCTTCCAGAAGGAATCTGTGACGGGGTACTGCCGCAACACTTCGATCGCGAAGCGGCGGTCCGCACAGCCGAAGTAGTAGGAACCGA
>Ga0172379_10011486_pt1 | contig 10533 bp, 11 predicted proteins | sample GrowelOW334metaG_FD_119756 | JGI IMG/M metagenome (GOLD analysis project Ga0172379, IMG submission 119756) | Groundwater microbial communities from an aquifer near a municipal landfill in Southern Ontario, Canada - Groundwater well OW334 metaG | ecosystem: Environmental > Aquatic > Deep...
ATTTTAGATTTTAAAAAATCAAATATTCGTTTTGCTTATAACGAAAAATGGACAAACAAACTCAAACCACACGACATGTTAGAGCTGGCATCTTTTTTTACAGTGTCTCAATTGCTTGAGAGAGACATGTTCCAAGAGCGCTTGAAGGCCGGAAAAGAGATACATCTTCATGAATTTCTTTATCCTCTTTTTCAGGCATATGATTCAGTCACTATGGATGTTGATATGGAAATTGGTGGTAATGATCAGACGTTTAATATGCTTGCAGGTAGAACTTTGTTGAGGAAAATGAAAAATAAAGAAAAATTTGTTTTGACCACCAAACTTCTAACTGATCCAACTGGGAAGAAAATGGGTAAGACAGAGGGGAATATGATAAATCTTGATGATAGTTACGGCGATATGTTTGGGAAGATCATGTCTTGGTCGGACGAGATGATATTGATCGGATTTGAACTGTGCACGAATGTCTCAATATCAGAGATTGAAAATATAAAACAAGGCTTTTTGTCAGGCACGAATCCAAAAGATGCTAAAATAAGATTAGCAAAGGAGATCGTTTCTATATATCATTCTCGTGAAGAAGCTGACAAGGCGGAACGTGATTTTATAGAAACATTTTCAAATAAGGGGGTTCCAGAGGAAATGGAAACTATTTCTGCAGAGAAGGGTGAAATGTTAATAGATATTTGTCTGAAGACCGGACTGGTAAAATCAAAAACAGAATTTAGAAGGCTTATTGAGGACGGTGCAATTACTTATGTTGAGAGTGGAGAAAAAATATCTGATCCGGATATTAAAATAGAAAATAAGCAGATATATAAAATAGGCAAAAGAAGATTTTTGAAGGTGGAAGTAAACTGATAATTTGGTAATAAAATAAACCAAAACCACGTCCTATTTTGTGGGACGTGGTTTTGGTTCATGAATCTAAAATCTTGAATCTAGTTGCCATTTTTATTCCTCTTCTGGCATAAAATCACTCAAGTCTTCCTCCTCTTCGACATCAAGAGGGTCAATTACCTCCTCCTCAATAGGGATTATAGGATCACCAATAACAGCATCATCATCAAGAAGGGCATCTGGATCAAGTATCTTTTCTTCACCTTCCTTTTCTTCTGTCTCATCGGGGCTATGTACTGGTTGGTATTTCGCCATAATTTATTTTTTTAAATGTCTATTTTAAAGACCTCATTTTTGAGGTGCCTATTTTGTAACAATTTTTCATTATCTTTGCAATGAGAAAATGATCTTAACTGTGGATAAATGAGTATTTTTAAGAAAAGTGATTATCTAAAAAGAAAAAAGCGTCCCGCGAAGCGGGACGCTTTTCGTATTTCATCATGCTGCAGCGGGTAGGGGGGAAGAACCACGAGGGGGTTCAAATTCACCAATTCCCCATTGTCCTTCGATTGGTGTTCCATCTGAGAACCACTTCGCACTGTGGATCTTGGATGCATCGACTCGACAGGCAACCATACCAGAAAAGATGGCTTTTCCTGACGGATCTACTCCAAGAGACTCCTGAACGTATGCAACTATTCCTGGAACTTCTTCTCCACTGACCTTGACCCCATACATACCGAGGTCTTTAATAACTTCCGCATTAGACATGTTTATGTCTCCTTCCGTTCGGTAGCCTACCTAAATACTTGATATTTGTCCAGTGTATTAGCGTCTGTTGCAAAATATGTAATTCCTACCGCCACAGCATCCCATTCGTCATCGTATTTTATTGTCTTATCTATCTTTACTAATTTTTTTACCATATCAATGACTTGTTTCTTGTCGCTCTTGCCGTGACCTGTTACCGCTATCTTTATTGCAGATGGATGATATTCAAAGACTTTTAACCCCAGGCGCACACACTCAGACAGTACAACTCCGCGAGCCTCAGCTACCAATAGGGCGGTTTTCTGATTTGAACTGAAGAAAAGTTTTTCAGTGGCGAGAATAGTAGGGGAATATGTTTCAATAAGCTCTTTTAGCGCCTCAGCGATTTTTGCAAGGCGCGACGCATGGATTTCTTTTGCTGAAGTTTGCAGGCAGTCAGAAAAAATAATGCGTTCTTTGGAACCACTTTCTTTTTCCATTATTGCGATACCAAGACGCTCGTATCCTGGGTCGATAGCTAATATCTTCATAAGTTTAATTATACAGCGCTAACTTGTATTCAGCCACGAAAGAGAAAACACCTTTTTGGAACACAGATAATTTTCTGGCTGAAAATTTCTTCACTCTCGCACCGTCGTGCTCCGAGAGTTTCCAAAAAGGTGTTTTCTCTTTCGTGTTCACCTTAGAATCAATTAAATTACCCTGAATATGAGGAGCCGTGTGTGTTTTTTCTTTTTACGATAGAGCGAGCTTCTCCATTTTTGGAAACTAGAGAGGCTGACTGAGCCGATCTCGAGGAATTTTCTAGCAAGAAAATATCCGTGTTCCAAAAAAAAGGAGAGGCGAGCTGTACTTATTCGGCGTTTGTGAACACTTCCTGCACCTCGTCGTTTTCTTCTAGTGCATTAATCAATTCTCCAAGCTTGTTTCCATCCTCGTCAGAAATTTCTGTCATGGTCGTAGGCTCCCAAGCTTGCCCAACTCTTTTAAATGCCCACACCGCGCTACCAACGCTTGCAAGGGAGGTACCGTGATCAGAAAGAATATGGCGAATTTCCGCAGCGGCTTTATTTTTGTTTTCAGTCAATGCTTCAATAATCAATGCACATCCACCAGGACCATATGCTTCGTAGGTAATATTTTCCATCGCAATGTTCCCAGCTTCAAAAGCTTTTTTTACAGCGCGGTCGATGGTGTCGTTAGGCATATTTTCCTTGCGGGCACGTTCAATGGCTGCTTGTAGACCGGGGGAAGAAAGGTTTCCGTTTGCTTTCTTAGCCTCAGCCGTGATGAGTCTCACGTATTTCCCATATACCTTACTCTTGGCAGCGTCATTTGCTGCTTTCTTGTGCTTTATCTTTGAAAATTTATTATGTCCGGACATGTTGATTTTTAATGAGTGAAACGATTGTAAAAATCATCGCCCCGCTACTATTTTCATTAAAACTTATTTAACTCTTTTGGGTACATATCCGTGCAGAGACGAACATTAGAGATTAAACTCAGTTCTTTTTAAAATAGTGTGGGGTTACTGATTAACAAAGTATAGCTAAAAATGGAGCGAAATATATCTTGACATAGATTACAAACTAGATATAGTGATTGAAGACAGAATTCAGGCCATAAAGGTTTGATATGTTCTAATAGAGGAGTATTTGATGAAAAGAGTTATCTTTGTTGGTGTGTCTTCAACAACACAGGCTGACGTAATTGGTGCCATCAGGGTATTCAAGATGTCGGCAAAAACATCAACGGAAGGAAGTGCTCATGGAAAAATCAGGGTTTGTCAGGTCAATGAGCACAAAGATGCCATGGCGCTGATTGAGAGGAATCTAATCGTGCCAACCGTTGTTGTATTCTTTGGTCCAAAAGCAGAGAGCAATGCTTTGTGGCTGAGGAGGATGATTAATGGGGCCAGTTCAAGAGACAAAGAAACTTGGAAGGCCATGGCGGCAATTAGATTGATTGCGATTGTCGATCAACCAGCAGGGGATATCACTTTGGTGATTGATTCAAATCTTCTCTTTCAAAATACATTGCAAGATCTGATTTTCAAGTTTTGACAGGTACTTGATTCATTCAAATCGTCCCGCCTCGCGGGGCGATTTTCTTTTGTCTTGTCATTCCTGCGAAGGCAGGAATCTAGGACGAAAAAGATGGATTCCCATTTTCATGGGAATGACAAGACAAAAAGATTTTTTATAACAAAGTTTTGTTACCCAAATGTTTGTGTGCCCTTTCGGTTGCAGTTCTTCCTCTCGGTGTTCTTTCAATAAAACCTAGTTGTAATAGATATGGTTCATACACATCTTCAATCGTCTCAGCTTCTTCTGAAAGTGCTGCAGCGAGTGTTCCTAGACCAACAGGCCCGCCGTTAAATTTATCTATCAAGACAGAAAGGAATGAGCGGTCAGCTTTGGTTAGTCCAAGCTCATCAACGCCAAGAAGTTTGAGTGCGTCAGTGGTTTTCTCATGATTCAGCACTCCCTCCTTCATTTCCGCAAAGTCGCGACAGCGTTTGAGGAAATAATTGGCTGTACGAGGGGTAAAACGACTTCGGCGAGCGATTTCGTTAATAGCTTTCTGATCAATCTCAATTTTTAATATTTTTGCAGAGCGCTCAATAATCTTCTCAATCTCTTTTTCTGAATAAAACTCTAATTTAAATACTCCACCAGAAAAACGGGATCTAAGTGGGGCAGAAAGCAGAGCGATACGCGTTGTCGCCGCGATAAGAGTGAATGGTGGTAGTTCAAGTTGTATTGTTCTTGCTGACGGACCTTTGCCAATGATGATATCAAGTGAACCAGACTCCATGGCAGGGTAGAGAACCTCCTCAATCGCCTTGTTTAGTCTGTGAATTTCATCTATAAAAAGAATATCTCCCGCTGAAAGGTTGGTAAGTATAGACGCAAGATCTCCAACTTTTTCAATCGCTGGGCCAGAAGTTACTTTTAAATTCGCTCGCGTTTCTTTGGCGATGAGATGTGCAAGAGTGGTTTTGCCAAGTCCTGGAGGTCCATAAAATAATAAATGTTCGGGTGGGTGTTTGCGTTTCGCTGCGGCACCTAACAGGATTTTCAGATTTTCTTTAATATTTTCTTGCCCGATGTATTCTTCAAAGCGGGCGGGGCGGAGAGTCTGATCAAGAAATGAGTTATCCACAGAAAGAGGGCTTAAAACCTCATCCTTTTGAGCTTTTCCAGTGTTTTTCCCCAATTCGCTTGACATAGAATATGTTTTATGCTAAGATACCTTTAGAAGCTCGGTCGGGAGCTTTTTTCTTTTCCCGATCAGATGTGGTGGCAGAGTCCAGCACATAAATCTCTAAGCAAGCATTGATTTGTTGTAACTTCTTTCGAAGGACGTTTCGGTGTGCACTTCGGTGCATCGCGGAGACTATCCTTATGAAATTTGTTTGGCCTCGCACAACTAGTGAGAGGTATTGCTTAGAGATTTATGTTCTGGACGAGAAAATGTTTCTCGTCTTACAAAGTCTATAATATAATTTATTTTTTAGCGAACTTTTCGCTCTTGTTTCATACTACTCCGCTTTTGTTTTTGCGCAAATATACGAAGGCGGTTTTTTGTTTCATAGTTTTTCGCTCATTCTGTGTTTTGAAAGCACGGATATTTTCTTGCTAGAAAATTCCTCGAGTTCGCGCCAGCCGCGCTCACTAGTCTTTCAGAACACAGAATTCGCTCCATTCAGTAAAAAGAAGTATTTTTGTTTGTCTGTAAGAGTCTACTATAATAATCTTGTGTTCAAAATTTTATTAAATAGCCTTGGATGCGAGGCTGACGCGGCGTCACGTCTCCTAGGACGCCTGGCGGGTGCGACCAGTCGGGAAACTTTCACGACTCTGTCGTAAAAGTTCTCCCGACATGATTTTGTTTTATGGACAAAATCAGCTGTACTCATGTACTGCACGGGAAGAGGCGGAGCCGGCAACAAAGCAGACGAGGTTAGTTAATAGAATTTTCTATGAATTCCTCGTCAAGATCAATAACTCTACCCAATTCTGCCACGTCTGTAATACCTGCAAGTATTTTTATAATACCGTCTTGTCTCATATCCATAATTCCTTGAGCCGAGGCGACACGTTTAATTTCTCTTTCGGTTGGATTGGTATCCAAAATCTTTTCAATACTTTCATCTGCTACAATCGCCTCGTAAATGGCGATACGTCCTTTGTAGCCTGTGTAGTTGCACTTCGGACAACCCTTTTCGTGTGCCTTCCACATTTTTTCCTTTTGTACACCCTCCATTTGTGTTTTGTCCACAATAGAGTTCAGAACTTTTTCAATGTAGTCTTTATCTTTTCCAGTCAAAACGACTTCTTCTTTACAGGATTCGCAAAGTTTTCTTGCGAGACGCTGAGCAATGGCGAGACTCAGAGAGGAGGAGATAATTCTTGGATTTACACCAAGCTCTATTAAGCGGGGGAATGTACCAGCAGCGTTGTTTGTGTGAATGGTTGAAAACACGAGGTGTCCTGTGAGGGCAGAGTTTATGGCAATATCGGCTGTTTCATTGTCACGAATTTCTCCAACCATGATTACGTCTGGGTCCTGACGCATAATTGAGCGGAGTCCTTCTAGAAAGGTGTATCCTTTTTCTGCGTTTGTTTGTGTTTGTACAACTCCGGGTAGGTGGTATTCAACAGGGTCTTCAATGGTTATTATTTTTATATCTGGCGTATGAATCTTTTTCAAAAACGCGTAAAGAGTGGTCGTTTTACCAGAACCTGTTGGGCCGGTATTTAGTATCAAACCTTTTGGTCTAGAAATCTCTCTTGTAAAGATATCAAAAAGTTTCTTCGGAATACCAAGATCTTCTAGCGGTACAGCGATAGATTTTGGATTGAGTAGACGCATAACTACAGTTTCGCTATATGCTTCTGGGAGGATAGACACTCGGATTTCAATATCAAAACCTTTGACCTTCACACTAAAACGTCCATCCTGGGCTTCGGTCTTAACATTGAGTTTCATTCCAGAAAGCAATTTTATACGAGAAAGAATTAGGAAATATAAATCTCTGTCGAAGCGCAAGGTTTCTATGAGCACTCCATCAAGACGATAACGTAGGCGGACGTACGCTTCTTCTGGTTCTAAGTGAACGTCGGAAGCGTTTACTGCAACAGCTCCTGCTAGAATAACTTCTAAGATTTTGGAAACTCGTGTTGTTTTTTTAACGACAACCAAATCATCCACAAGTTTTTTAACATCATCTATATCCCGGATGTCTTTTAGGAGTGTATCAATTTCTTCGCTTGAAATATCAAGAGACCCCGCCTTAACATTTTCTGAAAAAGAAAGATCAGCATACTGTTTCCAAACTTTTTCTAAGCTCCGCATTGATACCATGTAAACAGTAGATTTAAATCCTTTTTCTGTTAGGTCGCGAATCACGGCCATGGTGGAATCATTTTTTGGAGACAAAACAGCAACTTGAATTTTCTTCCCAACAATATTAAATACAGCCATCTTGTTTTCACGAGCAGTTTTCTCGTCAATAACACGGAGAGCCTCTGCATTTATAGGAACTGGGGTAAGGTCAACATAACCAACCCCATAGCGGGTGGCTAGGATTTTAGCAACATCCTCTTCTTCTTTTAAACGCAATTGATCAAGGCGTTGATCTTGTCTGTCATCATCAAAGTCAATCATGTAATAATCATATCATTATTGCCCTTGGAAACCAAAAATGACCTTGTTTTTAGGCGTTAAAATAGGGGAATAAATGCTTGACTTTTGTATCTATTTATGCTATCATTATGATAGAGGTGGTTAGGACAGAATCCTTACCATCCGCTCTTAGAAAGGAGCATATAATGAAAGGTTTGTTTCAGTTCTTTGTGAAATTCGTAGTTCTCTTGGCGGTGATGTTCTCGCTGACGGGGTGTGGGACGTATTATCATCACGATAATCGGCACTACGCCGTCGGCGGTGCGTGGATTGCGGGATGGCCCAATCCAAACGCCACTTACGTGATCTTCAATGATGTCCCTGATTCGTTCATGGACACGAGGATCAACGGCGAGATGCGATCGGTGAATATCCCATTCGGGGATTGCTTCAATGTCTATGTGGGTAACACAGGCATTCAAAGCGCTATCGCAATCATCCATGATGCGGAAGGCCGAGTGATTGGCACGAGGAATCTTCAACTTCAAGGAAGGTATCAGGAGGGGTACTGCGAAAACATCATGGTTAATCGCGGATCTCTGCAGATAAGTCAAATGATTGATACTGTGGCGCCACTTCGTCGGCAACAGCCGGTGGTGCGTCAACAGCCAGTCGTCAGGTTTATCGAGCCGTATCACCCGAAACATCATGATGGTCCATCATCAGAGGATCATCGTCATTGGCAGTCTGTGGAAGCGATTCCGGAGTATAATCCGGTTCATCCGTAGAGATGTCGATGTTTCTCAGAGGGGCGTTCCGCATGCGGAACGCCTCTTTTTCATGGGTAAAATTTCTCTTTTAGTCAATCAGGCTTGTTAAAGACAAGATGGTATACTTAATTAATATGAAAACAGTAATAAGTAAAAGTCCTGCCGAAACAGTTTTACTTGCCGAAGAGTTTTTAAATTCAAAATTAAATCATATTGGTAAACACGCGACGATAGTTCCACTTTACGGCGATCTTGGTTCTGGTAAAACGGCTTTTGTTCAGGCGTTGGCAAAGAAGCTCGGAGTGAATGAAACTGTTTCAAGCCCGACTTTTGTTATACAGAAAACTTATAATACTATTCATCCTATATTCCAAAAATTAATTCATATAGATGCATATCGTTTAAAGGAGGGGGCTGAATTAATTCATTTACGTTGGGAAGATATTTCTAAAGACTCTAAAAATTTGATAGTAATAGAGTGGCCACAGAGAGTAGAGGACATATTGCCGAAAGGTACGACACCGGTACACTTTAAGTTTGTTTCGGAGAATGAGAGAGAAATACAGTTTTGATTGACTTGTCATTCCCGCGTAGGCGGGAATCCATCTTACTGTCTAGGAAACTGGATTCCCGTTTTCACGGGAATGACAAAACAGGAACAAAAGAATAATATAGAGAAATGTCTAAATCTAATACGACCAAAACTCTAGTCCTTCTTGATGCACACGCGATTCTTCATCGTGCATATCATGCATTACCGGATTTTGCGACAGCGAGCGGGGAGCCTACGGGAGGGCTTTATGGTCTATGTACAATGTTGCTTTCGGCAGTTACTGAATTAAAACCTGATTACGTTGTTGCTTGTTACGATTTACCAAAGCCAACATATCGTCATGAGGCATACAAAGATTACAAAGCGGGCCGTGCCAAAGCTGAGCCAGAGTTAGTGTCTCAAATGAAGAGGTCAAGAGATATTTTTACCGCACTTTCAATTCCTATTTATGATAAAGAAGGTTTTGAAGCTGACGACATGCTAGGAACAATCGTGGAACAAGTAAAGAAAGATAAAAATTTACGAGTCATTATTTGTTCTGGTGATATGGACACCTTACAACTTGTCACTGATAAGAAAGTGCAAGTATATACTCTTAAAAAGGGAATTAAGGATACTGTTTTATATGATGAGGAGGGAGTGAAAGCAAGGTTTGGTTTTGGACCAGAATTATTACCAGACTATAAAGGGTTACGTGGAGATCCATCTGACAATATTATTGGTATTGCAGGAATTGGAGAAAAGACTGGAACGGATCTAATTACAAAATTTGGTGGAATAGAAGATATTTATAAAACGCTAAAAAAGAATCGACAGTCATTGCTTGATGCTGGTATAAAGGAAAGAATTGTTTGTTTGCTTGAAGCTGGGGAGGAGGAGGCAAAGTTTTCAAAAATGCTAGCAACGATACGCCGTGATGCGCCAATAGAATTTGTGTTGCCCGAAAAAATATGGAAAGAAACCGTATCGCTTGATGTGGCGGAGAAACTTTTTACGGAATTGGAATTTAGGACAATGGCACAAAAACTGAAAACAGTTTTGGTAGGGGAAAAAGAAGCTGAGAGCTTAGAGCTTAGAACTGAGGACGATAAAGAGGCTGGGCCGGCTGCCTCATCCGGCCCAGCCACTGACCCGTTCCGCCTCAAAAAGGCAGGTATAGCTCTCTGGCTTCTAAATTCAAATCTTACTGATCCGAAGGAAGAAGATATTCTTGCATTTGCAAATACTAAGTCATTTGATGTTGCAGAGAAGGCGCTTTTTGCTGAATTAGAAAATAAAAATCTAACAAAGATTTTTTCAGATATAGAAGAACCTCTTATTCCTATTATAGATAAGATGGAAACCTATGGAATAAAGATAGACAAAGAAAGATTGATTGAACTTTCGGTTGTCTATACAAAAGAAGTTGAGAAATTGCAGAAGAAAATCTGGGAACTTGCTGGGGTAGAATTTAATGTCTCTTCACCCAAACAACTCGGGGAAGTGCTTTTTGTAACTCTTGGATTAAAAGCTAAGAATCAGAAGAAAACTGGAAGTGGGGCACCGTCAACCAAAGAAAGTGAATTAGAGAAGCTTCGTGACGAACATCCAATAATTTCGTTTATTCTAGAATATCGTGAATTAACAAAACTTCTTTCGACGTATATTGATGTGATTCCGACCTTGCTTGATAAAGACAATCGGTTACATGCTCGTTTTTTACAGACAGGCACGACAACCGGAAGAATGTCTTCTAAGGACCCAAACTTGCAGAATATTCCAAATAAAACAGATCTCGGGCGGGCTATACGTAAATCATTTATCGCCGATAAAGGATATGTCTTTGGTGCTTTTGATTATTCGCAGATCGAACTTCGTGTGGCAGCTTTTCTTTCTGGTGATGAAAAAATGATAGACATTTTTAGACGCGGGGATGATATTCATAGTGCTGTGGCAGCAGAAGTCTTTCGTGTGTCGCGTGAAAAG
>Ga0172379_10011487_pt1 | contig 10533 bp, 5 predicted proteins | sample GrowelOW334metaG_FD_119756 | JGI IMG/M metagenome (GOLD analysis project Ga0172379, IMG submission 119756) | Groundwater microbial communities from an aquifer near a municipal landfill in Southern Ontario, Canada - Groundwater well OW334 metaG | ecosystem: Environmental > Aquatic > Deep...
AAACGTAATAAATTCTCTCTTCTAACATATGGATTATTTAACCAGAGATTGCTTCGTCGCTTAGATGCTCCTCGCAATGACAGAATTTTTTTATCGCACTGTCGCGGGTGCCGGTTCAGCCGGAGCCGGCGCTTCAGGAGCTGGGGTTGGAGTAGGCGCCGGTTCAGCCGGAGCTGGCGTTGGTTCGACCGGCGTGAACGCCGGCAATTCTATAATATTAACGCTCTCCGGTTCGGGAATGCCCGGAATTTCCGGCGCAACAGTATCAGCCGGAGTTTCCGGCGCAACAGTATCAGCCGGAGTTTCAGCCGCGTCCGCCGGGGTTGGCGCAGCCTGCGGTGAGCTTGCCGAATCCATAAATATTTCCGGATGCGCGGCTATGTAATCATTATAAATCTGCGTTAAATTATCTGTTCCCCCGTTCGAAGCCGTGGCGGCGGCATTAGTTTCCGGCAGATTAAAATTTTCCGGCGCGGGCAATTCGATTTTTACTACCGGGTCATAGCCGGGAAAAACCGCGGCCGCTAAATCCAGAGTCTTGCCGATTAAGCCGCTGTATTCGATAACTTCAACCCGCTTCTGCTCTCCGGCCGCCTGCGCCTGATTTTTTTCGTCCATCAGCTCTCTAACTCTGGCTTCATGATGCTTCGCCATGAACTTCGCCATGTAAACGCCGATATCCTGCTTTATTTTTTTACTGACCTTCTGGGTCCTTTCGCTTAGTTGATACTGCCAGGCGCTGTCTAAAACAATTAAATCCAGATAGCTGTAAGTTACATAATAATATTGGCCATCGGCCTGAACATTTTCAATCTTAAAATCCATGTTGAAATTAGTTAAGTCAACCGCGATTAGCGCCGTATTGTCCGTGCCTTGCACCGAAGTCTGCTTAACGCCAATCGCGTCCGGCCCGGCCGCTAAAGCGCCGCCGCCCAAAATTAACACCAAAGCCAGAATTATAATAGTCGCATTGTTGTATTTTATGAAATGGAGGAGTTTTTGCATATATTTTATAGTCAATTTATTATCAATTTTATTGTAAACTATAATAACTATTTTATCAATTTTCTTCTTATTTTATTCTGTAAAAAATTATTTTTAGAAACAACCGATCTGCCTAATTCTTTTTCCAGCTCTTTTCTGGCGATACCGGCTATCTTTTCGCTACCCTGTCATTGCGAGAAGCCGTGTACTCATGGCGTCTTTTTATCATCACCGAAGCCGAAATTTCCATCCGGATGCTCAATATATTTTTTCCAGACTCTTTGCAAATTTAAAGTCTTGCGCCTGATATATAAATATTTTTTTATCAGTTCTTCAAACCATTCATGCTCTCTATCAATTTGGCAGATATCACGAACCTGTTCTAAATAAACCACCATTTTATTGCAGTTGACCATGGTTTTTTCCAACAACACCAGGCAATCCGTACCAGCGCCGAAACGATATGAATGCGCCTCGGCGATCAGGTGCGGCAGGCCTAAAGCGCAGGGTAGCATATTATGTTTAATTAATTCTGCGGCTTCAACTTCCTGAGTATTTTTTTTAATTTTTTCTTTTTTAATTAGGCTATTAGCGACCGCCACGCTCGCCTCTAAAGCTTTTTGATAAATTTCCAGGTCCTGAAAGGTTTTGACCGGCTTTTTCGGCGAATAACTGCCGCCGCCACTTCTCGGATAATTATTATATTTTGAATTGTCGTATGGCATATTTATAATCTGTCATTCCCGCGCAGGCGGGAATCCAGAATTAATTTTGATCATCATCTTTAAATAAATCATCATATAAATCTTTCCACCCCGGATTATTTTTTTCTATTAATTTTATTTTCCATTCCCTGTTCCATTTTTTTAACTGCTTTTCCTTGGTTATAGCCTCGTAGACATCGCCGTATATTTCATAATAAACTAATTTATCTACTTTATACTTTTTAGTAAATCCGTCATACATTCCCTGTTTATGCTTATCTATTCTATCGGCCAGATTTGAAGTTACACCTATATATAATGTTCCATTTTTAGCACTAGCCATTATATAGGTATAATAATTTTTTTCATATTTCATATTTCTGGATTCCCGCCTGCGCGGGAATGACAAAGGGGGCGCGGGAATGACAGGCTATTTTACCATGGGTCGCAGATTTTCTATTTTATTAACTTTCTCATTTAAATTATAAACTCCCTCAATGGTTTTTATCCGCTTGCGGCCGCGGTTGCGCTTGTAAACAACATGCAAAGGAAAAAATTCAAAATAATCATTTTCGTCAAACCAGGCGCATTTAAAATGAAATAATCTTAAACCGGTCAGGCGCGATAACGCCAAAGCGTATAAAGTAAGCTGTTCAATCGGCCTGGCTTTGGCCGCGCCTTCACCTTTGTAATCAAGAATGTGAATAGCGCCGTTGCGAATTTGTAAAAAATCAATGTGACCGGTAATTAGCTTCGGTATTTCGTTGCTATCTATCTCTCTTAAAGAATTCGCGTCATCATCCGTCCCCATGCCGAGATTGCCTTTGCCTTTGGCATCGTCCCCATCGCTATTTTTTTTCTGGATTCCCGCCTGCGCGGGAATGACAAAATTTTTTTTATATATTTTAAACCCTAATTGCGTCTGCATATGCTCCAAATCTTCCCGCCTAAGATAAACCGGCACTTCGGTAGCCACGGTTACCGAATCATTGGCCAGAAAAAATTTTTGCAAAGCTTCATGGCGCTGTTTGTTGTCGCTCACGCCCTGAAAAACCAAACCGGCCAAGGCACAGGCATAATTATGCTTGGCGCGCACGATCATTTCTGTTTTTGAGAACTTCAGCGGCGACTCGGAAGCGCGCTCGCCTTCCTGAAAATACTGGTGCGGAGTTTCGGCCGTGACATTATCCAAAAATTCTTTCATGGGCTTGAATTTAAAATGCTTAAAATCGTCGGCCATAATCAGTTTGGTTTTAGCTTTATGATAGCGGAAGCGGTAAAGCTGGCGGTGCGCTAAAGTGCAGGTTTCTATTATTTCATAAGGCGAATACATTTTCATGGCGAACGGCCGCATGCGCTTATAGGCGCAGAGCTGGCCGTACTTAATCAGCCAAGCCGACAGAGTTGAAGCCATTATTTCCACGCCAAACTTTTCTTTCATGACTTTTCCGGTCTGCTCAAGCGAAAATCCCAGGTTGTAATAACTCATTGAATCTAAAATCACTTGCCAGCTGTGCTGGCGGCCTTTAAACCAAACCGGTGTAAAAGTCCGCTTGCAGGCGCGGCATAAATACAATTGCGTCTTCCCGCCTTTTTTCATCCTGGTGCCGCGCTTGACGAAATCTTCGCTCTGACAGTAGGGACATTGCAGGGACAAAACTGACCGTCCCGGTGCCGAGGTTACTTCCTGCCTTTTGGCATTGTCCCCTGCCGAAATTTCTTTTTTAAGGAGCGGCTTTTTGATTATTGGTTTTTTCTTCTTATCAGCCATATCTTATTTTATCAATTTTTTACTAATTTTATTCCCTAAAAAATTTTTGCCCGTTACTATTTTCTTGCCTGTTTTTTCCTCTAAAGCGACTCTAGCGTCTTTAGCGATTTTTCCTCCCTTTTTTGCCGGAATTTTATTTTCTTCCAGGCCTTTGGCTTCTGTAGTTTCGGCGATTTGGCGAGTGGAAAATTCAGCTAAAGCAGTAAAGATAAGTTCAGCTTCGCTCATATGGTCGCGCAAATTTTCAGTTTTTAAATTTTTCAAACTTTTATGTTCTTTAACCGTTAAATCGGTCCATTCTTGATGGATAATATTAGTAAGTATGGCGTATTCGTCCCGCTCTTTTACTTCATTATTTTTCCAATAATCAGTCAGTTTATTTCTAGTTTCCTGCCCCATCATTCTTTGCTGAATCCATTTCTGGCTTCGTCCCATTCTTTGCCAATTAATTCTGCCGCGGTTAATAGATTTTTCCGGATCAATGGTTTCTTGAATTCGTTCATAACCGACTTTAGCCAGCCATAATTTTATCGGCTCGGCCTTCTTTGAGGGAATTGATTGAATTATTCTGAATAAATGTTCCGGATTTCCCGCTAATGTCTTTCGCTTTTTCCCTGTTTCAGTCGACATTTCTACCTGGGGACAATTTGTCCCTAGGTAATCGCCAAGCTCAAAATCTCTTTTTCTCAACTTTTTTAAATAATCAGTAGGGTTAGCACTGTCTGTTAGCACCTGTACAATATCAACGACGCTAAAATACCAAGTCTCGGTTTTCTCGTCGTAATATCGGCGAATTTTATAATTTTCAAAAATTGCCAAAGATTTATTGTTGTTATTATTTTTCATAAACTTTTATTTTATAAATTTTTTATTTGTCATTGCGAGCGACTGAAAGGAGCGCGGCAATCTCTGGTAAAGCAGTATAAAGTTTAATTTTCTTTAAATGCTTATACTTAATATAAATTCTAACAAACAAGCATTTTCTAATTTCTATATTCTTTCCTTTTGACCAGAGATTGCTTCGTCGTCCGAGTACAGACTCCTCGCAATGACAGTGCAATGACAGTCTTTTTTTATTTCGCGCACCTAAATCCTATACTCGCGCTCTGCTCGGCCGGCGTATGCGATAAATCCAAGCCGTAAATTCCACCCGAACCCCTGACGAAACCGCGCAAGCCCGTACCGATGCCGGTATAAATTTTACCGATATAATTATTGGCGTCGGTTAAGTAATATGGCGGAGCGATATTCATGCCCTTAAAGTCTGACACCTCGCCATATTCATACCAAGCATCAGCCGTCGGCGCGACCGGCAATCCTGCCGCAGTTACATTTTTGTTAGTCCATTCTTGCCCGATTAAGCCGGAAATTATATTGTCATTAGTTAATTTAAAATTCGCCGCGGTTGAAGTGCCTAGCTGCATACCGGCCGCCACCGTATCAACGTCATTGTCCGCGACTTGTAAAATATTTTCGGCGATAGTCAGCCATTCGTTTTCGCCTAAGAGATGGTAGCCAGAACCAAGTCTCTGGCAAGACGAATTAGCTTCGCCCTGCGAAATATTTGTTTTAATAACGCCAGAGGTAATTTCCATTAAATTATTCATCACGCAAAACCCGGGCATAGTGCCATATTCGGCCGAACCCGGCACCCAAGAATAACCGTCATCGCAATAACCTTCAAAGGCTCCGGCCACGACTTTACCCTCTACGCCTAAGTCAGCCATAGTAGCGTCGGTCGCCGAATCCAAGGCGTTAGAGCATTGCCCGCCGGTGCAGAGCATGATGCGTCCATCGACTAATAACGAACCAACAATTTTTACCTCGCCGGCCGAAGCGATGCTCATAACCGAAACGCCGGCGGACTGGAAATCCGCGATTTCACCGATGCCGACCTGATTGACGACGAAGGCGGCGCCGGTACTCGAAGCCGTAATGGTCGTGATATCAACTATTTCCACACTCGGCGTTGATGTTGCCTGCCATGAGCTTGCCGAATGGCCAATGACAATATTGCCGTTAGTATCAATTTTAATATTTTTCATCATATCTGTAGTGCTAGCTTCTAAATTATCAAGTCTTACACCCAAGCCAACATTATTCAAAGCCAAAGTCAGAGCGGATTCAGCGGTTGAGCTAGCCACGGTGATTAGAGAATTTAAACTGATAATTTGAGAATTGATGCTTGATTGAAAACTGGTAATTGCCAATTGTAAATTTTCATAATTATCCCACGCCGATTTACAAACTCCACCCAGGCATAAATTAGAAATAGTGCTGGTGCCCATGCTGACGTTTCCGGTTAATGTTGTATTTCCGTCCAATAAAATGTTGGAGGCGGAAAATTCCATATCACGATTTGGCAACGCCTCTATAGCACGACTTCTGGAGAAAATGGCTTGTCCTTCGCTATCCGTGATATAGAAACCGCTGCCTAAAGCATTCAAATCAGCGGTGGAAGTAGCTACTTTGCCGGACAAACCCGCGATGCCGGTCAGCCCGCCCAGACTGTTTAATATATATTTTGTAACTTCATTGATCGAGGAAACCGAAGCGGATAAATCGCGTTCGCCATTGGCTGCTTTAATAAAAGAGCTAAGTTTACTATGATCTAACTGCATTTCGCTGTTATTCTCGTTATACAGTCCGTCAGGCAGGCGCTCCATGGAGGTAACGGCTTCATAGGCCTGGGCAAGGTCTTTGGGATAAGCGGTGCGGTCGGTTATAGACAGGGCCGATATGTTGGCGGTAGTGTAGATATTGCCGACTACATATAACGGTGAAGTTGGGTTCGTCGTCCCAATGCCGACGTTGCCGGCAAAATAGCTTGAGCCGGCGGAAAAATTGTTGATGGAATAAGCTTGCACGGTATTAGAAGAAGCATTTGACACATAAACAAAGCGTCCGGTGGGATCAACCGCGACTCCGTTGGGATTTAATCCGGTGGCGGCGGTACCGATGGAGGTCAACGCGCCGGTTGACTGGTTTATGGTATAAGCTTGCATGGTATTAGAAGAATTATTTGCCACATAAACAAAGCGTCCGGTGGGATCAACCGCGACTCCGCCGGGATCTGTCTCGGTGGCGGCAGTACCGACAGAGGTCAACGCGCCGGTTGATTGGTTAATGGTGTAAAATTGCACGGTGTCGGAATAAAAATTTGCCACATAAACAAAGCGTCCGGTGGGATCAACCGCGACTCCGCTGGGATTTGATCCGGTGGTGGCAGTGCCGATGGAGGTAAGCGCGCCGGTTGACTGGTTTATGGTATAAAATTGCACGATATAAGAATCATAACTTGCCACATAGACAAAGCGTCCGGTGGGATCAACGGCGACTCCGCTGGGATTTATCCCGGTGGCGGCGGTGCCGACAGAGGTCAACGCGCCGGTTGATTGGTTAATGGTGTAAGTTTGTATAGTAGCTGAACTAGTATTTCTCACATAGACAAAACGTCCGGTGGGATCAACGACGACTTCGCCAGGATATATCCCGGTGGCGGCAGTACCGACAGAGGTCAACGCGCCGGTTGATTGATTAATGGTATAAGCTTGCACGGTGCTGGAAACATAATTTGGCACATAGGCAAAACGTCCGGTGGGATCAACGACGACTCCCCAGGGGCCTGATCCGGTGGCGGCAGTGCCGACAGAGGTCAACGCTCCGGTTGATTGGTTAATGGTATAAGCTTGCACGGTGTTGGAACTATAATTTGGCACATAGGCAAAACGTCCGGTGGGATCAACAGCGACTCCACCGGGATATAACCCGGTGGCGGCAGTGCCGACAGAGGTCACTGCGCCGGTGCCAACACCGACCAAAGTCTTGGGCGCGGCGATGGCATAGGGAGAGGAAATGAATCCATTAATCCCTGTAGCCGCCAGTGTGCCGGTAATCTCCAACTTCGCCCCCGGATTCGTCGTCCCGATGCCGATGTTGCCGTTTGCTAATATTCTTACCCGTTCATTCAACACTCCAGCATTTTGGCGGGTAGAAAATGCCAACGAACCATCGTAATTAGCATCGATTCCATTTTCCTTAATTCCCGCGATTTGACCAAATGTGGTTACTGAAGTGCCTGTATAAACTCCACCAAAAGTAATACCAGCGCCCACACCAGCGCCCATGCTATCAGTAGACATTAAACCAACGATTTGCTGCCATCCACTAGCTGGTATGTAACGTGCACCTCGCACATCTAAGAGAGACCCCGGTCCCGTCGTCCCGATGCCGACGTTGCCGCTGGTTGGAAGAATCGTCACCCTCGCTAATCCGTCAGTTCCCAAGTAGAGAGGGTATGCGTTATTGGTCATTAAAACCAAAGAATTTGCAAATGGTGCGGTCGTATAACCAGAACCTCTTGCTAATAAATAGCCTTGAACATTATCTGAAAATGCCCCAAATCCAACTTGAGCCGCCCCAACTGCAGTAGCATCATTATTAGCGGCACGGATTAAAGTCAATCCATTCTGATTTTTAACAACATCCAAAAGTTGACTCGGCGCCGTCGTCCCGATGCCGACGTTGCCGCTACTTGTTATTCTGACCCTATCAGTACCAAGATAAAAACTTAAATCGTTGGTGTTTGTTGGACGATATAACATTGAAGAAAAAGCTCCAGCATTATAAAATTCATACCCTGGTTCTGCGCTCGCTGTACTATCAATACCTATCCGAGGAACTGTAGCGTCATAAATCATCAATTTTCTTCCCGGACTTGTCGTCCCGATGCCGACGTTGCCGGTGTTGGTTATTCTCATTTGTTCTGTCATACCTTCAGGACGCTGAGTGTAAAACCTCAAACCGGCATAACCAAATGTATAACCAGTTTCAGAAATAGCAGCAATTCTGGCTCCCCCTGCCCAACCACTGCTACCATAAACATCAAAATTTATTTCTCCTAACGTATCTCCTATTTCAAAACGAACAGGTGAAGCTGCTGTGCCCCTAGCTTTCCTTAGACTAATTATAGGACCGCTGACAGAATCATGATATTCATCAATAATTATTTCCGTGTCTCCATCTTTACTTAAATGTAACTTCGCCCCCGGCACCGTCGTCCCGATGCCGACGTTGCCGTCGCTATTTATAAGCAACCTATTTGATGCGGCAGTTTCATCTGCGATGATAAAATTACCATCCTGCTCTCTAACCAGCCATCTCCTACCCGCCGCATCACCGCCTCTTCCATCAATAGCAATTCCGGGGTCACTGCCATAAATATCCAATTTTCTCAAGGGCGTCGTCGTCCCGATGCCGACGTTGCCGTTATCTGCAATTCTCATTGCAAACGCCGATGTACTATAACCAGTATAGAAATCTAAATTACCGGTATATCCTGTGGCCGCATTATATGTTGCTGCGATACGAGCTAATTCTGCACCTTCTGCGTGTTGGAACAGTATTGCCACACCGTCTGTGCCACCCGCACCAACTGTTCCCTCAACTTTAATTACATCTTCAACAGTTGATGCACCAACTAATCCTGTATCAAGATGTAATAATGCCCCCGGCCCCGTCGTCCCGATGCCGACGTTTCCACGCTGTAGACGTATCCATTCACCCTGCACTCCATCCGTTAATCCTCCAAACGTCATATATCCATCTTCATCACCTGCTGTACTCACAGGAAGTCCTCCATTAATATAAGCGGAACCTACATAATTTGTTGATGCGTTAGGATTTATAAACCATATCCTCTCATTAGAACTATTGACATATCCCTTGAAACCAATTCTTGAACCTGTCTCAGTATGCAAAGCCAGCAAAGCGCCCTCATCTGCCACACCATTTGTTAGTCGGAAAAAAGTACCTGGCCCCGTCGTCCCTATACCGACGTTGCCATCGTGTGAAATTTTTAATGAATCAATTAACCCGGTACTTACTTTATATGTTTTAAATAAAAGTCCATATCCATAAGGACTACCTGCAACATCAGCCGTTACATAAACACCACCCATATTTGAAAATGATGAGTTTTGACCAGTAATTAAAGGATTCTGTGCGTTTAAGGTTAGTGTCGGAATATTAACAGAAAGAATGTTGGCCGGATTCGTCGTCCCGATGCCGACGTTGCCGCTTGTTATATAATTCGTCCCATTTCCATTAAAAACTACTGTTTCGCTTCCGCCACTTAGTAAAGATAAATAACCTCTACTTCCATTCGCCTGCACCCTCATTGCGTCATTGCCATTATCTGTTTCTCTTACAACAAACTGTGGTTCTGTTGCGTTCAAAATTGTCAAAGCCGCCCCAGGGTTCGTCGTCCCAATCCCGACGTTGCCGTTATTTAAAAATGACACTTTTGGCGAATTGTTTGAGTCCGCAAATACAAATCCCTGCTCCGTTCCCGTCCCACTGCCTGTAACAGACAACCTACCCCATGGAGTCGTCGTCCCGATGCCGACGTTGCCGCTTCCTAATACATACAACCCCGAAGAATCACTGGCACCTGTTCCTCCTAATTTTATTGTGTGAAAAGTTGCAGCTCCAACGTCATAATTATAAATAAGAGTCGTGTCTGCGGTGCCTGTGTTAATTGTCAATCGTCGATCTGTTTGTCCCACTTCTGCAGAATATATACTCAATGTGTTTCTAAAAACTGATGAGCCATTAACATCCAGCAATGCTGCGGGACTCGTCGTCCCGATGCCGACGTTGCCTTGTATGATTAATCCATTTGTCGGTGGTGCAAAATTATAATCCGCACCAATACTCGCCCCACCTGATACTGCCAATTTCCCAGACGGAGTCGTCGTCCCGATGCCGACGTTGCCGCTTGTATCAATGCGAAGCCTGGATGTCCCTGCTTTATTTATATCAAAATAGTCTCCGCCATTTGAGTTAGAATCTATGTTCAAGGTTATTCCTGATGGTGCATCAACATGAACCATGTAATCATTATTTTCATACACTGACACATCAGTTCTATCACCTCTTAAGGATAATATTCCCCCATAGGCACCAGCGACTGAAGAATATATTGTTCCTCTAACATCTAATTTTCCACTTGGTACAGTCGTACCGATGCCGACGTTGCCTGGCATATAAAAATTCGTTGTCCCTGTTGGGATA
>Ga0172379_10011488_pt1 | contig 10532 bp, 8 predicted proteins | sample GrowelOW334metaG_FD_119756 | JGI IMG/M metagenome (GOLD analysis project Ga0172379, IMG submission 119756) | Groundwater microbial communities from an aquifer near a municipal landfill in Southern Ontario, Canada - Groundwater well OW334 metaG | ecosystem: Environmental > Aquatic > Deep...
AAACACATAGGCTGATACGGTGCTCGGGTCATCGGTAATGCAATTTGCAGCAGTATGTCCGAAATCGTTTGCAATGGCAAAATGGATCGTCTCTATAGGGAGATCTGAAAAGGAATATTCCGGGAAATCCATGAGGATTTTTCGATTTTCGTTGTTTCCGTGCTTGATAATTTGTGGTATCCGGATTGGGGTTGTTTCTATCGTGAGAAGCACGTGTTTTGAGTCAGCATAGGCGGTTAGAATTTCAGCGTTTCGTATAAACTGATCAGTAGCTTCCTGAAGTGGAATAACGATCGGATCTGTTTTGGAAAATGCAAAGGTTTTGAGGTCGCACAATACGCGGGTGGCAAATCCGGGGTGGATATTGACGTAGGAAAAATGATTTTGGTTTGCTATATCAATGGTTTGTTTGATAAGTTCCAATGATTCCTTGGTGAATGTAGGGTCGGTATGGACGATACTAGGCAGAAGTCCATCATGTGTCAGTCCCCAGAAATGGAGCCCTGTATCAATCCCCTTTTCTGTAAGATAGGTAAATAATTCTGCATAGTCGTCTAGTGCATCAATCCGAAACCACACTTCTGCAAACGGCGCGCGCGTTTTTTCTAAATCACGAATGCTTTCTTTTTGCGGTCCGACTTTGATACCAAGTTTCATATGACGAAGTATATACCTTTTTGTATTACTGTTTGTCATTCATGAAAAAAAATACTTCCAAATAACATTTTTTTCAGTGATATTTGAAGATTTTTCTTCTCACAAGAGTCAATGTTGAACTTGACCTATTGACATTATTCCCCTAGTCGCACATTCTAGATTGTATAGACGTTTTTTCAAAACCTCTGAATTCAAGGCCTGGCCTTGAATTCAGAACTTTTTATGACATTACCTACATTAGTCAATGAATTTTTGGAACATTTAGAAATTGAACGTAATGTATCTTTGCTGACGATCAGGAATTACCGGCATTATCTGGGACGGTTTATGAACTACCTGAGCTCTACCCTTTCCCCTACCCGTGCTCAAGAGGACCGTGATGCGAACGCTGATAGTGTGCAATGGCAACTTCTTACAACAAAACACATCACCCCTGAATCTATCCGTCAGTATCGGCTTTTTTTATCCCGGTTTGTTGATGACAAGGGTATATCGCTCAAACGGGTTACTCAAAATTATCATCTCATTGCGCTTCGGTCATTTCTCAAATATTGTATCAAACGGGACATAGCAGTCGTGTCGCCGGATAAAATTGACTTGCCGAAAGCAGAATCCCGGAAATTAGATTTTTTGGGAAGAGATGATGTCGAGCGTCTGCTGTCTATGCCTCAAATCAGTACACCTGATGGACTTCGTGATAAAGCAATTATGGAAACATTATTTTCTACAGGACTCAGGGTGTCGGAGCTTGTCCGTCTCAATCGGGATAAAATCAATCTTGAACGAAAGGAATTCGGCATCATAGGCAAAGGGAGGCGCCCACGCGTTGTATTTTTATCTGATTCCGCTGCCGAATGGATTAAGCGGTATTTGGATATCAGGGAAGACACACTTCCTCCAGTATTTATCCGGTATGGTGGGAAAAAGCCTGATGAAAATGACCGTACCGGAGAAAGCCTGAGGCTTTCAGCCAGAAGTGTCGAGCGATCCGTAGAAAAATATGTGAAGAAGGCAAAATTATCCATGAAAATTACCCCTCATGGGCTTCGTCATAGTTTTGCAACAGATCTTTTGTCAGCCGGAGCCGATCTTCGTGCTATACAGGAAATGCTGGGACATAAAAATATTTCTACAACGCAGATTTATACACATATTACAAATCCTCAACTGAAAAAAATTCATGAACGGTTTCACCGTCAGTGACGGTTCTAGAGGCTCTCTATGACTATTGCTATACTGTATACTTTACCTACCAAACGAGTCATAAAAAGCACGTACCTCGTTGCTGATGAAGATACCGTCCTTTCGGCTCAAAAAATAGCTCTTTCTTTATCCGCAAAAGGAGTAACCCCACTATTGGTTGCTCTGTCAGAGGATCACATATCTGAAACAATCCGTTCAATTCAAGCTGATCTCATTATTAATCTTATAGATTGGACCGGAGCAGATCTTCCATTGAGTTTGGACGCAATGGACGAGCTTACCAAAAGAAGTATACCTTTTGTGGGCGCAACAAAAGAAAATTTTACCCTCGTAGATAAGGTTACGATGAAAGAGTCACTTGACCGTCATCATCTTCCTACTGCCAAATGGCAGATATTTAGAACCGGCAAAGAACATGTGTCCAAAGACCTGACATATCCTGTCCTTGTCAAACTTGCCCGTGAACACTGCAGTGTTGGTATTGAGAAAACATCTTTTGTGACGAAGGAAGAAGATCTCCTCCCAGTCGTAGTAGATCGGTTAGAACGATTTTCTCAAGACGTATATGTTGAGGAATTTATAAACGGAAGAGAATTCCAAATCACGGTTCTTGAAGATGAATCTGGGCCATATATGCTCCCGCCAGCAGAGATTATATATAAACCCACGGATATACCGGAGTTCCTTACATTTTCTGAGCGGTGGAATATCCATGATCCACACTATCAACGGTCAGATACTGCGCTTGCTCAGTTGTCTCAAAAACAACTTGATTTGTTTTCTGAACTATCGAAAAAAACATTTATCGCACTTGGATTCCGTGATTTTACACGGATAGATGTGAGACTAAAAAGTGAATTTGAATGTTTGATACTTGAAGCAAATCCAAATCCCGGATTGGATGATGATGAGCTTTATAGTATGACTATATCGGCTAGAGCTGCAGGTTTAACATTCTCTGATTTTTTGTGGCGTATCATTACATCTGCTTTGAAGAGGAAGGGACAAACAGTTTCGACGTTTGAGTCTTAAATTTTGGGAGACTTTCCACATCTCTGGCTATGACGAGCATAAGTTGTGGTTGCCAATGCCGGATTAATCTAAATGTGTGACCTTCCCTCCCATCCTTTTTTCGTTTGAGATCATAATCTTTCCATCGTTTTCTAAAATCCTGCCAGTTGTATGATTTTTTGGTGTTTGAAGCACTGTCTAGAAGCACTATCCTATTTTTACTTGCAGCATATGACGAGACTACCGCCCAATGTCCGGAATCCGGGTGCGGTTGTTTTTTTTCATCCAGATCATAGAGATAAGACACCAGTACTGCGCGAATATCATAGGGAGAATATTTTAAGGCACTCTGCAGATGGGTCAGTGTGGCATACTCAACGGCAAGTACAGAAAATCCAAGAGAATTACAGGCTCGGATAAGATTCTTTGTTGTGGTGCCGTTTCTCGTTGTCTTACACAATTTTATGAGTGTTGGAAGCGATTTATGAATGCCGAAAATATGGAATGCGGTTTTTAGAGAAGTCGGACCACATGTATAATCAGTAGGCTGTTGAATTGGTGAAATATGTGATCTTCCCATACGATTGTATTAGTAGCTTTGTCTTGTATAAATAGGGTAAACGTTAGATTATTGTACTCCCAATGGAAGGGTCCCGCAAGTCTTATAATATTGACTATACGCCATATTATAGGATATTTTTGAAGCTAAAATAGTACATTAGCGGATTTCAAAACTCATGGTGACTGTAAGAGTCAAATCTTTCGAACCAGGCTCCAGTTCAGTTTGGACAGATTCGTTCATATCAGCTTTTGCAGCCATCATAAGTGGCCTAGGTTCTCCAAATCTATTAAAACTTTCCTGATAATTGAGCATTTTTCCAATAGTGAAACCAGCTGTCTTTGATGCCTCCTCCGCTTTCTTTTTAGCCTCTTGTACAGCAAGTTTGCGAGCTTCATTTTCTGCTTTTGATTTGTCTTCGACATCAAACGTGAGTCCACCTACCGTATTTGCCCCTGCTCCTGTTGCTACGTCTATGACGCTGTTTGCTTTTTCCAGTTCCCGTACGATAATTTCCAGATTGGTTTGAGCGGAATATCCGGTAATATTCTGTTTTCCGTTTGCGTAGTCGTAATTCGGTTGAATGGAATAGTTGGTTGTTTTTATGTCTTTTTTATCAATACCAATTTTTTTGATACTGTCGGAAACAGCGTTAATTTTGGTGTTCATAGTGTCCTGAGCTGCTTTGACAGTTGGTCCATTTTCCTGAATACCGACTGTGACTCTGGCAATATCTGGGGATACTGCTACTTTCCCCATCCCGGTAACGGTAAATAAGTCGGTTTTATTTGTAGTTGTTTGATTGACGCTAAAAGGTATGGGACCTGTAAGCTTTGTATAGATAAATAATGAAAGAAAGAACACGGGAATGGTTAGGAATAATGTTTTCATATATACAGTATACTTTTTTTTCTTTCCTTTGCAAGGAACCGCATGGTGATGATTTATACAGCTATTGCATGGACAAGATTTTCCATGAGACACGCTACATTTACTGGACCAACGCCACCTGGCGTGGGTGTATAAAAAGATACCCAATTTTTTACCTCATCGTTTTCATAATCTCCATGAAGTTTTCCTTCGTTATCCCTCCATATACCAACTGAAATGAGAATTGTATCCTTTTTTACAAACTCTTTTTGGACAATTCGCTTTTTTCCTACACAACTGATAATAATGTCGGCATCAAGCATTGTACGTTTTTTTTCTTCTTCATGAGTAATGGAGTCTATAAGTGAGATCTGGCATCCATTTTTGGTAAAAAAGTTTCCAATTGGTTTTCCTGCTGTCTCCCCTTTTCCTATGACGACAATACGCTGTTTTGTAAGCCACTCGTTATAGTGTGAAGACGTCTGTATTTGAACAAATACTGACCTGAGTATTGTATCAACAGCCATTGCTACAGGTACTTCACATGGTGATCCGGTAACGAACCCATCAACATCTTTTGTGGGATTTATGCTATTTAAAAGTGACTCATCTTGCAGATGTATGGGGAGTGGCCGCTGGATGATAATGCCGTGGATTGCAGGACTATTATTTAATTTTTTTATAATAGACTGGATCTCCTGAATTGAAACGCGTGAATCGTATCGGTGTGTTTGTACAAGTGCACCAATTTTCTCAGCGGCTTTTTCTTTTTGCCGAACATAGGAAAGAGAACCTGGATCATCTCCAACAAGTATTATGGCAAGGGTAGGCTGAATCTCTTTTTTTCTAAGATTTTCGATTGAATGAGTGAGTTTATCAAGAAGTGCGCCTGCAATATATGTTCCGTCAATTATCATACGCTGTATGTTTTGACATCCGATATAATTTGATCAGCATGAGTCTGAACTGAAACGGTGGTATATATTTTTTGTATGATCCCCTTGGGGTCAATAAGGTATGTTTTTCTTTGCGTACCTAAAAACTCCTTCCCCATAAATTTTTTTGGTGCCCATGCTCCATAGGATTCAATTACTGTATGTGTTTCATCACTGAGTATCGGAAAAGTGAGCTGGAATTTTTCACTGAATTTTTTATGGGATGCTACGGAGTCTTTTGATACACCAAGCACTATTATGTCGTGCGTATGGTAGGTGTTTTTGGCATCGCGGAAATTACATGCTTCTGTTGTACAGCCGGGAGTATCATCTTTGGGATAAAAGTATAAGACGACCCATTTTCCTACATAATCACTCAGAGCATGCATTTTTCCTGTTTGATCCGGTAGTAAAAAGGATGGGGCTTTATTTCCTACCGTAAGCACATTTTCATGGGTTTGTGGATCCATATACGTTTCGGTATAAAGTATATACGTTGGTGTTTATTACACTTTTATTAAACAGGTTGCCGCTGCGATTGTGTCATTTTTATCGGCAAAACGCATGACAATAACGCCTGATGTAGCTCTTCCCAGTTTTGGTATTGAATCTATCGGGAGTTTGACAACCTGCCCTTTGGTTGAGGTGATAACGACTGCTTCTGTACCTGTAGGTACGATTTGAGATACTACTACTTTTCCCGTTTTGTCTTTGACCTCTGCTACCTTTATTCCCTGTCCGCCACGTTTTTGTTTTGGGAAATCAGATATTGCAGTTTTTTTACCAATTCCTTTTTCCATGAGCGTCAAAAAGTCTGCTTTTTTGTTTTCTGCTGTTATGACATCCATGCTCACCAAAAAATCTGTGCCTGTTAACAGGACTCCCCGTACTCCCATAGTGTCTCTGGCTGTAGATCTGACTTCATCTTCTTTAAACCGTATGGATTTACCGCCGTGAGTAACGAGCAAAAGTTCGTCTTCACCGCTGGTTAATTTTGCCCAGGCAAGTTCGTCATTGGCTTCAAGCTTGATTGCTAAAAGCCCATTTCTTCTGATATTTTCATATTCAGATACTCTTGTTTTTTTCACCACACCTTTTTTGGTTGCCATAATGATATAGTCGATTCCCTTTTCCTTTTGTTCAGCGCGTTTGAGTGTGTAGGAAAGCATAGATGTGACCCGTTCGGTAGCTTCAATATTGATCAGATTGACGACTGCCTGCCCTTTGGATTGACGGGTGCCTTCTGGCAGGTCCCATACCCGTACCTGATATACTTTTCCTTTATCCGTAAAAAAGAGCAGGTTGTCATGAGTCTGTGCCGATACGAGTCTATCTATGGCATCTTCGTCTTTGGTTGTCATGCCTATTACTCCTTTGCCACCGCGTTCCTGCATTTTAAAGGTAGTTCTGGGTACACGTTTGATATAGCCTGACTCGCTCATAGTGATAATGACGTCTTCATTTTGAATAAGCTGTTCGTCAGAAAATTCTCCAACTTTGCTTTTGACCACACGTGTTTTTCTGGGATCACCATATTTTTCTTTTAGTTTTTGGAGTTCTTCTTTGATGACCATAAACATTTTTTCTGGATGGGATAGAAGATCAGTGAGGTACTTTATTGTTTCTCGGATCATCGCAAGCTCATCTTCAATCTTTTCCCGCTCAAGAGCAGCGAGTCTTCGAAGTTGCATATCCAGAATTGCCGTTGTTTGAAGGTCAGATAAACCAAAACGTTTCATTAAATTTACTTTTGCATCATCAGCATCTTTGCTTTTTTTTATGATAGCTATGACTTCATCTATATGGTCAACGGCAATTTTTAAACCCTCAAGGATGTGTTCCCGTTTTTTGGCTTCTTCCAGCTCAAACTCACTTCGTCTTCGTATAACTTCATGACGGTGCTTGAGGTATTCCTCCAAGATAAGCTTGAGAGTGCAAGTCTGCGGGGTGTTATCCACAAGAGCAACGATATTGGCAGGAAATGTCGTCTGGAGATCAGTATGTTTATAAAGATTGTTCAGTACCTGTTTAGGCCGTGCATCCCGTTTGAGTTCTATATAGATACGTATTCCGTGTCGGTCTGATTCATCACGTAGATCAGATATTCCTTCGAGTTTTTTTTCTTTCACAAGGTCAGCAATTTTAGCCACAAGATGTGCTTTGTTTACCTGATACGGAAGTTCTGTCACAGCTATTGCTGATTTTCCCTGTCCGATATCTTCAATTTCTGCTTTGCCCCTCATGACAATCTTGCCTTTTCCAGTGCCATATGCGCTTCTGATCTGTTCGATATCATAGATAGCTCCTGCCGTAGGGAAATCAGGCCCCTGGATAAATTGCATCAGCTCATCTAATGTCACATCAAAAGTTATTTGGGCTTTGTGGGATATATGATACCTATTTTCCTGATCTTCTTTAGAGAGGGCATCATTGTGTTCTTCATTTTTGACTGAAAGCTTTCCTATCATGTAAACGAGCGCATCCACCACTTCTCCAAGATTGTGTGGAGGTATTTTTGTGGCCATACCTACAGCAATGCCTTCCGTGCCCATCAGGAGGAGGTTTGGAAGTTTTGCGGGAAGAAAAAGCGGTTCATCAATCGTGTTGTCAAAATTTGGCGTGAAATCTATGGTATTTTTATCAATATCCAAAAGCATTTCTGAAGCGATAGCTGAAAGTCGGCACTCGGTATACCGCATTGCTGCCGCTGGATCTCCGTCTATAGAGCCGAAGTTTCCCTGTCCATCAACGAGCGGATAACGCATAGAAAAATCCTGCGCCAGACGAACGAGCGCCTCATAGACAGATGAATCTCCATGCGGATGATATTTTCCGAGTACTTCTCCTACGACGAGTGCGCTTTTTCTATATTTTGCCGTATGCACTATGCCGATTTTGTGCATCGCGTAGAGAATTCTTCTGTGGACCGGTTTGAGTCCGTCTTTCACGTCAGGAAGCGCGCGGGATACGATGACGCTCATCGCGTAGTCTAGATACGCTTTTTGCATTTCTGTAGTAATTTCTGACTGATTGACTTTGCCTATATTCATATGAGTATCACCACACTATTTTAATCCTTTTTGTATAGATGCATAGGATGCTTCTTTGTTTTGCCATTCACGTACTTTTACCCATTTCCCTTTTTCCAATTCTTTGTAATGTTCAAAAAAATGTTTTATTTTCGCTTTTACAGCCTCAGGTACATCACTTATATCAGACCATTCTCCAAAATATGGATCTACTTTTTTTGTCGGTACTGCGATAATTTTTGTATCAATACCCTCTTCATCCTCCATCTCCAGCATACCAATAGGACATGCGGGTACGACAATACCCGGTTGAATCGGCCGGTCGGTAATGACTAGGACATCAACTGGGTCTCCATCTTCAGCTTTTGTATTTGGAATAAAGCCATAATTGAACGGATAGGTAAATGCAGTATGAAGAAACCTGTCCACAGTTACGATACCTGTTTTTTCATCTACCTCGTATTTTATGTTACCGTTTTGAGGTATTTCAATAAAAACAGATACCTCCTGTGGTGGGTTTTTGCCTGTTGATAATGGTGTATTCATAGATTCCTCCTTTATAAAAAATATATATTGGTTAAATATCTAGTGTATATCGCCCGCCTGATTTTCCTTCAAGCCTTTTTTCTACTATTCGTAGACGGCTTGAAGAGCAATCTTAGGCGGACTGCAATCCGCTTTATCTATATATCTAATGTAGCGGATTTTGCATGCGTTTGAATAAATCGTTTTCGAGCTCCCACTTCCTCACCCATAAGTGTTGTAAATACCTGATCGGCTTCCGACACGTCAGCAACATTTACCTGACGCAAAATTCTGTTTTGGGGGTTCATGGTTGTCTCCCATAATTGTTCAGGATTCATTTCTCCCAAACCTTTATATCGTTGAATATTGGCTATTCCTTTAATTTCTGATTTATGACTCATCAAAAGATCGTCGCGTTCCTGATCGGAATATGCATACCAGACATTTTTTCCGCTGGAAATTTTAAATAGTGGAGGTTGGGCAATAAAGAGATGTCCGTGTTCAACAATATAGGGAAGATGACGGTAAAAAAATGTTAAAAGAAGGGTCATAATGTGTTCCCCATCGACATCTGCATCTGTCATGATGACGACTCTGTGATAGCGTAATTTTTCTGGATGGAGATTGTCTGCTATTCCCATACCAAGAGCGATAACCAGAGCCTTGAGTTCTTCAAACTCAATGATTTTATCTAATCGCGCTCGTTCTGTGTTGAGGACTTTACCTCTGAGAGGCAGGATAGCCTGAAATTTTCGGTCCCTTCCCTGTTTTGCGCTTCCTCCTGCTGAGTCTCCTTCAACGATAAATAATTCCGATAACGATGCATCTTTTGATTGGCAATCCGCAAGTTTTCCCGGGAGAGATGCTCCTTCGAGAGCTCCTTTTCTGATGATCGCGTCTTTCGCAGCTTTTGCAGCTAGACGAGCTTTTGATGCCAGAAATACTTTTTCAAGAATTGCTTTGGCATCACCCGGATTTTCTTCAAAGAATGTATCTAATCCTTCTTTTACGGCGCTTTGGACAAATGGTTGTACATCTGCATTTCCTAATTTCCCTTTGGTTTGTCCTTCAAATTGGAGTTCCTGTGAGGACATTTTCATGTATACAACAGCAGTTAATCCTTCCCGCGTATCTTCGCCGATAATATTGTCTTCTCCATTTTTGTTCGCGCCGATTTTCTTGGCATAATCGTTTATTGCCCGAGTGAGAGCCATTCTAAATCCAGTAAGATGCGTTCCTCCTTCAGGAGTAGGAATGACGTTGACATAACTTTCTACTGTTTCAGTAAATGTATCCGTGTACTGAAGTGCTACTTCTACAATTTGTTCTTCATCAGCAGTAGTTTTGGTAATAAAAATGGGCGTATGAAGTGTCTCTTTATTTCTATTGAGCGCCTTGACCAGAGATATAATGCCCCCTTCAAAATAATAGTGTGCATCTTCCCCTGTGCGTTCATCTTTGAGATGAAATGCGAGTTTTGCTACGAGATATGCTCTATCACGTACCTGTTTTTTTACCGTGTCAAAATTTAGTTGAGTTCCTTCTTTAAATATTTCCGGATCAGGAGTAAACGTTACAGTGGTGCCGGTTTTGTCTGTTTTGCCAATTATTTTTACGGGTGCAGTTGGTACGCCCCGTTTATATGTTTGTTCATGTATTTTTCCATCTCGGTGAACTTGAACTGTCAACACTGTGGATAATGCATTAACGACAGAAGCACCTACGCCGTGAAGTCCTCCTGAT
>Ga0172379_10011489_pt1 | contig 10531 bp, 8 predicted proteins | sample GrowelOW334metaG_FD_119756 | JGI IMG/M metagenome (GOLD analysis project Ga0172379, IMG submission 119756) | Groundwater microbial communities from an aquifer near a municipal landfill in Southern Ontario, Canada - Groundwater well OW334 metaG | ecosystem: Environmental > Aquatic > Deep...
CCGATCTCGGGGCGGGACCGTCATTATCACAGGACCAGCTTGCGGCAGTCGCTTCAGACTCGTACGACCTGGTTGCCGCTTCGCATCCCGAACACCCATCTTCAATTCCTTCCTCCTCCTTATAGATAGGGCCGAATGCGCACCCGTACAGCAATACTCTCTTTCACCCTCCCCCTCTCCCTCCTCGGAGCCCAGGGCCACCACCAACTCACCCCCGCCGACTACGACCGCGCCGTCAAAATGCTCGGCCCAGCAGTCACCCCACTCGTCATCGGCGGCCAAGTCAATCCAACCTGGACCCCCGACGGCAAGTTCTACTATCGGGCGACCAGAACCGACGGCAACACCTGGCTCCTCGTCGACCCCGCCAAGAAGAAATCGGCCCCGCTCTTCGACCACACAAAACTGGCCGCCGGCGTCAACGCCGCGTCAGGGGGCTCGTACACCGCTGCGTCGCTCCCCTTCATGACCGTGGACCTCTCCCCCAAGCGCGATACGGCCACCTTCAGCACTGCCGGCAAGCGCTACGCCTGCTCGCTCAAGTCATACGCGTGCAAGCAGATAGGTGACGCCCCCGGCGGCAGCATGCCAGCCATGATGGCGCGCCGCGGACCGCGCGGACTCGATGTCCCCTCCCCCGATGGCAAGCTCACTGCATTCATTAAAGACTGGAACCTCTGGGTCCGCGACGTCGCCACCGGCGCCGAAACCCAGCTCACCACGGACGGCGTTCCGGACTTTGGCTACGCCACCGACAACGCGGGGTGGGTCCACAGCGCCCGCGCCGTCCTCAAGTGGTCGCCCGATAGCAAGAAGATCGCCACCCAGCAGCAGGACGATCGCAAGCTGAACTCCTTCCATATGGTGCGCTACCAGGTGGGCGCCCCCAAGCTGGAATCGTGGAAGTACCCGTTCGCGGGCGACGCCGAGGTGAGCAAGATCCACCGCGTGGTCATTGACGTCCCCACCAAGACCGTTCTCCGCCTCAAGATGGCCCCGGACTTCCACCGGGCCATGCTCGGCGATGACATCTCCATGGACGACCTGCAGTGGAAGGACGACGGCTCCATGCTCGCCATCGCCTCCACCCCGCGCGACCACAAGGCCGCCACCCTCCGCATCGCCAACACCACCACCGGCGAGGTGCGCGACGTCTTCACCGAAACGGTCCCCACGCACTTCGAGTCCATCACGGGATACCGCGTGCTGTGGAACAGCAACGAGATCATCTGGAACTCGCAGCGCACCGACTGGAGCCAGCTCTACCTGTATGACCTGACAACCGGAGCGCTGAAGAACGCCATTACCTCCGGCGAAGGGCCGGTGAACGCCATCGTCGCCATCGACGAGAAGGCGCGCACCATCACCTACACCGCACAGGGACGCGTCCCGGGGCAGGACCCGTACCTGGCCCGCGCCTTACGCACCACGCTCGATGGCAAGGGGCCGGCCGTGCTGCTCACCCCCGACGAGGGGACGCACGCCATCCGACTGTCGCCCGACAATAAGTATCTTATTGATACTTATTCCACCGCCGACATCCCCACTGTGACCGCGCTGCGCGACGCCAAGGGGCAGTTGGTGATGCCGCTCGAGAAGGCCGACATCAGCAAGCTCGTGGCCCACGGCTGGAAGCCGCCCATCCTGTTCAATGTGAAGGCGGCCGACGGCACCACAGACATCTACGGCCAGCTCTATCGCCCGACGAACTTCGATAGCACCAAGAAGTACCCCATCATCAATCAGGCGTACCCCGGGCCGCAGGGTGGGTCGGTGGGGACGCGCACCTTCGGCGCCGCGCACGGCGACAAGCAGGCGCTCGCCGAGTTGGGGTTTGTGGTGGTGAGCATTGACGGGCGCGGCAGCGGCCCAGGGCGCAGCAAGAGCTTCCAGGATTTCTACTACGGCGCCATGGGGCGCGACAACACGCTCCCCGACCAGGTGGCCGGCATGCAGAACCTCGCCAAGCGCTACAGTTGGATCGACATCGACAAGGCCGCCATGTGGGGCCACAGCGGCGGCGGGTTCATCACCGCCGACGCGATGTTCCGCTACCCCGATTTCTTCAAGGTCGGCATCAGCGAATCAGGCAACCACGACCAGCGCAACTACGAAGACGACTGGGGCGAGCGGTATCAGGGTCTCGTGGTGCGCGGCGCCGACGGCGGTGTGGACTCATACCATCAGGAAGCCAACCAGACGCTCGCCGCCAACCTCAAGGGCAAGCTGCTTCTCGCCCACGGCACCGCCGACGACAACGTGCCGGTGGACAACACCATGCTGGTGGTGGACGCGCTCATCAAGGCGGGGAAGGATTTTGACCTGCTGCTCATTCCCAACGCGGCACACGGATATGGGGCGGCGGGAAACTATATGATGCGGCGGCGGTGGGATTATTTCGTGACGCACCTACTAGGCGCGATTCCACCGAAGGAGTACAGCATCAAATAGACGGTAGACGGTAGACGGTGGACGGTAGAAGGGCGCTCCGGATTTTGGGGCGCCCTTCTGGCGTTTACGGCAACAGATATCGCGAAGGCGCGAAGGGGGAGAAGGGCGCGAAGGGTTACGGATGCAACAAAACGGTGACGGCTTCGCAGACCAGCAGCATCAGCGTGGAGCATTCAGGTCGCCGTTGGATGGCACGGAGTGTCTTGACCAATTGTATATACACATGTATACCTCATGTACCGCTTCACGGTGGTCTTTACCGATCGCCTCAGCGGCGACGTGACGGAGCGGCGGATCATCTCGGCGCGATTCAGTAACCGACGGGAGCGACGTGCATATGGGAAAACAAGTGTATTACACGGCCGAGAACCTGCCGAAGGGACGGATTGACCGCCAGCGCGTTCTGCGCATGACGGAAGAAGAGATCATGCGGACCTCGCCGCCGGAGCTGGCCGACCTGCCCGACGATTTCTGGGACGATGCCGTCGTGGTGGAGCCAATCCTCAAGGAGCCGATCTCGCTGCGCGTGGATGAGGATGTGCTGGCGTGGTTCCGAAAGGCAGGGCCGCGCTACCAGACGCGCATGAACGCCGTCTTGCGTCGCTACATGGAGGCGATGACACGAAAGCCCAAGCGGCGCGCGGCGCGCTGAAGAGTGTGCTGCGGCAGGCCGGCGTGTCGAACCCGAATAAGGAACGCGAAGGGTTGACGCTGCAATGAAATGGTGCCGGGAGACTCAAGCGGATCGGCTACGTTGCCCGCATGCGAACGGATACCGCCCGAAGAGCGCTTGTGGCTCCTTCTGCTGTGTGCTTACATTGTAATCACACCTTGGAGGCACCCGTGAAGGCCAGGCTCGTTCGCATCGGCAACTCCCGCGGCCTGCGGCTCGCCAAGCCGCTCATCGAGCAGTTGGGCTTCGAGGACGAGGTGGACGTGAGTGCCGAAGATGGCGCCCTGATCATTCGGCCGTCGCGCCTCGTGCGCGTGGGCTGGGCCGAGGCCGCGGCCAAGCTTGCCGCCACGGGGGAGGCCGCGCTCGACGACGGTCCAGCCACTCGCTTCGACACGGAGGAGTGGGAATGGCGGTAGCGCGCGCTCCTCGACGCGGCGACGTCTACCTCGTCCAGCTCAATCCGACTCGCGGACGTGAGATGCGGAAGACGCGCCCGTGCGTGGTGGTGTCGCCGGACGAACTCAACGCACACCTGCAGACGTTCATCGTGGCGCCACTGACCACCGGAGCGCACGCGTATCCCTTTCGCGTCACCTGCCGGTTCGCCGGCAAGGACGGCCACATCGTGCTCGACCAGGTCCGCGCCGTGGACCGGGAGCGCCTGACGAAGCGGCTGGGCGCACTGACCGAGCCAACCCTGCGCAAAGTCCTCGGTGTACTGCTCCAGATGTTTGCACCGTAGAAGGGCGCCCCAACATCAGGGCGCCCTTCTACCTTCTACCCACTATCGTCTACCATCACTTAGCGAGTCGCTTCGACAGCGCGTCCGCCCCCGCCCGATGCGCCTCAAACACCGGCGACACCTTTACCACCAGCGCCTTCAGTTCGGCGTTCACGATGGCCGGCAGCAGCGTCTCGGTCACGAGCTGAATCACCTCGGCGTGATACGAGGCCTCGTGCTTCAAAAAGGCCTGGTCGAACTCCGCCGTCTTCACCTCGCGCAGCATCTTCATCGCCGCCAGCATGTGCGCCTGGAGGGCCGGCGCCACAGTGGTGACGAGCTCCTTGAGCTCGCCGTTCTTGATGGCCGACAGCAGCGTGGTGGTCACGGCGTCAATGACGGACTTATGGAACGCGACGTCGAAGTGACCGACGACGATCAGGCGCTGACGATTCACGGCTACGGCTGTCCGCTGGCGCAGTCGGTGGCCGAGCATCCCGAGACGTGCCGCGCGGTGCGCAGCATGGTGCAGCGCGTCACCGGCGCCCACACCGAAGAACAGTGTGAGCACGGCGCGCGGCCGCAGTGCCGGTTCCGGGTGAGCAACGGGCGGTAGCTACTTCCCGATCGCTTTACTAAACCGATCCGTCCCGCCGACCACCGGAAGCACGATCGCCGTCTTGCCCAGGTCAATCGTCAACTGCGTCCCCGCAGCCGGCCACAGCGTGAAGTTGCGATCGCTGCTCATGATGAGCAGGCCGAGCTTCTTGCCGGGGGCAATCATCCGGTCGCCGGGCTGCAGGTCGAAGGTGATGTCGTAGAACTTGCCGGGCTCGAGCGGCTCACCGGCGCGCATGCTGTTGTAGTTGCCGCCCTTGGTGAGCGACTTGTAATTCTGCGGGTCGGCCCAGCCGCGCGACTGCACGCCAACGAGTCCGTCGCTGCCAATCTTCGTGCTGTCGAACGGCAGCGTCACGAGCCAGACGCTCAAGTTTGCGGCGGGTTTGCTCGATGACAGGCGAATGGTGACGCGCGGTGTGCCGCTCCAGTGCAGCGTGTCGGCGAGCACGGGCGTGGCGTACAGCAGGCGATGCGGCGACGCATCGGCGCTCGACAGCGCGGCGCCACTGAAGCTCACGTTGTCGGTGAGCGTCTCGGTGCCCTTGCTCTTGTCGGCTGACAGCATGCCCACGCCATTGCCGCCCGAGGCGGGGCGCAGCGTCACCGCGCGCGACGCGGGATTGGGAAAATCGTCATATGCGGTGGGCGTGCCGGTGCGCGGCTGTCCTTCGCGCAGCACCATCAGGCGCGGGTCGCGCTCGACGCCGTTGTCCACGCCGTAGAGGTAGTGCGAGAACCACTTGTTGCGCATCTCCATAGGCGGCGGGCCGCCGTGGCCGCCCTGGTGCAGGTACAACTGCGCCGGCGTGCCCTGCTTGCGCAGCGCCTCGAAGATACGGATGCTGTGCTCGGGCACGACGTTCCAGTCGTTCTCGCCGTGCGCCAGCAGGGTGGCGGCCTTGATGCCCTTCACCTTGTTGAGCAAATCGCGCGCCGCCCAGAAGTCGTTGTAGTCGCCGTGCTGCCGGTCGCGCCCCGCCACGTACATGCCGTCGCGAATGGCCTTGTTGCAGACATCGTGCAGCTCGGGCGCGCCGCTGAAGATGAAGTCGTAGAGGAAGTCGATGTCTTCGCCGAGCCAGTCGCCCGGGTGCCGCACGAGTCCGTTGCTGCGGTAGTAGTGGTAGTAGCTCGTGTTGGGCGCAATCGGGATGATGGCCTCGAGACCGTCCACTCCCGTGGTAGCCGCGGCGAGCGGGATGGTGCCGTTGTAGCTCGTCCCCGTCATGCCGACTTTGCCGGTGCTCCACGTGGCTTTCACTTCCTCGCCACCAACGCGCGCGGTGTAGCCCTTGGCGCGTCCGTTCAGCCAGTCGATGATGGCCTTTGGCGCGTACTCCTCGGGCATGCCACCCACCGTGGGGCAGCCCTGCGAGAGTCCTGTCCCCGGCGCTTCGCTGTGCACCACGGCAAAGCCACGCGGCACCCAGTTATTGACCTCGCTGTTACTGACAGCGGAGCGATCGGGCTTGAACGGCGGCGCGGGCTGGTTGGTGCGCGGCGGCGGCGGCGCGCCGATTTCCTGCTTCACGTCCCACAGATATTTGCGATCGCCAGATGTGCCGGCGAAATACGGAGAGCTCTCGTAGACCACCGCGACCTTGAGTCCTTCGGTGTCGGTCTGCCGCGGGCGCGTGACGTCCACGTGCATGCGGTCCATCTTGCCGTCAAAGTCGCTGTCGAACTGCGTCTCCACCCAGAGCCGCTCCTTGATCCAGAGCGCGGGATCGGCAAACCCGGGAACGACCTGTGCCTGGCCGTTGGTGAACACGGGAACTGTCTTCTGCGCGGCGGCATCGAGTGCGCCAACGGCAAGGAGGAGGAGTGCAGAGGCGTAACGGCGGTACATGCGTGCTCCGGTGCGGGTGGCTCTGGGGGCCTCATACGATTACGCGCGAGGCCTGCAAACTGCTACTTGGAGACGGGCATTCGGGCGGCATTTGACCTTTTTCACCACGGAGGACACGGAGGAAATCGGAGGGCCACGGAGTACGGCAACTTCTTTGCGGAACTGCGAACGGCGCGCCAGAATCTGCCTGGCGCGATGTCTTTACCCCAGCGTTTGCAGTTCTCCGTGGCCCTCCGCCTTTCCTCCGTGAACTCCGTGGTGAAAAAGCCATCGTGCTCCACCCTATCTCCAAGACCACGGTGAGATGCAGTATTTGACATGCGCCCATTCCTGATTCTCGCCATTGCCGCGCTCCCTCTCGCGGCGCAGCAGCCTCCTCGCCAGACGGCCGACGACGACTACACGCGCTACGAGCTGCTCGCGCCGGGGTCGGCGAAGTTCCGCATCCTGTACGAAGTCACGGCCACCACGGCCGGCGCGACCGCCTACTTCAACTCCATCCGCATGGGGAGCAAGGCGAGCGACGAGCAGGTACTCGACCGTGCGTCGGGTCAGCCGCTCGCCTTCGCCGAGGTGGGGGCGGCGGAGGCGCGCGCCGGTGGGATGCGCGTGAACAACGAGACCCAGCGCTACATCAAGGTGACACTCGCCCGCCCGGTGCCACCCAACGGCGGCGAGCAGCGAGTGCTCATCCTCAAGACCTACGAGGACACGGCATCGTACTTCCTGCGCGGCGACACGCTCGTCTTCACCCGCCCACTCGGCATCAAGCGCAACGCGGTCGTCCTACCCCTGGGCTACGAGCTGGTGAGTTCGACATTTCCGTCGCAGGTGCTGCAGGAGCCCGATGGGCGCGTGGGGATCTCGTTCTGGAACAGCACGCCGAGCGAGGCGGCGGTGACCATGAAGGCGGTGCGGCTCGCAGCGCCGTTCCCCGCGGCGCCGCGGCGCGCGGGCGCCATGGCGTCGCGCCTCAGCGAGCGCGCGCACCAGAACCGCGAGATCGTCTACTTCCTGCGCCAGCCCGAGACGCACGCGTTCGACCTGTATCACGACTACACCGAGTCGCGCCCCGGGGTCTCCACCTACATCAACGTCGTGCGCGCCGGGAGCACGGTGAGCGCGCCGAGTGCGGTGAATCTCGATACCGGAGAGCCCGTGCCGTTCGATGTGCTCAAGGGCGACGCCATCACCAAGGCTGGGCTCGACGTGTCGAACGTGACGCCGCAGACCGAGGCCGTGGTCTTCCGATTCCCGCCGGTGCAGCCCGGCACGTCGGTGCGCCTGCGGATGTCGGAGACGTACACCGATTCGGTGCGCTACACGGTGAAGGACGGCGAACTCGTGTGGGACCGCGGCTTCGGCCGGCCGTCGAACATCGTGGTGCTGCCCGCGGGTTGGGCGCTGACTAATTCGTCCATTCCGGCGATCGTATCGACGCGTCGGGACGGGCGGGTACAGCTCGATTTCATTAACGGCAGAAACGATGAGATCGGAGTGCTCATCACCGCCCGTCGGCGGTAGAGTACGACGGAATGCGACAGGGGCCGACAGAATGAGGCCGTAGGCGGCAATTCGGGTGTTTTCGGGTCTTTTCGCGCGATCGTGCGGGTTGAATTGGGCCTGGAGGCAACAGCAGGCCCCTCAATTGGTTAGATTACGGTAGCCCCCAAAGACAAGGACCAGATGATCAAGGGATTCGAGTTCGCAGCCGAAGGGCGCAACTACGTGTGCAGTGTCGAGGAGCGCAGAGGCGCGAGCGGCGAGTTCTGGTGGTGGTTCACCGTCACCGGCGATCAGTCGATGTACGCCCCGTTTGAGGCGTCGTCATCCGACACGCGTGCGTCGGTACAGGAGCGCGTGCTCCAGTACTACAACAACCGCGTCTTCAAGCGCTCCCAGCCGACCCCACGGGGCGGCCAGTGGGGACGCCGTCCTCCGCAGGTGCAAGGTCCGGCACAGGCCCCGTCGATTCCGGAAGTCCCTAAGTCGGTCTGACCACCCAGCGATAGCGGCACAGGTGCCGCTTCGCCTCAAGTGACATTGAAGGGCGCCGCGATGCGGCGCCCTTTGTGTTTTCTGGCTCGGTCAGTCCCTACTGAACTGAAACCGACCGTCGGGTACGGCCGTAGCGGAAGGCAGGGCAAACCATCGTCCCCCGGGCACTGTCCAAAAGACTGGTGCCCATTGGTTTGCCTGCGCCCTCGACCCATGCCCTGATGCGCAACATCACGCTCGCCATTCGGATGCTGCTGAAGACGCCGTTCGTCTCGGCCATCGCCATCCTGTCGCTGGCCCTCGGCATTGGGGCGAACGCGGCCATCTACTCGATGTTCGACCAGCTCTTGATGCACAAGCTCCCCGTGCCGGAACCCGGGCAGCTGGTCAACATCTCCGCCCCCGGCCCGATGCCGGGCAGCACATCGTGCAATCAGGCGGGGAATTGCGACATCATCTTCAGCTACCAGATGTTCCGCGACCTGGAGAAGGCGCAGACCTCCTTTACCGGCATTGCCGCGCACCGCGGGTTCAGCGTCTCGCTGGGCGTCCGCAACGAACCGGTGACGGGCGACGGCATGATGGTGAGCGGGTCGTACTTCCCGGTGCTCGGCATCCAGCCGGCCAAGGGACGCCTGCTCCGCCCCGACGACGACCAGGTGATCGGCGCAAACTTCGTGGCCGTGCTCGCCTATTCGTTCTGGGAGGACGCGTTCGGCAAGGACCCCAACATCGTCGGCCAGTCGATGGTGATCAACGGCAAGTCGTTCACCATCGTCGGCGTCGCCCCCGAGGGTTTCAACGGCACCACCGCGGGCAACAAACCCAAGGTGTACGTGCCGATTTCGATGCGCGGCGAGGTGCAGCGCTTCGCGCGCTGGGAAGACCGCCAGGTCTATTGGATCTATCTGTTCGCGCGCCTCAAGCAGGGCGTGAGCATTGATGCCGCGCGCGCCAGCATCAACGCCGTCTATTCGCCGATCATCACCGATGTCGAAGCCCCGCTGCAGAAGGGGATGAGCGACAAGACGATGGCGAGCTTCAAGGCCAAGCGGGTGCTGCTCGAGCCGGGGGCCCGCGGACAGAGCTCCATCCATCGCGAGGCGAAGACGCCGATCCTGCTGCTCTTCTCGGTGACGGCCATCGTGCTGCTCATCGCCTGCGCCAACATCGCCAACCTGCTGCTCGCCCGCGGCGCGGGACGCGCCACCGAGATGGGCGTGCGGCTCGCGCTCGGCGCAACGCGTCGCCACCTCGTGCTGCAGCTGCTCACCGAGAGCGTGCTGCTCGCCCTCGTGGGCGGGCTTGCCTCCCTGTTCGTGGCGCAGTGGACGCTCAGTCTCATCATGAGCATCATGCCGCCTGAGGCCGCCGAGACGATCACGTTCGGCATCAGTCCCATGGTGATCGCGTTCTCGGGCCTGCTCAGCGTCGCCACCGGCATTGCCTTTGGCCTGTTCCCGGCGCTGCACAGCACGCGGTCCGACCTGATCAGCACCATTCGCGCCGGCGCCGGCCAGCTCACCGGCGGGCGGGCGGCGGCGCGGTTCCGCGCGTCGCTGGTGACGGTGCAGATCTCGCTCTCCATGGGCCTGCTCATCATGAGCGCGCTCTTCCTGAAGTCGCTGATGAACGTGAGCCGCGTGAACCTTGGCGTCACGGTGGACGGCATTTCGACGTTCCTCATTGTGCCGCGGCGCGCCGGCTATGACAGCGCGCGCACGGCGGTGCTGCTCACCCAGGTGGAGCGTGAACTCAAGGCGCTGCCGGGCGTGTCGCATGTGACGGGCGGTATGGTGCCGCTGATGAGCGGCGACAACTGGGGCAACTCGGTGAAGGTGCAGGGCTTCGACTGCGGTCCCGACGTGGACTGCGGGTCGCGCTTCAACGAGATCAGCACCGACTACTTCAAGACCTTCGGCGTGGCGCTGCGCGCGGGGCGTGAATTCACCGAGGCCGACCAGCTGGGCGCGCAACGCGTGGCCGTCGTCAACGAGGCGTTCGCCAAGAAGTTCAACCTGGGCGCCGACGCGGTGGGCAAGTTCATGGGCGAGGGCGGCGGCCCTCCCGTGCCGGGAGCGGACGGCCCGGGCGACTCGCTGAACGTGCAGATCGTCGGCCTCGTGCCGAATGTGAAGTACAGCCAGGTGAAGGACTCGGTGCCGCCCGTCTATTACCGGCCGTGGCGGCAGGATCCGAATATCGGGGCGATGTA
>Ga0172379_10011490_pt1 | contig 10531 bp, 4 predicted proteins | sample GrowelOW334metaG_FD_119756 | JGI IMG/M metagenome (GOLD analysis project Ga0172379, IMG submission 119756) | Groundwater microbial communities from an aquifer near a municipal landfill in Southern Ontario, Canada - Groundwater well OW334 metaG | ecosystem: Environmental > Aquatic > Deep...
GGAGCAGCAGGCGGCGGCGGCGGTGGTATCGGCGTTGGTGGCGGTGGGGGCGGTTCAACAGTCTACAGCTTCAGTGCCGCAGCAGGCGGCGCTGCCGGTGGCGCTGGCGGTGCAAATGGAGGCGACGGCTCCAACTACTTAGCGGGCTCCGGTGGAGCAGCTGGCTCGAGTCCATCAGGTGGCAGTGGTCAATCTGGTCAATCATATGCACCGCCATCGTTTGCTAGTTTTGGTGGAGCCGGTGGTGCCGGTGGTGGCGCCGGTGGCAATGGCGGCGGCGGCGGTGCAGCCGGACCAGGTGGTAACCCTGGCGGAAATGGTGGTCTATTCGGTCAGGCTGGCACCCCAGGACCAGGCTCTGCAGGTATAGCTGCTGGCGATGTCGGTTCCAGTGGTGCTGGTGGTGCGATCAATATTAGCGGTGTTGGCTCTGTGGTTCTTAGTGGCACCATCGGCAGCCTGGCAACAATTACTGGAAGTACAGGCTTTACTGGTCTTTCTTACAGTGGCGATAGCGTAAATTCAGTTGGTACCGGCGGTACTATAAATGTAGGGGTGACATCACCTTCTGTAAGCCCGACTTATTTCACCGATGCCAACTACGCTTCTGGAGCAGCTACTTATTTAGCGCCAACAGGCGGTATCAATATAAGTGGAAACTTGCACGGTTCAGCTGCTAACACTGTCACTCTAAACGGAGTGCTTCAGGCTCCGGCAATTGTCACAGGCCCAATCTCTGCTGGCGGTGTCACCGCTACGATTTTGGAAGGCACTAACAGTGTAACAATCGGGCCAGGCAGTTTTGTCACTCCGGCTGAATATATAGCCTTTGTTCAAGTGGCTACTACTGGTCTTCAATCACTTGTACTAAGTCAGACTGCGATTGGTACCACACCTGGCACCGGCTATGCCTCAAACGGCAATTTCACTGTGGCACCAATCAATATACCAGCTGGTAATTTCTCGAATCTGAATTTGCCTGCCAACGTCATCGCTAATATCACAGCTCCATCGCTTTCATACACTGGCACGGCCCTAATTAATGGCACAATGAACTTTAACGGCAGTGCTACCCAACTCAATGTTGGCTCAACTACAACAGTTGGTGGCATCGTTAACTTCAACGCCGCATCAGGTGGCACACTAATCTCCAGTAGCGATTTAAGCGGCGTTGGCACCATCACTACAGTTGGTGGCGCATCAGCTTTGACCTTGCAGTCGACCAATGGCAGCATATACGGTGGCACTACCTCAACCAACCTTGCCACTCGGGCATCGAATTTGACACTGAGAGCCAATACTGTCGGTCAGAATGTTAGAGTGTCAAACAATCAAGCCGTCACTCTCAATGCTTCCGGAGCAGGAAGCAATTTCGCCCTACAAAATGCTGGCACTATCATTATAAACGGCGATATCAACAGCAATGCTGCACCGGCAACAACAATCGCTCTCACTACCACAGCCGGTGGTGCCATCCTTGAAAGTGGAACTCCTGGCAGACTATATGCTGCTACGACTACTCTAAGCACTGCAAGTGGTGCAATCGGCACGGTTGGTAACCGCATCTTACTCGGCTCCAACACAGTTTCGGCTGAGACTCTGGGCTCTAATAGCGCCTACCTATCAACCGATAGATCGGCTCTTATCTCAACTGGTCTTGCATCATTAGGAGCAGTTTTCACTTTTGACATTATCCAAACCGGTAATAACGCCACCTTAACTGTTGCTCCGATAGGTATACAGGCCTTTGCCAACATATCACTTGTAGGCACAGGTATTAACAACTCAATATTATTGAACGGTGCGCTCAATGCTCAGGTCATCAACACTATCACAGCCACTGGAACTGGCACCATTACAGGAGCTGGCTTAGTCAGTGGCAGCACAGTAGCGTTGACCACGGGTGGTGGAGACATCGGCACAAGTGCAGCAGCCCCCGTGAACATAGCTGGAACAACTGTCAATTTCAACACTACTGGCCTTGGCGATGTTTATCTAACGAACACAATACCAGGATATTTAAGTACCAATTTTGGCACAGTGCGCGACCTTAATTACAGCAGCTTAAATGATGGTGCCGTCACAGTATATTCACCTGGAATTTCCGCCTCAGGTGACGTCACCATCACTGGTACTAGTTCAAATAGGTCGATCGCAGTGGCCGGTGATATTGCGACGCTAAACAATAAGCAAATTAATCTGACTGCTGCCGGAACCAGCGGCACCATCGCTAACCTCGCTGGTGGCGGAACTCTGATAGCTGGCACAGTCAACCTGCAAACAGGTGGCGGGGCAATAGGAGGTACGGGTGACGATATTAGACTATCAGCAGCCAATGTCGATGTTCGCACCAGTAGCCTCGGAGCTGTCTATCTCACAAACAACCAGAGCGCCAATATCACAACTGGCAGCGGAGCACCGGGATCGACGGGTGACTTCAACTATAACCAAACGGGCTCAGGTGCCATTGGCACCGTAGGCACAGCAGGTATCAATTCTGTAGGCGCCGTTAACTTGGTAGCAGCTAGCGGTTCTAACGGCGGCTTCAATTTTGAAGGCAATGTCACTGCAGGAGCGGCCAGCACAATAAGGGTTGCGGCCGATGGAACTGGCACCATCACGGAGAGCGCGTTTGGTCCTGGTGTCGGGACACTCAGGGCCGGTCAAGTCTTGTTGTACACTGGTGGTGGCGACATCGGTAGTCTGCCAAAACCTATTCTCTCGGACACCCCGATTCTGCAGCTAGCCAGCAATGGCACCGGCAACGTCTTTGTCAACGATATTCAAAGTGTGCTAGTTACAACTCGTCCGGGAGCGGGCGGTGCAGTTGCAAATCTTAGCGTGACAGAAACGGCAAGTGGCGGTAGGCTGAGCGTTGGTACAGCTGGTATCACTTCTACATCTTCTGTAGTGCTGCTTGGACTCAATGACAGCAATATAAACCTAGAAGGTAATATCAACGCCAATTCCACTAGTGGAATAGTTCAGCTGATCGCAACTGGCACCGGTACAATCACTGAAAATGCCCTTGGTCTGGGTAGTGGCACCATAACCGCCAATCAAGCTTTGCTCGCAACCACTGGTGGAGCAATTGGGACCAGTGCTAACCCAATACTTCTTAGCGTGCCCAATGCTTCAGTCAAAACCTATGGCTCAGGCGACGTGTTCTTGTCAGATAATGTCTCGGTCAACATTGATACGGGAACTAGTGGCGGTAATTCCGTCAGAGCCCTGACACTGACACAAACTGGCAGCGGACAGAATATCGCAGTTTCTACCGTCGGCATTTCAGCCACCAACGATGTCTTACTGACAGGCACAACTGGCCAAAATAACTCTGTTGATTTAGAAGGTAATATCACTACTGGTGCAGCGCAGACAATCTCTCTTGTCGCCACCGGCACTGGTGTCATAACTGAAAATGCCCAGGGTCTCGGTAGTGGCACTTTAACTGCTGGCACCGTAAGGTTGACTAGTGCTGGTGGCAACATCGGCGCTAGCGGCAATGCCATTTTGACCAGCGCTCCAGCTCTAGTGCTCGCCTCTAACGGCACTGGCGATGTATTTGTCGACGATAATGTCACTGCCACGGTGAGAACGGCGACCGGTGCAACTGGTCGTGTTAACAATCTAACGGTGACCGAAACTGGAGCCGGAGCTGTCCTTTCAGTTATCCAAAATATCCGTGCCAATGGCAATGTCACTCTTCAAGCAGCAGCTGGCTCTAATGCCGGAATCAATTTTGATGGCGACGTTCTGGCATCGACCAGCGGTCTTATCACCGTTATAGCTGATGGTACTGGCGCAGTTACTGAACTAGCTCTTGGACAGTCTGTCGGATTCCTCTCAGCCGGTACAGTCAATGTCACTACCGGCGGCGGTGACGTAGGCACTATTGCCGCTCCACTCTTCCTCAGCGCTGACAATGCCCAATTTGCCACCAACTCTACTGGGGCAGTTTATGCAGTCAATGTAAATACGAACCAGACGGTGACAACTGGCTCTGGTGCGGCTGGTTCAGTGGGCTCCTTCAATTATCTAAGTTTCGCGGCATCGCCAGGAACAATTACAGTGGGAGCAGCAGGAATTAACGCAGCAACTGATGTAAGAGTCGAAGGTTTCCTCAATGACACTTCAGTAGACCTTCAAGGCGACGTTACTGTAGCGTCGAACCCATCAAGCAGTGCTTTCTTGCATGCCACAGGAATTGGTTCAATCACTAACAGCGGCAATAAAACAGTCACTGCTGACCAGGTCTATCTCTTAGCTGAAAATGGCAGCATCGGCACTGCAGCTAACCCTATGCTCACTTCTACTCCACAGTTAGAAGTCGTATCATTCGCTCTTCCAGCGACTGGCTCTTCTGCCTATGTGTCAAACGATCAGGCGGCAACCTTACTTCAATCAGGTGTCACTAACCAATTTAGCCTCTCCAACAATGGCGACTTGCTCATCGCAGAAGACCTCACGGCCAATGGTATCAATGGTGGCAGAATTGACCTAAGAGTTAACGGCACCACCACTATAGCGGCCGGCAAGGTAGTACAAGCGAATGGCACCACCGGGTCTGGTGGCCAGATTCAATTCTCAGGCCTTGGCACTCCAGACGTAACTGTAGTTAACAACGGCACAATCGAAGCAAGAAACACAGCCGACACCAGCGGTGCCGTTGGATTCAACGGCGGCTCCACCGGCGAAGTTGACCTCTCGGGTGGCGGAACAACTCATGGCGGAGAATTCGTTAGCTTCGGCAATCTTGACCCAGTGTCTCTTGATGTAATCGGCGGGGGAGTAGTACCACCTACCAACTCTTACACCAGAGATTTGGTCACCTTTAGCCAAGGTGCAATCGTTGGCAATGAAATCAGAGCCACTTTCACTCCACCTCCTACACCGACCCCGGAGACAACAAATGGCAATTCAGGTAATTCACCACTGGCTGCATTCTTGGCCTACCAAGCTCAGCTAGCCTACTTGAACCAGCAGAACAACCGTTTGTATGAACAGATTGGCACACGCATCGCCACTGATTACACACCGGTTTATCCACAAAATCGCGTGTTCCCCAACGGCCTAGTCGGTGGCATCGAATTTGACCGCTTAGCCCAGCTACCTGGTCAAGCAATCTTTGGCTCCACCGCCTTCAACGCCGATGAGTTAGCGGCACTATCAACCCAAGGCATTCAGTTTGGACCTGACAGCAAAAACAACTTCTTGTCGCTATTGCAAGGGCATGTGCTCTTTGCACCAGACAAAGAAATTGAAGTTGAAGTACGCGAAGGCAAAATCTACATTCCAAAAGGTGCCATTGCTTGGGTGATGGAAACCGGCGCCGACTCAGCAATTTACGATATGCACGACAGCCTTGCTACAGGCCCCATTAGAGTGGTGGCCAATAACAAGACCATCACCATGGGCCCCGGTCAGCAAATATTGTTGACCCGCAATCTCAAAGCTTCGTTCGCTGAGCTTAACCCTGGTTCAGTTGTTGGTTATCGCAATATCCGCAGCGCTGAGCTTGGTGGTGGTATCAAATCGTTTGTTTGCGACTTCTCGATACCACACGGTCTAAACAACGTTAAGGTGATTCACGGTCTGCTTTATTCACAAGAACCTAAGCACCAGAAGCTAGTGCGTCAAATGTTGAAGAACGCAGCGATTCTGGCAGACCTGTCAGCTCAGCACTACAAAGCACACTAAATTACTTGGCCGATGCTTTAACTGGCAGTGTCAAAAGAAAATCGGTAATTTGTTTTACTTCTTTTTCTGGTATTTCCGCTGGTGGCATAGCAAATTTATTGGGCGAGTATTTCCCTTTACGCGCTGCGGCATAGATAGCGCCACTGGAGATACGACTTTCGATAAAATTGCGGCTGTAGCGAGCACCCACGCCTTCTAAATTGGGGCCCATGCGCCCACCAGATGAGCCAATTGTGTGGCAGGCAGCACAACCGTGGGTGAGGTAAAGTTCTTTACCCTTATCACTAGAAACATCTGACTGACGGGGCTTGAAATGAAACCCTGGTGGAATTTCATCAGCCGCGGCTGCTCCGTGACCTTCTAGGTCCCATTTCACTGTGCATTCGGGCAATTTGGCTAGGTAAATAGCTATCGCTTGGGCCTGCAGTTGGGGCAATCGCACGTGGGTCATCAACTCGGCAACGGTAAAATATGACGGTAACTTCGATTTACCTTTGCCAGAACTCAAGCGCCGCAATATTTGCTCTTCAGTGCGATATTGCCCGATACCATCAAGGGGTGGCCCAATTAGTCCACCGTCACCTTCAATGATATGACAGCTCTTACAGTTCATACTGGCTGTCAATTTTCTCCCGGAGGTTCTAATTGCACGACTCACAGGTGGTTTGGCCTCGGCGGCTAAAGTAGCCACTGCCAACAAGGCCGCAATGGCAAAGGATACCGGATTAACTTGTGAAGTCACTTGTCATACCTTCTTTTGTTTTCAGCACCAAGAGCTAACAGTATCCGATCTCGGTTGGTAAGTTCCTAATTTTTCACTGGCGGCGGTAACATCAAAGACACCTCTTTGACAGCATAACCACATGAACCAATTTGTACCAACGAATATAAGCAAGCCCCTAGAGCGGGCAAAACAACTAGCCAAAGCGCAGTCTATCGCTGACTATCAACTGTTGTTTAGTATGCCTGGCCATCATACGAAATCAGCAGAAGTCTTGGTATGCGACGGGCCAGCCCAGATTAGTGGCGACCTTCTGCTTTCAACTAGAAGTGGCCATTTGAGCAAGAAAAATTTTGCCATGGTTTTCTGTTTTGGCGACCTGAACATTGACGGCGATTTACTAATAGACGACTACGAGTATTGGCCGCTTCTATTTATTCAAGGAAATCTCACCTGTACCAACATACTCAAAGGTGGCATGCCAATGATTGTGCTAGGAGACATCAAAACCACCTACTTAATTGGTGAATACAACGACGGCCCCATGCGTGTGGGCGGAAAGCTAGACTGTCAGGGATATATTCCTCGCGTCAAAGACCAAAACGGCATAGCTGGCCATGTCATTGCTGGTGGATACAATGGACGTTTCTTTAATGCCGCAAAAGATAATGGACGCACAGTGCTCTCACAGACGTTCAAAGCAGAGGCCCTCGACAAAGGTTGGCTCGACAGTAGTAAAGTAAGAGCAATGGGCAAATCTGGTGAGAATATCTGGCTTACAGCGGATGAAGCAAGACAAGTGCAGGCAGGTGCAGCACCAGTGACGGTACCACAAAAGCTAGACCTAACAAATACAAGTGTTGATCCAACCTCACTGGGCAAACTTGTTTCGATTGATGAAATTAAGACTCGTATGCATGAGTTAATTGAAGAAAAAATTGAATTCAATCCAGACAAAAACTCATATCCACAATCTTTCGCTGATACAGTGCGCTATCAATTTGAATCAAATAAGAAAGGAAAAATTCTCGTTCTAGAGACCAATAGCGCTTTGGCAGGCCCACTAATTTTAGACTGGAAGGCGCCGTGGGTAGAGAGAAACAACGTCATCGCCATTTGCTGCCTAGGTGACTTAAAGATCGATGGCGATATTGTCAATCGCACTCTAGAGGGTGGCCCTTTACTATTTGTGGCAGGCAGTCTCACGGTCGACAACCTGGTCAAAGCCGGTGCGCCTGTGACAGTTTTAGGTAATATCGACGCCACTGGTATTGTCATCGGCGAATACAACGACGGCACCATGCGGATCGGCGGCAACTTAACGGCCCATGCATATTTGCTTTTTGATCATGATGGTTTTGTCCGCGGTGAAATTTCAGCAATCAGCTATAGCGATGATGAGGGAGACTGGCGTGATTTTTTGAGTCCTGCCGTTTTTCCTTCTGAAGACGAAGATTATCCAGATGTCGATCTAATTTATGCCGCACACAAAGCAAAAATGAACTTGTTCATTGACTAGAAACGTTGCACTTGCCCAAAGAAGCTTCTTGGGCTTAAAGTAACAGTATGAACAGCAGTGTCAGTGAAAGAGCAGCCAATAGATGGAAGGTTCATCGCCTCTGCGGCCTGGCCCTTTTTATATTTTTCGGTGCGCACGATGCCAATACTCAAGCAGCTATGGCACAAAACAAAACCCACCACGGGGTGCAACCCTACATTACCGTTAATTTCCCCACTAGCGCAGTGGGAGAGTATCAAATACTAAAGCCCGGAAAACTATATTCTGATGATTTACCACAAAGTGGCCTCAAGCCCGCAAAGGGAACGGTAAATATTCCTGCGAGCTACCGACTAGCTCTCATTTTAAACTACTTCGGAAGAACTAACATAGACTTACTTAAGTCTATTCCAGTACCACTGTTGCGCAGCCTTGCCCTTGCCAATATGGAAGTTGATAACGGGACATTTCAGCAACTTCTTCACTTTACTGATTTAGTTAGCTTGGATATGAGCGGAACTGATGTCAATGATGGAGGCACAAAAGGTTTGCGCAATCTGACGAAGTTACAGAAATTAGATATCGGCTTCTGCCCCATCGGCCTTGCCACTGTTGAAGAAATTTCAAATCTAAAAAATCTGCTGAGACTGCAGTTTGCTAGCAGTACACTAGGCGAAAAAGCGATGCCACCACTAGTGAAGTTGAAACAACTAAAAGTACTCGTGCTCTCTACTACTCGCATGACCGATAGCTGCGTCACTCAAATATCGAAATTGAGCGAGCTTGAAGAACTAGGTCTCGCACATAACAACATAACAGACCAATGTATAGATAGCATTCTAAAACTAAAGCACCTTAGGCGAATAAATTTGGCCGATACCAAAGTGACCTTTTCTGGATTGATGAAGCTCAATGCCTTACCCGCGCTGAAATACTTACTGCTGCGCAAAAACACATTGAGTTCTGAGCAACTAGCAAAACTGCAAGCACGCTTGCCAAAAGTAACATTAGAAGAAGGCACCAGAGCAAAGGACTACGATCCCGAACTGTTCGGACCAATTCATTAATGCCATTCTCAACTGTAGTAAGGTAGAGCTTTCGGCTTGCCGCTTTTGCCAAGATTGACATTGCTTCCAAATGACTGGCCGAGGCCGTAGGCTTCGCGATCGTGATAGCTTCCACGGCTTTGAAAAGTGCCAAGATCTATCTTGTCCAAATATTTTTGGTTAGCACTCTCAAGCTGATTACGCAGCACCATGAGAGAGTTGCTAGCAGTGGTGCCACAGGTCTGTTTCTCTTCGGCAATCAGTTGTTTAGCTCTTTCATATATTTTGTCGGCAGCACCAACTCTAAAGCTGCGACGCTCGTAGCCTTGCTTGTAGTAACAATTGCCCTCTTGTTTAATTGATTGAATCAGCCATAAAGCAATTTCTATGGTGCAATCAATATTCTCATCTGTACCAATAAATGTCGGGTGCCACTCTTTTCTATCACCATAGGCGCCACCATAGATGGGGCGCATAATAAAGCGGGTGTAGTAGAGTGTGCAAGCGGCCTGCAGCACCGTGCGAATCCATGGATCTAACTTAAGCCGGGCATCGAACTCGATGACATCAACATCTTCAGCTGTATCTGCTACTTGAGCCATGTCGAGGTTGTGTTTCGACAAAAGCTCCATAGCAAGCTTCATCGCTGAGTTGCGTTCATTCTCGTTCTTGTTTCCTTCAGCAAGCGCCAAGAGTTTTCTAATTTTTTGCGCAATCGAATTGGGCGCAGAACCAGAATTACTTGAGCCTTCGTTAGCTACCGGCATTGTCTCAGTTTAGACGCTGACAGCTGGCTGCAAGACGTTTAGCGCAGGCACGCCAGTGCCATCAAAGTAGGTGGCTAACTGGTCTAGCGAGAACTGTACTCCTGAATAGAAGTCGCCAAAATCACCATACTTAGAACTAGCTTCATCAAAGCGCATTTCGTAAATTAGCTTTTTGAATACCATTGGATCATCAGCATACAGGTCTACACCCCACTCGAACTTATCGAAGCCGATAGAGCCCGAGATAACTTGATTGACTAAGCCGTGATAGGTTCTGCCAATTTTGCCGTGCTCAATCATCAACTTGGCCCGTTCTTCGTAAGGCAAGGTGTACCAGTTGACAGCCTCTCCACGTTTCTTATCCATCGGATAGAAACAGACATAGCGCCTTTGTGGAATGCGCGCCCAGAGGCGGCCACCAAAGTGAGGAATCTTAGCTTGAGCCATCACCATTTCATCGAAAGCTTCAACCCACTCAGGTGAGCCCGCTTTCAACTCACGCTCTTTCAATGTGGCGTGAATTTTGCCGGTTGCTTCGTAAAGCCCAAGCTCAAGCACTGAAACATATGATGTTGCCGGTGTTAAATAATTAGCTAAACGCAATTTATCGAACAGCATTTGGGCGTGGGCCAGGCCTTCATAGTTTCTGCTGTAGTGAGTAAGCATAAGGTCAGACTTGTGACCAACCATCTGAGCCAGACCGAGGTCGCTATCCTCACCATCTTTCAAGTATGAAAGAGCTGTAGTTGCTTCTTTTAAGATACTTGCACGCTCATCGGCCGGCAGTTCGTCCCAGGAC
>Ga0172379_10011491_pt1 | contig 10530 bp, 8 predicted proteins | sample GrowelOW334metaG_FD_119756 | JGI IMG/M metagenome (GOLD analysis project Ga0172379, IMG submission 119756) | Groundwater microbial communities from an aquifer near a municipal landfill in Southern Ontario, Canada - Groundwater well OW334 metaG | ecosystem: Environmental > Aquatic > Deep...
CAACGCAAGCAGGGGCTCAGGATTGGGTACGTGACTTGTTTAAACGAGATGATTTTTTATTGCTATTTGCTCCTCGTGTGTTCCCCGATTTGCGTGGAGCTACGGAAAGGGAGGGACTGTTGTTTTTAGTTGGAAATGATTATCAGCAGCAAATTAACGAATGCAGAGATGCGTTAATTAGCTATGTGCAACCTTTCTTGCAATCGAATGGCACTCATACAGTAAATGTCGGAGATGAGATTCCTGAAAACGTAGAGAGGTACTTTAATAATTTATTTTCTGTATTGTTGTGCTTGTCGCAAAATTCTGCGCATCCAGTATCCTCATCATCAACGACATCATCAACTTCCACCCCTGGGCCGTCTGCGTCATCATCGTCAGCACCACCGCCGCCATCCCCTGTGTCTAGGACATCTTCGTCGTCGTCAGCACCATATGTTGATCCGACGTTATTGGGTATGGGAACATCGCTGACATCAGCTTATGATGATCCTCTATCAGCAGCATCCTCGTCCTCAACGTCAGCACCACATGGTGTTGTACCACCGCCGCAGATGGGTTTCGCCCAGCCAGCAGCTGCTGTAACTCTAAAAGCTATAGCGATAATGGAAAATGACTTTGCGAAAATTTTAAGTGACCTTGGTCAAAGGTGGCTAGAACTAGATGCGGAAAAGATTCAAGCTTTATCCTCTGGAGAGAGGCTAGGAATAACAGAAAAGCAACGAGAGATTACTGGTGTTCTTAATATGTTAATTCCTTTACCAAACAACGCAGGAGCTTCTTCTTTTATTGAGTGTATACAAAAGCGTGCTGATATTAGGGAAACTTTTTTCATAGAAAGTTCAGGACAAATTGGCGGCTCTTTTGCATCCCAAGGAATCTTAGGATTTTTGTTGGCATATAGAAATGGATCGTTGTTTAAGACTGTTAAAAGCGAAGAGAATCGGCAATACATAAATGAAATTGCCGGGAGAATTCAACGTTTGCAAAAAGACCATTCTTCAACGCTTTGCACGCTCAATCCAGGGTTGGTGAATCAACTTTCTGCTGTAAAGAACCCGATAGCGATACCGCTACCACCACCACCTGAACCTTCTTTAGGGCAAAGGTTTTTAGGGTTTTTCAGGCCTCCGGCTCAGCAGGGTGCGATGGCTAAGAAAATACCTGAGGTGAAACAACCTAAATATCCTATCTAATACCTAACAAAAGGGAGCTTCCGGCTCCCTTTTTTGCACACAAATTACAGAAAAATGTCTATCACGCCTTTGGCATGGCAAGTAGGGGCGGACCTGTGTGTCCGCCCTAAAAAACATGTCTACCACGCCTTTGGCGTGGCAAGCAGGCTAGTGAAAATATGTCTATAAATTTTCTTTTAAAATCAATGATTTGAGAATTTAAGTTGGGTTTGATATGTGTTTCATATTACATTAATAATTACTTGGTATACTACTCCCATATGTAGATCAACCACTCAAAATAGCGGAGAATAAAATGCAAGCACTACCACAAAAAAAAACATATCAAGTATCGAAAGAAGGGGCTCAAGCTTGGCTTATAGAAACTCAAGCAGAGTTTAAATCATGGCTACGTCACTTGCTTACGTGGAACGAAAATTTTTTATCGTTTTTTACTGGCTGTTTGAAAATTGACATACCTAAGTTTTCACTTCTTCCCGTTCCTCAGGTGAAGAGATCTGAAACTATAACTCGCATGAATAATTTACTTGATTCTATAGAATCTCTTCAGAAAAAAAAGGATGGCTGTTATGAAATAAATTTCGCAGCTAAGGAAAAGCCTGAATTGCGTGAGGTTTTTACTAGGTTGCCTGAGGCGTTGCACAAATTGTATCCAAATGTTGAGGAACCTAAGACATTTGTTGATGAAAGTTCAGGAATTCTGAAAATTTTAATTCCGGAAGCTATGTACCACGCTCCTATGCCAATGTCGTCAACATCTTCTGCATCGTCAGCTTCCTCGTCTTCATCAACTCGAGCTGTACCACCGTCGGCGATGCAGGGGGGCTCTTCATCAGTATCTCCAAGTATTTTTAATAATACTCCGGCGTTACCGAGATCAGTTATGCCACCACCGCCGCCGGTGCAAAGCGGTTCATTATTAGCACCATCGTCATCAACAACTTCTGCTCCGATACGGAATGGTCAGCCACCTGTGATAACATTTTCTGTTCCCCCAGCATCCTCATCAACGTCAACAGCAATCTCTACTCCGGTGCAACAGGCATCATCGCAACCGCCTGCTAGAACAATGCAGCCAACATTATCTGCGCCTCCAGTACCCTCGCCAGTTTTAGAACCATATCCAGTAACGCCAGAAGGGGCTAAAGCTTGGCTACAGGACTTCTTTAAACCTAACGAAGATGAACGTAACAAAAAGTTTTTACTGATATTCGATCGTGCCTGTAACAGTAATTCAGATCCACGTGATCCTTCCACATATAGAGCTGCTTTAAGCAAATCTTTAGTGTTTTGTTGGGAAAATAACGAGGGTAATTATGAAATAAATTTCGTGTCAGAGAAAACCACTAATGAACCTACGGCCGTTCTTGCGTTGCTTACAGCGCTGGCTGGTTCTTACCCGCGGATAACTTATAGTGGAGACGCAGCAAATCTGAACATTGTAGTGCCGAAAGATATGTACAGACACCCTGTTGCTATGCCAACGCCGCCAACATCGTCTGCGCCAGCATCCTCGTCCTCAACGTCGGCACAAACTTTTGACCCGACATTATGGGCACAATCGTCTGGTAGGTCAGCACCTTCAACATCCTCATCATCATCTTCAACAGCGCAGCACCGGCCCACATATCCTTCCAAATAACTAACAAAAGGGAGCTTCGGGCTCCCTTTTTTTGTACACAAATTACAGAAAAATGTCCACCACGCCTTTGGCATGGCAAGTAGGGGCGGACCTGTGTGTCCGCCCTAAAAAACATGTCTATACTTTTTCTTTTAAAATCAATGAGTTGAGAATTTGAATTGGGTTTTAAGGGGTTTGATTCATATTTTCTTAATAATTATTTGCTACACTACTTCCTATGCTTAAGACCAATAGCTGGTTTATTTATTAAAACATCCAAACATTAAAAATACTGGAAAATAAAATGTACGCACCACCAAAAAAAACATATGAAGTAACGAAAGAAGGGGCTGAAGCTTGGCTACAGGAAGTGAAGGAGAAAATTACAGATAGGGGCTACTACTGCTGGAAAAACCTAGACCTATTAATTGTTGAGTCTGTACAGGTTTCCCAGAAAATGGATGGTTCTGTTGATATAGCTCTCGTTCCAAAATGTTCTAAAAAACAGGGGTGGCCCTCAGTAATTCGGGCCCTTGGTAATTTATCCTGGGCAATACGCTTCTCGTACCCGTACCCGGTGGTTCCTGAGTACACGGAGATATCTGATAAAAATGAAAAGATTGTAGTTACAATACCTAAAGCTATGTATCCCGCTGTTATGCTTGCACCCTCTACGCCACCACCGCCTGTTTCGCAAGGAACATCGTCTTCAACAACGCCTCCGAGTACTCCGGTGACGTTACTTGGTACGGCACTGCTGCCGCTACGAGGTTGGTCACATTATAAACTATTAGTATCCAGTTCATCACCGGCAACAAGTACTCCGACGCCAACACCTTTAGAAGATGTCAAAGCTTGGTTAAGGTCCTTCTTTAAAAACAACGGCCAATTTTTACATGATCATGTTAAGATTCCGAAGGAAACTGGATTACCGTTGAGTCCTGTTTTTGATTTTGCTAATGAGCTCTTCATAAAATACTTTGTTGGTAGAATAGAGTCTTGTAAGGAATTTAATGAATCCTGGTATCGTCAATATGAAATAGTTTTCAAGTTCAAGGATAATACTTTGGAAAGGCTTATCCTTGATGTTTTATGTGAGGCAACACTCTCATGTTACCCAGAACTTAAGCCACACTGTGGTCATGGTCCGCAAGAAGGGTTGGCGATTTACTTGTCGGCATATAGGATCCATAGCTGTGTTAGGTCAACGTCGCCAGCAATTTCTGCATCGTCAGTATCAAGTCCGTCATCGTCAACAAGTACTCCGACGCCAACACCTTTAGAAGATGTCAAAACTTGGTTAAGGTCCTTCTTTACAAGCCACGACAAATATTTACGTGATCGTGTTGAGATTCCGGAGGAAACTGGATTACCATTGAGCCCTGTGAGCCCTGTTTTTGATTTTGCTCATGAGCGCTTCATAGAATACTTTGTTGGTAAGATAGAGTCTTGTGAATACATGGATAATCAATATGAAATAGTTTTCAAGTTCAGGGATAATACTTTGGAAAGGCGTATCCTTGATGTTTTATTTTATGTAACAAACGCACCTTACCCGAAATTTAAGGCACATTGCGGCAATGATCAGCAAGAAGGGCTGGTGATTTCCTTGTCGGCAGATATGATCCGTAGCTGTGTTAGGGCAACTTCGCCAACATTGTCTGTGCCGCTAGCATCATCCTCGTCATCAACAACCACTTCTACTCCAGTGCCACCGGCATTACCGTCTAGTACGCCAATATCTTCTGCGCCAACTGCATCTTCGTTAACAAGTACTTCCTCGCCATCGAGGGGGGAAGGGGTTTTCACGCCTCCTAAGGGGTCGCCCGGAAGCCGTACTGAGATGACAACTTTTGTGTCAACTGCATCCTCGTCAACATCATCTTCTACTTCTTTGCCAAGTGTTTTTTTTCGATCGCCTGTTACGCAAGGAGCATCGTCTTCAACAACATCTCCAAGTACCCAGGCGTCATTGACAACACCGTCTGGTACGCTGGTAACTTCTGCGCCACCAGCACCTTCGTCATCGTCGACAAGTACTCCGTCGCTATCATCGACAGGGCGAGGGCTTTTCACGTCTCCTAAGGATCAGCCCGGCAATAAGGAAAAGTGGACCGAGATGACAGCCATCCCTAAACGTACCAGTTAATACCTAACAAAAAGGGAGCTTCGGGCTCCCTTTTTTTGTACACAAATTACAGAAAAACATGTCTACGTGATTTCTTTTAAAATCAATGAGTTATAAATTTAAGTTGGGTTTTAAAGGTTTGTTTCATATTTTCTTAATAATTATTTGGTATACTATTCTGAATAGGTCAACAGTTGATCTCAATATTAAAATATACAAACATTCAAAATAACGGAGAATAAAATGCAAATACTACCAACTCAAAAACAAGGTCCAGTAACGGGGACAAAACTGTCTGATACAGAGTTGACATCTTTAGCCAAAGATTGGTTTAGGTCCTTCTTTACAAAAGACCGCGAATTTTTACGTGTTTGTGTTGCGGTTCTAGGAGGAAGTATGTCTGATGGATCATTCATAGAAGATTTTATTCGCCATATGGTGCGTTGTCAGAAATCTGGTGAGTGTAATTATAAAATGTTTTTCTGTTTCCAGCCTGGTACCGTAGCAGAGACTGTCCTTGAGAAGTTATGTTGGAAATTAGGTGGATTTGACTCAGATTCTTTGCCAACTTATGATCAGCACGAAGAGTTGATGATGATTTCCTTGCCGTTAAGTATTACCTATAGCACTGTTAGGGCAACGTCGCCAACACCCTCTACGCCAACTGCATCCTCGTCAACATCATCTTCCAGTACTCCGTCGCTACCGATAGGGGGAGGATTTTTCTCGCCTCCTAAGCCTGAGGGTAAAGGTGATGAGGGTACGCCTACGCCCAGAAGCTTGACCGAGATGACAACATCACAGAACCGACCTAAATAACCTACATATCATTCCTAGTATCTAACAAAAGGGAGCTCTCGGCTCCCTTTTGTTATAAGCATTGATGTGGAATCTTTAACCCCCAGCAAGAAAGAGATACTTTTGTACGTCTAACGCTGCGCGGCAGCCGGAAGCAGAGGCGTTGATGGCTTGGCGGTAAGTTGGATCGGCAACATCTCCGGCCGCAAATACACCAGGAATGTTGGTCATGGTTGAGTATTCATTTTGATTATTGACTAGCAAATAGCCGTTTTTCATTGTTAAATATTTTTGAAAAATTTCTGTATTGGGTTTGTGTCCAATGGCAATGAATACGCCAGTTACAGCTAGATTTTTAATGCTTTTATTTTGTAAATTTTGAACGCGAAGGCCATTTACGCCTGTAGCATCGCCCAGAATTTCTGTCACCACAGAGTTCCACTCTATTTTAATTTTATTCTCTTTAACTTTGGAAAGTAGCTGCTCAACGAGGATTGGCTCGGCGCGAAATTCACTTCGGCGATGGATTAGAGTCACTTCGGAAGCGATTTCAGATAAATAAAGCGCTTCTTCCACGGCCGTGCTACCGCCGCCAACTACTGCAACTTTTTTACCTTTATAAAAAAAACCATCGCAAGTTGCGCAAGCCGAAACGCCGCGTCCCATAAATTCTTTTTCAGAAGGTAAGCCTAAATAACGTGCTGAAGCCCCGGTTGCTATGATTAAAGCATCGCAAGTGTAAGAAGAAGCTTCGCCTTGTATAAAAAATGGCCTTTGCATTAGGTCGACAGATGTAATTTGATCCGTAATTACTTCAGTGGCAAAGCGTTTAGCGTGATTTAAAAGATTATCCATGAGCTCGCTGCCCAAAATTCCATTTACCGCTCCTGGCCAATTATCGACTTCTGTGGTGGTAATTAGCTGTCCACCTGGCGTATTGCCGGTGATTAAAACTGGTTTTAAATTAGCTCTGGCTGCATATAGCGCTGCTGTGCAGCCGGCCGGGCCTGAGCCGAGGATAATTAAGTTGTAATTTAGTGGTGTAGTATTTTGCATAAATTCATTTTATTTTAATATAAATTAGTAATTTCTTAATTGACTTTAGTATCTCTCTAGATTATTACTATTTTACCATACAAAATGGGCTAGGTTATAAATAGTTTTGTGCATTAATTTTAAAAGAGGTTTTTGGTATGTCTACTTGTTATAAGGTTGTTAGTAAAGCTACAGATATTGTTAAAGTTGGTACGGGTTTTATTTTAGAGGCTGCTTGGAATGCTTTAATTCTTGAGAAATTTTATCCTACATCCGAGCTTGTTCAACAATTTAAGGAGTATTCCTTCTTAGCACTAGCAGCAGGAGAGGGTTTTAGTTTGCTCGGTTCTGTAGTAACTTGGTCTATGAAATCTAAGGAAGAAAAGTCACTTGGTCATGCTAGCAGTATTAATTCCCAACTAGTAGAAATTACCGGAGAACTGAAAAATCTACAACGAACCCAAAACGTTACTGGCTTGCTTTCAGATATAAGCGGTAAGTTGGCTGCCTTGGGGGGAGCTATACAAGTCTATTTAACTACTCATTTTAAAGATACTAGTTATGAACCAGCTAATCCGCCTGGTCTTTTTACAGCAACTTTTGCTATTAGTTTGCCGAGATCTTTGCAAGCTTTGAAAGAGGCACGTAACTTTCCAGAAGTTCTCTCGGCCTTTGTTGATTTCAGCAAATCTTTGACAGGTATTGCAGGAACCGTTGCTTTAAAATCAAACAATGAGCTAGTTACTAAAGCTTCGTTGATTGTGGGAGCAGCTGGACAGCTTGCTTCTGTTCTCAAAGAAACCTTTATGTTTGCAAAAGATTGCTGCTGCAAGTCTGAAAATTCTTATCACACCATACCAGATGGTCTGCACTCAGATATTTAGCAAGATTGCCAATCAGAGGGCATCTTCGGATGCCTTCTCTAAATTTTTCCTTTCTATTGCCAAACCAGTCTCCATGATTGATAATTGATATCAATATGTTTAAACGACTCACCGAAGGCTTAAAGCGCACCAAGACTAATTTTACCGCTAAGATTACTAATTTATTCGTCGGTAAAAAAGTTATCGATGCGGAGCTTTTATCTGATTTAGAAACACAGCTTCTTCTCGCTGATATTGGTGTTGGTGTTACGGAAGAAATTATAGCAGAACTTAAAAAGTGCGCTAAGGATAGTGGAATTGCTTCTACGGAAGAGGTTTTGCCAACACTTAAAAAGCAGCTTTTACACATTTTAAAACCACATGCTTTGCCGTTGGAGATTCCAAAAAATACTACACCTTATGTTATTTTAGTCGCTGGCGTGAATGGCTCTGGTAAAACGACGACTATTGGCAAGTTGGCGCGCCTCTTAAAAAAAGCAGGCAAAGAAGTTTTATTGGCTGCGGGAGATACTTTTAGAGCTGCGGCGATTGAACAGCTACAAATTTGGGGCGAGAGAAATAATATCTCAGTTATAGCTCAGCATGCAGGCGCCGATAGCGCTGCTGTGGCTTTTGATGCCTTGAATGCCGCCAAAGCTCGTGGCGTTGATGTTTTGATTATAGACACTGCTGGGAGGCTGCATACACAAAGTAATTTAATGGCGGAATTGAAAAAAGTCGTTAAAGTTTTGAAAAAAGTAGATCCGGAAGTTCCGCATGAAGTTTTATTGGTTTTAGATGCGGGAGTAGGGCAAAATGCTTTGAATCAAGCTCGGGAGTTTGATGCGGCGATCGGAGTGACGGGATTGGTTTTGACGAAGTTAGATGGAACGGCTAAAGGCGGTATTATTTTCGCCATTGCCAAAGCTCTTCAAAAACCAATTAGGTTTATTGGTGTTGGAGAAAAGATTGACGATTTGCAACCGTTTAATGCAGAAGAGTTTGTTGAGGCGTTGTTCGAGTAGGAAAATTGTGAATTATGAATTGTGAATTATGAATGAGGAATGGCTTGTCGTGGTGTAGCCCTGAAAGGGCGGTTTAGAATAGCCCAGTCCAAGGGCTGGGTAATGTAACGGATAAAAATTGTTATGAAAAAAATTCTACAACAATTTGCTGAGCACGAAGAAATTATCAATTTCCAAAATGTTTCTAAGCGCTATACACATGGCGAAGAGGCATTGAAAGATATAAGTTTTTCTTTGAAGTTTAGCGAAATGGCATTTTTGACTGGACATTCTGGAGCAGGGAAGAGCACGCTTTTAAAGCTCATAGCTGCGATGGAAAGGCCAACTGGCGGCGAAATAATTGTTGCAGGTCAAAGTATTCGCCATCTTGCACGGCGCGGTGTTTCATCGCTTCGGCAATCTTTAGGCATGGTTTTTCAAGATCCAAATATTTTAGACCGTTATACGATTTTTGAAAATGTGGCCTTACCGCTTTTATTGCAAGATGTAAGACAGCGCGATATTGCATCTCGTGTAAGAGCGGCTTTAGATGTGGTAGGGCTTTTGGCGAAAGAAAAGCGCTATCCATATAAACTTTCCGTGGGGGAAAGGCAGCGCGTTGGTATTGCTAGAGCTATTGTGAACCATCCGCCGCTTCTTTTGGCGGATGAGCCAACTGGGAATCTAGATCCAGATTTGGCGCGTGAAATTATGGATTTATTTACAAAATTAAACGAAACTGGAATGTCGCTTTTAATAGCTACACACGATTTAAGTTTAATCGCTTCCAGATCTAACCGTATTCTCACTTTAAAAGAAGGACATTTAATCTCATGAGCGGATTTTTTAGGAAAAATGCAAGAAAACATCGTTTAGCTATATTGGCTGCAGCTTTGCGCCGAGATAAAAAGAAAAATTTTCTTCTTACCTATGTTGGACGTCATTTTAGCGCGGCCTTGACGAGTTTAGATCGCCTAATTTGTACACCTGTCGCGAGTTTGCTAACAATAGCTGTGATTGCTATCGCTTTGTCTTTGCCAGTTGGACTTTATGTGCTTTTGCAAAATGCGAAATACTTAGGCGAAAATTTGGATCGTGGCACGCAAATTTCTTTGTATATCAAGAAAAATGCTGAAGCTTCAGACGTTAAAGAGTTGATTTCTAAATACCAAAATGATCCTCAAATTGCCGACGTGCGCTATATTTCGGCAGAAGATGGGCTTTTAGAACTACAAAAAAGCATTGATGTAACTAATATTTTGGCTGAGTTAAAAGAGAATCCGTTGCCGGCAGTTGTAGTCATTACTCCAAAACCCAAGTTTAGTGCGCCTCTGGAAGTAGAAAGTTTGTTAAACAACGCAAAAGCGGAAAGCGTGGTTGAAATGGTGCGAGTTGACAGGGTGTGGTTGGAACGGCTGTATTATATTATTAATTTGGGTAAACAGTGTGTTATAGCTTTATTTGCGCTTTTCGCTATTAGCGTAGTTTTAATTATAGGCAATACTATTCGTTTGGCTATGCAAAATGCGCGTACGGAAATTTCAGTTTTGAAATTAATTGGTGCGACGGATGCTTATGTGCGGCGACAATTTCTTTATACGGGTTTTTACTATGGTTTATTGAGCAGCATGCTTTCTTGGGTCATAGTTACAGGAACTTTGCTTTGGTTAGCTGATCCTGTGCGACGTTTGGCGCTGACTTATGGCAGTAGTTTTGCTCTTAGAACTTTAGATTGGCATGGTATTATAGTTCTTTGGGGGATTGGCGTTGTTTTAGGGCTATGCGGCGCATGGTTGGCTGTCGGTCGACATTTACGCAAAAATTAGTTGTATGAATACATTAGAAGTAAATCAAACCTTAAATCGTCTCGAAATCGCCAAGGAGC
>Ga0172379_10011492_pt1 | contig 10530 bp, 10 predicted proteins | sample GrowelOW334metaG_FD_119756 | JGI IMG/M metagenome (GOLD analysis project Ga0172379, IMG submission 119756) | Groundwater microbial communities from an aquifer near a municipal landfill in Southern Ontario, Canada - Groundwater well OW334 metaG | ecosystem: Environmental > Aquatic > Deep...
CCAGGGCCGTCTCCTCAACCTGATGACTCCAGAGGATGCGTGGCTCGTGATTTCTGAAAGCCGATATTACCCATCAGCCCAGGAACACAAGGCCTCGGTCCACGACAGCGGAGTGTTTGATGATCTCAGGCTGCCCAACATGGTCCAGCTAGCCTATCTGATTGCGGCCATCGTCTTTCGCCACAAGAAGATCGCGGCTGCGAGCCTAGATCAGAAGCGCACGCTATTCATCAGGTCCTCAAGCTCCATTGGTCCCAACAATGTGCTGGCCGCGTCCTACGTGCCTGGTATGGGTCTGTTTTTCAAGGCCTTTCCCATCACGTATTCCGGGCCTGACTTGGTCACCATGGATGCCTTCGTTCTCCCATAGCCCGCCACCCTCGGGCTTTTTTATTAATTTAATAATAAGAAAAACACTCCGGTTTAAGGAGTGTCTTTCTGGTGCGTCGGCCGGGGTTCGAACCCGGGACCTTGGGCTTAAGAGGCCCCTGCTCTACCAGCTGAGCTACCGACGCAAGTGAGTAATCGTGCGTTTTATCAGTAACGGCCGAAGGCAAGCGTCCTGGAGCGAGTCGACAACCGAGTGCTGCAGTCGGGTGGCGAATCGCGGAAGGATGCGTGCCGCGATAGCGGCGTTGCTGATAACAACTTTTGTTCCGAACGCAGCGTCGGTATCACGAAGTGAGTACCGACCCAGACTGCGGAACGACGAAATAGTACTTTTTTTGCAGAAAACAGTCAAGAAAAAGACCGGACAAGTGTCCGGAGTAGAGAACTGGGGTCAGCCGAACTTTTTGACTTCTTTGGCAAAATCTCGAAGCTGCTGCTCAGCGCCCTCAAAGCTATAGGCCGTGGCAGTGGGCGGAGTTGAATAAATGTTCACCCTGTCGCTGTTCGGCCGGACCATCAGGCAGAGTATATGCGGCTTTTGCCGCACAGTGATCTGCGCGCTGTAAATGATGCCCGCTCCGTTTCGTCGTGAAAATTCTGTTGCATCAGGAAAGAGCTCGGTACAGATTGTTTTGAACTCATCAAACTTGAAATCCATGGCACCCTCCTTGCTTGAATTCGCCGCAAGTATCTCAAGCTTGAGATTTTGAGTCAAGGAATATCCCTAAGCCAGCCAGGCCATGAATTCTTTAGTGGTTTTTGTATTCAAAACGTCTTTTTTGGTGGCCCAGCCGCGTCTGGCAATAGCCTCGCCCAAAACAATAAACTCCAAATGCTCGGCGGTGTGCGCATCAGTGTTAATCATGAGCTTTGCTCCGGCCTTGACCACGGCCCTGACCCAGCGATCACTCAAGTCAGACCGCTCTGGGAAGGAATTGATTTCTAGCGCCACATTATTTTTCTTGGCTGCTGCGATCACGGCGCGCATATCAAAATCAATGCCCTCGCGCTTGCCAATGAGGCGGCAGGTGGGATGGAAGAAACAGTTCACATTGGGCTGTTCCATGGCCTTGATGATGCGCTTGGTCTGTTCTTCGCGTGATAGATGAAAATGCGAGTGCACGGAAATGCCTACAAAATCCAATTCCTTGCGCGCTGCAGCCGAAATGTCCAGGCTTCCGTCTTTATGGATGTCGCATTCTATTCCTTTCAGGATTCTGAAGCCTTTGAAATTTTTATTCAGCTTATCGATCTCTTTGCCTTGCTGTTTAAGCCGCTTCTCATCCAAGCCATTGATGAAGGCCATGGATTTTGAGTGGTCTGTCATGGCAATATAAGACCGGCCCAGCTTGATTGCGGCTTGAGCCATCTCTTCGATGGACAAAGTGCCGTCTGACCAGGTGGAGTGCATTTGCAGGTCGCCGCGCACAGAGCCATAAGGCAGGAGGTTGGGGAGCTTGTGCTTTAAGGCCGCCTCAATCTCATCCTCTCCTATGCGGATTTCTGGCGCTGGCGTTTCCATGCCTAGCTTTTCGTATATTTCTTCCTCGGTCTTACAGGCTACTAGTCCGATTCCCCTCCTGCCGGAGGAGGGGCTAGGGGTGGTGGGAGTGGCTTTCTTTTTTGCGAGTTTGTAGAGTCCGTATTCATTCAACGTATACCCCTTGGACAAGGCAAACTCGCGCAGCAATACATTATGACGTTTGTCGCCTGTAAAATATTGCAAGGTCGCGCCAAACACCTCGTCTGGCACAACTCTTAAGTCCGCATCAATCCCAATCTTAAGCCGGACAGACGACCTGGTCTTTCCTTTTTCATGTACTGACTCAACCATGGGCAAAGACACGAACGCATCCATCACGCTTTTTGCGTTTTTTGACGTGGCAATCAAATCAATGTCGCCGATGGTTTCTTGTCTGCGACGGATTGAGCCGGCGTAAGTGCATCGAGTCACGCCTTTTACCTTGGAAAGCTGGCGCACCATCTCGTCAGCTACTGGCAATACGTACCCGAGGAGCAGGCGGCCGCCGGATGCTTCCATCAAATTTAATTGGTTCAAGAGTTTGATCTCGCTTTTTTCGCCCCAGCGCGGGATGTCTTTGATCTTATGGGCTTTTAGCGCCTTTTTCAGATCGTTGATGTTTTTGACTTTTAGATGCTTGTACAGATCCAGCATGTGCTTTGGCCCCAAGCCCTCGATCCTGGACAAGCCCCAGATATCAACCGGAAATTGTTTTTTCATTTGCTCGTATTCTTTGATTTTTCCGGTCCTGAAAAGCTCGTCAGCTTTTTCCGCGATGTTTTGCCCAATGCCAGGCAGCTCCTTTAAAGCCTTGATGCCGCCTTTGCGCCAAGCATCCTCAACCTCGTCGCCACGGGCTGTGACAGATTCAGATGCCAGTTGATAAGCCCGCGGTTTAAAAGCCACGCCATGCATTTCATGGAAGTAAGAAAATTCAAACAGTATCTTGGCCAGTGTTTGGGCTTTGGTCATGGGTAATATGATACATCAGCTGGTAAATAAGCTCCAAAAAGCGTGTCACTGACAACTAGCTTCACCCGTTGACAAAACCATCAATCTCCTGTATGCTCAACCATTCATATGCCTCGTAAATTAATCTCCCAAATCCATCCCTGGCTGTATACGGCCTGTGTGGAGACTCACCGTTTGAAGCGGGGTATGTCTTCGGTTAGGCAAAGGCTGGCTACCGATAAAATACAATCTAATTTGGCTTATAAATGTTTCAGCCATCAATCCCTGTTGCTGCGTAAACTGGGTACGGTAGATATGCGGCTTCAATACAATAAGATAACCAATCTCAAGCTGGCAGCCGATAAGATTAACAACGTGATTATCCGGCCCGGCGAGACTTTTTCGCTTTGGAAATTGGTTGGCCGACCGACCGCTAAAAAGGGATATCTTGAAGGCATGGTCTTGATGGATGGGGAAGCTAAATCGGACATTGGCGGCGGTTTGTGCCAGATGGCCAATCTATTGCATTGGATGGTTTTGCATACGCCTCTGCTAGTCACTGAGCGCCATCACCACAGTTTTGATGCTTTCCCTGATTCAGGGCGAGTTTTGCCATTTGGATCGGGTGCGACCATTTTTTACAATTATTTAGATTTGCAATTCCGTAATCCGACTGACAAGACCTTCCAGATAAACATCTGGGTAACGGATGAGCATCTAAAGGGGGAGATTAGGTCTGATACGGAGTTGGAGTATGGATATCACATTATCGAAAAAGGACATCAATACATTTTTGATGCTGCTAAAGATCAATACTTCCGCACAAATTCGCTTTGGCGTGATATTGCTGACCGCAAAACCGGCCAACGCCTGTCCGAGGAGTTTGTTGATTCCAATTATTCACTCATGAAATACCAACCGCCGGAAGACGCTAAAGTACAGCTTGTCTAAACCGAGCTTGAACCTGATGTTACGTGCAATAAAAAAACCGAGCTTGTTTGTCAGCTCGGTGGGACGAAGAGGAAGGCCATGAAATTGCGGTATTTGCAGGGTCTGATTGTTAGGCCGTGCGTTTCGGCCAAGACCGAGACAAACTCGGGGAAGGCATTAGGCGTGGTGATGAAGCTAACCGGCCGCCTGGTGTTGGGGGTCGTGTCTTTCCAGCGCAGGTAAGGTTGGGAACTTTCCATTCCCGCCAGAATCACAATGGCCCGAACCGTGGGATCGTAGTAGATCACGTTCCCTGCCTTGAGACTTACGATGTTGCCTTGTTGGTCCAGCATGCGAACTCCTTTTGTTTTGGGTTTAAGATGTTCTTAGCATCAAAACCCCAATAGGTCAATTCCCCAGTTAAACAAAAAAGACCCTCTGAGGTCTATTTTGTAAATCATGCAAACTTGGTGCCGCGGGAGGGGGTCGAACCCTCATGACCTTGCGGACGCAGGATTTTGAGTCCTGTGCGTCTACCAGTTCCGCCACCGCGGCCCCAATTTTGCACAATGCCGCCTGTTTACCGAACGCGCTTATATTAAGGGATTTTAATCGGCTTGGCAAGGGCGTATTGCCTTACAGCCCGTGGTCAATTATACTTTGGAGCATTATATGCGTATATCCAAGTTGATCTCAAAGCCTGAAAAACAGGCGCCTGCTGATACTGATTCCATAAACGCCAAACTGCTGCTGCAGGCCAATTATGTGCGCATGGAAATGGCTGGCGTTTATTCCTGGCTGCCTTTGGGTTTGCGGGTCTTGAACAAGGTCCAGAACATCATCAGACACGAGCTGGATGCTATTGGCGCGCAAGAGATTCTGATGCCAGCGCTCCAGCCCAAGGAAAATTGGGAAACATCTGGCCGCTGGAACACAGTGGACGTTTTGTTCAAAGTCCCGTCGCAAACTGGCCGCGAATACGCTTTGGGCCCCACCCACGAGGAGATCGTCACACCGCTAGTCGGCAGCTATATCCATTCGTACAAAGATTTGCCGGTCAGCGTCTATCAGATCCAGACCAAGTACCGCGATGAGTTGCGCGCCAAGTCCGGCATTTTGCGCGGACGCGAGTTTGGCATGAAAGACATGTACTCGTTCCATGCGGACCGCGAGGATTTCGAGAAATACTACGAGCTGGTCAAGCAAACATATCTCAAGATTTTTATTCGCTTGGGTTTGGACGCTAAAGTCGTAGAAGCTTCGGGCGGATCATTCACCAAAAAGTATTCGCACGAATTCCAGGTCATCACGCCAGCCGGGGAGGATAAGATCATCGCATGCGAGGCTTGTACTTTTGCGCAGAATTCGGAAATTTCAGAATATAAAGAAGGCGACAAGTGCCCGAACTGCGGAAAAAAGCTGAAGGATGTCAAAGGCATTGAAATCGCGAATATTTTTGACTTGGGCGGCAAGTTCACGGATGCATTCAAAGTCAATTATACTGATGCCGAGGGCAAACAAAACCCGGTGGTCATGGGTTGCTATGGGATCGGGACCACGCGTTTGGTCGGCGCCATCACAGAGGTTCACAATGATGCCAAAGGTTTGAGCTGGCCGCTTTCAGTCGCGCCTTTCCACGTCCATCTGGTCTCGCTCAATGCCAAAGGCGCTGATGAAGTCGCCAGGGTCTATGATGCAGCCGAAGCTTTGTACAATGATTTGCTGGATCAGGGCATTGAAGTCATCTGGGACGACCGCGAAGGCTTGTCTGCGGGCGAAAAGTTCTCAACCGCTGATTTGCTGGGCATACCTTTGCGCCTCGTGGTCTCAACCAAAACACTTGATCAAAACAGCATTGAATTCAAACAGAGGAACAGCGACGAAAACGAGCTGATCCAGATGGATGACGTCATTGATAGCATTAAGGAATTCACGAAATACTAACAACTATAAACTTACAACTGACAAGAGTTTCTAGGTTACTCTTGTGAGTTGTAAGTTGTCAGTTTTTTTGTCATGTACGTATCTTGTTCTGCGTAACCCAGCGTCTTGTAGTACTCGCGAACTCCAATGCCGGAGATGACGGCCATTTTTTCGTAGCCTTCGCGCTTGGCAATATCTTCGGCTGTCTGCATCAGCAATCTGCCATAGCCTTTGTGCTGTGAAGCTTCTTGATTGTACTGGTTGATATTGAGAGCAGTGCCATAAGTGTGCAGTTCGCGGATGATGGCCGCGTTATTCAGAACTGGAAAACTTTCCAGCACCTCCTCACACCCCTCTCCCATTCGATGGGAGTAGGGGCAGGGGGTGAGGGGTAACCGCAACCTACAAAACCCAAAAACCGCGCTCCGGTCCTCGTTCTCAACTGATAAAAAGATTTCTGTGCCGCCTGCATTTTCGTATCTTTCTTCAAAAATTTGGGTTTTGTCATTTGTATGGTCGCCTGGCACATGCCCGACTTCGCGGCAACGCAAACATTGGCATTTGATCCCGCGTTTTTTCATTTCCGCATCCAAAAGTTCGCGCAAGTTTGATTGCTTGTTGCCGAATGCGATTGATGGAGTCGGGAAATCGCGGATCATGCGCGAAACGCGGCAATATCTGGGCAGCATGGTCTGCATCTTGATCAGCAGTTCCTGCAGATCTTGGCCCTCAAGAGGCTTGAATTCTCCGCGTTCAGTCCAACTAGCCAATTCAGAGTTGGGCAAGACCACGCACGGATAAAGTTTGATCATGTCAGGACAAAAACGCGGATCGCCAAACAAAAGCGCGAACGAATCAATGTCATCCTGAATGCTTGCGCCAGGCTGGCCAGGCAAAATATGGACATCGGCTTTAAGGCCTGCTGTTTTAAGCAAGGCAATCGCATCAGCAGCTTGTTCAACAGTGTGTCCGCGCTTGGTAAATGCTAATACGCGATCATTTAAGATTTGCAGGCCAAGTTCCACGCGCGTGCAGCCCAGTTTGCGCAAATGGATTACTTCTTTTGGCTTGACCCAGTCTGGCCGCGTTTCAATCGTGAGACCAATGATTCTATATTCAGCAGTCTCGTTGATTTTTTGAGCGGTCCATAACTCACCCCCGTTCGCAATGCTCACTTCCCCCTCTCTTAATTTAAGAGAGGGTGTCCCGAGTGAGTCGAGGGACGGGTGAGTTATGTTGTTTGCCGCTTCAAAACACCGTGTAATAAACCATTCACGATAGTCTTGTTTGTAAGCAGACCAAGTACCGCCTTTGATAATCAGTTCAATCTTATTCGCTTGGTGTCCGTTGCGCTCCAAAGCCTGGATTCTTTGCCTGACTTGCTCATATGGATCAAATTGCAAACTCAAGGCGCGGGCCGCGGCTGGTTCATTTGATAAATAGCTTTTGGGCATGCGCTCCTCTGTCGGGCAATAAACGCAGCGCCCAGGGCAGGGGAAGGGCTTGGTGAGCACAGTAATGGGTGCCACTCCGCTGTCAGTCCGGATGTCTTTCACGCGCAAGACCTTTTCTAAGGCTTCATTCTTTAGATCAAGCTCGCGATAAGCCTCCCAGTACTGGATTGCAGTCGGAAAAGCATAATCTGTGTGCTTGAGGCGCTTTCTGACAGCCTTGGCCAAGTCAGTCCTTTGTGGGCACTCCAAAGCAGCCAACTCGTTTAAGATGTCCTTTGCAATACTAATCGGGGGGATTTTTAGCATAAACACCAAACGTCAAGAAACAAGATCCAAACAATCTCCAATATCCAAAACTTCAAAACACCAATTGGTTTTTAGGTGTTTGAGTGTTTGGTGTTTGTTTGGTGTTTGCATCTTGTATCTTGGTGTTTCTCTAGTGTAAGCTAGTTTGATGGAAAACGAGGCAAGGCGCAAGCTTGAGCAGGAAGTGGCGGATTTTTATGAAGCTCAAGGCAAGAACTTTAGTCAAACCAGGCAAGCTAACTGGCCGATTTTTAAATTGCTGGAGCGCGAGCTAAAACCTGGCAGCACAGTGGTAGATGTCGGGTGTGGTAATGGCCGCTTGCTCAATGTCTTGTCGCCTGGCATCAATTACATTGGTCTTGAACCATCCAGTTCATTATTGGCTGAAGCACGCAAAAGATTCAGCAACCGCCCAGGCGTGGTATTCAAGCCCGGGAGTTTGCCAAAGCTTGATTTACCTAATGAATCAGCAGACGCAGTCGTTTGCATTGCTGTCATGCACCACATTCCAAGCCTTGAGCAACGAGCAGTCGCGCTCGCCGAAATTCTTCGAATTCTTAAGCCAGGCGGCATATTTATTTGTTCAGTCTGGAATCTGCGCGCCTCAAGATTTTTTAATTTCAATACGTTTTTACATGCCTGGCTTAGGGACGCGGGCGTGCCCCGCGGCGAGCGCGGCGATATGTATATGCCGTGGAAAATGGAGGGCGCTGATGCTAAGCGCTATGTACACGCATTTACCTCAAAAGAATGGAAAGAACTTTTTGATCTGAAGAGATGGAACATCCAAGAAATCGGTCCATATGACAATCTAGGCTGGTGTAGGTTATCGTCTGGGAGGAACTTGGTTGCGATTTGTAAGAAGAAATAAAAAAATCCAGCCTTGCGGCCGGATTTTTAAATTTCGTTGTTTACACTACAGCCGGAGCAACTGGCGCAACGGGCGCGACAGGTGGGTGCTGTTTCAAAGCATCCTTGAGGCTCTTGCCAGCCTTGAACTTTGGCACGCGGACCGGAGGAATTTGGATCTTCTCAGTCGGCCTCTGTGGGTTCACGCCAGTGCGGCCTGCGCGGGTCTTAGCCATAAATTGGCCAAAGCCAGCGATTGTGACCTCTTCGTTCTTCTTCAATTCGCTGATTACGGTGTCCACGAAACATTCAATCATGTCCTCGGCCTGTTTCTTGGTAACGCCGACTTTTTCAGCAATTACACCGATTAACTCTGCTTTATTCATACTCAAATTAGATGATGATTTATACCCGCAATCTATCTTTGTAAAGACAGGGTGCGGCTCTTACGCAAACCACTATAGCATTTCTGCGCTTATATATCAACAATTTCACGTATCCGGTCAAGTCCTACGCAGTCGCCACTGTCCAAATCCAGGGTAGCTAAAAGCCCATTTACTTCAGCTTGCCCGCTATCAAGCAATTCATAAGGAGCCTCAGTCAGGTTCAAAAACCGCTTAATAGAGCTACTTTTCTCAAATCCAATGACAGAATCATATGATCCGGTCATGCCCACATCAGTCTGAAAACCCGTTCCTTGAGGCAAGATTTTGGCATCAGCTGTGGGCACATGGGTGTGGGTGCCATAGATTAGGGTTGCCCGACCATCCACATAGTTGGCAAGAGCCACTTTTTCGCTCGTTGCCTCGGCGTGGATATCTAAAATTACCAGAGGTTTAGGCTCAGTCTCCAGAGACTTCCAGAAGCTATCAAAGGCCAGGAAAGGGGAAGACGAGTCTTGGGTCATAAAGAGCTGGCCTTGGAGGTTCAGGAGGTAGATTTTGCGTCCTTTGACCTCAAATACAGCATAGCCTTTGCCAGCCAAACTAGGGTCAACATTATATGGCCGGATTATCAGCTTTTGCCATTCCGGGTCTTTGAGCGCAGGCAGGCCCTGTGCGTTTTCCCAAACATGGTGGCCTGAGGTGAAAGCATCAACTCCAGCGTCTTTCATTTCCTGCAGGATCTTTTGCGTGATGCCGCGGCCATGGGCCAGGTTCTCAGCATTAATAATCACAAGATCAGGAGCGAATTTACTCCTCAATTCTGGGATGAGTTTGGCTAATGCTTTGCGCCCGGCTTTGCCTACCACATCGCCAAAGACCAATACTTTGATTTGGTTCATACTGCTGAAAATACTCAATAATTGAGATTTAGTCAACCCTTCTGTCATTCCGAGGGAAGTCGGATGCGACGAGGAATCTTATGCAAACAAATCTGTCGAGAACCTAAGTCACTCGAAGATCCCTCCAATCGCCTCGGGGATGGCCGAGGCTCCGTCGGGATGACAAGTGGAATTGACATGACAGTCTTTTCAGCATATAGTCATTGCCTCAAAAGGAGGACGTGCAATGCTCTTTGCCAAGATGATCGGCGATCCAACGGTTGGCCCGACCGTCATGAGAGCCATTATGCAGGCTAATAAAAATCAGGAATGGGTAAAGCACGTTGCCAAGGTGTTCATGACAAACCAGGTGAAACGTGAATATTTTCTGTGTGACGTTGAGGGTTATGTCATACATCTGGAAAGTGACCTGGAAAATCTCGAAACATTCGCGGCCGACCCTTTCCGCGTTGAGAAACTGCTTCTGGTCATCAACGCCGTGTTGAATCGTGCGTCTCAGGCTGAATGCGGCGAGCTAGAAAACCTGAGGCAAAGATCGCAGATCATTGCCGACAAGACCCGACCAATCCGGGTTGGCGCAACCTTTACTACCGGTCGCATAGCTTTCAAGGAGGACAGGTATCCTCCGGCTTGGGACCAGATCGCGTGACCTCGCTCGAGGTCTTTTTTTTATCAATCAAAAAACCCAGCACACGCCAGGTTTTTCATTCTTCCCTCTTCACTTTTCACTCTTCACTTACTTAGCGTATTCAATCACTCTTGTCTCGCGGATCAAGGTCACGCGGATTTCGCCAGGGTATTTGAGTTCAGCTTCGATCTTGGCAGCGATTTCGCGGGCCAAGTTTGATGCTGCAAAGTCATCAACTGCTTTCGGATTCACGAACACGCGGATTTCGCGGCCAGCTTGGATGGCATATACC
>Ga0172379_10011493_pt1 | contig 10530 bp, 10 predicted proteins | sample GrowelOW334metaG_FD_119756 | JGI IMG/M metagenome (GOLD analysis project Ga0172379, IMG submission 119756) | Groundwater microbial communities from an aquifer near a municipal landfill in Southern Ontario, Canada - Groundwater well OW334 metaG | ecosystem: Environmental > Aquatic > Deep...
ACCATCAGTATCGGGACAAGAAGTGACGCGCCCAACTGCCCAACCAGCCACGAGGTCAGCTTGCCACGTCCTGAATGTTGGTGATGGGCGACACCAAGCGCAATCATTATCACATCAGGATCGGCCATCGCCGCTTCCACGATTTTATCACCTGCCGAGCCTTCCAATAACAACTGTTCAGGGGTAATGCCAAAGGTTTCCACGGCTTCGGCCCGTAGTTTATCCAGCAGTTTTTTGCCATCGTGCAGGCGCTCTTCGCGCATACGGTCGGCGATTACTCCAAGTGTTTGAAAATCAGCAGGCGGAATAACATGCAGCAGCGTGACTTTTCCACCACGCGCAGCCGATTTCAGGCAGGCAAGGCGCAGCGCAATAAGGCATTCATCATGTTCATCAACACATACCAGATATTTTCGTTTGCTTTGCTCCATATTTACCCCGTGCTTTTATGACCTGATTTCAAATAAGCGACTAGCGAACCAGCCTGCTGCCAGCGCCAGCAAAATTGCACATATGCCGTAAAGTGCTGGCGAGTTATGGGCAAAATTATAAATGAAAGCATCGATCCCACTTTTGACTACAGTAATAGGCGTGGACTGCATCCCGACTACTTCGCCGTCACTTATCAAATATATTTCAGCCGTGTATTTCCCCGCTGGAATGTTATCAGAAAACTCAATGTTGGTTTTGAATAAAGTTTCTTCCATAAAGCTGATTTTTTCTGGAGAAGCTGCATATAGTTTTTTCTCGTGCTGATAATCTAAAAGAGCATCCTCAAACTCGTTGAAACGTGCTAGTTTATTCAGGTCAGATGGTGGGCGGATTAGAAAATTCTGCCCGATACCAAGCCGTGAAAACAGCACTGTCTGCTCTATCTGCGAGAGTTTCTGACTGCTGGCGGTGGCGTAAAAATTAGGCACATTCCAGAATTTCATATAATCGCGGTTTACCCACATGCCCGCGATTTGCTCTTTCTTGCGGACTATATAATTTTTATTTTCACCACGCACTACCACCACCACATCGCCAGCTTCATTGCGCGTGCCAAAAACGAAAATACGTGTGCCGTTAAATCCTGCATCCATCGCAATGTTATAGTTTGATAGATCGGCGACAATGGGCGAGGCAAGGGCGGGCGAGGTGATTGTCATACCAGCGAAGGCTGTTATCCATGCCAGACAAAGGCATACAATCCACCAATCACCATTAATTATCCACTTTCTAATCATCAATCGCGCTCACGCTGTATATATTGTCAGGAGCGGTAAACAGCCCAAAAGCAAGCTTTACCGCTACACCAAGCACCAATGCCGCAAGTAAGGCACGCAAATGCTCAGCGGGCAGTTTTGTCCCCAGCCTTGTGCCAAATTGTGCGCCAAAAACCGAGCCAGAAATCAGCAATAATGCCAGCATGATATCCACAGTTTTAGTGGTCATCGCTTGCAGCAGGGTGACATTGGCGGTGATAAAAATAATTTGAAAAAGCGAAGTGCCGATTACCACATTAGTTGGCATACCCAGCAGATAAATCATCGCTGGAATCAGAAAAAAACCGCCGCCAATACCCATCAGCGACACCATAATCCCCACGAAAAAACCAATAGCAACAGGCATTATCTGGCTGATATGAAGCTTTGAGCGGGGAAAATCTACCTTAAACGGCAGGCGTTCGGCAAGTGGCGGGCGAGTATTAGTTGTGTGTTTTTTGGGGATGTTCATGGCGGTGCGGATACTCTCAGCCGCCATCATCGCGCCGATTATACCAAGGAACAAAACGTAAGATACTGAAATAATTAGATCAATATGCCCAACTTGTTTGAGCCAGCGAAACACGCCAACTCCAAGCGTAGAGCCAACCATTCCGCCCACCAGCAGGTAAAACCCCATCTTAAAATCAACATTTTCCCTGCGCCAGTGGGCAAGAAAACCAGAAACCGAGGAGGCGATAATCTGGTTAGCGACCGTGGAAACCGCAACGCTTGGCGGTACGCCGATAAACATAAGTAGCGGACTCATCAAAAAACCGCCGCCAACGCCAAACAAGCCAGAAAGCACTCCCGTCATCCCGCCAAGAGCAAGGATAGCAAAGATATTAACCGACATTTCAGCAATTGGCAGATAGATGTTCATGAACTGACTTTATCGCATAAATATAAAAATTCTAGCCGCAATGTAATAAATTTTGTAGGAATAATTTATTGGGGAAAGTGGTGCCCGGAGACGGATTTGAACCGCCGACACAGGGATTTTCAGTCCCTTGCTCTACCGACTGAGCTATCCGGGCAATAAAGAGAACACTTGGCAAATGCGAAGTTTAATCTCAAAGAGCGTATGCTTATAAAATAAGAATGGTGGCTTGTCTATAGTCTAACTGAAAAAATATGATATTTTATTATAACTAATAGGCATAATTATGAGGCGGGTAATTACTGATATATCAAAACACACAAAACTGCCATTTTTAGTATTATATGAATCTCATTTTTGCAAGGTTGCTTCTGCTTTAGTACATTCTAAATTTATAGCATCACTAAAATCCATCAAGTTAGAAATGGCATTTGAGGCGGTTATACGGTCTGCTGACACTTTTGCCGATTGAGATAATTTATCTATATAATCTGGTGAACATTGGAGCTGCACACGAGATATTTCCATGTTCTTTTCTGCATTTGCAAGCAGAGCATCTTTTCTAGCATTACTTATTCCTCGAGCAACACATGTTGCTATATAGTATTTTTTTGCAGAAGACTGTTCGCATTGCGATGAAGTTAGAGCTTTGCTTTGTTGTTCTGTTGGTTGTGATGATGGTTTAATATCCAGATGGTCGTTTTGTTTTGATGGTTCTTGTATCAGTTGTTGAGGTTTGTTAAATCTATTTTCTACGGTATTGTCGGTATCATTTTTATCACCTACGGTGGTTTTCTTTAGTTCATTTATTCTTAAAGTATAATAGCCCTTGAAACACACAATGATTTGATTTGTTTCTTTTTCTGATAATGTTGATTTACGTGGAATGTTGCAAACTTGAGTTCTTTCTTTCAGGAACTTTCTCTGCTGCGCAAGAATCTCTGTTTTTTGAGAAGGTGAAGTTTGCAAGTGTAGATTATATAAATCTCCCTGCTCTTTATCCAATGCTGAAAGTTCGGGGTCAGCACATATAATAACTTCCAATATAGAGTGCGCTGCCGAGCAATCAAAACTAGCTGCAAATGCATCTGTTTTAGTTGTCATTTGAGTAAGAAATATAGTGCAAAAAAGTAACACTATAAATCGGCACACACTATATGGTTTTATCGACATATTTTTTTATGAATGCGGTGTAGGGCGAGTGTTACGTTCTATCCTCAACAGCACTAGCAAAATAGTTGCAATAATGAAAGTAAAAAACGCTCCAATTGCACCATAAATAATGACCAACGCTTCCGCTTTTTCTATGGCCACTCTTGTCTGTTCACCACTAATGCGTCCCCTCTCCACTTCAAGCAGATCTATGAATTTAGCGGTATATACTTTCAAGAATCCATCCCAACGCACTTTACGAGAATCATCGGGATTTAATTTAGACAATCGTTCGGCATCATTAGCAAGATTAGCAGTTGCTTTTTCTAGGTTGTCTACATATTTCCATGCAATAGTATCATCTGCCATGTAATTAATTTTTTGCATATATTCTCTAACAAAATTGCCCACCCCTTGTTCTGATGGTTTTGCTAATTGTAAAATATCCGCATATTTAATCAAATTTGCGATTATAGCATCCAAGTGTGGTTTTAGCTTGCGTTCCAGATTTAGACTTTCTTGAGCGTTAGCAACCTCCTGTTCTTTTCTTTGAAGTGTCGTATCTGTTTCTGTTTTTTTCTTTTCCAATTGTGCTGCTTCTAAAGCCGAGCGAAAATCATCATAAGATATGTTCGGTGGGCGTAGCTGATTATCTGGCGTGCTGGTTAGTTTCTGTATGCTAACAGCACCTGCAAAGAGTGCAGCAAGAAAAGTTATTGATGCTAAAATTAAACCAAACCAACGAGCCACAACATAAAAACGTCGTTCTACCAGTGTGCTAATAGAAGCAGGCATATCGTTTGTTGTGGTCATAACAGCCATCCTATAATTCGTTTATTCACAGTAATATCTCTAATAAGCAAGCGAAGGTTCGAGCTTAATTAATATAATCAGTGATAAGTCTTGTCTATAGATAAGTTATCAGGCGGCAAACCAGTTCGGCATCGGCCTCGATCATATCCATTTTATGCATATCATTCGGGTGCGTCCAGCAGATGGCGGAATGCTCCAGTGGCTGTGGATTACCCGCCCATTTGTGGCACAGATAAACGGGCATCAGCAGGTGAAAATCATATTCTGGGTAGGGGTGTGATAAAAACCAGAAATTTTCCAGATTTTCTGGCAAAACTTCTATTCCTAACTCTTCGTTCAATTCACGGATGATGGCGGATTCTGGGGTTTCCTCATCTTCGACTTTGCCTCCTGCAAATTCCCATTTACCCGCCAGACGCTTACCCTCTGGCCGCTGTGCGAGCAGAACTTCGCCTTTGTCATTTACCAGTGCCGCCGCCACTACCAGCAGGATTTTCACGTTCTGTAACTTCCGTTAATATCAATATAACGGTGAGTAAGGTCGCAGGTGTAAACCGTTGCTTGCTCGCTGCCAACACCAACATTTACCTCAATCAATATCTCGCGCCCCTGCATATGGCTGGTGATTTGCTCTTCGCGGTAATTTTCCGCTGCTGCGCCATTTTCGGCCACGGTTATGCCACCAATAGCAATGCATAGCTTGTCGCGGTCGGCTTTTTCGCCAGCTTTGCCCACCGCCATTACGATTCTGCCCCAATTCGCATCCGAAGCGGCGAGGGCAGTTTTTACCAACGGAGAATTGGCGATGCTCATGGCGATGCGTTTAGCAGCTGGTTTTGACTCTGCACCCGCAACCTTAATCGTAACCAATTTTTCCGCGCCTTCGCCGTCTTTTACGATATGTAAAGCCAACTCGTGCAGCAATTCATGAAGTGCGCGGCGAAAATCCGAGTAATCAGCTTGTGGATTTTCTGCTTTGCCAGTGGCAAAAACTATCAGCGTGTCACTGGTGGAGGTGTCACCATCCACGGTTATGCTGTTAAAGGTGGTTTCGTTGGTTTCATTGAGCAACTCTTGCAAGATGGCGGATGGGATTTTTGCATCGGTGAACACAAAGGCGAGCATGGTCGCCATGTCGGGCGCAATCATCCCCGAACCTTTGGCGATGCCGTTGATGGTGATTTTTGTGCCACCGATATTTGCAGTTTTGGTTGCCATTTTCGGATAAGTGTCGGTGGTCATTATAGCCCGCGCTGCTGCTTCCCAAGAGTTTTCAGCAAGAGTAGCGGCCGTTGCCGACAGGGCGGAAGTTATTTTTTCATCAGGTAGTTTTTCGCCAATCACACCAGTTGATGCGGTAAAAACGCTATTCTTATCGCAGTTAAACAGAGTGCCGGTGGCAGCAATTATCCGCTCAACCGAGGATATACCCGTCTTGCCCGTAAAGGCATTGGAATTCCCAGAATTAACGACCAGAGCGCGAGCTGTGCCATTTTTGAGGGCTTCGCGGCAGGCAAGAACAGGGGCAGAGGCAGTTAGTGATTTGGTGAAAACGCCAGCGACATTTGTTCCTTCGGTAAATTCTGCCAGCAACAAATCGGTACGCTCAGCATAGCGCACACCGCAGGCAGCAGTTGCCAGCCGCACTCCAGCAATAACAGGCAGGGTTGGGTAAGAAGATGGGGCAAGAGGAGAGATATTCATAAGCTATTTGGCTCAAGAATTATTTCTTTTCGGCAGGTTTATCAGTGGTTTTTTCCACAGTTTTTTCAGCGGTTTTTTCTGTGGCTTTTTCTGCTGGTTTTGCCTCTGCTTTTGGGGCGATTAAAGAAGTCTGGAAGGGTTTTTCCTTGCCCGCTTCATCAAGATACTTGATGTTGGCAGTTTTTAGCAAGCTTTCAATATAGGCTTGCAGAGCTTTGCTGGTTGCCGCTCCTTTCAGGTCTTCTTTGCTTTCTTCAAAGGTTGGAGCTTTTACAGGGCGGCGATCTTCTAATTTTATGATATGCCAGCCGAATGCTGATTTAACAGGCGCAGAAAGCTCACCTTTTTTCAGCTTAAAGGCAGCATCCGCAAATTCAGCCACCATTTTATCTTTGGTAAACCAACCAAGATCACCACCGCGTGTGCCAGAGGCTTTATCGGTCGATTTTTCTTTGGCAATTTTTTCAAAATCGCCACCTTTTTTCAGTTGGGAAACGAGTTTTTTCGCCTCATCTTCACCTGCAACGAGGATATGGCGAGCTTTCACCTCCTCAACATCTTTCAGGGCTGTAATTCTGGTGTTGTATTCAGCTTTTAACTGCTCATCAGTGACTAGGTTTTTGGCTTTTTCTTCCATGTAGCTTTGCATGATTACTTGTTTTTGCAGGCTCTCAAGACGTTTTTTCACCTCATCTTTTTTGTCGAAGCCATTTTTGAGTGCTTCTTTATAGATCAGGCGTTCCGACACGATTCCGCGCAAAACATTCTGGCGGACATTTTCATCGAAAGTGGCAAAATCTGGGGCGGTATTTCCCTTAAACAGGCCTTTCCAGATTTCCATAACTTCAGAAAATTTAATTTCTTCGCCAGCCGTGCTGAGTATTACATAATCTTTGGCAGGGGCAGCAGGCTTGCTTTCAGCTTTAGTCTCCGCCTTTACCTCTGTTTTTACTTCTGACGCAGCAGCAGGTTTTACATCCTCTGCGAAGGCAGAAAAGCCGATAAAAGCAGAAGAAGCAAGCAAAGCTAAGGTAAATGAAGTTTTCATGAGTTTAAGTCCTTAAAATAGAAAAATTATAATAGAATATATATTGCTAAATATGTATATTTTTCTGGATTAGTTGGCAACCATAAAAATGCCATGCTGCCCGAATAAATTGGCAAAAATAGGGTGTGCGGAAATGGTGGAGGAAATGCCAGTTTCTGTTATATACAGGCTTTTTTCAACGCGCAAATGCAGCTCATTACACAGGTGTAAAAAATCGGTTATCGTGCAGAAATGGATATTTGGCGTGTCGTACCATGCGTAGCTTAGATTTTTTGTGACGGGCATTTTGCCATTTACTGCGAGATATAATCGGTTTTTCCAATGCCCGAAATTTGGCACAGAAACAACCGCATGTTTGCCAATTCTTACCAAATGCTCCAGCACTTCCTTAGGATTACGCAGGGTTTGCAACGTTTGGCTAAGCACCACATAATCATAAGCATTATCGGGGTAAAACGAGAGGTCAATATCGGCATCGCCCTGTATCACTGAAAGCCCGCGCTCAATACAGCGGTTAACTCCTTTTTGGCTTAGCTCGATCCCGCGCCCCAGCACTTTTTTTTCGGTTTGCAGCCACGCCAGCAAATCACCCTCGCCACAGCCCACATCAAGGATTGTTGACGATGGTGCAACCATATCTGCGATGGCTTTGAGGTCGGGGCGGAGGGTCATATCACCCCAGCAGTCTTTTTTTCGCCGCAACAGTTTTCACAGTTAGCGCCTCCTCAACTAGCGCTTTTTGTTGTTGTTCATGCACCTTCATATAACCAACAGCAGGTGAGGCAGATTCAGGACGACCAGCATAGCGCAGACGATCAGAACGTCCCAATCCTTCTAAAACATCCTCAATGCGCGGTTGCGCGAATGTCCACGCACCCATGTTTTTCGGTTCTTCCTGACACCAGACGATTTCCGCATTTTTATAGCGCTTGAGTTCAGCAGCCAACTCGCGCTCTGGGAACGGATAGTATTGCTCCATGCGGATGATGGCGACATCGTCAATGTTTTGTGCGGCACGGCTTTCAAATAAATCATAATAAACCTTGCCCGAAGTTATAACCACACGGCGGATCTTATCATCTTTTACAAGTTTGTTCGCATCAGGAATAATGCGCTGGAAGTGCGTATCCGCTCCAAAATCTGCCAGACTGGAAACTGCGAGTTTATGACGTAGCAATGATTTTGGAGTCATTATCACTAGCGGTTTGCGGAAATTACGCTTTAATTGGCGGCGCAAAATATGGAAGAAATTGGCGGGTGTGGTGCAATTTGCCACCTGCATGTTGTCTTCGGCACAAAGCTGCAAGTAGCGCTCTAACCGCGCCGAGCTATGCTCTGGCCCTTGCCCCTCATAGCCGTGCGGCAGCAGCATCACCAAACCAGACATACGCAGCCATTTGATTTCCGCTGAAGAAATAAATTGGTCAACGATCACCTGTGCGCCGTTTGCAAAATCACCAAATTGTGCTTCCCACAGCGTAAGGTAATCAGGCAGGCCAAGACTATAGCCATATTCAAAACCAAGGATTGCAAACTCGGAAAGCGAGCTGTCGATCACCTCATAATCAGCTTGTTTTATGCCCAAATTATTAAGCGGAACATAACGTTCTTCGGTTTCCTGATCCACCAGAACTGAATGACGATGCGAGAACGTGCCGCGACCGCAATCCTGTCCAGATAGGCGCACGCCCGAACCTTCGGCCAGCAGCGAGCCAAAAGCCAAAGCCTCACCCATTGCCCAATCCAGCCCTGTGCCAGTTTCCATCATCTGTTTTTTGGCCTCAAGTTGGCGAACGATTTTGGAATTAACCTTTATATTGCTCGGGTTTTTAGCGAGCGCCAAGCCAATTTATTTTAGCTTTTTAGTATCAACGCCCGTGTCGCCCTCTGGATGTTCGCCAGTTGGCTTGGAAAGCCCAGCCCACTTGCCTTCCAGCCAATCAGCCTTATCTGGTTTATAGGTTTTTGCAGCTTCAAAATCTTTTTCGTAAGCCGCTTTGAATTCAGCAAATCTGGCATCAACTTCCGCTTGCGACAACACGCCTTCTGCCACCAATTTATCGGAATAAATTTTTGCGGGCAGGGGCTTACCAGCAATTTTTTTATACATAATCGGCTGGGTAAATGCTGGTTCATCGGATTCATTATGCCCATATTTGCGGTAGCAGAAAATATCCACCACCACATCGCGTTTGAACTCCTGACGGAACTCGGCGGCCAAGCGGCAAACATATGCAACCGCCTCTGGGTCATCGCCATTAACATGGAAAATCGGGGCTTGCACCGCCTTTGCCACATCGGTCGGGTATGGTGTAAAACGCGAGTATTTAGGGCTAGTGGTAAAGCCGATCTGGTTGTTAACGATAATATGAATCGAGCCACCCGTGCGATAGCCGCGCAGTTCGGAAAGAGCCAGAACTTCAGGCACAGAGCCTTGTCCAGAAAACGCTGCGTCACCATGCAGCATCACGCCCATTACGCTGCTTTTATCCTCTTTATCGCCGTAAATATCCTGTTTGGCACGAACTTTACCCACCACCACAGGATTCACCGCCTCCAGATGCGAAGGATTGGCCAGCAGCGACAAATGTATTTTACCATATGGTGTTTTGCGGTCAGACGACGTTCCCAAATGATATTTTACGTCGCCAGACGAAGTAACCCAATCAGGAAAATCCATATTTCCCTGAAAAATTGAAAGCAGCTCAACATATGGCTTGCCCATAGTAGTGGTCAGCACGTTCATCCGCCCACGATGCGGCATTCCCAGTACAATCTCTTTCACTCCACCTTTAGCAGCGCTATTGATAATCGCCTCTAAAGCGGGCATCAGAGCATCGCCACCTTGCGCCGAAAAGCGTTTTGTTCCCGTATATTTCAGTTGCACGAACTGTTCAAAGGCCTCAACCTCAACCAACGTGTTCCAAATCTCCTTTTTCTCATCCGCCGAAAAGCCAAATTGCCCGCGAGTTTGCTCAAAGCGTTTTTGTATCCACGCTTTTTGTTCAGGGTGCATGATATGCATGAACTCAACGCCGATATTGCGGCAATAGGTCTGGCGCAAAATAGCTACAATCTCACGCAGTTTGGCCTTTTGAATACCAAGCGAACCATCAAGAAAAATCTCCTTGTCCATATCGGCGTCAGTAAAGCCATAGCTTTTGGGGTCAAGTTCGGAATGGGGAGCGTTCACCTCAATCCCCAGCGGATCAAGAGTCGCCAGCAAATGCCCACGTACGCGGTAAGCTCGCACCATCATAATCGCGCGGATGGAATCGTGGGCGAAGCGTTCGATAGCTTCGCTATCGGTGGCTGGAGTTTGGAGTTTGGAGTTTGGTTTTTTGTCTTTGCCTGAATCCTGAATCCTGACCTCTGAATCCAGATCTTTTGCGCCAATCACCTGACTTTTTACCTTCGCCCAGCTTGCGGTGCGCTGGCTGCTTGCTGCACCACTCGTTGAATCGCGGAAAAACTCGCGCCAGCTCACGTCCACAGAGTTTGGGTCTTGCAGATAGCGCTCGTAAAGCTCTTCGATAAAGGCGGCATTACCAGCGAAGAAAGGAGTGGTTGTGGTCAGGTTGTTGGTCATGGTAAAGTCCTGTTTTATTATCTATGCAGAGTTTGTTTTGATTGATGTTTGTTTATTGCGGTTTCTAGCTCAGCACCAAGAGTTATGATCATTTTAC
>Ga0172379_10011494_pt1 | contig 10527 bp, 13 predicted proteins | sample GrowelOW334metaG_FD_119756 | JGI IMG/M metagenome (GOLD analysis project Ga0172379, IMG submission 119756) | Groundwater microbial communities from an aquifer near a municipal landfill in Southern Ontario, Canada - Groundwater well OW334 metaG | ecosystem: Environmental > Aquatic > Deep...
ACCCATATAAAACAAAAGAATTGCCAACTTCAGAGAGTATTAAAAAAACACATAATTATATTCGCGAGTTGTTAGCGGGTATGTATGACAAAGAATTAGCAGAAGGCGTTAGAATAATATATGGAGGCAGCGCTAATGCCAAAAATGTAAAAGATTATTTAGAAAATGCGCAGGTTCAAGGGTTTTTAGTGGGTGGTGCTTCACTTATGCCGGATGATTTTTTGCAAATTGTTAAAGTAGCAGGATAAATATCAAAAAATATAAAAAATTGACAGAGATGTCAATTTTTTGTTAATGTAAAATACATGGAAAACAGCATACAAAATGGAAAATTTTTCAGCCCCAGCAAGGGCGATTTAAGTTTTGACCAAGTCATAACGGAAATTTTTGGCTATATGCAAGAGTTTCCGGAAAGCGCTTATGAGGTTGTTGTCGGCACAGATTCGCCTTCATCTGACAAGCCATTTTTTCCCATTGCAATTGTTGTTTTAAGAACAGGTTTTGGAGGCAGGTTTTTTCTAAGGAAAATGCATTATTCAGAAGAATTTTTAAAAAAATTTGTTGTCTGGAAAAATAGAATTTTGCAAGAAGTTTATTTATCTTGCGAACTCGCCCTTTATTTAAGGGAAGTTTTAGAAAATAAAACCAAGGAATTAAATTATAATTTTAATTATCAATTTGAGTATATTCATGCCGATGTGGGTGAGCGGGGCAAAACAAAAGAAATGATAAAAGAAGTGGTGGGTTTGATTAAAAGTAATGGTTTTGAAGCCAAAATAAAACCCCACTCATTTGCCGCCACAGTTGTTGCAGACAGGTATACATAAAATACGTATTTGAATACGTATTAAAATTGTAGTATGATAATTTAATGGATTCTTCAGAATTGAGGACGAAATTTTTATCTTTTTTTGAGAAAAATGGGCACAAAATCGTGCCTTCTTCTTCGCTTTTGCCGGCAGACTCGTCAGTGCTTTTTACTACTGCTGGGATGCAACAATTTAAACCTTATTATTTAGGCGAAACTTCGCCTTATGGGAATAATGTGGCTTCTTGCCAGAAATGCGTGAGAACATCAGATATTGAAGAAGTGGGCGATGAGAGGCACTTAACATTTTTTGAAATGTTGGGTAATTTTTCGTTTGGAGGATATTTTAAAGAAGAGGCAATTAAGTTGGCCCATGAATTTGTTGTTAAAGAATTAAAATTAGAAATTGATTATGTCACAATTTTTAGCCCAGAAAAAGTTGTAGATGATGATTGGAGAAAAGGAGTACCAGAGGATAAAGAGTCTTTTGAAATTTGGAAAAAGCTGGGAATACCAGAAGAAAAAATAAGGAAAGAGGGAGTCGATAATTTTTGGGGTCCAACTGGAGATGAAGGTCCATGCGGACCGACGACAGAAATCTATGTTAATGGAATTGAAATTTGGAATATAGTTTTCAATGAATTTTTTTGCGATAAAACCAAAAAATTAGAAAAATTAAATCAAGCAGGAGTTGATACCGGAATGGGATTAGAAAGACTGGCTATGGTAACACAAAAAGTTCCAACAGTTTTTGAAACTGATTTGTTTGAACCATTAATTAAAAAAATTGGGGAGTTATCTGGTAAAAAATATAGTGATAATCAAAAGGATTTTAGGGTAATTGCTGATCATGTAAAAACATTGTCTTTTTTAATAGCAGAAGGAGTAGAACCCTATAAAAAAGCATCGGGGTCTGTTTTGACTAGATTAATTAAAAAATCTATTGAAACTGGTTGGATAATCGGTTTAAACGAGGAAGATATTAACAGTTTAGTTCCCTTAATAAAAGATATTTATAAAGATATTTATTTTGAAGACAAAGAAGCGGATAGAATTGTTGAGGTAGCAAAACCTGAAGAAGATAAAATGTTGATGAGAATTGTGACGGGAGCAAGTGACACAACAACAGCAATGTCTGAGCAGAATTATGATCCTTATAACTGGTATTCTACCTCTGGGGTGCCATATCGCATAATTGAAGAAGAGTGGTATAAAAAACATAGAAACCTTAAAGAGTTTAAGCAAAAATTTGAAGAGGGTAGAAAAAAACACCAAGAGCTTTCAAGAACTGCTTCTGCTGGAATGTTTAAGGGGGGATTGGCTGATAATTCAGAACAAACAACAAAACTTCATACAGCAGCTCATTTAATGTTGGCTGGATTAAGGAAAGTTTTAGGAGATGGAGTTTTTCAAAAAGGAAGCAACATTACAGCTGAAAGATTAAGGTTTGATTTTTCACATAAAGAAAAAATGAGCAGTGGACAAATAAAAGATGTAGAAAATTTTGTAAATGGTATAATAGAAAAAGACCTACCTGTTTTTGTCGAGGAAATGCCGTTGGAAAAGGCCAAGGAAATAAATGCCATGGGAGTTTTTGAATCTAAATATGGCGAAAATGTAAAGGTTTATTTTATAGGAAAGGATGATGAGAATGTAAGCAAAGAAATATGTGGCGGGCCTCATGTTGAGAGGACAGGAATTTTAGGAAAATTCCACATACAAAAAGAAGAAAGTTCAAGCGCCGGAGTTAGGCGCATAAAAGCAGTACTAGAATAAATTTTCAATTATCAATTTTCAATTTTCATTGAATGTTCCAATGTTTCATTGATCCATTGCGTAATTTATTGAAAATTGGAAATTGTAAATTGGTAATTACTAAATATGGCAAAGAAAATATACGATATCAAACCGCCAAAAGTCGCTAAAAAAACAAGCGTCGAAAGCGAGCCCGTTAAAATTAAAAAGGTACAATCAAAGAAGGTTGTAAAGGAACAGCCTGTTCAGTATCAGCCAGTACAGCCAGTTTTTAAAGAAAAGTCCCATGTTAATAGGAAGCCAATTTTAATTGGTGTTTTGGTTTTTGTAGTTATATTCGGCGTATATTTGTTTTTCAAACTTCCAAAAGTAGATATAACTATTTGGCCAAAAGTAGAGACATTAAGTTTTGAACAAGCAATAACAGCAGACAAATCAGCCGATTTGGTTAATTTAGAAAAAGCTGTTATTCCAGCTCAATATTTTCAAGCAACTAAAACAAACTCGCAAGATTTTCCGGCTACAGGAAATGCGTCAAACGAAGGAAAGGCGTCGGGCACCATAACAATATATAACAAATATGATCCTCCAGAATCTTTCACTTTTAAAGCAGGCACGCGTTTTATATCTGATTCGGGAAAACTTTTTGTGTCTTTGCAAAAAATTGTAATTCCGGCGGCAAAAAAGTCTGGAAGTAAAATTACACCAGGATCGGTTCAAGTAGAAGTTCAAGCTGCTGAGGGTGGCAGTGATTACAACATAGCTCCAGCAAGTTTTTCTATTCCTGGATTAAAAGGCACAGCGTATTACTACAGCATTTATGCTACATCTACCAGCGCAATGGCTGGTGGTTATGCGGGCAAAGTAAAGAAAGTGACAGAAGATGATATTCAAGGAGCTAAAAATGTTTTGACTGAAAAAACCACTTCTGATGCCATGTCTGATTTAAAAAGCCAAATTTCATCTGACTATGTGTTATTAGATAATGCAGCTATATCTAATGTTGCTGAGGCTTCAACCCAAACAAAGTCTGGGGCAATAGCCGATAATTTTACATATAAAGTGACGGTTAAGGCAAGTGCGCTGGTTTTTAAAAAATCTGATATAGAACAGTTTGGGAAAAATTATATTATTTCTCAAATACCAAATGGGAAAATTTTATTAGACAATACATTTAAAATAGATTATTCGTCTAGTGTAGTAGATATTTCTGGTGGCAAGGCAACTCTTAATGTAAATCTTTCATCTGGTGTTTATCAAAATATTGATAAAAACTCTGTGGCCTTATCATTACTTGGAGAGAACGAAAATCAAATAAAAACAACCATAGACAATAGTTTGGGAGATCAGGCTTCTAAACTTAAAATAAAGTTTTGGCCGTTTTGGGTGACTAAAGCCCCAAATAGCCAAAAGGCAATTAATGTAGAGCTGAAGTTTGAATAAGGGTATTGACCTTTTAAGGTTAATTTGCTAATATATTATTACAGATGGTCAGAAGCGAAGAAAAAAACAATCAGATTATAAAAAAAGAAGGAAGAGTTGTAGAGGCTTTACCAAATGCCTTTTTTAGGGTAGTATTAAGCGACGGCAAAGAAATCATGGGATTCTTATCTGGAAAGATGAGAATGAACAGAATTACTATTTTGCCAGGGGACAAGGTTTCTATAGAAATGACTCCATACGACGAAGGCAAAGGAAGAATTACGTATAGACTTAAATAACAATTTTAAAAATAAATTTCACTAAAACCTTTTAGGTTTTTAATTTTTTAATAATTTTACGAATAATGAAAGTTAGAGCATCAATTAAAAAAATATGTAACGATTGTAAAATCATCAGAAGAGAGGGAAGGATTTATGTTATTTGTAAAAAAAATCCAAAACACAAGCAAAGACAGGGATAAAATAAAATTATGCCACGTATAGCTGGGGTAAATATACCCGAAAACAAAAGAATAGAAATCTCATTAACCTATATTTATGGAATAGGCAGACCTTTGAGTAAGAAAATTTTAGATGAGATGAAAATAGATATAAATAAAAAGGCATCCGATTTGTCTGCAAAAGAAGTTAATGATTTGAAATCATATATTGAAAAGAATTATAAGATTGAAGGAGATTTGAGAAGACAAATTATGATAAACGTTAAAAGATTAAAAGATGTAGGAGCCTGGCGAGGGATTCGCCATATGAAAGGACTGCCAGTTAGAGGTCAAAAAACAAAAACCAATAATAGAACAATTAGGGGAAATGTTAGAAAAACAATGGGTTCTGGCAGAAAACCGGCGGCCGCACCAACATAAACTGATCTAAAATCAATATGGGCAAAAAACATATTATAGAAACAAATCAAGAAGAAGCAATAAAAGAACAAGAAAAAATAGATAAAACAGTCAATAAAGAGGTTAAATTAAAATCGACTGTGTCTGGAACTCAAGGAGGTAAAATATATATTTCTTCTTCTTACAACAATACAATATTAACTCTTACAAACTCAAAGGGTCAGGTTTTAGCTTGGAAATCAGCTGGTTCGGTTGGATTTAAAGGAACTAAAAAATCAACTTCTTTTGCCGCCTCAAGAGTGGCAGAAACAATAGCAAATATTTGTAAGAAAATGGGTGTTGTTGATAGAATAGAAGTTTTAGTTAAAGGAATAGGAGCTGGCAGAGAGTCTGCTGTAAGAACTTTAATAGCACAGGGATTAAACGTGATTTCGATAAAAGATATAACGCCAATTCCACACAATGGATGCAGGCCTAAAAAAGTTAGAAGAGTATAATATGAAATACGATCAATGTAAAACTTGTAGACGATTAGGACAGAAACTCTTTTTAAAGGGTGATCGTTGTTTTTCGCCAAAATGTGCAATGGTAAAAAGGGCTTACGCACCAGGACCTCAAAAAAAGAGAAGAGGCGGAAACCCATCAGAATATAAGAAATCACTAGAAGAAAAGCAGACTTTAAAAAAATGGTATGGTCTTTCTGAAAGACAATTTAAAAGATACGTAAAAGAAACTCTTGAAAAAATGGGAAAAGTTGATGACGTGTCAGCAGAACTTATTAGGAGATTAGAAAAGAGATTAGATAACGTTATTTTTAGGTTAGGATTTGCAAAGTCAAGAGTTTCAGCAAGACAGCTTGTATCTCATAGTTATTTTTTAATAAATGGAAAACCAGTTAATATAGCATCTTATGAAGTCAGGAAAGATGATGTGATTGCTTTGAAAGAACATAAAAAATCAAAAGGCGTATTTAAAGAATTAGCAAATGAATTAAAGAGGAAAGAAATTCCAGCATGGCTACAGCTTAACAAAGATAAATTAGAAGCAAAAACTATCGGAGAGCCAAACTTAGATGAAGTTAAGCCTCCGGCAGAAATTTCATTAATATTCGAGTTTTATTCACGTTAATTTTAATTTACCAGGGTGATAGTGCTGATCCCGAGCTTTGCGAGGGAGAAGTACTGATATCTGGAATTAAAAAATAGCAAAATATGATATCTCTTCCATTACCTCCAAAAGTAATTCAAAAGAAGAAAAATCAAGCGGTTTTCGAAGTAGAAGGATTATATCCTGGATATGGTGTTACCATTGGCAATTCTTTGAGAAGAGTTTTGTTGTCTTCTTTGCAGGGAGCTGCTGTGACAGAAGTCAAAATAAAAGGAGTTCCTCATGAATTTTCAACAATTTCAGGTGTCTTAGAAGATACCATAATGATACTTTTAAATATAAAGAATTTAAGATTTAAAATTTTTGAAGGAGATTCACAGAAAGTCCAATTAAAAGTAAAAGGGGATAATGATGTCAAAGGAGCTGATTTTAAATGCCCTTCGCAGATAAAATTAATAAATCCCGATTTACATATAGCTACAATCACAGATAAAAAAACAGAATTAGATATTGAAATTAATGTTGAGAAAGGAATTGGATATGTGCCAAAAGACCAGATAAAAATAAAGAAAGGAGAAATCGGAGCGATTGCAGTAGACGCTATATTCACACCAATAAGAAATGTAAATTTTCAAGTTGAGAATATGCGCGTAGGAGATAGAACAGATTTTGATAGGTTAAGTTTAGAAATTGAAACTGATGGAACAATTACTCCAGAAGAAGCATTTTTTGAAGCTTGCGATATTTTAATAAAACATTTTAATATTATATTTCAAGGAAAAGCCGGCGATGAGATTGTCTCTATTGAAGGCTCTAGTAAGGCAAAGAAAGAAGAAACAGATGTAAATAAATTAGTAGTTGAAGATTTAAAATTAACCGGCAGAACACTTAATGCTTTGTTGAATAATGGTATAAAAACCGTAGCTGGGGTTGTTAAAAAATCAGAAAAGGGTTTGGCTGAGTTAGATGGTATGGGAGATAAAGCAATTTCAGAAATAAAAAGAAAAATTAAAAAACTTGGATTAGAGTTAAAATCCGAAGAATAAAATGCGAAAATTAAATAAAGGTAGAAAATTATCAAGGAAGATTGGACCAAGAAAAGCACTATTAAGAGTATTAGTGAATAATTTTTTCTTGCATGAAAAGATAAAAACTACAGAAGCCAAAGCAAAAGAATTAAGGTCTATTGCTGAAAAAATGGTTACTAAAGCTAAAAATATTAATTTGGCAAACCGCAGATTGTTGGCCCAAAATTTAACTCCAAAAATGACAAAAAAGATAATTGATGACTTAGCTCCCCGTTATAAAGACAGACAGGGCGGGTATACTAGAATTATAAAACTTGGTCCGCGCCATTCAGATGGAGCAAAAATGGTTATAATAGAATTAGTTTAAAAATATGCCAAAAGAAAACATACAAAGAAAAGTTATTTCAGTAGACGCAGAAAACAAATCTTTAGGCAGATTGGCTGTTGAGGTGGCTGTTTTGCTTCGTGGAAAAAACAAGCCAGAATTCGTTCCTTACAAAGACGTAGGGGATACTGTTTTAGTAAAGAATATTAATAAAATGAAGTTTACCGGTAATAAATTAGAAAATAAAAATTATTATCGTTTTACAGGATATTTGGGAAATTTAAAACAGGCAACATTAAAAGAGTTTTTAACTAAAAAAGGTCCAAAGGAAGTTTTAAGGACAGCAGTGATGGGGATGCTTTGCAAAAATAAATTAAGAGCGAGACAGATAAAAAGGTTAAGATTTGAAAAATAAAAATTACTTTGTAATTATAGATATATGTCACCAAGAACTAAAAAAATAATTGAAAAGTTAGAAGAAAAGGAGGAAATAAAGCCTTCTATTGTTGACGTTGACCAAGATTTATCACCTGCCCTGAGCTTAGTCGAAGGGGATGACATGGCAGAAGATGATATTTCAAAAGAGATCGCTAAAACAATAAAAGAATCAGCTGGCAAGTCAGACAGATATATTGAAGCAATTGGCAGAAGAAAAACAGCAGTGGCCCGCGTAAGACTTTTTACTAAAGGAGATAAAGAATTTATTGTAAACAGCAAACCATACCAGAAGTATTTTCAAACTGTAGAAGACCAAGAATCAGCCGTTGCTTCAATGAAAAAGATGAAATGCTTGGATAAGTTTAGAATAACAGTAAAAGTGCAAGGAGGAGGCCATAGAGCGCAAGCAGAGGCCATAAGACATGGAACAGCCAGAGTATTGGTAGATTTTAATAACAACTTCAGGAAGCGTTTGAGAAAAGCAGGATTTTTAACAAGAGATCCAAGAATGAGAGAAAGGAAGAAATTCGGATTGCGCAGAGCAAGAAGAGCACCACAGTGGGCCAAGAGGTAAAGATTTAAAAAGTCCTGCTTTCGCGGGACTTTTTTATTTCTATTGCATATTTTTTTATGGATGTGGTAAGATGTAGGATATGTTAAAAGAGCTTATTGATCAATTTTATTTGGATAATCAAAAAAATTCAGAGCAGACGAAATTTTATATTACAGACGCAGGCAAGTGCCCCCGCGCTGTTTTTTTTAAATTGAAAAACGCTCCTAAAGCTCCAATGGATGCAAGAATTATGCGCATATTTGAGCGTGGTGAAAACATGCACAGATCTATTTTTAACATTTTATATCGATTAAGATTAGGCGTTGTTACAGAAATTCCAATTCCTTCTCAAGAAATAATTTCTGGCAGAGCAGATGCCATTTTATGCATTGGAAACGAAAATTATGTTTTAGATATTAAAAGTATAAACAGCATGATATTTCGCAACCTTGCAGCTCCTAAAGAAGAAAACGTTTACCAGATTCAGCTTTATTTGCATTATTTTAATATTAAGAAAGGAATTTTACTTTATATAGATAAAGACCAGCAAGAAATGAAAGAATTTTTTGTTGATTATGATGAACCGCTCTGTAAGTCTCTTTTAGATAAATTTTATGCTTTGAAAGACCAGGTAGAAAAAAATGTTTTGCCGGCTCGGTTAGAAGGATATCCCAAAAATTGGCAGTGTAGTTATTGTCAATTTAAAGACGTATGCAAAGTAGAAAATGGAGATGAATACAATAAGAAAGATAAACCGCAAATTTCGTAAAACAAAAAACACTCCATAATACGGAGTGTTTTTTGTTTAAATATTAAGGTGTAATTTTATCTGATGATAACAAAGCATTATTTGTTAGAAGATAAATTTTTCCATTTTGCTGATTGAAGTCTATTTTAGAAGCTGTTTGAGGCAAAGTTATAGTGTTTATATTGCCCCTATAGTCAATTTCAGAAATTATAGTTTTATCTTTTTCGGTGAAAATTATATAGTTATTATTTAGCCACTGGCAATAATTTATTGCAGATCCTGAAAATAGTTTTTGATATCTTAGTTTTGAAAAAGAGTACAAATATATTTCACTATTATTCCAGTAGATTAAATTTAAATTTTTGTTTTCGTCTAAAGAATCTAAAATTTTGTAATTAGTTTCTGGAACTTTCATGTCTTCAAGTGTTTTTTTATCTTGATTAAGTAAAAATAGGGAATCGCTTTCTTGCAAGAAAGTTTTACCGGAAAAATTAAATATTTGGTAGTTTTGTTCTATTCTTATAGTAATTTTTTTATCAATCAGTTGTGAAATTTGTTTTCCGGAAATATCAGAATTGTATAAAAAGCCATCAGTAGAAAGCCATGTTATAGTATTTCCTGAAATTTTATAAGCAACTAAGTTTTTTATAATAATTGATGTCTTATTATTTACAGCTGAATAAAGAGTTTTGTTTTTTACGAAAAATATTTTTTTTGAATCTTGCGGGTCAAAAGAAATTTGTTGGCTATTTATGTCTAAATAAGAAATTTTCGGGATAGAGATTTTTTTCTGTAAAACATCAAAAAGATAATAAGAACCATTATTAATCTTTATTAGAGTTTTGCTTGAATCATCTGACCATTTTATTTCTGATATTTTCCCGGTTTGATTTATTGAAAAAGTTTGTATAGCAGTTTTTGCGTTTAAGGAGTAATAGCTAAAAGTTATATTATTTTGATTTATAGTCGCTGTAATTAAATTTTGGTTGTTTTTTGCTATAGAGAAGTAATCGATTTTGTTATACAAGTCAGAAAATTCAATATCTTTTTTAAATAAAATTATATTCTCTAACTTTGTAACTTCGCTTTCTCTTACAGGAATAGTTTTGTAGTAGTCATAATAATTATTTTTTTGTACTAAAACTGTATGGTTTTCATCTGGTAATAAACTTTGCACGAAGATAGATCCTTGGCCTTGTACTTGGGCCAAGAACCCGGGTTTCTGTGAAATTTTAGAGTCAATGGTTATTTTGTCGGCTGAAGGGAATGTTCTTACATAAATGCCTCCAGTTGCCGTAATTTTCATCTTTTCAAAATCAAATCGGTACCCCATAGAATAGGCAACTAATATTGGAGCTATAACAAAAAAACAGACAACGCAAACAAGCAATATTATTAGGCGAGTTTTTCTAGTCATATTAATAACATATTCTATCATAAAACATGTATTTTTTCCACTTTTTCAGGCACTTTACAATAATGTC
>Ga0172379_10011495_pt1 | contig 10527 bp, 8 predicted proteins | sample GrowelOW334metaG_FD_119756 | JGI IMG/M metagenome (GOLD analysis project Ga0172379, IMG submission 119756) | Groundwater microbial communities from an aquifer near a municipal landfill in Southern Ontario, Canada - Groundwater well OW334 metaG | ecosystem: Environmental > Aquatic > Deep...
CAGCTTATGGCCAAAGAATATCTTGAAAAGCTAATAAATAAATTAAAATGATATGTCGGAACATCCGGAAAATTTCGAAGTGATCGCAAGGGCGGTCGTTGTCCAAAACGGAAAGATCTTGCTTTGCAGGGCGAAGGAAAAAGGCCATTATTTTTTTCCGGGCGGGCATGTTGAAAAAGGCGAGAGGACGGAAGTTGCCCTTAAAAGAGAATTCCTTGAAGAGTTGGGAGCAAAGATCGGAAAAACGGCATTCATTGGCGCGGTGGAAAATATTTTCAGGGATTCATATGAACATCATGAAATAAATCTTGTTTTCGAAGCCGAGGTGTTTCAGTATGAGTTCAAGAGCAGAGAAGATCATCTGGAGTTCGAGCTGCTTTCCCTTGATGAATTCGCTGGGAAAAAAGTTCTGCCGGTATCGTTGAAGAAAGCGGTTGCGGAGTGGTTGAAGGATAAGAAAATATTTTGGAGGAGCGAGAGTCGGGAATCTTGATCCATTCATGCATCTTGTCATTCCGGATTCCTGCTGGAGTTTATCCCGTATCTGATACGGGGCAGGAATGACAAATCTGATATGTTGCACTTACTAGTAAAGGGTATTTGTTTATTTTGTCATTCCGTGCTTGACACGGAATCCATGAATCGAGCGGGTCCCTGATTCCTCCAAAGGCGGACAGGCAAGTCAGGGATGACATATAAAAAAACATTCATGAAACGTTATTTTATTTATATTCTTGCAAGTAAAAGAAATGGAACTTTGTATATCGGTATAACGAATGATCTGATACGAAGGATTTCCGAGCACAAAAATAATTTAATAGATGGATTTACAAAAAGATATTCTGTTCATAATCTTGTATATTACGAAGATGCAATTGATATAGGAAGTGCTATTGAAAGAGAAAAGCTTCTTAAGAAATGGAAAAGAAAATGGAAGATAGAATTGATCGAGAAGTCAAATCCTGAATGGAAAGATCTATATCGGAATTTATTAGAATGATGCAAGAAGTGTTATTCCGGCCGAAGAGCCGGAATCTATCCACCTTGTCATACTCGCGAACGCGGGTATCCAGAACTTGGATTAAATACGAAACCTGGATTCCCGTTTTCACGGGAATGACAAACACGAGTCATTCCGGCCAAAGAGCCGGAATCCAGGAATCGAGAATACGGCCCTGGATCCCTGATTCCTCCAAAGGCGGACAGGCAAGTCAGGGATGACAGCGTTGCTGCTCTGGATTCCTGCTGGAGTTTATCCTGTGACATGCGGGCTTCAGGCGAATAGCAGGATGAAATAATTTATTAAATTGAGACAATGGATCCAATCCAACTGAAAATTATAAACAGAAAGACAATCAAGTATTTGGTGATCATTATTCTGGTCGTGGTTTTGTCGTATGTCGTAATTTTCCTATGGATAAATTTCAGCGGAGTCTGGCCGATCGTCAAAAGACCTTCTGAGAATATCGTTGATATCATAAAGGAGGGAAAGAAACCCCTGTCCATAAAAGACGGATCAATCGTATCGGTCTATGCCAAAGACCTTGGGGACCCGAGAGTGCTTCAATTCGCGCCGGGAGGATCGCTTTTTGTCAGCGTCCCGGGCAAGGGAAAGATATACGCGCTGATCGACGGTAATAATGACGGCGTTGCGGAGGAGAATCGTGTCGTTGCGGAAAATCTGAACGATCCCCATGGATTTGCTTTCAAGTGCGAGGCGGCGGAAGGGGGAGATGAAAAATGCAAGATGTATATTGCCGAGACGGACAAAGTTTCAGAGTTTGATTTCGACAAAGCGAATTTGACGGCGACGAACGTGAAAAAGATCGTTGATCTGCCCGCGGACGGCCGGCACATCACCCGCACGATCATGTTCATGCCGAGTCCCGACGAGAATAAGCTTCTGATATCCGTCGGTTCTTCGTGCGATGTCTGCGTCGAAAAGAATGCGGACCGGGCGAAAATATTGGTTTATGACCTGGGGACAAAAGATCTCAAGGATTTTGCGACCGGGCTTCGTAATTCAGTATTCATGGCAATTCATCCGGTGAACGGAAAAATTTGGGCGACAGAAATGGGAAGGGACTTTCTTGGAGATGATCTTCCTCCGGATGAGATAAATATAATCGAAGACGGCAAGAATTACGGATGGCCTATTTGCTATGGAAAAAATATACATGACGCGGATTTCGACAAGAACACCTATATCCGGAATCCATGCATGGAGCCTTTTGAGACTCCATCATATATAGACATTCCGGCGCACTCCGCTCCGCTGGGGCTCGCCTATATTCCCGAGGAAGGCTGGCCCGAAGATATGTGGTATAACCTTCTGGTCGCATATCACGGATCGTGGAATCGGAGCACTCCGGCGGGATATAAGATCGTAAGATATAAGCTTGATAAGGATGGAAAGTATCTTGGCGAAGAAGACTTTATGGCAGGGTGGCTGACAAGCGATGGGGCGCTCGGACGTCCGGTTGATATTCTCGCGCTTCCGGGCGGAACTTTGTATATTTCCGACGATAGGGCGGGGGTGGTTTATCGAGTAACGTATAGACAGAAATAATATCGCAGTTTGTCATTGCGATCCGCCCAGGGCGGAGAAGCAATCTCGACTTTATTTAAATTTCTAATTTTCAATTTCTAATTTCTATTAAATTTTGAATGAGCCAATTCTCAGACGAGACTCTGTCATTGCGAGGCAGCACGCAGGGAAGTCATGTCTCCGGCAGATCCGTCGAAAGTGGACAATCTATTCCATGTGATACGGATTATCACGTCTCTGTCATTGCGATCCGCCCAGGGCGGAGAAGCAATCTCTTCAGTTGTTATTTTATGAAAACAAATCAATATTATCTTTATATAATGACGAATAAATTTAATACAGTTCTATATACGGGTGTTACCAACAACCTGGCCAGAAGAGTCTATGAACATAAGAATAAAACGATCAAGGGATTTACGAGTAGATACAATATTACTAAGCTGGTTTATTATGAGATCTATAATAATATAAATGACGCCATCGCAAGAGAAAAGCAGATTAAAGGCGGCTCAAGAAAGAAGAAAATAAATTTGATTAAAAATATGAATCCTGAGTTTAGAGATTTGCCTCTGGAATAACATAGAGATTGCTTCGTCAGCTTGAGTACAAGCTTTCTCGCAATGACAATAATTAATAAAGTCTAGAAATTAATAATTAATCATTAAATAAAAATTAGAAATTAGAAATTGAAAATTGCGAAATATTATTTTATCTCTAGAAAATAGTTTACAATTGCCAAATATGTTTTAATTTATACTTTACTATTAATATATTTTTCATGATCGCCGAATTCGTTTCAACTTATGTAGAAGCTTTTATTTCAGCTGTAGGATATGCGGGAGTCTTTATTCTCATGGCCCTGGAAAGTGCAGCGATTCCGATCCCGAGCGAAGTGATCATGACTTTTTCGGGATATCTTGCCTATCAGGGGATATTCGATCTGGTTTTAATAAGCATTGTGGGTGCGGCGGGGTGTATGGCGGGCTCGGTTGTTTCCTATTATGTCGGGCTGTGGGGAGGCCGGCCGTTCATAGACAGATATGGAAAATATATTTTCATGAATCATCATCATCTCGAGATCGCGGAGGAGTGGTTTCGCAAATATGGAGACAGGGCGGTGTTTTTCTCAAGGCTTCTTCCTGTTGTCAGGACTTTCATATCGCTTCCTGCGGGAATGGGAAAATATGACGTGAAGAAATTGATTATTTTCAGTTTTGTGGGATCGATCCCATGGTGTTTTGCTCTTGCCTATGTCGGATTCTGGCTCGGTCCGCATTGGAAGAACATCATCGCAGTTTTCAACGGATTGGATGTTCTGATTGTCCTTTCGCTGGTCTTTTTGGCCGTATATTTCTGGAAAAAGAAAAAAACAGCAGAGGCTAAAAGTCCCCTCTTGAGAGGGGAATGAGGGGTGTGTTTTTATCGAGGTTGAACCTCAATAATGCTTGAAAGTGCTCTGTGGTTTTGTGATGGACACGGAATCCATGTATCTTGTCATACTCGCGAACGCGGGTATCCATGTATTTTGTCATTCTGGATCCCTGCTGGAGTTTATCCTGATGTATATCAGGGCAGGAATGACATACAATGTAAATCCCCTCTAGAGGGCACGGCTGTGTCACCCTTCTATCAGCTCAAACATTTTAGATATATCATTTGAAATTAACCTGATCGCTTGAGCGATATTCGAGTAGTTGTTTTCTCTAAAAATATTAATCGCTATATTTCTAATAAGTGAAAGATTTGCCGGAGCGTTTTTTGTTCTGATGCGGGAGCTGTCTTCTCTGAAAGTTTTATCTTTGATGTAGTGCAGTGAATTTTCAATCGACCAATGACTCCTTATTCCTTGATTAAATGTTCCAGCTTTGGTGTTAGACGGCAGACTGGAAATGAAATAAGCTATTTCTTTAAAAACCTTATCTTTGTTTTTCCCTCCTGTAAACCTGATCGTTCTTTTCACTTTAACAATGCTTTGCAATCCTATCCATCCTGAATTAATTCCGTTAAGATTATTGTAAACATTCGCCACCCTTAATTCCATTCTGTTTCGGCTTTTTTCCTTTATTCTGTCGGTGTTTATCGGTTTGCCGGTTTTTGTGTTTTTTTTAATTGTTCGTATAATTTCTTTTGATTTCCTTTTACGCCTATGCAATAATTATTATTGCTTTTGATGATTGCCTGCACGGTTTCTTTCTGGCAATGCAAAGCATCCATAGTGAGTACAGCTCCTTCTAGATCTAAAATTTTAATTAACTCTCTGACTTTCGGTATCTCGCTTTCTTTCCCGTTATCGATTTTACCGGCTTGAAGCACTTGTTTTTTCTTGCTTAAAAATACTGACACTAAACTGATAAATTTTTGTTTGTTGTCTTGCAAGCAGTCTGCGGTTCCGCCAATAGCTTTTCCATCAATCGATACCCATTCGTTATCTTCTATTTTTACATAACCGATAGCCCATTTTTGAAAGATTTGAGTAAATTTATTAAAATCAACATTTTGCAAAACACGATTAATCGTTAAGTATGTCGGCAGTCTGTCTTTTTTCGGTTTAAATATTTTTATCAGTTCCTTCTTATTTTTTTTGATAAAATCACCCATTGCTCGCAAGCTGGAGAAACCGCTCATGATGGACATAATCGCTAAGACAAGCGCAAATCTCAATTCGTGCATCCTTCCTTGTTTTCTTCGATAATCATCTAATTGATTCAATAGTTCATACAAATTTTTCTTTTTAGATTTTATGTTTTTCATAGAGTAATATTATTTAATTGATAAATATTACCTTAAGAATAGCACAAAATGGGGTTAATTGATAGGGTGATACAGCCGTGCTTATCAGGGGGGGATTCAGGGGTGTGTGAAGCGGCGAAGAGTTATCCACACATCTTTCATGTTTCAATTGACAATCAGTATTGGCTTGCTACAATTCATCAAAAGTAGGGAGGGAACTTTTAAAATTAATAGGAAATGCGTTTATGTCATTGCGATCCGCCCTGGGCGGAGAAGCAATCTCGCAATTCCTAATTTATTAATTAACCTTCACTAAAATGCGTTCCAACAAATTGCAGAAAAGCCTAAGAAGTTGGACAAAGAAGTCAGCGGTTATTTCGTTGGCTTTTTTGTTTATCTTCTCTTCTTTTGCGCCAGTTTTATCGATTCATGCAAACGCGCAAGCGGTCTCTGAATCTGTGCCATTGGATAATACGTCCGCCGATCCAATAGAAAATAGTGTCCCCGTGGAGGCATTTTTCGGTTCCGAAAGTGCTGGCGAAACGGCTTCTTTCTCGGAGGATTCTAAAATCATTGATCTTGCAAGTCCTGAAAATGCTCAATCAAAAGACAAAACGAATGATAATAATTCCGATAAAACAAAAGACAAGGAAAAGCCGGGTGACGGTCTTACTGGAGCTCAAAGCGCTTCCAACCCGTCCGATCCTGGGAATGATAATGGCGCTTCAAATTATAACAATAATTCAAAGACAAGGGTAAGTACTCCGGAATCAGATGCCGCAACAGGGGCTCTTGTATATAGCTACTCCATTGAAACGCCTCCTGGAAGAAATGGAATACAGCCTAGCTTAGGCCTTTCCTATAATAGCCAGAACGCAAGTAATGATAATATAATGGGCTATGGATGGAGTGTCGACATCTCATATATTGAAAGAATCAACAAAAAAGGTACGGATAAACTTTACACGGAAAACTATTTTAGCTCATCTATTTCAGGAGAACTTGTTTTCATAAGTGGAACGCAATACAGTGCGAAGATTGAAAATGGAGATTTCCTAAAGTATGAGTTTTCAAATAACACTTGGACTGTAACCGATAAATCCGGAACAAAATATAAGTTCGGATTGAATGCAAACTCCAGACAAGATAATCCCAATGATTCAGCGAAAGTCTACAAATGGATGCTCGAAGAGGTGCGGGATCTGAATGATAACTACATTCGTTATGAATATTTCAAAGATGCGGGGCAAATTTATCCTTCAAGAATAATTTACACCGGAAACGGTGCAACGGACGGAATTTTCACTGTGGAATTCATAAGGGAAACAAGAAGCGATGCCAATACAAGCTACGTTTCAGGATTCCAAGTTAAAACCAGCTACAGGATTAATGAGATCCAGGCGAAAGCGAACGGGATATGGGTAAAAAAATATGCTTTAGCTTATACAACGGGCGATAATACTGTAAGGTCAACGCTTTATTCAATTACTGAATCAGGGCAGGACGAAAGTAGCAATGTCGTGACGCTTCCTGCAACGAGTTTCGAATATCGAACCGGAACTGACGGCTGGACCAGAGATTATTCTTGGTCACTTCCGGTCGATACTCGGGAAGGAATAATAATTGCCGATTTAAACGGCGACGGTTTTCCCGATATTTTGCAATCTTATTACAGCAGTAATACGGGAACGCTCAAAAGGGCATTTATTAATAATAGCAATGGCGGCTGGGTTCAAAATAATAATCTGACACCCATTCCATTTTTTCATGATGAGTTTGGTGCCGTTAAAGATCAAGGCGTTCGTCCGATTGATGTGAACGGCGACGGACTCATGGATCTTATTCAATCGATGGGCAATAATGGCCCGCGCACAATATATATTAATAACGGCAACGGATGGATGGTGCAGGCTGGTTGGGTTCCGCTTGAATTCAGCGACGGCAAAACCGGCTCAGATACCGGTTCCCGAATCGCCGATTTAAACGGCGACGGACTTTCCGATCTTGTATATGGAAAAAGAGAAACATCCGATCCAGAGACTTATTCCTCAATGATTTATCTGAATAGTGCTTCAGGCTGGTCTCAAGATACGAATTGGACTCTTCCGATTGACACGAAACAGGGGGTTGTATTTGTCGATATAAACGGAGACGGCTTGGAGGACATCATGCAATCTTATTCTTTTTATAGTTCTCCAACCGTTTACCAAAGGGCATTTATCAATGACGGAAACGGGGGATGGTCTATTGATACTAATTATACACCGCCAACTCTTTTTTACGGCGAAAACTATGGGGGGAGAGTCGATGATCTCGGTGTGAGAGTTGCCGATGTTAATGGAGACGGCTATAACGATCTAATGCAGTCTCTAGACTATTACGGCTTGCATAGAGTCTTTATGAATAGCGGAAGCGGATGGGTGGAAAAGCCGATCTGGGTGTCGTTGGATTTTAGCGATGGAAGGAATTATCTCGACACGGGCACTCGCATCGCCGATCTGAATGGTGACGGACTTTCGGATCTTATTTATGGAAAAAGAGAAACTTCTAGCCCCGAAACTTATTCTTCAATGATCTATCTGAATAATACTATTGGAAAAATTGGAATTGCAAAAAGAATTATTAATGTTAAAGGCGGATTGACGGATGTTGCATATAAACCATCCGCGCAATACAAAGACGCAGGCAATAATCTTCTTAATCCCAATCTTCCATTGAATGTCGATACGGTTTATCAGATCACGAACAACGACGGATTGGGAAATTCATTCTCAAAAACATATTCCTATGAAGGCGGGAAATATTACTTTGACTCTGCAAATCCATTCGATCGCAAGTTCTCAGGCTTTTCGAAAGTTGTAGAGACTGACGGCGCAGGAAACAAAATCTCAACGCATTTTCATCAGGGCGATGCGACCAATTCAGCGCAAGGTGAGTATTTGGATAATTATTCCAAAATAGGAAGATCATATAGGTCTGAAGTTTCTGATAGTGCCGGAAATATCTATTCCAAAACGATAAATAAATGGGAAAGCTATGACCTCGGCGGAGGAAGGAATTTCGTGAAGCTTACGCAAAAAATCGATTCGAGTTTTGACGGCAATGCCAGCCATAGGGATAAAGCGGAAACATTTTCTTATGATGATATCAACGGCAATCTCACAACCAAAACGCAGTGGGGAGAAGTGACGGGGTCGGATGACGGGACTTTCACGGATGTGGGAACGGACAAGCTCATGACAACAATTTCCTACGCTTCAAACGCAAGCTTGAATATTTTTGGCCTTCCATCTCAGAACATAACAACAGATCAAAGCGCGAATAAAGTCAGTGAGTCGAAATATTACTATGATACTCTTGCCCTTGGAAGCGTGAACAAGGGAAATCAAACCAAAGAAGAAAAGTGGAAGAGCGGTACGAATTATATCAACACCCAAAAATCATATAACAGTTATGGCCTTGTGACTTCCGAAACTGACGCCAGGGACAACGCAACAAGTTATATCTATGATTCATACAATCTCTATCCCGAGAGCGTGACGAATCCGTTGAATCAGATCACGCAATACACCCATGATTATTCCCTCGGAAAGCCCAAGCAAGTGACGGATCAGAACGGGTATGTTTTCCAAACTGTATATGACGGATTGGACAGGGTACTCGAGGAAAAACAACCGGATCTAGCTGTGCCTGCAACGCTTGTTACGAAATCTTCATATATTTATACCGATACGCCAAATACAATAAGCATTAAAAAAACGGATTATCTGGACGCCACCAATGGTATTGATTCCTATTCCTATTTCGACGGTTTGGGAAGAGTTATTCAAACCAGAAAAGAAGCGGAAAGCGCCAATATGTATTCGGTAAGCGATTTGGTATATAACAACAGAGGACTTCTGCAAAAAGAATCCTTGCTGTATTTTTCAACTGGCTTGGCCAGAACTTCTGCCACAACGGATAATGCGCTTTATTCGACCTATGTTTACGATCCTCTTGAAAGAATGACTTCCACCACGAATGCGGTGGGAACGATCACGAGTGCCTATGACGATTGGAAAGTCACTACGACTGATGCCAAAGGAACACTAAAGACGCTCTATAAAGACGCTTATGGAAATCTGATTAGAGTCGATGAACATAATGGCGCCAATGTCTATGCCACCAATTATTCCTATGATAAATTAGGAAATCTGCTCAATATCACTGATGCTCTTGGAAACGTCAGGAATTTCACCTATGACGCATTTGGAGGAAGGCTTTCCGCCGAAGATCTGCACGCACCGGCAGATCCGACATTCGGAACATATGGTTATTCCTATGACGCTAATGGCAACCTGATCTCAAAGACCGATCCGAAAGGTCAGGTCGTCAATTACGTTTATGACGCATTGAATCGCCAAACTTCCGAAGACTACACCGGGCAAACCGGAATGGAAGTGACATATGTGTATGACACATGCATTGGCGGGAAGGGGCGATTGTGCTCCGTAATAAATTCCGCTTCCAGTGAAACGAAAGAATATGATCCTTTGGGACTTATCAAGACCGAAACCAAAACCATAGATTCGACGAATTATCGCACAGAGTATGAATATGACCGGCAGGGCAACGAGACTATCCTCACAAATCCTGACAGCTCACAAACCAAGTATGAGTATAATTCCGCCGGACTTTTGGAAAAAGTTTCAACAAAGGAGAGTGGAAGTTCCGGACTTCCTTCAAACACGGATCTCGTCGGCTTTTGGAATTTCAATGAAGGAACAGGAATCTCCGCGGGTGATTCAAGTGGAAGCGGCCACAATGGGACATTGGAAAACATGGAGAGCTCCGACTGGGTGCAGGGTGTGAATGGAACAGCTCTAAATTTTGACGGAATAAATGAAAGGATTGATATGGGAATTATGGAAAACGTTCCCGCAGGCCAGGGGATAACGGTCTCGGTTTGGATCAATCCCGCAGAGCTGACATCCGGCGGACACGTCATCAGCCGGTATTCTCCTTCCGGAATCCAATACAGCATGTGGAAAGGCAGTAATGATGTCGCGTTCTTTATTAATGGAGGAAGTGGAGGGAATTATGTTGTGGCGTATGATGTTTTATCAACATCAACCTGGACTCACCTTGTCGGCGTATTCAATGATGCGACCAAGGAACACAAGCTGTATGCAAACGGCGTATTGATCCAATCCAGAATATATAATGTCACTTTAAATAATCCGGCCGTGAAAACCCTTGTCGGAACGAGC
>Ga0172379_10011496_pt1 | contig 10526 bp, 11 predicted proteins | sample GrowelOW334metaG_FD_119756 | JGI IMG/M metagenome (GOLD analysis project Ga0172379, IMG submission 119756) | Groundwater microbial communities from an aquifer near a municipal landfill in Southern Ontario, Canada - Groundwater well OW334 metaG | ecosystem: Environmental > Aquatic > Deep...
AAAACCTATTGGAAAAAGTTGTAATTCAAAAAGAAATGCAATAAATATTCCTAAAACTAGAAATGGTGCAAAAGGAATCTCCGTCTTCATTCCGTGTTTTTTTGAAAAGACAATAAGAATGAGTCCTAGTATTGCTCCAGACCAAAATGCGACTACCGCACCAGAAAGTATTCTAGAATATCCTAAAAGCCACCCAAGACCTAATGCAAGCTTCGCGTCCCCTAAGCCCATCCACGTACCTTTTGATACAAGCCACAAGATAGCAAAAGGTAATGCAAGTAATATTCCAGACAAAACTTCTAAAACAGTTGGAATATGAGGTAAAAATAAAAAATTAGAAAAGAAAAATAATCCAATAAAAGTTACAATACCAAAAATAACAGAGAAGATATCTGGAATTATTTTATGTTTAAAATCATAAACTGCTATGACTAGAAGAACAGAAAACATAACAGCATAATAAGCATAAGAAATAGTAAAAGTAAGTGTATTCAAATAAAATATATCCTGAAACTTTAGAAATATTCCCGCAAAAATTAATCCCGAGATAAACTCAACTATAGGATATTGAATAGATATCTTTGATTTACAATTTTTACATCTTCCTTTTAATAGAAGAAAGCTAAATAATGGAAAAAGCTCATACCAAGATAAAGTATGCTGACATGTCATACAGCCACTTCGTCCACCAAATGTTCGAGATGTATTAAATCTAAAAATAACAACATTTAAAAAACTACCAATAATAAGACCAAGACCAAAGAATATAATTGTTATAATAAGTGTCATGCATTAAGTATATCAAATATTACATAAACAAAAAAGCTAACCTTAGGGTTAGCTTTTTTGTTTATAAGAACTCTTCTTGCTTACTTAAATAAAATCTCTTTATTAAATTCTATTTTTAGATTATTGACAAGTAGTTCCACCAGCAGCAATAGCAGAAAGAGTAGTTGTATAAGGAACAGCTGAACCTTTTGGAAGATCACTAGAATAACCAGTAGAATCTACACACCATGCACCAGTTGAAGTTTTAGCAGCAACTGCCCACGCAACATTATTAGAAGGTTTACCTAAAGCTGAAGCACAACGTGTATCACCTGCTGTTCCAGTAATTAAACCTCTTATTAACAATCCCAAACCACCATTTCCATCTGTTGAGTTAAATAAAGTACCAGTTGTTGTAGCACACTCTGCAGCAGCAAAAGCAGTACCAGCACCAGTATACATTTCAGCTTGTGCTGCTAATGCACTTAATTGCGATTTAACTTTTGCATCAGCACCTCTACTACGTGCGCCACTTAGTGACACAAGCACGACTGATGCCAAAATACCTATGATGGCTACCACGACCAAAAGTTCTATCAATGTAAAACCTTTTTTAAGATTAATTTTTTTCATATTTTAATTTACTTTCAAAAACAAGACCTTTAATAATTAAACAAAATTATGGACAAGCTGTTACACTTGCATCAAGAGTTCCCTCTTTTGAAGCACCAGTTGAGTCAACACACCATCCATTACCAGCTGTTGCAGGAGCTTTCAAAGAAGCTACTGCAGCCCAAGCTGATCCATCAGCAGCCTCATGACATGTAACAGCAGTTGCAGCTGCTGCAGTTGCACTATAAACGAATGCTGTAGCTAAAACATTATTACTTGCAGCAAATGCTGGATTTAATTTCTGACCAGCATTCAACAACATTGGTTGAATAGCTGTACAACTACCTACGTATGTTTGAGATGAATCATAAGCAAGCTCAGCTTGTGAACGTGCACCAGACATAGCAGCTTTAATAGCAGCATCTGTACCTTTTGTACGAGCACTATTTAATGATGCCAAAACAACTGAAGCTAAAATACCGATGATAGCAACTACAACCAACAATTCAATTAACGTAAAACCTTTCTTAAAATTCTTCATATTTTTTTCGTCCCATGTAAAATGAGACAATTTATATTAATAATAACTAATAATTTTTTCTCCGTTCTTTGACGGAAATTTCGACTTTATTTTAATACACATATTATAACTTTTATCATTATAAATATGCAAAAAAGTTATCCACATATAGTCCTACTTTATCCCTCCTGCCATATTATAAATAGGCATCAAAACAGAAACCAAAAGAATACCAACACCAAGACCCAAAACCACGATCATAACTGGTTCAATAAGACCGACCAACGTATCGACAGCGTTATCGACCTCTCTTTTATAAAAATCAGAAAGAGTCTTTAATATCTGTCCTAACGAACCCGTCTCTTCACCAACTTTTATCATCTGTATCATAATACCCGGTACTTGATCTGTGTGTTTTTCAAATGCAGCCGAAAAAGACAAACCACCTTTTACTCCATCTGCCACATCCTTTAATATTCCTTTAAAAATCCTACTACCTACGACATCAGATGTTATATCTATAGCTCTAATTATAGGTATACCAGAAGTAAGCATTGTGTCCATATTATCTGCTATTCTAGAAAGAAAAAGTTTTCTATAAAGATCACCTACTGCTGGAATGGTAAGACGTACTTTGTCGAGATATTCTTTCCCTTTATCTGTAGAAGAAAGTCTCCACAACCATATACCTAAAAGTATTAAAAATATAATTATAAGAAAACCATATTGTACAAAGAAACTAGAAAGTCCAATAATTACTTTTGTAAAAAATGGTGGCTCTTGTCCTGAATCTAAAATAATTACTGCAAGTTTTGGAATAACAACGACAAACATAAGAGTCATAACTACAAAAAAGGTGAAAACAACAAATATTGGATAAATAAGTGCATTTTTTGTCTTTGAAGTAAGTGCATATTGACGATTTAAATAATTTGCCAAATGGTCAAAGGTTTCATTTAATTTACCAGTCTCCTCTCCTACTCTCACCATGTTGACATAAAAATCTGAAAACACATCCGGATGTTTAGCTAATGCCCCTGAAATAGAAAATCCAGCTTGAAGGTCATCGCTTATCATTGAAAGCTTTTTTCCTAGAACTTTATTTTCTGCATTAGAAGAAAGCATCGTGAATGCTCTCAACGCAGAGACTTGTGAAGTAAATAAAGTTGATATCTGACGAGAAAGAACAACAACATCTTTCATTGGAACCTTCTCATGAAAAGATAAAGAAAAAATAGATTTTGATTTACTTTCATCTACGATAGAAACAATGATAAGATTTCTCCTCTGAAGACCGCTAATAGCCATGTCACGATTCTGTGCATCTATTTCACCTTCTTTACTTATTCCTTTGTCATCTACTGCTTTATATTTAAATAACATGATTTTTTAAATAATTCTTTCTAACCCTTTTGGGTTAAGTGAATACTGATAAGCATTTTCTATCGTTATCTCTCCTGCGCGTACAAGCTCCATAAGAGAATGATTTAAATCAATCATGCCAAATTTACTTCCTGTCTCTATTACTACATCTATCTCTTTTGTACGTTTTTCACGAATTAAGTTTGCTACAGCATCATTATTTAATAACAATTCATATGCTGGTATAAGACCACCAGTAATCCTCGGTATAAGTCTTTGAGAAAAAATACCAAGTAAACTAGAAGAAAGCTCTGCACGTATTTGGTCTTGTTGACTACCTGGAAAAGAATCTATTATTCTATCTATCGTCTGAGAAGCATTGTTTGTATGTAATGTCGAAAGCACAAGGTGACCAGTCTCAGCAGCTGTGACAGCTGTGGATATAGTCTCTGCATTACGCATCTCACCTATCATTATCACATTCACATCTTCACGAAAAACTGACTTTAACGCAGTATTAAAATCTTTAGTATCGATACCTACTTCACGTTGATCAATGATAGCTTTATTGTGAGTATATATATATTCAATAGGGTCTTCAATGGTTATGATATGACGAGCTTGTTCATTATTTATTAAATTTACCATTGAAGATAATGTAGTAGATTTTCCTTGCCCAACAGGACCAACTACAAGGAAAAACCCCTGCTTTTTACGAGCCAAATCTGCAATGATTGGAGGTAAGTGAAGCTCTTCAAGAGTTTTTACTTTTGGCACTAATCGTAATGCAACACTTATCAAACCTTTTTGGAAAAATGCATTACCACGAAGACGTGCCTCACCACGAAAATCGTAAGAGAAATCAACCTCTTGATCTTCCATAAATTTTGATAATTTTGTTTTACCTAAAATCTCACCTAAAATACCTACAATATTTTCATTGGTCAAAACTTCATTTTTTAAAAGAAATATAAGTTCTCCAGATACACGAATAGCTGGAACTTTTCCTACACCCAAATGTAAATCTGAACCATTCTCACGAATGACAGTTAAAATAAGATCTTCAAGTTTCTTTTTATAATCCATAGATAAGTTATAAAGTTAAAAGTTTGTAAAGTAAATTAAAAAATATTATTTTGGAACAACGCTCTTCTTTGATAAAATTTCTACTACTTGATCAATGACTTCTGCTGGAGTAGAGTTTGCTTTTACAATATATCCTGAAGCTCCTAATGTGTTGCCACGATCAACGTCAGACTGCTGACTTTTATTAGATAAAATTATTTTTGTAGAATTAGGAGATAAATTATCATTATTTATTTTCTCTAACATCTCAAAACCATCCATATCTGGCATAATTATATCCATTAAAATAATATCTGGTTTGAGTCCATCTTTGAGCTTCTCGATTACCTGTAATGCACTTGGAGCTGTATAAACTTCAAAATTATTTTGACTAAATTTAAATGCATACATATCTAAAAGAAATGTATCATCGTCAACTATTAAAATCTTTCTTTTATCTCCTTCCATATTGTATATATTATATTATAAAATAACTCTCAATACTAGTACTTTGTGGACAACTTTAATCACTATTTTCATTAGTAAAATTGAAAACTTCCTTATACGGAATAATACCATCTAATGCTTTGAGCATTGCATCTTCTCTCATCAAAAGCATTCCATCATTACGAGCAACTTTATAAATTTCTGAATCAACAGGATTTTTTAGAATTACTTTTTGCATTTCTTTACTAACACTAAACATTTCATAGATAGCTATACGTCCACGAGTACCAGATGGACATTCTTGTGATGGTACAGTGTCATACATCTCGTTCTTGATTTCAATCTCACTTCTAAACTCTTCTGGTAAGTCTTTCATCTCATTCTCAATTTGTAATTTAATACTTGGATCTATAGGAACGAGTTTTCTAGATGCTGGACATGTCATCTTAGCGAGACGTTGTGCAACAGATAAAATAAGAGTTGGTGCTATTAAATAAGGATCCACACCCATGTCTATCAAACGAGGAATAGCTCCGATGGCATTATTGGTATGGAGTGTAGACAACACGAGATGACCCGTCAATGCTGCTTGAATAGCAAGTTGAGCTGTCTCTTTATCGCGTATTTCTCCAACCATTATCACATCCGGGTCTTGTCTTAAAATAGAACGCAACCCCGAAGCAAATGTATACCCTATTTCAGGCATCATTTGAGATTGATTAATATCAGGCATATGATATTCAACAGGATCTTCAAGAGAAACAATATTACTACTTTCTTTATCAAGCTCATTCATCATTGAATACAAAGTAGTAGATTTTCCAGACCCAGTAGGTCCTGTAACTAAAATTAATCCATAAGGCCTAGTTATAGCTTCTCTAAGCATTTCAAGATTTCTTTTTGATAATCCTAATTTATCTAAAGATTTAACACCTTTTTCTGCATCAAGAATACGTATAACAACTTTTTCACCATAATAAGCAGGCATAGTAGAAACACGAAAATCAATCTTATGTCCATTTAAAGTAGTACTGAAAGACCCATCTTGTGGTTTTCTCTTTTCATCTAGACGTAATTTAGCTAAGATTTTTATACGAGCAACTATTCCATTATAAACATTTGATGGTAATACTATAGATGTATGAAGAGTGCCATCCACGCGAAAACGTACTTTAACTTTCTCTCCTGTATTTTCTATATGTATATCAGAAGCATTACCTTCTATGGCATTACGAAGCATAACTGCAACTATTTTTATAACTGGAGCATCTTCGACTATCTTCGTTTCTTCTCCCAACTTTGCATCTTTTATCTCATCATTTAGATTTTTTGCTTCATTTAAACTCTTTTCATCTTTTTTATCTTGATCAAATTCTTCTAATGCTTCTTCTACTTGGACTGTTACTCCTTTATATATTTCTATAATACTTTTATAATCACTATTAGAAATGAGAAAAATTTTAAAAGGAATACCGAGCTTTGCTGAAATAAATTGTAATGCATCAATAGCTTGTGAATTTTCTCCATCAAGAATACCCATCTCTAATACTCCATCCTTGAGTTCTATCGGGACGAAGCCATAATGTTTCGCAGCATCTTCAGGAATATATTTCAAGACATCAAAAGACATATCTTTTGTGTCTATCTTTTTTACTGGCATCTCTAAATACTCACCTTTTATAGTAAGTATTTTATCTTCTGGAATGCCAAATTCAATTAAAGCTTCATCAATATTGCCATCATTTTTTTCTTTGGCAAGATTTTTGACTTCATCTATTTGTGCATTATTTATTACACCTTTTTTTACTAATTCTTCTAAAAAACTCATAATTTAATCAAAACGTCTGAAATTATTGTGTTGGTGTGGAATCTGTAAAAGTCGTCTGGTTTGTCTGTTTTAAAACAGGATCATTACCGATGGGGGCAAATGGATTTATTCTTCCCTCATCTCCTGGAGAAGTAAGTAAAATACTAGAATCATGTAAATTAATGAAAGCTTTGTTTGAAAAAATAGAATCGTCTAATTTTATATTTTTAACACCAAGCAAGACAGAAAGAAAATCTTGAGAAACTGTAGAATCTCCATTTTGTGTACCAGTATTTTCTGGAACTATGCCTGAAGTAGAAAATGAAGAAATGAGATTGCCTTGGTCTGGAGCCTTTTTAATAAAAAAAATGTACGCTAAAATCAAAGAAACACCAATCACTGTAAATATTATTATGTTTTTTATTTTTGAAGACATTTTTATTTTTAATTTTAATTTTTTAACCAATAAGTTTTAATTTTAAAACTATATTTATAAGCTTCGGGCAAAGAAGGATTGATACCGGGACCAGTAGAAACAACACCACTTGAAGAAAATTGAATTGAAGATATGTCGACTATTCTAAGATTATTTTCTAAATCTTTTATAAAATTAATAAAATTATTATAAGTTCCTTGAGTAGAGAATTCTAAATCCAAAATTTTATAATCAAGTGGAGATGTGTCTTCTGCTACACCATAATTAAATCCTGCTGCTTCTTGTGCTGCAACATCAACATTCTTATTAGTTGCATCATATTTTACATCTTTTAGCGTCATACCATAAGGTGACGCTATCTTTTCTATTTCTAAAATTAAACGAATGTTGTCTATGTTGTCGGGTAAAAGTTTTTGAAGTTTAGATAAATCTTCAGGATTAAATGAATTATATTTTTGTGTCAATTTATCTCTTTCAGCTTCAAGAGTCTTAGAATTACTCAAGGCTTCATTATAAGAAGCTATCTTTTCTCTTTCTAAAGAAATCCCTTTATAGTATGGACTAGTAAATGCGAAAAACCCTGTTATCGAGGCTCCTATTAAAATGATTGGTAAAATAAATTTAAACATAATTATTAATTAATTTAATATATCTCCATCATTAGAAAACATACTTAAAGGATCTTGATTTGTAGATTCAAGTGTTTTTTCATAATCGATAAAATTCGGATCTACTGAAAATTCTAAATCAAAAAGAACATTACCTTTATCATCAAGAGAAAGACCAGAAAAGATAGGATCAATAAAATATTTATTCTTTGCTAAAAGATCAGACTGTAATGCTATAGACTTATAACCTATTGCACTACCATTCATTTTTACATTAATTTTTGAATCTATATTATTCCCAAAATCATAACTAAACTTAGTATAACCTACAGTCTTCATTGTGATTGACTGAAGTGCTTTAAAAATAGGAGAAATAGCAATATGCTTAGAAAGAATCTCATTTGAAGCATTTAAACGTTTATCTAAAACTTGAAGTTGTGTTATTTTTGATGGTTCAAAACGATTCCTTGCTAAATTTAAATCATTTTCCATGCTTGTAATATTCTTTTTTAGAATTCCATCATAGAAATAAAGAGCACCTGTCCCTATAAGTACAGTAAAAAAAATAAAAATAGAAATGATAGTCAAAAGACTAACGGATTGTGTCCTAGTCGATCGTTCTTCAATCATTGGCTTCTTGGGTATAAAAGATGTTTGAAAATTTTGTTCCATGTTATTATATTATCTCAACTTATTGCAACTTTCGCAAGGCTAAACCAATAGAAATTGCAAATTCTGGACCTGTAGTTTCAAGAACTTTGCTTAAAAATTCTGGTGCACCAACTTTAGAGAAAGAATGTCCTATTTCTATTTCTGCTCGAAAATTATTCGATGCTACTTCTTTTAAACCTTTCAAGAGAGACCCACCACCGGTAAATATTACTTTACTAATAGTCCTATCATACCTTTTCTCATACCCTAATAATACATTATTTGTTTCTGAAAAGATATAATCAACATGAACTTTAATGATATCAGCCAAATTTTTCTCAGTAGGATTCTCAAAAAGACCAAATTCTTTTTTTAATTCTTCTGCTTTTGAAAATGGAATATTTAAAGATTTAGAAATTGAATCTGAAATATCTGCTCCACCACGATTTATCGTATGATAGCCTTTGACCATACCAAACTCTACAAGAGAAAGCTTTGTACTTAGAGCACCAAAATCAATTAAGAGTACTAAAGATAATTCATGTTCAAAATTTGATCTAATAGAAGAAAAGATCTCAATTTCAAAAAAACTTGCTTCTAAACTACACATAGAAACTATCGAACGGTATTTCGAAATAGCATTATTTTGAATTGCAACTACAAGGACTTCTGTTTTATCTGGCAATAATGAAGTATCTCCATTATTTGCTTCTTCAAACGAAGACTCTTTTTTGGGTAGTATAAAATAATCAAGAGAAACTTCTGTAATAGGAATAGGAATATATTTACGAGCTTCTGTAGAAATAACTGATGCTACTTCACTTTCTCTAATTTGTGATGGAAGTGTAACAGTAAAAATTAAACTTGATTGCACTGGAATAGAAAAGGCAGAAGAAATGGTATTTACGCCAGATTGTTTCAAAACCTCTTTTAATGCTTCTACTATTTTATCAACAGGAAGATTTGTGACACGTCCTACATCAACACCAGCATAAGAACCGAGAGCTATAGAACCATAAGTCTCAAGCACAGCCTTACCTCCCCTTTTCTTTATTTCAACGACTTTGATAGAAGAAGAACCGATGTCTATTCCGACAACACTACTACCATCCCCACCTTTAAAAGGATTAACATTTGAAAAAAATTTTTTAATTGGATTATCCATTTTCTTGAATTACGCTTATAATTATAACATATATGAAATTTTTTAATACTATACTAAATGTGATTTTTCCTGTGAATTGTATTTCTTGTGGAAAAACAGGTTCAGATCTATGTACAGAGTGTCTTTTAGGTTCCCCTGCAGCAGAAAGAGAAAGTGCAACTTGGATATTTCCTTTATTCGATTATCGCCACCCACCCATTAAAAAATCAATATGGCTTTTAAAATATAAAGGTAAAAAGAAACTTGCTAATACATTCGCAGAGATTATATATGGCAAAATTATAGAAGAGCTTTCAGAATTGAGTATGATGAGTAATTTTTCTGATCCAATTTTAATTCCGATTCCCCTTTCAAAAAAAAGATATAGAGAACGTGGATATAATCAAGCACAATTAATCTGTGAAGAATTAATAAAAATACAAAAAAGAAATTACCTCACCCCGCCTTCGGCCCCCCTCTCCTTAATAAGGAGAGGGGCTGGGGGTGAAGTTAGTATTTTAAATGAAAATTTTAATTTACTAAATAATATTTTAATAAAAACAAAAGAAACAGAACACCAAGTAAATATTAAAGACAGAAGTGTTAGATTAAAAAATCTCTCAAATTCTTTTTCAGTTAAAAATCCTGAACTTATAAAAGGAAGAAATATTATTTTAATAGATGATGTACTCACCACAGGAGCTACGTTAGCTGAAGCCAAAAAAACATTAAAACAATTTGGCGTAAAAAAAGTAATCGCTTTCACAATAGCGCACTGATTTCCAAAAAATATAACATTAATATATAATGTAATTATGAAATATTGTAAAGATTGTGAACCAGCACAAGAAGTGCACGCTGTCGCTTACTTCTCTGTGGTGATGAGTTATATTAGTGAACCATTTTTTAATATTATGGAAACACTTTTTAAAAGCACAGCAGAAGCTATTTCTAGTAAGACTTCCATCCCATTTTTAAAATTAATGGTGTTTTTAAAACTTGCGCATTTTTCTGATAAACCTGATGAAAAAGATTCTCTACGTACAAAATGTTTTTGGGATGAAGCCATCAGACGTGGAATAAAAATGGTTGAATTTAAAATGGGA
>Ga0172379_10011497_pt1 | contig 10526 bp, 17 predicted proteins | sample GrowelOW334metaG_FD_119756 | JGI IMG/M metagenome (GOLD analysis project Ga0172379, IMG submission 119756) | Groundwater microbial communities from an aquifer near a municipal landfill in Southern Ontario, Canada - Groundwater well OW334 metaG | ecosystem: Environmental > Aquatic > Deep...
AAATAAGAATAGAAAAAGTGGTTTTAAGCATAGGCGGGACTGCAGAACAGCTTGAAAAAGGATTCAAACTCTTGAAATTGATTACAGGAAGGACTCCTGCGAAGATGAAATCCCACAAAAGAATTCCTGCTTTTGGAGTAAGACCTAAACTAGAAGTGGGGGCAGTTGTAACAGTAAGAAAAGATACAGAAGCGGTTTTGAAAAGAATGTTAACTGCAATAGAAAACAGATTAAGAAAGAAACAAATGAGTGTTAATAATTTTTCATTTGGAATCAAGGAATATATCGAAATACCGGGTATGGATTATCAAAGAGATATTGGAATAATGGGATTGGATGTAACTGTTGTATTCAAAAGAGCCGGCAGAAGAGTGGGCTTGAGAAAAATAAAAACAGGAAAAGTCTCTGCAAGACAAAGAATCAGCAAAGAAGAAATAATTAAATTTATGGAAGATACTTTCCAGACAGAATTTAGGTAAATAAAAAATGACAGCATCAGATTGGCAAAAAATATTGAAACAATTGAAGAATAAGCCCGCAGTAATGGAAAAGTTTATCAAACATAATAAACCAAAAGAAAGAACAACAGGAATAGCTTCACACAAATGCGAAAGATGCGGAAGATTCAATGCTCACATCAAATCATACGGATTAAATTTATGCCGACACTGCTTCAGAGAAATTGCAGTAGATATCGGATTCAAAAAATATTCATAAAATGTCACAAGATACAGTTGCAGATGCACTAAACATGATGAGAAATGCCAAGAAAGCTGGAAAAGAAGTCATAAAAGTAAAAATGATTTCCAATTTGTTAATCGAAGTTCTAAAAATTATGAAGCAGAAAAATGCAATCAAAAAATACAAGATTGATCCTAAAGAAAAAAGTGCAGAGATTACATTAGGAGATTTAACAGAATGCCGGGCAATAAAACCCAGATTTACTGCTCACAAAGACCAAATTGACAAATATATGAGGAGATATTTGCCTGCAAGAGGAGTCGGAGAAATGATAGTTTCAACAAATAAAGGGTTAATGACTCATGAAGAAGCGCTTGAAGAAGGAATTGGAGGATGCTTAATTGCATATTTTTACTAAAATGAAAACAATAAATGAGGCATATGAGATTTCAACTGACGAGGGAAAAAGGACAATATTTGGAAGCTACTATCAAAATTTAGATTTAAAGGTTCGAACAAGCTTAAGAGAGATTAATAATAATGCAAACGATGGAATCCAACAAGTGTTTGAGTGTCAATTTGATGAAAGGAAAAGAGAATTAGAAAAAGCAGATTTGTGGAATCCTTGTTATGACCTGCTTCTTCTAAAAGCAAGGAAGGGGCAATTAGATTCAAGAATACTAATAGAAATGGAGTTACTAAAATGAAAAAATCAATATTCAAATCAATTGAAATTCCAGAAGGAATTAAAGTAACATTAGATGGAGCTAAGGTTACTGTTGAAAATGACGGCAAGAAAAATGAGAGAGAATTTGATTTGATGAATTTAACTTTGGAAAAGAAAGGCAATGAAATAATCGTTGGACATAAAAAATCTTCAAAGAATGAGAAAAAAATGACAAACACAATTGCTTCACATATTAAGAACCTAATAAAAGGAGTTCAAGAAAAATATGAATACAAATTGAAAATTTGCTTCAGCCATTTCCCTATGACTGTTGAAATAAAAGGACATGAAGCGATAATTAAAAACTTTTTAGGGGAAAGATCTCCAAGAAAAGTAAAAATCCCAGCAGGAGCAGATGTAAAAGTTGACAAAGAAATCATAACAGTAACTGCATCTAATAAAGAAATTGCAGGACAAGCAGCAGCAAATTTTGAGATGGTTACAAGGATTGTTAATAGAGACAGAAGAATATTTCAGGATGGGATTTTCATTACAAATAAATGCGGAGTAGAAATGTAAAAATGCCACGATTAAAATTTTTAAGAAGAAATTGGAGTAAAGCTTCAAGATTAGGAAAAGGAAGAAAGAAGAAACAAGTATGGAGAAGTGCTAAAGGAAGACATAGTAAAACTAGAAATAAAAGAAAAGGATATCCTGCAATTGTTGAAGTAGGATTCGGACAAAACAATAAGACAAAAGGACTTATCGAAGACAAAAAACCAGTTTTAGTCTATAATGTAAAGGAACTTGGAAATGTTAAGAAAGGAGAGATTGCAATTATTGGAAAAGTTGGAAAGAAAAAGAAATTGGAAATTGCAAAAGTAGCAAAAGAAAAAGGAATCTTGCTTTTCAATTTAAATGCTGGAAAATTGCTAAAGAAAGCAGAAAAGAAACAAAAGATGAAAGAAGTAAGAAAAGAAACAAAAGCTGAAGAGAAAAAAGAAAAAACAGAAAAAGAAACTAAAACCGAGGATCAAAAATGAACTTAGGAAAGAAAAAATCATTAGCGGCAAGAACATTCGGAGTAGGAGAATCAAGAATCAAATTCCTTGAACCAAGATTAGATGAAATCAAAGAAGCCTTAACAAAGCAAGATATAAGAGATTTGCACAAGGACGGAGCAATAGTTGTTTTGTCAGTTAAGGGAAGAAAGGTATTATTGCTTAAGAAGAAAAATAGAAGCGTAGGGAATGTAAGAAAGAAAGTCAACAAAAGAAAACAAAAATATGTTAAACTTACAAGAAAATTAAGAAAACACCTTTATGAAATTGAAGAAAAACTTACAAAGAAAGAAAAAGAAACAATTAGAAATAAGATAAGAAACAAATCTTTTGATAGCAAGTCAGATTTAAAAGCATATCTTGCAGGAGATAAAAAATGAAAGTAGATAAAAGAAGACGAAGAGAAAACAAAACAGATTATGCAAAGAGAATCAAGTTACTTAAAGGCGAATCCCCAAGAATTGTTTTTAGAAGGACAAATAGATATATAATTGCACAATATATCACAAGCAAAGAAGCTCAAGATAAAATAGAAATCGGAGTAACTTCTAAAAATTTAAAGACTTACGGATGGCCTGCTGAATTTGAAGGAAGCTTAAAATCAGTAACTGCATCATATTTAACTGGTTTTTTAATGGGAAAAGAAATTGCCCAGAAGAAATTGAAAACTCCAATTGTAGATTTGGGAATGATAAGAACAATAAGCAAAAACAAGGCATTTGCTTTCATGAAAGGGCTTGTCGACGCTGGAGTTAAAATTAATTGTCCAGAAGAAAATTTCCCAGAAGAAGATAGAATAAATGGAAAACATTTGAAAACAGATTTTTCAAAAACATTCAAAGAAATTAAATTGAAGATAGAAAAGAAATAAAAAAACATGACAGAAATAGGAAATTTTGGCACAAATAAAAATTCAGGAGAATTTTCATAATGACAGAAAAAGCAAAAAAAATAGATAAGAGAACAGCTGAAGAAATCAGCCAAGAACTTTTGGAAAAAGAAATTGGAAAAGATTTGAAAGCAGTAGTTGATAAAAGAACAGATAGGGAAAAAGAAAGAGATGCAGAAGCAGCACAAAAACTTGCATCTTGGGTTCCAAAAACAAAACTTGGAAAAGAAGTAAAAGAAAAGAAAATCAAAAACATAGATGAAATATTAGACAATAAAAAGAAAATTCTCGAAGAGCAAATTGTTGATTCTTTGATAAATGTTCAATCTGATTTACTTTTTGTCGGGCAATCAAAAGGAAAATTCGGCGGAGGAAAAAGAAGAGCTTGGAAGCAAACTCAAAGAAAAACAAAAGAGGGAAATGTTCCTACATTCTCTACTCTTGCAGTTGTTGGAGATGAAAATGGGCATGTCGGAATTGGAATGGGACATGCAAAAGAAACTCTCCCAGCAAGAGACAAATCCATAAGACAGGCTAAACTAGGATTAATAAAAATAAAAAGAAGTTGTGCAAGTTTTGATTGTGCTTGTTCTGAATTGCATAGTATCCCCTTCAAAGTAGAAGGAAAATCTGGAAGTGTTAGAGTAACATTAATCCCTGCACCTCAAGGAACAGGATTAGTAGTCGCTGGAGAAATGAAAAAGATATTAAAACTTGCTGGAATTAAAGATGTTTATAGCAAAACATTCGGAACAAGAGGAACAACAATGAATCTAGCAAGGGCAACAATTGATGCTTTAAGAAAGACAAACAGGGGGAATGAACAATGATATGCATTATAAGAATTTCAGGAGATGTTAAAATAAGAGAACATTCACGAGAAACATTGAGAAGATTAGGATTAACTAGAAAATATTCCTGTATTGTCTTGGAAAAACCTACAGAAGTTGAATTAGGGATGTTAAAAGACATAAAAGACTTTGTTGCGTTTGGAGAATTAGATTCTGAAACTTATAAAGAATTAGTAGAAAAGAGAGGATACAAATCTAAAAAAACAAAATCACAACCAAATACAAATTTTAAAAAAGAAATGAGGCAAGTTTTCAGACTTCATCCCCCACGAGGAGGAATTAACACAAAACAGCATTATGCTTTAGAAAATGGAAATGTTAAAAGAGGAGTTTTGGGAAATCACGGAAAGAAAATAAATGAGTTAGTGAGGAGGATGTTATGATGGCAGTCAGTACAATATTAGGAAGCAGAAATAATGTAAGAGTAGATGTAAGAAGTTTAGCTATAGAGGGACTTCAGGAAATAGAAGAAGGAAGAGTAGAACTAGCAATCGAAGAAGAAGAATTAAGAGAAAGGAAATGTATAAAGGCCGAGAGCGAATATCATGAAATGTTAGAAAGACGAGAAATTAAAGAAAGAGGAAAAAGAACTAAATTATTAACTGATAGAATAAATGGAATGGATATTACCGGTTGTAAACTTTGCAGAGAATATTATAAAATTAGTGTTAGAGCCTCTGAATGTCCATTAATTGAATATAAAGATGGTTCGTGTAGTGATTCTCACTTAAGGATAAGGAAAAATGATAAAACAGGAAAATACATAATAGAAAATATACCAGAGGAAATCGAAAGTAAAAGAGATAGAATCGGAGTAAGAAAAACACTTTAACATGGCACTTAAAAAAACACACAAACGTAAAAAATCAGGAAGAATGCTTGGAAGAGGAGCAGGTAGCTATGGCTGGGGGGCAAGAAAAAAGCACAAGAAAGCAGGGCATAAAGGAGGAGTTGGAATGTCTGGAACAGGAAAGAGAGCAGACCAGAAAAAAACTCTTGTAATAAAACTTTACGGAAATGATTATTTTGGAAAACAGGGAATAACAAGCAGAGGAACAAAGAGAGACAAAAGAAAAAGAATAAGCTTGATGACAATTCAGAACAATCTTGAAACATTCGGAAAGAAAGTTGGAGACAAATGGGAAATCAATTTGGAAGACTACAAGATATTGGGAAAAACCGACGTTAAACATAAATTATCAATAAAGGCAAAAGAGGCATCTGCGTCAGCAATGGAAAAAGTTAAGAAAGCTGGCGGGGAAATTACTTTTTCTGAATAAAATTTAATCTATTTGAATATGAAACAGTATCAAAGAAGTTCTGAAAAAGAATTGACTAGATTTCTAGTTAATGAAGATTATTTTGAACAATTAGAATACCAAGATGAATGGGAAGAACTTAAAGTAGCACAGTGGAGTGGACTTGTGGAAGTATTAAAAGGAGATAATAAATGGATAAAAATTTTCCCTGCTTCAAAAACTGAATATGATAGAAAAATTGTAGACAAAGTTGAAAGAGTTATGAAAGAAATGCGAGAAAGATATTGGGGGGATGATATTTTAAAAGATAGACTGGATGAAGATGAAGAATACCTCATGCTTTTAGAGGAAAAAATTATGGAAGAAATGCGAAGAGAATATGGAGATAAATTATTTGACGACGATTGTGATAATGATCATCAAGAAAAAGAATGGGAAGAAAATATTTGCTGGGAGATGTTCAAAAACAAATATTTTAATGATGAAAATAGATGTAAGTTAACTGTTTCTGATTATGAGTACTTTAGATATTTTGGAGGAAATTCTCTTGTGGATAAAGTTGAAAGAGTTAGTGAAGAAATGCGAAGAGCGTATTGGGATGATTTTGATGATGAAAACTGGGACGATAGTTATGAAGAATATTTTCCAGAAGATTCTGATTTTGACGATTTAATTGAAGATGCTGATTACAGAGACGGCGAAGGAATGATTTAGATAATCCTAATCTTTTTAAACTAATTTTTGCTGAATAATCTATGGATTTCAGAAACATATTCCAATTTATTCCAGAGGTTAAAAGTCCAGAAGAGAAGAAGTTAAGTTTTAATATAAAGTTAAGATGGACATTAATAGTTCTTATTTCATTTTTCGTTTTAGCGAATATCTCTTTGTTTGGATTATCTAATAATGCTCTTGAAAAATTCAAGTATCTTGCAATAATTCTTGGAACAGATTTTGGTAGCATTATCTCATTAGGTATTGGTCCAATAGTAATGGCGTCTGTTATTTTGCAGTTGCTGACTGGAAGCGGGATATTGAATATAGATATTACTACAAGCGAAGGAAAGAAATTTTTCCAAGGACTTCAAAGAATCTTGACTTTCTTTTTTATAGTATTTGAAGCATGTGTTTATGTTTTAATGCAGGGACTTCAAGCGGCTCCAGGATTAGCTCCATTATTAATATTTCAACTTGTATTGGGAGGACTAGCAATTTATTATATGGATGATTTGATGAGCAAATGGGGATTTGGTTCAGGAGTAAGTTTATTTATTGGAGCAGGAGCGTCATGGCAGTTAGTTACAAGCATGTTTCAGTTTGTAAATCAACAAGGAAAAAATTGTTTGCTTGACTTTGGAAATACTGCGTGCCCAGGACGAGTTTTTGTTTTCATCCAATCAATAATTAATAAATATCCAATAGAATTAATTTCTTCATTAAGTGCGATTATAGTCACTATACTAATTTTCTTAATGGTAGTTTGGGCACAATCATTGAAAGTTGAAGTACCATTATCATTCGGAAAACTTAGAGGATATGCAGTGAAATGGCCATTATCCTTTTTCTATGCTTCTGTTATTCCAGTAATCTTAACTGCTGCGTTATTAGTTAGTTTCCAAGTATTCGGAGGAATTTTAGAAAATGCTGCTGCTCCTTGTCTTGTCGAAGGCGGAAGTTGTACAGGAGCTGCTAAGATTGCATCTTACTTTGGATTCTTAGGACATTTTTCTAATGGACAAGCAGTTTCAGGATTAGCATTTTGGACAGGCTCTACTAATCTTTTAGAATTAATAATTAGAGGAGGATTCTTGCCTAAATATCTTCTTCAAGGATTAACTCACACAATTATTTATGTAATCTTATCAACAATATTTGCTGTATTCTGGGTTAAGACGTCTGGAATGGATGCAAAAGCACAAGCACATAAAATTTCTTCTTCTGGATTGCAAATAGCTGGGTTTAGACAAGATGAAAGAGTTTTAGAAAGCATTCTTGAAAGGTATATCACTCCTTTAACAGTAATGGGGGGAATTTCTATTGGACTTTTAGCATCTGTTACTAATCTTATGGGAGCTTTAATTTCTGGAACAGCGATATTATTAGTAATTATGATATTCTTCCAATTCTATCAAAGCATTGTGCAACAGCATCAAACAGATATGAATCCTGCATTCAAGAAATTCGCGGGATTGTAATTTCAAAGCTTTTAAAAACTAATTTTTACTTTGTATGATATGGACAAAAAAGGAAGTTTCCTGCCAATAATTTTAGTTATGATTGCGTCTATGTTTATTGTATTTTATTGGGACAAGATCCCAGCTATAAAAGATGGTGTTCATTCTGCTTTAAATCCAACTGTAGGATTATTGTTAAAATGGGATTTGGTTGCGGGGATGTTAATAATCGTTTTTCTTATCACTTTGCTTACAACAATAGTCCAAAAATATGCTACTGATCAAAAGGCATTGAAAGAATTAAGGGAAGAACAAAAATTACTTCAAGCAGAGATGAAGAAATACGAAAAGAATCCTGCAAAAGTTGCAGAATTATCTAAAAAACAGTTTGAATTCCTTCCTAAAACATTCAAGTTAACAAGCAGAGCAATATTATTTACTGGAATCCCTTTTATCTTGTTCTTTAGATGGTTTAATGATATCTTTACAGAAATGGGGAATCCAATGTTCTTTGGATTTTTAAGTTGGTTTTGGTTTTACTTTATCTTCACAATGGTATTTAGCGGTTTCTTAAGAAAGTGGATGAAAGTATTGTAGTTAATTAGTTGAAAGATTAGTTAATGTGTAAAACCAAATGGGGTGTTCAGCTTATTATAATCGCTTTAAAAAAAGAGGTGATACGTGGGTTCTTTAAGGAAGAAAGCAAATCAGAAAGATTTCCATTTGTTCTCCAAGAAGCAAACGAAAGAACTTAACATGGTAGAAACAGAGAGAGAAAACAGGGAAATAAGTTAATGAATAAAAGCTTACGTGTTTGTTCAACCGATTGCTATTAACGATGTTAAATTTATTTAATAAAAAAAGGGAGATAGATAATTTTAAAAGCCGTATTTTAATCTAATTCTTATGTCAGAAGAAAATCAACAGGAATTATTGTATAAATTCAGCATGTTTGAAAGACAGATAAGGGAAATCCAACAACAGATAGAAGCAGTTGAAAGAGGGATTGTTGATTTGGGAAGCCTTAATTTTGGGTTAGATGAACTTGTTGGAGGAAAAGATAAAGAGATTTATGCCCCTTTAGGAAAAGGTATTTTTGTAAAGGCAAAACTTGCTTCTGAAGAGTTAAATGTGGATATTGGGAGTGGTAATTTTGTAAAGAAAAGCATTCCAGATACAAAAGCATTAATTGAAGAGCAAATTGGAAAATTAATGCAAGTTAAAAAAGAATTAGAGAATAATCTTCAAGAGATGGATAAAGAAATATCAATAATGATGAATGAAGCACAAGGACATGTGCATGAACATAATCACGAATGTCATTGCGAAGAAGGAGAATGTAATTGTGAGGATGAGGATTGCGATTGCGGTGATGAATGTAAATGTGGTAAGTAATGTAGAAAAGTTTATAATATCTTTCTTAATTTAAAAGTAATGACACTATTAGAAGAATTAGCACAAAATAAGGAGCTAAAAGTAGATTTTCATAATCATGGGCAAACTGGAAGCGGATTTAGAAAAAAGCCTAGAAATCTTATAGAATGGATTAAAAGTTTATTTTTATCAGAAGGATTTGATGACCTCTCCCAACTTTTGGACCAAGCACGCGATTCTGATATAGATGTTTTATATATAACAAATTTTAGTGATACAAGGTATGAAGATTGGACTTCAAGAGAACAATTAGACCTTGCAAGATTAGCTGGCTACAAAATAGAACAAGGAAACTATTACACTTTTGCTAAGAAAGACGGGAAAGTGATTGCATTAGGAAAATCTCAAGAAGTTCCAACAAAACAAGGACATGTGCTTTTTGCGGGGATAAAAAGGGGGGAAAAGTTTTCTGATGGAAGATCATTAGATGAAACCATTAAAGAAGCAGATGATGGGGAATTAAAAATCGCAGATCATCCATTTTGTGGAATCAAAGGACAGAATGGAATTATAGCACATTCTCGAAATCGTGAAAAAGATGCTAAAAAATTTGATGCTTTTGAAAGAAATGGAAATTTTTATCTTCCATTTTCATTTGCAGACAAAAAAGCAGTCAAATATTCCAACCGGTATAATATTCCTCTATTGACAAATGCCGACGGACATCATCCAAAAGATATAGGAGATTGCTACAACGTTTTTAAATCGGAATCATTAAAATATTCTTCTGAAAAAGATTTCAGAGATTCAATAAATAGTGCTGTAAAGGAAAACAATTTTGAAACCAATTATAACCCTATCCCAATTTACAGAATATTTCATCATGTGATGATGATTGTATTAAATAAGTTGTTCAACAAAGGATGGAAGAAACAGGATACTTATGCAAATGGAAACCAATATGCTAAAGCAGCATAAAATAGCTTAAAAGATTTTAGCTAAAATTTATTTAAGGGTTATAAATTCCTTTTCTTCTTCCGCTTAAAACTTCTTGAGCCATCCTTGGAAGATGTCTAGATAACATTTCTCTTTTGTTGCTTCCTTTAACAAGTTTAGACGTGTCTTGAGAATTCTCTATTGAAATTCTTAACCAATAATTAAATTCATCTAAAGTTTCCCCTTCAAACTTTGGTAGAGAAGTGTAACTTGAAGCTATTGAAATAGGAGAGAAAATTCTTTGTAATAAACCTTCTTCTGGAGTTCTGTGTCCTCCGCTAACAGCAAATGCTCCGATTTTATGAATTTCTCCCCCTAAATTATTATATAAAAATAAATTCCCTTTAATCCATTGATTATAAAATTCTTCAGCTTGTTTGTTTACTCCCTTCAAAATTGCTGCACTGCTTGAATGAACAATAATACCGCTAAAATTATCTATTAAAGGAGAATTTGGAAGAGCCCCCTTTGTTTGTTCTATACAAGAAGGAAGATTTAAGACATGTATTGTATCTGGATGATAGAATGCTTCATCGTTCCATTCCTTAAAATTTTTTCCAAAAGGAACATTAAA
>Ga0172379_10011498_pt1 | contig 10526 bp, 7 predicted proteins | sample GrowelOW334metaG_FD_119756 | JGI IMG/M metagenome (GOLD analysis project Ga0172379, IMG submission 119756) | Groundwater microbial communities from an aquifer near a municipal landfill in Southern Ontario, Canada - Groundwater well OW334 metaG | ecosystem: Environmental > Aquatic > Deep...
AAACAATCGGCATTTATTTTCCTTTCCAAATCTTATCGCCTCCCACATCATCAGATTGCTGGCCATCACTTCTCGCTTTCTGTCGCTGGACGCGCCATATGGATAATAGAGAATCCCGTTTAGTACAAACAAAATCCAAGTTGTCAGCGTTTCTCCCTGATACTCTGCCCGGAAAAGATGCCCCATCCCTGATTCTTTCATCGCTTTCCACATTTTTCGGTGATAGTTCTTGGTATGAGCAAAAAATCCCTGTCTCTTTGTCGTTTCCTCCATCAGCTTCCAGTACTCATCAAACCCTTCCTCGCTTCCGTCCTCTACGATCTTCACTCCACGTTTTTCTGCCAAGCGAATGTTGTATCGTGTCTTCGGGTGCATCTTGGAGAGGATTTTTTCCTCGGTCGGGGTCAAATCAAGCCATAGGCTGTATTTGGTGAACATTGCCTTTCCTATTACAAAATCTCCCTTTCCTGTGAGCCTCTCGATTTTCTCCAATGTGTTTTTCTCTGCTCTTTCGTTTGGCTCAAACTTGACAAAGATCGCCCTCTTTTTCTTGGCTATCTTCTTTATTTCCTCCAACACCTCACTCGAAGGTAATCCCGATTTGGGACAGTACCCGATCGAAAATGGAGTTTTCGGGATCTTGTGCCAGGTAACCTGAAATGTGTTTTCAAAATCTCCCTTGTCGTCTACTTCCGCCAATCGGGTAATGCTAAGCCCCGTCTCTTTCCGAAACTCTCCCCACTCCCAAGACTGCAATGGGTGCCTGGCTAAACGGTTGAATTTTGCCTTTTCTGTATCTGTTACTTCGCGGATCACATTCATATTTTAGCGCCTTTCCGGGTCAAAAGAGTATAATACGCCCAAAACCAACTACCTTCTGGAGGTTCCTGTGTATTCTTCGATTCCCCTTAACAAGTTGTACCTAAAGCTTAGTGAGTTAAACACTCGCCTCAGGCATAATTCGACCTCAGTCTACAACGTCCTTCGGAATGCCGAAGAGGTCAAAGATCTCAAATCTCTGCTCTCAGAGATCTGTCTTCGAGGCGAGCTGGTTCTGGCGATCTCGCCGGACGTTCTCAACCTGTCGATCGTTCTCGGGCAGGTAAAGTCTCTGCAGGACAGCCTCCGGAGAGGCAGAATCCATGCCATTGTTACCAATCGTGAAAGTTCGGCATACGAAGTGATTGCCGATATTCAAAAATACCTTGACGATTTAGTATTTTGGACTCGTGAGTATCTTGAAAAGTAATGCAAACCCGTCCTCCTCTGGGCGGGTTTTTTGCCACAAAAAACCGCTCTCATCAAGAGAGCGGGATAAAAATCTAACGCCAATTATTAATAATTGGCAGGAATATCCGGTATCCACCCGGAGGCGGGGTCGGTGTGGCTGTTGGGTACGGGGTTGGAGAAGGCCCGGGTGTTGCCGTAGGCGCAGTAGGAGTCGGAGTCGGTTCCATGGGCATATCGATAAGTTGGAGCCACAGATCTGGCAAGAGGGGCAGTTCCCACACGTCACTGGCCGAAGTCTCGATGTAGGGCTGGTTTTGCACCTCGATCATGAAGTGGGTTGTTCCGTCCGGAATCATCGCTTGGATTCCGTCTCCTGTCTCGATCCATAGATCGACAGTGACAATCTCTTCGCCATTCAGGACGTAATGGATATTTGGATATGGAGCCTGCTGTTCGTGCCAGTAGGTCACGAATGTAGTACCCCACCAATCGATCCAGACCCGGATTGGCTTTCGACAGATCCATTTTCCGTCCTCGGACGTGGTCCGCCATTCGCTGGCAGACTGATCGGTGATCAGAGGTGCCGGTCCGCGGGTAATCAAAAACGCATCCATCTCGCGCGGCACGGTCATCATCAATCCGTCTCCGGTTTGCGTCCACCAGGAAGTGGTTTGATGCTCACTCGGATCGCCAAAGAGATAGTAAATGATATTTACATCCTCAGGTACTACATCAGTATTGGTATAGAGAACAACAGTCTCTCCTTCCCAACTCCGATAGATCCAGGTGGTTTTCTCCGCTACCCAATGGGTAGTAGAGTAATTACTCCAGTGCCACTCTGCCCATCCAACGATCTGAGGAATCGGTCCGCCTTCAATTTTGAAAGCTACCACATCAGAGGGCAGAGTCATGAAGTAATTGGTGTGACCATCGATCACTTCGGTCTGCCATAGATCGGTCCGCGTCTCCAGCTCCTCACCGTAGCGCCCCAAGGTCACCGGCAGAGGCAAACCCCAGTAGTAATAAACCTTGGCCAGATCGCCCTCGATGAGATAGGTGTAGATCGTGCGCTTTGGCATCCAGTAGTTGTTTTCCAACCACCAGGTGTCGGCGCCGTCGGTGATCGTCGGCCGGATCCATTTATCCACCTTCATAGCTTCAAAATTATCCGGAATTACCGCTTCGATCCCCGATCCATCACCCAGATCGTACCAAAGATCGGAAGTGTACTGTTCCTCGCTTCCCGAAGTGTAATAGCGGATTTGTGGCCGTCCATACTCGCCTTGGTAAGTAAGATGTGTTTGCCCGATCTCATCGATCCAGACAAACAACAGCTTTCTTACTACCCAGTGGGGATCTCCGGAATAGTGATACCACTCATCCTGATTTCCTCCATCGATGATCGGGACATTGCCCTGATCGACGAGGAAAGAAACAACATCTACAGGAATAACGGCCTCAATACCACCGGAAACGGCATACCACAAATCACGAGTGACCTCGACCGGCACACCTGATCGCGCCAAATACAAATTGGCCATAGCAGGGTCGCCGTTTTGGAGAGTCACATGAGTCGCATCCTGTGCATCCTTCCATACCCAAACCTCACCGGCCGGGGGTGGATCACAGGGAGCAGTGTTGGTATCCCACCAAACATTGATACGGGCGTCTCCGCCTGTATTGTTGTGGATCACCGTTACGGGAACATTCCCGCTTAAGTGACGTGGTGGACAAGCCATGTTATCTGCACTGCTTTGTGGAATATCCATGATGTTGGTATCCCCCAAGAAAAGCTTGACACCGTCATCGTTGTTTAAAGAATGAAAAACGTAGTCACCCTCAGGGAAATACAATGTCTGTTTCCAGATTCTTCCCCAGGTCTGATCTTCATTTCCACAGGCGAGTCCGCCCGGGTAAGGATCAATACTAAACCACGTCCCAGGAATATCCGTGTCACAAAATACTTGTTGCAGATCGCAATTTGGAAAAGAACACAGATTGGGGTCGTGGTAGTACCACACATCCCAATGCACGTTCGGTTCACACGCTGACCCATTCTGGTCGATACTGAAGTTCAGGTGAGCGCCGCCGCCCGTATTCTTCCACAAAATCGCGATATCGGTGGGGCCGGAAAGGTAAATGCCGGGGCAGGTAGTATTGTTCTCCGAAGAGCCCAACACATCCATCTTTGCCTCTTCATATACCCAGACCTTCACACCATCATCATGATCGGCATGGATATAGTAGATGCCCGAAGGGAAATTTATGGTTTGACGGATATTAGCTCCCCACACTGTTCCGCCTATTCCAAAAGCCACTCCGTCGGGAAAATTCAAATTAAAATTCGTTCCCGAAAAACTTGTTTGGTAATAGGTAGACGCAGGATTGCAGGCAGGATTATCATTGCACTCATCCATAGATGAGAACACCTTCACCGTCCAGCTACCGCCGGGTGGCGGGGGAGGAGGTGTAGGCGACGGCCCCGGAGTGGGAGTACCACCCGGTGTCGGGGTAGGTTCTTCACATCCGCCAATTGAATCAATCATCTCTCCATTGCGCATTTGTAATGTACAAACGGGATCAAATGGAGGCATCGGAGAGCATGTTGGATTATCGTAGACTTCGATCGCCCTTATGCCTAAAAATGAATAGATATACACCAAATCAAGATCTGGATAACTTTGTGTAATACATTGACCATTTAGAAAGATATCTGGATATAGTTTGGCAGACCACCCAGACACTATGCGAATCGATCCTGACGGCATCAAAGGAAATTCAATTGGACTGTGGGTTGGAGAGAAGTATATTTTAGGATCTCCAAGATAATTATCTAATGGATACAAAATGACTCCATCATTTATTATCGGTCCATACGCTTGCCCGTCCATTGTTCCAGGTGGGGCACATGGTTGATTGGGATCTCCACTAGTCCACGTTACTCCATCAATCGTTCTTAGGTTGACGTAACCTCCATCTTTTCTTACCTCAAGATGAAGGTGCTGCCCAGTACTATTTCCTGAGTCTCCAGAACGCGCCACGAATTCCCCAACAGTAACATTTCCAGACGTTCTTACGAAGCCACTTAAATGGGCGAGATATGTAATTGAACCGTCTGAATGCTCAATCTTCATTAGAAAGCCATAACCAGAGGTATCCCATCCTGCATAGATAATTACTCCGTCAGCGGGTGCATAAAGCGACGTTCCCACGGGCATCCAGAAATCAATCGCCTCTGAATTTGAGTGCGAGGTTCCTGGACAGTAAGGTCCTAGGGTAATTGGTTTCTCGTCAACAAACGGCAGTCTGTAACCTGGGACAGGCGGAGTATCTGGGGCAGCGAGAGCCTTTTTTGGGGTTCCGCGCGCACACAAGAGATACAACGAAAAATATAGTAAAAATTAGTTTTTTCAAGGTTCATCCTCCGAAGTAGAACAAGATTTGTGTTGGGAATAAGGGATTTTACTATAAGATGGTGTACAATACAACTAGCATGACTAGAAAGACAGATGTCCCCCAAATACCATACTTCCTCGTAATTCTCGTGATTATGACCTCTCTTTTGGCAGGCATCTTTTACACTCCTATAAAAAAACCAGACTGTGAGATCGTGGAATCAAAATCTGCAGCCACAACTCAGTATAATAATTACCTTAGGAAATTTGCGATATCAATTCCTTCAGAACAAAAGATCGAAAGAAGAAAGTGCGACGATTCCCTGCTTTTAAGTATTCAGTATTCAACGGATTCAGGAGACCATAAAATTGAAATAGGATTACATGAAAAGGTAAAGAATATGGAACTGCTTGACCAGATATCTCTGAATCGAGATACAAAGACAGTGCTCTCGAAACAGGAATCAGTGAAAGTGTCAGGACGAGATGCTATTCATGAAGTTGGCACAGGCCTAGGTGGCTTTGAAGCTTTCCACATTCTGAATGGAGAAAATGTTATCACCATTGTTAGATACTTTATGGAGTATTCACCTGACCCCGTGTTTGACTCGATAGTGCAATCATTTAAAGCTATCTAATAGACGCCATCGATATTGTCTTGTCCATCCTATAGATATATAATCACCCTGTGGAAAACAAACAAGCAGTATCCGGCAAAGTTTCAGGCCAGAGAGGCAATCCTCTTGGGGCCTTTCTCGTTTTTGTGCTCCTTGTCCTCAACATGATTCTTGGCTATTTGGCATATCCGGCTCAAGGAAGAGAGTTGGTATATAGAATGCAAAAACAGCAACGTCAAATAAACTACAAGCTGAATGAATTTATTACCGATCGTGTTCAACAGTACTATCCTCCTGCTGTTACTCCCGCTCCCAGTGCGTCTCCTTGCCCAAAGATAACTGAAACAAAAACTACCCCTACGCCACATCCTTTAGTATTAACCCAAGGATACCTTTTGGATATTAGGTCATCTTCCGGAACGGCAGATCCGAATGATGTAGATTTACTTGAACGAAACATTGATGCAGTTCTTGGTGAGGGAGGAAGAATATACGTCGGTACAAAAACGATTCCCGGAAGAAATATCGGCAGTGTTTCCTTTCCGCCAGAAGTTCTGAATGGAAAATATTATTTTCTATCGAAAGATGGCATCAAAGAAGGAATCTACGAAACTGAGGACGTCCAAATAACAGTATCTGACCCACCACATCCAAATATTGAAAAATATCTTATCAATCAAAAATATTGTCAGCAGGATTCAGACTGTGAATATCGAACTAATTTTTGTACCATCGGAGCTTTCAACAAGTATCATCCATACGTCAGTGTTTGGGGTTGCGGACCAGCTGAGTATGAAGATCTAGATGGCAACGAAATCGAAGTAAAAAAAAGATTAGAATGTTCCGGGCAGATTGGAGTGAGCTACGACTCGGTAAATTGCGTAGACAATTTGTGTCAGGTAGTTAATCTCAAACCATTATGTCAATAATCGAACGTAAGTCAACGACAGGGAACATTATTGGAGCAATGGAACATAGATGCGGTAATTCACTCTGCAAGGTCACGATTGTCATGGGAGTACTATTAATTTCAGCAACACTCGGCATCTTTCTGGACAAACCAAAATACTCTGAATCAAAACCCAGCGCTTCATCTGTCAATTCCACGCCCACTATCGATCCTCAGGTACATTATGTCTCATATGTTTCAAGGCGCAAGGAAAAGCATCAAGGAGGGTCAATTGAAATAGTTAGCCTAAAAACATTGGAGAAATGGACATTGGTAGATCGATATATTGACATGATAGGTAGTTGGTCACCGGACAACAAATATTTCTCTGCTTATCAGATGAAACATAAGGGAGTGCTATCTGGAAGTTGGCCGCTCATTATTTATGAAACAAGCACGGGGAAGGTGATTGATACCCACGCCAAATCTCTTAGCCGTTGGCTGTCAAATGAATATTTCCTTGGGTTAGACAATGACGGACACTTATCAAAGTTTTCAGTTAAAGACAAATCATTTAAGACCGATATCTTCAATCTACCGGAAAACAACAGCAATGCCTGGCCTCCTGATTTCTATATGATTTCAGATGATGGTCTCTGGCTCTTAGGAGTATGGCAAGGATATGGACAGGGCTTTAAGGAAAAAAATGCCGCTGCCTATACCTACAATCTTGAAACCAAGACCTTGCGAAAAATTATTACTGGTGAATTTATAGATCGGTTTGGATGGATAGGAAACAAGGTCTTTTTCCTTAAGAGTGACGATAGTCGTGAATTTTTATATGAAATAGACCCACTGGGGGAAAATAGGCGGCTATTAGCTTCATATCCCAGAAAACACTCAAGCATCACCTGGGATGTGGAATCAAAAAACAAACTCCTTTTCCAGCTTTATGGAAATGTAGACGAGTCAAAGACTATTCTCTATGATTTTGTCTCTGGAGAATCAAAGGAGTTCGCTAATGAACCGGGATTTGATAATCAGTATGGAGGAGGACTTTCAATTTCGCCTGACGAGAGGTATATAACATATGGATATCTCAATGATTTTCCGGATTCATCTTCAACAACCACATTGTTTGTTCGAGATCTCTATTCAAACAAAGTCCAAAAATTATGTACAGGTTGTCGACATCCTGTATGGACAAATATTGCAGATTAATCAACACATCACCAATTATCAATCTCGTCGAAGTCGTTTTTTGTCTCTGCCTCTATCTCCCAGTCTTGCACAATTCTCCGCTTTTTTTCACCCAAGCCATCTTCGTCTCTTCTGTCTTCTGCCTCTCTCATAAACTCTTCAATTCCTTTGCCGGCTCTCTTTAGCAAATGTTCTGGGATCTCCGATAGGAACCTCGAGGGGAAATTTGTCGTCCTTCCACCAAACACCAGTCTGCTCCGGGCAAAAGAAAGGGTCAGTTTTTTCCTGGCTCTGGTCATAGCAACATACATTAGTCTTCTTTCCTCCTCGATCTCTTCTTTGTTCATCAGTGTCCTGGAATGGGGGAATAGTCCCTCTTCCAGCCCCACCACAAACACATTGTCGTACTCCAAGCCCTTGGCGGCATGTATCGTCATCAGAGTTATTTTTGCTCCCGCCTGTTTCCTTCTATCCTCCGTCTCACTCAAGGCGGCATTCTCCAAGAAACTCTTGGTATCTGCAAACTCACCGGAAACGGCCAATAGCTCATTGATATTTTCCAGTCTCGCCTGATCTTCTTCATCTCTTTCGTCAAACCTCTCCAGATACTTTGTCTCATTGAGAATCTCTTCCAGAAGCTCCGCCGGTTTGCCTTCTTTCTTTTCGCTCCCCAATTTGTCTTTCCAAGACACAAACGAATCGTACCTTCTCTTGCCGATCTTGATCACCCTCATCGTACTCACCTCGTCATCCCTATTAACCACCAATCGCAGGTATGCGAGCAAGTCTTTTATCTCCGCTCTATTGTAAAACCTCAGACCCCCGATGAGCTTGTACGGCAAACTTCGTTTGATGAGCTCGTCTTCAAATGCCCGCGACTGAGCATTTGTCCGGTACAGGATTACTGCTTCGTTTCCCGCATCGGCAATTTTTTTACTACTATTGATCACAAATTTTGCTTCATCTTTTTCGTCTCGGGCTTCATAAAGATCAACCAAGTCTCCCTGCGCCGACTCTGCCGACAGCTTTATCACCGGATGAGTTTTGTTATTGTTTATCACTCCATAGGCCGCATCTAAGATATTCTGAGTACTGCGGTAATTGCGGGGCAGGCTTACCTTCCTCAGTTTTGGATATTCGTTTTCCAGCAAGAGCAAATTTCTAAAATCCGCTCCTCTAAATGAGTAAATCGCCTGCGAAGCGTCTCCCACCGCGGTGATATTTCCACTCTTCCCTGTCAAAAGCTTGGTGATTACAAACTGGGCTTTGTTTACATCCTGGTATTCGTCTACCAATATCCATTTATACTGTTTATTGATCGCTTTTCTGACTCTCTCGATTCTCAAAAGCTCCACCGTCTTTACCAGCAAATCGTCAAAGTCGAGCGCTGAGTTTTTGGTTAGTCTCTTTTGGTACTCTCTCCAGATGGTATTTAGTTGTTTGTAAAATACATCCTTGGCTGTTTCTCCCTGCTCGATAACACTTACCAAGTCGTTTTTCATCCGGCTGATGAGAGCCAGATACAGTCCTGGCTTGTTTTCTTTGGGGTCTAGATTCATATCCTTGATGATTTTCTTCATCAAGGACTCGGCATCATCGCTGTCATAGATGACAAAGTCCCGACTAACTCCCACATTTGGCCCCCAGGTACGGAGCATCCTGGCGCAGAACGTATGAAAAGTGCCGGCAAATCCCAAGTGATACCCTCCCTCGCTCATCTTTTCTGCCCGCTGCTTCATTTCTCCGGCCGCTTTGTTGGTAAAAGTCAGTAGAGCAATCGACCCCGGATCCACCCCCTTTTCTTTTATAAGCCAAGCCGTGCGATAAATGAGTACCCGAGTTTTACCCGACCCTGCTCCTGCCATCACCAAAAGTGGCCCCTCTTCGTGAGTCACCGCCTCCTTTTGTTCTTTGTTTAATTCCATTAAGTCCACAGTCTTGATTATACGAACAAAACGCCCAGTGTTTGAGGAAGTATAATAATAAACACCAGATGAAGTACGTCATAGGCAATTGGAAAAGTAATCAAAATCTAACCGAGTCTTTGATTTGGCTCGATAATCTTTCTGCTCTTGTGCCCCGCGTCCACCCGGACATCAGCGTCATTCTCTGTTTGCCCTTTACCGATATAGCCTCCTTCAATCAGAAACTTTCCGAAACCAACTACCCGATCATCACCGGCGCTCAGAACGTCAGCCATCTTCCTGCCGGCAAACATACGGGAGAAATCAACGCCAACATGCTTCGTGAGCTGGTCAGCTACTGTCTGGTGGGTCACTCCGAACGCCGCCGTGACTTCAACGAAACCTGCGAAGAGGTAGCCCTCAAAACCAAAAGCCTGCTGGAAAACTCCATTACCCCGATTGTCTGTCTCGATCTTCCCTACCTTGATACCCAGATCAAAGAACTTTTTGATCAGGATGTCGATGTCTCCCGTTGTTTCTTTGTCTACGAGCCCCTCGCCGCCATCGGCACCGGCAAGCCCATCGATCCGGTAGATGCCAACCATGTCGCTCACCAGATAGACTTCCTGGTCGGTGGCTCGGTTCCCATTCTCTACGGCGGGTCGCTTACTCCGGACAACTCCCGCTCTTTTGTGGATCAAAACAAAATAGACGGCCTGTTGGTGGGTACCGATAGTCTTTCTCCTACTCTTTTTGCCGGAATCATCAACAGTCTCAACTAGAAAATGAAAATCAAGCACCTCAATTTCTCCCGTCTTTATATTGGTCTTGTCAATTTTGTTCAGAAATATTTTCCACTTTTTCTTGTTGTTATTCTCCTTTTTCTTGTCGGTCTTGGCTCTGCCAAAGGTCTCGCTCTACTCCGCCGCTACGACATCTCTCCTACCGATCTTTTTAATTTTTTCCGTGAGCCAAAAGAAAAACTTGATACCACAAATAGTGTCACCAATTTTCTGCTTCTCGGGATCCGCGGCCAAGGAAGCGACTCTCCCAATCTTTCCGACACCATCATCGTCCTCTCGTACAATCACGCCAAACAGCAAGCCTCTCTGGTAAGTATCCCAAGAGACCTCTGGGTGCCCTCAATGCAAGCCAAGATCAACACTGCCTATCATTATGGTGAAGAGGCCAGTCCGGGAGCCGGTATCAGCCTGGCTCAGGCATCGATTCTGGAAATCACCGGACTTCCGGTTCATTACACCGCGGTAGTCGACTTTGCCCTGTTTAAGGA
>Ga0172379_10011499_pt1 | contig 10525 bp, 7 predicted proteins | sample GrowelOW334metaG_FD_119756 | JGI IMG/M metagenome (GOLD analysis project Ga0172379, IMG submission 119756) | Groundwater microbial communities from an aquifer near a municipal landfill in Southern Ontario, Canada - Groundwater well OW334 metaG | ecosystem: Environmental > Aquatic > Deep...
AGCGTTTATTATGGCAAGCCTCATGGCGCTTGCGTTTATGGGTTTCAGCGGACTTACGCTCGGTTAGGAGTATTTTAATAACAATGGAATCTGTTTTTCTTTATACTTTGTTCACAATGGGCGGTATAGGTCTTGTATTAGGAGCCGGCTTATCCTATGCCGCAAAGAAATTCGCGGTGGAAAAAAACGCCAAAGTTGAAGAAATAATCGCCATTCTTCCCGGCGCCAACTGCGGAGGCTGCGGATTTCCGGGATGTGCCGGATATGCGGATGCCATTGTAATAAAAGGCGCCCCGGCAAACATGTGCGCACCCGGGGGTGCTTCCGCTGCCCGAAGAATTTCCGGCATTCTCGGCCTTGAGGATCAGCAAACCGTAAGGAAGGTAGCGTATCTTCACTGTGCGGGTTCTCGTGATAAGGCAAAAGACAAGTACCAATACAACGGTATCAGAGACTGCGAGGTGGCTGTCCTTTTAGGGGGTGGGCCGAAAGCCTGCGAATACGGGTGCATGGGATTCGGTTCCTGTGTAGGCGCATGTAAATTTGACGCTCTCCGCATGGGAGAAAATGGTCTCCCTGTGGTTGATATAAACAAATGTACCGGTTGCGGGGCCTGTATACGGATATGCCCGAAACATCTGTTCGACCTGCTCCCCGATACAACGTCGATTTATCTTGGATGCTCTTCCCACGAAAAAGGGAAAGCGGTAAAAGATGTCTGCTCGGTTGGGTGCATTGGGTGCGGCATCTGCTCAAAAGTTACGCCGAACAATGTCATTCAGATGAAAGACAATCTTCCGGTCGTTGATTACAACGCCTCTTCAAACCTGATTATAGCCTGCTATAAATGCCCGACGAAGTCCTACATTGATCTTGCCCCGAAACGTCCCCATTTGACAATTGATACAAAGTGCAAGGGACAGGGGAAATGTGTCGAGGTATGCCCTGTGAAAGATTGTATCACAGGAGAGCCTGAGAAGATTCATCATATCGATCCAAAAAAATGCATCGGCTGCGGTTTATGCCTCGAAGTTTGTCCTGAGAAGGCGATTCGTGTGGTCGGAGCAATGGGGTATGTCGGCATGGATATGCTAAAATAGTGAATCCGGCCTTCATGAATCCCCCTGCAAAATGATGTTAATATTCTGAATAAACCCCGGGAAACAAAACATGGATGAGCAATATCCATACGCCGGTTTAGGCGACTATAATTATGCCGGTAATTATACGGGAGGAGATATTACCCCTGCTGGTCTTGCAGAAAGACTGTCTGTGGGTGATAAAGAAAACACTGCTCCTCTTGCTGTTGCCGGCGCTTTCGTTCCCGGACGTCTTTTCGAAATCAGCCTTGATGACGGAAATGACAGTGAAAGGAACGATTATCTGTCTTCCGAAAAAGGGTATAAAATTCCATTCACTGCACTGGTTCGTGACCCTTTCCGCGTATCAATCCATCCTCTCGGAATTTGTTCATTTCCCGGCGGAGTTGAAAAGAAATACTGGAAGAACCTCGATACAGATCAATTGCTCGCCGTCGGGGAAGCTAAAACGATTCCCGTAATTCCTCTTTCGGATCCGGCAGCCGATGTGGATACAAAAGAAACGGCAGGCGCCCTTCCTGAGCGTTTACGGAGACTTGTTTCCGGCGGTGATGGTTCCGGCGGGGGAACCACCGATAACATTGAAAAGGATGAGAACCGTGATCCAACTGAAATGCCCTTCCTCGATCACCTCGAGGAATTCCGCTGGGTGATTCTAAAATCAATTATTACCATTGTTATTACCATGATCGGTTCATGGTATCTTGCGGACTGGTTTTTTTCGCAGATCACAGTGCTGGCGAAAAATGCCGGGATTGGCGATTTGGTTTTTACCAAAGTGCTGGAGACGCTCATGCTCAGGCTCCAGATGGCATTCTTCATGGGCCTTTTTATCGCGATTCCATTCGTCTTTTATTTCATATGGTCATTCGTTTCCCCCGGATTGTACAAAAATGAAAAACGCTGGGTTTTGCCGCTCATTTTTGCTGCCACAGGCTGTTTTTTCTGCGGAGCGGCATTGGCATGGTTTGTCATGGTTCCCTATATGCTGAAATTTGTCATGACCAGCTTTGCTCTTCCAGGAACCAAAGGGATGATTACCATCGGGCCTTTTGTAAGTCTCATTATCAAATTTGTCATTGCGTTCGGCATCACCTTTGAACTGCCGGTAGTGACTTTTGTATTGGCAAAAATAGGTATAGTCAAACACACGTTTATGTCCAAGTACCGTGGATATGCCGTTGTAATCATTTTTGTCATTTCCGCCATTGTAACTCCCACGGTTGACCCTATCAGCCAGACCCTTTTCGCGATTCCTCTTTATATCCTCTATGAAATCAGTATCCTCGTAGCGCGGTTTGCGGGAAGAAAAACAATTCTCTAAAATAGTGTAACCCGAATCGGTGTTGGAGAGATGTCCGCTGATAGAGGAAAGGTAAGGAAAGCTGTTTTTTCGGCCATCCCCATCTCGGATTATTCTTCCTGGAACGCACACTGCTGAGTTCCATTAACCTTGACATAGATACTGAAATTTCCTATATTTAAAGTTTATCATCATGATATGAATGCTCTTTAAAATTATTGTTTAACGGATATGAAAGCCGCTATCCAATGTCAGTATCATTTCAAACATAGAATCTTCGGGGCGTTAATGAATATACATGAAGAAGTACTGCCGGAAATACTTACGGATGTTTACGACGATCTGCATAAAGACTATAGTTCCTCAAACACTATTATTAATGTAATTCTTGAAGATATATTCTCACGGCGGGGCAAAGGGGCAAGGCCGCTTTTCATGGCACTGAGCTCAAGGTTGACCGGAGGCGAATGGGACTCTCTCCGCAAGGCAGCAGCCGTTGTTGAGGCGGTTCATATCGCGTCTCTTCTTCATGACGACGTTGTGGATGATTCCAATATGCGGAGAGGGGTGGCGACGTTGAATACCCTTCATTCGAATAAAGTCTCCATTCTCTTTGGCGACTATATGTATATGAAAGCCATGAAGACCGCTGAAACCATAAATAATGACGAAGTAATTCCGATTCTCCAGGATGCTTTTGAGCGTATGGTGGAAGGGGAAATTCGCGATTCGCTCACAACGGGGCCGGTAGATGAAAAAATGTATCTTTCCATCATCAAAGATAAAACTGCATCTCTTTTTGCGGCATCCGGGGAATTGGGAATTCTTCTCGGCGGCGGCGGTGATCGTGAGCGCAGTTGGGCGCGTGAGATGGGCGAAAGCGTTGGAATGGCGTTTCAAATCATGGATGATATTCTTGATTATCGCGGCGATGCAAGGGTTATGGGTAAATCCAATATGATGGATTTAAAGACCGGGTGCATGACCCTTCCTCTCATTTACTCTCTCCGCGGTTACACAAATGGTGAAGTTGAGGATATTCTCTATAAAGGCCGGCATGATATTGAATCGCTTTCTGTGGTAGTAACAAATAATGGCGGTGTGGAATACGCCACAATGCAAGCTTATGGGTATATCGACCGGTGCAGGAATATTCTGGACCGTTTTGAAAAGCCGGATATAAAGGAAGATTTCGAGCAGTATTTCACAATGATGGTAAGTCGTCATTTTAAATGATAGAAAAGATTATGGATATACCAGTTTCACATATACTCAGAAATATCTGGAAACGCGGGCTGATTTTGGCCGTATTGCTGTTGGTTTTGGCCGTATCATGGGTTTTATTTGGCGGATGGTTCAGCGCTCCCCAGGCTGTCGAATCCACCGAATTCCACATGAATACGAACATCTCCATAAAGGTATTCGCTGCCAACCGTGAAAAAGGGAATCTTCTCCTTCGGAAAGCTTTCGATGAAATCGCCAGGATCGAGCATGTCCTGGAGCCTCTCAAAGGCGACGGCGATCTGAAACGGATAAATGCCGGACATTCCTCTGTCTGGTGGGATATGAATCCCGACCTGAAAGCAGTTTTGACCCGTTCGCTCTATTTTTATCAGATTGATGACAGAGTTTTCGACCCGACTATCGGATCGGTGAAATGGCTTTGGGATTTTGAGAATGGGGGGAAAATTCCGGATCCCGCCAGTTTGTCAAAAGCGCTCAAAACTGTCGATCTGAGCAAGGTTGAGATACAAGGCAACCGTTTACGGTTAACCGTTCCCGGAATCAACCTTGATTTCGGCGGAGTCGCAAAAGGATACGCTGTGGATAGAATGGCCGCAATTCTCAAACAGGGAGGCGCGATTTCCGGTCTGGTGAATGCAGGCGGGAATATTGTTACCTTTGGGAAGAAACCGGGGAAATTCAGCTTTCTTGGAATGAAAAACGCAGAGAAAGACTGGATTATCGGTGTCCGTCATCCGAGAAAAGAGGGGGCTATTCTCGTTGAACCTGCACCATATTCCGCTGTTGCCACTTCAGGCGATTATGAGAGATTTTTTATAAAAGACGGGATAAGGTATCATCATATTCTGGATCCCAAGACCGGCCAGCCGTCAAGGGAATCCATCTCGGCAACGGTATGGACCACGAGCGCAATGGATGCAGATATACTTTCTACTACAATGTTTATTCTCGGGCCGGTAAAAGGCGTTGAGTTTGCCAGGAAGCTAGGAAATGTGGAGACCTTGATATTCTTTGAAAAGGATGGCCGTATTGGCGCAGCGATGTCCCCCGGTCTCGCAGGCAGGGTAAAGCTGTGAAAATTTTTAAAGGCCTGGAGCGTTATTCAAAAAAAATAATACGAAACCTTTTAAAAAAAGCGCTGAAATCAGAGCGATTGCCTGTTGATGAAGTTGATACCGGCAGTCTTTCGAAAATATTGGTTGTCCGTCAGGATTCACGGCTGGGAAATCTGATTCTTATGACCCCTCTGCTCAGCGCATTGAAGGCGGTACTGCCTGATGCCGAGGTTGATGTGCTGGTCGCTGAAGGTTTTGAGGATATCCTTGCCGAAAATCCCAATGTCAACCGTTTTGTTATCTTTAAAAAACAAAAGGCAAGGCTGATCCCCTGGTCGTATTTTGGATTTATACGAAAATTGAAGAATGCGCGGTATGATCTGGCAATTGATGTTTCCGACGGGTGCCATTTTTCCCTTAACAATGTCCTCCTGACTTTTTTTTCCGGTGCGCGGTACCGTTTGGGTTACGATCGTGAAAATGCCGGCACATTCATGAATATTATCATTCCTCCACCCCCTGAAAACACTCCCATGGCTGAAGCCATGCAGAGGATTATCGAGCCGATTCTTCCGGGGATAAGGAAATATCAAACCGCTTTTTATGTGGGGGATCATGATCGCAGTTTTGCAGGAGAATGGCTTCAGAATCATTCAATTGCGGAAACTGATTCCTTTGTTGTGATGCATCCCGGCGGTAAGGGTAAAAAACGCTGGAGCATAGAAAACTTCGCTGACCTGATAGACCGTATCGCTGCAACAGGGGAAAAGGTTGTGGTTATCGGAGGGAAATCTGAACAAAAGACATTATTCAGTTTGCGTACTCTTGCGCACGCGGAGTTTGATATCCTTGAAAGAGTATCTGTAGGGCAGATGGCTGCAATAATTGAGAGAGCTAGGTTGTTTGTCAGCGGGGATACCGGACCGATGCATGTGGCGGAAGCTCTTGGAAAACCTGTCGTAGCGATTTTTTTAGCGAGTAATGCGCAGGTTTATGGCCATCACGGCAAAAAAACGCGAGTGGTGACAGGGAACGAAGGCTCAATAACAGCGGAAGAGGTATTTTCGGCAGTTCAGAATCTTTCCGGACAATGAAATTCCGGAAAGATATTTACATAACTCTTTGGCGTATATATAAATAATGAAAAAATGCCAGAAAATCTGAAAAATCATTCTCTTTGGGTTGTATCTTGAGTATATTTAGTTTTTAACCAGAGGTGATATATGGCATATCTCAGTGTAAATGTCGACTATGTTGCTGTCATTCGCCAGGCGCGGAAAACAGTGGAGCCTGATCCTGTTTTTGCGGCAGGAATTATCGAGATGGCCGGTGCGCATGGTATCACCGCGCATCTTCGCGAAGACCGCCGTCATATCGTTGACCGCGACATTCGTTTGTTGAGGGAAGTTGTTCAACTGCCATTCAATCTGGAGATGGCGGCGGTAGATGAAATGATCGGAATTGCTTCCAAAATACTGCCCGATCTTGTTACTCTGGTGCCGGAGAAGCGTCAGGAGGTAACCACTGAGGGAGGTCTGGATGTAATCGCAAATAAGGAGCAAATCAAAGCCGCAATTGATACCCTTACATCAAAAGGCATTGTAGTAAGTTTGTTTATCGACCCGTATCTCGAACAGATCGAGGCGTCAAAAGAAACAGGCGCGCAGTGTGTTGAACTTCACACAGGCGAATATGCAAACGCCAAGACACCGGAAGATGCACGGATTCATCTTGATATACTGGCGCAGGGCGCACGGTTTGCGGACGAATGCAGCCTTGAGGTGCATGCAGGGCATGGGCTGACATACAAGAATATTGTTCCGGTATGTGGTATTCATGAGATAAAAGGATTTTATATAGGTCATTCGATCATGGCAAGGGCTATTTATGCAGGATTAGACAGAGCGGTGAAAGATATGATTCACCTAATTCATAACCAGTAAAGAGGGTTGAGATGGTTCGAAGAACAGCGAAACTGAGATCAAGCAGCAAGTCTAAGTATTCAATAACCTGGAAAATTGGGCTGATTGTCTTACTGATTCTTGCATCTATTTGGGAATTATATCCTTCAGTTCGGTATTTTATGATGACCGACCAGGAAAAATCGGTCATGGATCCGGGGGAACTGGAAAAAATCCGGGCGAAAACTCTCAACCTCGGTCTTGACTTGCAGGGCGGTATACATCTCGTTATGGAGGTCGATACCAAGGGGATGGATACCAAACAAGCTGCTGACGCTGTAGACCGGGCTATCACTGTTATTTCCAACCGTGTCGATCAGTTTGGACTGGTCGAGCCGGTGGTTCAGAAGCAGGGAATTAACCGTATCATCATTGAGCTTCCCGGTATGCACGATGTTGAACGCGCCAAAAAGCTGATTGGTACAACTGCTCGTCTTGAATTCAAACTTCTCAAAGGCGACCAGGATATAAAATTTGTAACCGACAAGCTTGATCTTTATCTTGTCGGAGCTAAGGATTCGACTTTTACCGCTCTTGCTCTTTCCGATACTACAAAAGAGCTTGCCGGCGCAGATAATCAAAAAAAGTTCACCGGCATGCTTCAATATACCCAGTCCGGCGGCGAACCGACCTTTGATATGCTGGTCAGACCTGATGATGTTCCACGGGTAAAAGCTATCCTTAATGACCCGAATGTACAGAAAATTCTTGAAAGTTCCGGCTCAATTTTCCTCTGGGGGCCGGAAAAAACCCGCGAGGATGGTCTCCGCGAGCTGTTTCTCCTCAATTTGGCCAACGAGATGACCGGCGAAAAGATTGCTGATGCACGGGCTACCGTAGGTTCCGGCATGAATGCAGGCCAGTTCGAGGTAGAGATGAGGAACACCAAGGACGGCGCCCGTGAATGGGCCCGGATCACCGGTGCAAATGTCGGAAAACGTCTCGCTATTGTTCTTGATACAACCGTTTATTCCGCTCCGAAAATCATGGCCAGGATCGACGGAGGGACTTCGCAGATCACCGGTAGTTTCTCGAACGATGAAGCCCGCGACCTTGCTCTTGTGCTCCGTTCCGGCGCTCTGCCTGCATCCGTTCAGATTCTTGAAGACCGGACGGTTGGTCCCTCCCTTGGAGCGGATTCCATACGGGACAGCAAGCAGGCTTTCGTCATCGCCATGGCGGCAATTATCGCGTTTATGTTGATCTACTATATGGGGCAGGGTTCGATTGCGGTTATCGCGCTGTTTCTCAATGCGCTTTTCATCCTCGCTTATCTGGCTTTTTTCCGGGCAACTCTTACTCTTCCCGGTATGGCAGGTATTATTCTGACGATGGGTATGGCGGTTGATGCGAACGTGCTGGTTTTTGAGCGTATTAGGGAAGAACTGAGGCTTGGAAACACCAGCAAGGTTGCTTTAGATAACGGATATTTCCGCGCCCGATGGACAATTCTCGATTCAAATATCACTACGTTCCTGACCGGTATCATTCTTTATAATTTTGGAACCGGCCCCATCAAAGGATTTGCTCTCACCCTGATGGTTGGTATCGTTTCAACAGTCTTTACCGCTCTTGTCGCCTCAAAGGTCATGACCGATCTCCTGACCCTGAAACTACACCATATTTCGGTCGGAAAACTGGCAGTATTCAAAAATGCAAAAATCCCGTTTATTAAATTCCGCAGGTGGGCGTACCTGTTCTCGGGAGTGCTCATTCTAAGCGGAATCGGATCGATAATCTATCACGGAGGCCCGAAGTATTCCATCGACTTTTTAGGCGGATCGCTTATCGAGCTTCACTTTGACAAATCGGTGCAGATCGGTGATATCCGTAATGCGCTCGGGAAAGTTGATGTGAAGGGAACCGACCTTTCCACAAGCGAAATTCAATTCCTTGGTAAGGGGAATCAAGATGTTCTTATCCGTATCATTAAAGTCGGCAATATGCAGGAGACCTCCGAAAAGGTGAAAGAAGCCCTCAGGTCCGGTTTGGTAGGAAGTATACCAAGCGATGAGACCAAATGGGTGCTTCGCGAGGAACTGGTAGGGCCTTCCATCGGAAACGAACTGCGGGGAAAAGCATGGTGGGCGATTTTCTGGTCGCTGCTGGTGATTCTCATCTATATATCCTTACGGTTTGATTTCAAATTCGGATTGGGTGCGGTTGTTTCGCTCTTCCACGATCCTATCATTATTCTGGGATTGTTTTCCATACTCGGGAAGGAAATCTCTCTAACCGTGATCGCGGCGATCCTCGCAATCATGGGGTATTCGATCAACGATACAATTGTGGTGTTTGACCGAATCCGGGAAAAACTCCGAAAGGGAACCCAGGAGGGCTATCTGGTAACCCTGGACAGGGCTATCAATGAGACCCTCTCCCGGACGACCATCACTTCGTTCCTTACCCTTTTGTCCGTTTTGGCGATTTTCTTCTTCGGCGGAGCGGTGATCCACGACTTTTCCTTTGCTCTTATAATAGGAATTGTGATCGGTACCTATTCCTCGATCTATGTGGCAACACCGGTTATTGCCGAATGGTACCTTCATATCACCACAAAAAAGAAAAAATAGGATAGAAGCAGAATGGCATTAAAAAAGGGACAGTCTTTGCAGACTGTCCCTTTTTCATGGACTTCGGTTTGAATAAGACCCCGTTTAAGACTGAGTATCGAGGGGCTTGTTCTCCTTTTTCCAAAGCGTTCCCTCAGTTCCGTCCTCAAGAGCTATCCCCATTTCTTTCAGCTTGTCCCGAATCAGGTCCGAGAGTGCCCAGTTTTTGTCCTTGCGGGCCTGGGTTCGGAGTTCGATGATAAGAGACATGAGTTCATCAGCCAGACCTGCGCCGGGTGACGGCGTTTCGAATTCGATTCCAAAAACCTCATTGCCGATGGTATCGAAAACTTCTTTGGCGGCCTGCAAAACTTCAGCCGCATGAGAATGCTTCTCGTTCTCGCTGTTTACTACTCGCGCGATCTCAAAAAGGTGTCCCACTGCTTTTGCAGTGTTGAAATCATCATCCATCGCTTCAATGATTGCCAGTTTGTTCTCTTTGATCTTTTCTACCCGGGACTCTTCAGGTGCATCGGAATGGGAAACCGGCAGACCTGTTTTGGAAAGAATGAGCGTGATTTTACGGTAAGCGTTTCTCATTCGTTCCAGCGCCGACTGCGCCTCATTGATTCTCTCTTCGGAAAAATCAATGGGCGAGCGGTAGTGCTTTAGAAGGAAAAACATCCGTATCGCCATGGGATCGTATCGTTTGAGAATATCGCGGACAGTGAGAAAATTACCGAGGGATTTTGACATTTTCTCTCCCTCGATATCAAGAAAGCCGTTGTGCAGCCAATACCGTGCGAACGGTTTTCCGGTTACGCCTTCGGATTGCGCGATTTCATTTTCATGGTGGGGAAATATAAGGTCCTGCCCGCCGGCGTGGATATCAAGGGTGTCTCCGGCATAGCGCATGGACATGACCGAGCATTCGATGTGCCACCCGGGCCGTCCGGGTCCCCAGGGACTTTCCCAGGAAGGCTCTCCCGGTTTAGCGGCTTTCCAGAGTGCAAAATCCAGCGGATTATTCTTCCGCTCATCAATATCGACACGAGCGCCAGAGAGCATTTTTTCAATATCTCTCCCGGAAAGCTTCCCATACCCCGGGAAGGAAGAAATATCAAAGTAAACATCGCCCTCCACAACATAAGCATGCCCGCGTTCGATGAGCCGTTGTATGAGATCGAGCATATTTTCGATATTGTCGGTCGCGCGAGGATGCACAGTCGCGGGGCGTACACCCAGCTTTTCGCATCCTTCGAAAAAAGCCTCGGTGAATCTTCGGGTTATTATTTTATAATCAACCCCA
>Ga0172379_10011500_pt1 | contig 10523 bp, 13 predicted proteins | sample GrowelOW334metaG_FD_119756 | JGI IMG/M metagenome (GOLD analysis project Ga0172379, IMG submission 119756) | Groundwater microbial communities from an aquifer near a municipal landfill in Southern Ontario, Canada - Groundwater well OW334 metaG | ecosystem: Environmental > Aquatic > Deep...
CAATAAATTTACCGAAGAGAAGAGCGCAAACTTCGATCTTTTTTCGGTTCCGGAAGAAACGGAAAATCGACAGATCGAGGCATTGAAAAAAATAAAAGAGGAGCGTGACAACGTAAAAGTTGCGGAATTGCTTGCGGCTGTTGAAAAAACCGCCCGCGGTTCTGAAAACCTGATGCCTGTCATTATCGACGCGGTACGCAGAGAAGCAAGTATTGGAGAAATTTGCAATGCTCTTCAAAAAGTCTTCGGCGAATATACCGAAAATTTCAGTTGATTATGGGAGAAAAAAATGAGTTTGGTAGTAACAAAAATAGACGGATTTATCGGGACACTCACACTGAATCGGCCGGAAAAATTGAACGCCTTGAGTAACGAGCTTGTCGGCGATATTATTTCAGCGCTCAAGTGCTTCAAAAAAGAAAAGGTTCGCGTCGGTATTCTAAAAGCAACAACAAAAACAACAAAGGCGGGCAGAGTGATATGGTCGACAGGGCACGATGTTTCCGAGCTTCCCGACGGGCGAAGAGATCCGCTCGGGTGCGACGATTCGCTTCGCTGTCTTATCCGGGAAATAAAAGACGCGCCATTTCCGATCATTGCAATGGCGGAAGGCGAGGTGTGGGGCGGTGCCTGTGAACTTATTTTTGCGTGCAGTATGATTGTCGCGCTGCCGAATGTAACTTTTGCTTTTACCCCCGCAAAATTGGGAGTCCCGTATAATTTATCCGGACTTTCCACGTTTATGAACGACACGGGATTGCACCTGCTCAAAGAAATGATCTGTACTGCGGCGCCGATCGGTGTTGCTCGGTTTGAAAGAGCCGGTATTGTTAATTACATATTGCCGGCAGGGGAACTTGAGAAGAAGGTCACTGAACTTGCCGAACAAACGGTACATAATGCACCGCTCGCGATTACTGCTATGCTCGCTGAACTCAACATGATGGCCGGCGCTCGCGATATGTCTCCTTCGGACTTTGAAAAGATACAGGGTTTGCGTCGGCGATCCTATGATAGTACTGATTACATCGAAGCAAGAAAGGCGTTTTTTGAAAAACGCACGCCGATATTTACCGGCGAATAAACTTACAAGGTACGTCTTCGTAAAAGTAGACCCTCCGTTTGGGGGGTCTTTTTTTTTGACAAAAAAAATGAAAATGGTATTACTTAATCAGTAATCGTAGAGTATTGGTTGTGGAGGAACATTGACATGAATACAAATACAGAAAAGAAAAAACCCACTCGATTTCTTATGGGAAAAGTTGGGCTCGACGGACATACGCGCGGGGTTAAAGATATTGCTCGCCTTTTGCGAGATAACGGTTTTGATGTAATTTATTCTGGTTTGCGAAATAGCCCCCTCCAGATCGTAAACACGGCGATCCAGGAAGACGTCTCGGCGATTGGGCTTTCTTTTCTTTCCGGTGCACATCTTTCTCTGACAAAAGAAGTCATGGTTCTTCTTAAGGAAAAATTCGCCGACGATATATTGGTTTTTTGTGGAGGTACGATACCTCCCGGGGATATAATCCTGCTCAAAGGAATGGGTGTTGCAGAAGTGTTTTCAACGGGAACTTCACATAAGGTCATTATTGAAAAGATTACGGCGTTTCTTGGGGAAAAATCCGATGAGAGTGAGTAAAGGTGTTTCTGGTTTGATACAAGAAGTGTGTTCGGGTAGTGTGAACAGTTTTCGTTCAGCAGGGCGTTTGATGTCCGTTGCGGAAGATTCCTTCGAAAGAACGATCGAAATTTTATGCGCTCTCGAAGGGAAAAAGAAGGCGAGGATTGTGCTCGGGATCACCGGCGCTCCCGGGTCCGGTAAAAGTTTGCTCACCGGGAGGCTCGTTTCCGAATTTCGCGCACGGTATCCTGAACGTATGGTCGGTATTATTGCCGTTGATCCCTCATCTCCATTTTCCGGCGGCGCGATCCTTGGCGACCGCGTTCGCATGATGGAACACGCAAACGATCCGAAAGTTTTCATTCGTTCGCTTGCTACACACGGACAGGTCGGCGGGGTTACTGAAGGAACACGGGCAATCGTCGCGATTATGGGTGCGCTCGGCTGCGATGTTGTGCTTGTTGAAACTGTGGGTGTCGGACAGATGGAATTCGCCGTCAGAGATGTTGCCGATGCTGTCGCCATTATTTTAGCGCCGGGGCAGGGAGACACGATCCAATTCCTGAAAGCTGGACTCATGGAAATCGGTGACCTGTTCGTCGTCAACAAATCCGACCATCCGGACGCCGCGCAATTCCACGCGCAGTTAGTTCATTCGCTCTACTCGCATTATTCGGAAATAAGACCTGTTCTCCAAACGAGTGCCAGGGATAATACCGGAATCGGAAATTTTGTTGATGTTATTGAAGGAATGCACGCGAAAAATTTCGAACAATGGAAAGCGCTCCGTCAGGAACGGCTTCGTGGCGCGATCAAAAAAGCCGTACTTTTTCATGCGGAAAAACGGCTAAAATCTGCCTTTTCCGAGCTTGTCGTTTCAGAAGTACTGAGCGGAAGATCAAGTGTTTCAAAAGCCGCCGACGAACTTATCTATTCAATACCATAAAAATTCGACCCGAAAAGCAAATACTTTTCGGGTTTTTTGTTTGACAAAATAAGAAAAATAATATATAATACGTTCGGTCACAAAAAGACCGAAAATGCGTGCGCCAAGTATGCTCATTGACACTCAAACAAGAGGACACAACAATGTCTGAAAAAATGTATCATGAACCGCTCAAATTCAATTCACCCGTGCTGTTTGTTTTTGCAGCACGGGCGGAGGCTAGTGTTAAAGTATTCGACACTATGATGTATGAGGTTACCTCACCTCCGTCTGAACGCCCCGATTACCTGCAAGGACCAGCCATTTTATTTCCTCCCGAAAACCGGGAATGTGAGATCGAACCGGAATGGTTCGCGAACAAATCGCCGCTCGGTATTTCCGCCCGCTACACCGCAAAACCGTGGAGTACAGTCGTTAAGCGTACCTCAAAAGGCGACTTGGAATACTATTTGCGGGACCAATATGGCGTTTCGGAAAAAGTCGTTTATGGACATTCCCACCATGCGGTATATTTCGACAGCTGGTGGCGTTATCACGAAGTTTGTGAAGAGTTACTTCGGGATGTAAACAATCTCGAGCAGGACCTCTATGTATTTTATGAAAAGATCCGTCTTGGGGCGGATGTTAAAGCAGAAGACGAGGCTTCTCGTTTTAGGCGAGCGGTAACCAATGCTTTTATAAGCTGGGTAAAAGGAAGCAATAAACCCCTCGAAACCCGGTATTTTTGGGTGAAAACACGCTATCAACAGGCGTGTTCTGCATTTGACGCAAAACTCAACAATATTTTTTGCAGAACACCGTTTTAAAAAGTTTAGTGAACTAATTTCACAAAACGCCCCCGGAGCTTGACTCCGGGGATTTCTTTACCTATTTGACCAAAAAACGCGGATGCGATAGTATTTTCTCGGGAGATGTTTCCTTTGCCGTTCTTTAGATTGGAGTGAACTATGGAAATTATTCGTGAACCGGGAAGAAAGCCGGTGCTTCGACTGCTGGTTTCTGACGTGAAGTATGTGAGCTGGAAATATCGCGGATACCTGTCTGATCCGAGAATTCTTATTCATTATATAGACGGGGGAGTGTTTATGAGCGGTCGCATGGAGGCAGATGCTCCTATCGGTTATATGACGCAATTGCACCCCGAAGATATTCTTAATGAAGAATATATACCTGAGGCATTGATCGATATTTTTTCTGTTGATTGGAAATTCGGAAAAAATGTCAATGATAAACGTCTTGTTATTTACCGTGACCCCGGGGGTGTATATACAAGCGGACCTTTTCCTTTGTCTGTGAATGTTCCACTTCTCGCTCAAACTTTTTTACTAGAGACCGGACAGAACGGGAGAAGGGCTGAGTAATCTAAGTGCAAGCAAAAAATGGACGGAAGATAAAAATATTTGAGTTGATCAAGCCGCCTTCGATTTTGAGGGTGGCTATTTTTGCGTAAAATTTGGAAACATTTCTGCTGCAAATTCTAGCATATGCTGAAATTTGCAGCAGAAATGTTTGACATAACAATTACTGTGTGATAAAATGGAACCAAGCTTGTTTTTTGCAAATACGTATCGTCCGGCGGATACTGTGGCTTTTTGTTGAACTTTTTGCTTTGAGCGAAAGGTGAGAAAAGACGCAGTACGACGCACGGGCGATCTGTCTGTGTATTTTCCTTAAAGGAAACACGCAAGCGGGTTTTGAATCCGCGGGAGATAAAAATGGCTAAGTATAAGATTTTGAACAAATTGGAGACAATGATAAATATCCTCGGGGGAGAAGAAAGTATGGAAGCGGTTGCCCGTGGTGAAATAAAGGTTGATTTGAACCCCGTTCATCAACGATTGATCGAAATAACGAAACGATATGAAGATGAATTACTCTCTGCCGGTGCGGTAATTGTTGGAGATAGACATTTTGGTGTTCGCGACATTATTTTCCCGGTTGAATGTATCGGAAGCGAGCAAGAAACGTTTTCTAAAATGGAGTGCGCAATAGTACAAAAAGGATTTTCTGTTTTAGTACATCATGCAAAAAATTACCCACTGGGCTCATTAGAAGAAACTGAAATACTTCAATATGTTTCTTTGCGCAACACGCTGGAATATTTTAAAGAAAACGGAGAAAAACTTCCAAACTTCTGGATTGTGGATTTACATGATTGCGACTATCTTTCCGGTAGAGATTTTTTTTGTTTTATGGCGCGCTATATTGGTGTTTTTGCTAAAGATTGGTTTGGTAAAGAAAAATCTTTGTTTCCGATCGCGTTTGGAACTAGACCGGGTTGGTCCGATATCCGATGTATTTTGGCGCCGAGCGAAAAAATAAAATCAAAAAGATCGGTTGTTAAATATACAAGCGGTATTTGTTGCGAAGAATACGGTCCTTGGCTAACCGTGTGATGCGAGTATAAATAAAAATCCGTGGCGCGTTTTGCGTCACGGATATTTTTTATGTTTTACACCTGATCCTCGAAGGTTGGTTTTTGTACTTGATAGAAAATTCCCACCTCTGTTTTTTCTCTGACCTCTCGGACTCTGTTTATCGCGGCACCAAGGTCATTCCTTGGGAAATCTACGGGGAGCCATTCGATGTTGTTTTTGAAGTGTTCTCTGGTGTCATAGAAGGTAATGCAAGGCTGGATTATTTCCACGAAGGCGAAACCTTTGTGATTTATGGCGTCTTTCATTATCCGTTTTGTACCGTCGATATCGAGCGCGTACACTCGGGCGACGAAGGTGGCACCCATTGCGAGCAATAAAAGAAGGGGATTCATTGGTTCGTCAGTGTCGCCTCCCGGTGTTGATGGACCCTTAAAACCTTTCGGAGAGAGGAATGTTGCTTGTCCGGTCGTGAGCGCGAACGTTTCGTTGTTATGGAGGAAGACAGATATTCCGACATTCCTTTCCGCGGCGTGCATGAGGTGAGAGAAACCTTCCGACATGGAATCGCCGTCGCCGGTGAATGCAACGACTTCAAGATTCGGATTGGCGACTTTGATGCCGGTCGCGGAGGAGATCACGCGTCCGTGCAGCGCATCGAACGTATTGGTATTCAAGTAATCGGTAATTTTTCCGTGACACCCTACTCCGGCGGCGGAAACGAGATTCTCGATTTTTAATTTTCCTTCCGCGACGAGTTCGGTGACTGCTTTTCGGTATGCGACAAGAATAGTCGCATTCGGGCATCCGGGGCACCATGTTATTTTAGATTTAGTTGCAAGTTCCATATTTTTAGTTAGTAGAAAGTAGTTAGTAGTTAGTAGACGACGAATTATAATAATTCATTAATTTCTTTTGCTAATTCCGTCGGGTCGAACGGTCTTGAATCGTAGCGGAGAATCTGGTGGTGAGGAACGATGCCGGTTTTTTCTCGGAGGAGGGCGGCGAGCTGCCCATTGTGGTTGCCTTCGATGCTGATGATATTAGCCATATTTGCGAGCGCCTTTGAGGTACGCGCAACGTCGAACGGTTCCATCCAGAGAATCTGTACTACTTTGACCGGTTTTTTGAGATTTTTTACCGCTTCCAAAATCGCGCCTTTTGTTCCGCCCCAGAAAAGTACTGCGGTGTCGCTTGATTCGTCTCCGTAGATTTTTACCGTGTCAAAAAGCGGAAGTTCTGCAGCGAGCATTTCTCCTTTCTTGAAGCGTTTGTCAATCATTTTTTTTACCATCTCCGGTTCATCGGTCGGAATACCGAACTCATCGTGTTCGTAGCTCGTCAATTTTACGTTTGCGTTTTCTGTTCCCGGATTTGTGAGCGGGGAAACGCCGTCTTCGGTAATTTGGTAGCGATTATATGTTCCTTCTTTTTGCCAGTCTTTGGCTTTTCCCGGAACGATCTTCTCTGTGTCCAAAATGACATTGTGCGAACTTTCCGAAATATGTTTGTCGACGAGAATAATTGCGGGCAGTTGGTATTTCCAGGCAAGATTGAGTGCGTTTCCTGCTGCGAGGTATGCTTCTTCTGCATCACCCGGCGCAATAACGATGCGCGGAAATTCTCCGTGACCGCTATGGAGTACGAATTGCAAATCCGCCTGGCTGGTGTTCGTCGGTACTCCGGTTGCGGGACCCTGCCTTTGAGAAACAGCGACAACAAGCGGGGTTTCGGAAACTCCGGCAAAACTGAACGCCTCTTGCATAAGAGCGAATCCTCCGGTCGCGGTTCCGCAAGCAACGCGTTTTCCTGCGTACGCAGCACCGATCGCCATATTAATAGCGGAAATTTCGTCTTCCGGCTGAATGGTTTTTATTTTGTGATCAAGTGCGACTTTTGCGAGAAAATGAAGAATGGAGGTTGCGGGTGTCATTGGGTAAGCGATATAGAGATCAAGTCCCGCCGCGAGCAAACCTTTTCCGATCGCGCGATTGGCGTCGATAATTTCCATTCGGCTGTCGTGTGAGGTTTCAGTGATTCCTTCGGTCCATTTTGCAAGGTTAAGTTCCTCCGATTTTTTGTATCCTTTTCCTGCAAGCGTGGCGTTCATTTCTCCGCCGATGTCTTGAAATACCGAAAGAATGAGTTCGTTTGTTTTTTCTGCCGTAAGACCCGTTAAATAAGCGAGCGCACCGATTCCCACTGTCGTTCGCGCTACCGGGCGGGCGTTGATCTCTTTTGCCAGTTCCGCCATTGGGAGAAGAACAATATTTTTATCGAAGTCCTTCACTTCGTTCATATATGCTTGCTCGACAAAAACGATAGCCCCCGGTTTCAATTCATGAAGATGAAGTTTAACTGATTCGGAATTGACCGCAATCAGCACATCAATCTCGCTGTGATCGCCCCAGACTTTTTCCGTAGAGACCGAAAGCCGCGAATAATTATGTCCGCCTCTGATAAGAGAAGGGTAGGAGAAGGAGAGAAAACTCTGATATCCCAAGCGATTAAATATTTCAGCAAGATGAAGTCCCGCTTCGCGAACCCCGTCGCCTGCCGCCCCGCCGATTCCAATCGTGCGGATAATTTGAGAATTGGTTTGTGTGTTCATATGCATGTAGTATAGCAAAAAAATAAATAGAAAAGTAGGAATAAAAATAAAAAAGCAACCGACGTGATGCCGGTTGCTGGTTTTGCTCTTATGAAATTTTTATTTCGAGCGTCGGTCCTTTTTTTATTAGCGTTATCTTTTTGTATGAAATCTCCACTCCCGGAACTTCGTCATCCGTGCTTCCGTAGTACCAATAACCGATTTGCTCGGAAATCGTAACTTCTATTGTGGCTATATTGTTTTCCGTATGTGTATTTTCAAAAGTAAGAGCAATCTCGTCGTAGTGCTCCCAGGTCGTGTGTATCTTCGAATATTTTCGCGGAACGGGAAGGTTCAGTTGTATTTCAATACAAGGTATATCGTCCGTCTCGTTTTTAAGGACAATATGGTCATCTTTGACGATGATACTCATTTTCCACCCCCCGAAATCGAACGAGTGAAGGGGGAGATATCTGTGTATATAACCCCAGAGTTCCGCCGGGGTTTCTTCATGTGCATACGTACCTCGTCCGCAGAACGGACATTCGGTCAGTTCGTTTTCTCCCAGTGGGGAGCCGCCGTTTTTCGTTCCCCTGGTGATGTTTCCGCAATTTGGACAATGGCGCGTATATTCGTCGGAATAGTCTACTCCCCCAACGTCTTTTGTGTAGCAAGGTGTAATAGAACCGCAGCGCGGGCATAATGATGTTGTTTTCATACTCTTTTCTCCTACCGTGTCAGTGATCAATGCTTTACTATTGATAATTATATAATCTTAATGAAGATTGTGTTAATTTTCTGTGGACAGTGCGCATCTATTCGTGTATAGTGTCATTTAAACACTAATCGGTGTTTTTTTGTTCTTTAAAGAGAAAGAGGTAGTATTGTGCATAATATAGTGTCTTTGGATAATGTTTCAGGAAAAGGTTTGTCGTTATTCCCAAAAAATAAATACGTAGTAATCACTCACAGTTTGAAATGGAAATTCCCCGAATGCTCCGCCGTGGTGCTGCGATCTTCCGATGTTTGCAAGAGGGAGACGTGGATGTCTCCCTCTGTGCTTGCTGTTGCCCGCGCCGGTGCGGGGACGAACAATATTCCCGTAAAAGAATTGAGCGATCTTGGTGTCGTCGTATTCAACACTCCGGGAGCGAATGCAAACAGTGTGAAAGAATTGGTTATTGCGAGCATGATAATGGCATCACGAAAAGTAATGCCGGCGCTTGATACGGCCCGCGAGATTGTCAATGTCGGCGGGGAAGTGCTCGCAAATGCCGAAAAAGCAAAGAAAGCGTTTTCCGGAACCGAAATTGCGGGAAAAACACTCGGGGTGATCGGACTCGGACAGATCGGTGTTCTCGTCGCAAACGCCGCGATTGGTCTTGATATGAACGTTATCGGATATGATCCCAATATCACCGTTCATAGCGCTTGGCGGATTCATGACTCAGTGGTTCGCGCGGCAACCATCGAAGAACTTTTAGAAAAGTCTGATATGGTAACGCTTCACGTTCCGTTTATTCCGAACGAAACAAAAAATTTGCTCGGACCGAAAAAACTCAAACTTTTGAAACACGGCAGTATCGTTCTTAATTTCGCCAGAGACGGAATTGTCGACGATACCACTATGCTTGAAGTTTTGCAAAGCGGACAATGCCGCGCGTACGTCACCGATTTTCTCAGTACCGCTTTTGACGGTATGAAAAATGTCATTCAACTGCCGCATCTCGGCGCATCAACCGAAGAGTCGGAAGAACGCTGTGCCATAATGGCGGTCAAAGAATTGCGCGAATATCTCGAAAATGGCAACATTAAAAATTCCGTGAATTTCCCTGATGTGGAGTTAAAAAACCGCAAAGGAACGAGGATCGTCGTTTTGCATCGCAATAAACCCGGAATGCTCGGCGATTTGTCTCATGTTTTTGGGGCCCACGGCGTCAACATTGTGCGAATGAACAACGACAGTAAGGGTAATTTTGCCGCAAGTATTTTTGACGTCGAGGGGGTGGAAATAACAACCGAGACAGAAGCGGAATTAAACGCCCAAGAAGGAGTAGTACGGGTTCGCATTTTACTTCCCGAATAATAGGAGAAAATAGAGGAGTAGGGCGGCAATACTATTGCCGCCTTTTTTGTTGTAAATTGAGGTGAAAAAGTTTAGTATAATCCTATGAAGATCAATCTCTCAAAACAACAATATAAAGACCTTCTCGCAAGCGTGGCAATGGCGAATACCGTTCATGAACTTTTGGACGATGCTATTGAAAGCGCGACGATTGACTATGCCGAGTGTGCGAGCCGGACGCACGAACTTCAGAGTTATTTGCTTGAGTTTGCCGGAGTCTTCGGGTTCGAAGAAGCGGCTCTTTTGATCGACGGAGATATTTTTTTGGATGATATGTATTTTGAACGGGAGATCCAACCTGTGATGGATGATTTCGAGGAATATGTACTACATGATAATTTGCCGAATATTCTCGCCTGGCGGGATTTCAGTCTCGACTACAGCGATGAGGAGCAGGACAAAATGGCGGAAGAGAACGGCGATTTTTTCGGAGTGGAACTCCATCCGTACGAAGAACGCTATTGGAAAGAATTTGAGACTCATGGTTTTGAACGACTTTTTGTAAGAGAAGATATAAATGGAGAGAATGGAACGCCTTCGCCTTATCTATAATGCCCGCTTTCTCACAAAAAGTTTTAAACATCGTAACAAAAATTCCGAAAGGAAAAACTTTGACGTACCTGGAGGTCGCGAGAGCCGCCGGAAGTCCTCGCGCTTTTCGAGCTGTCGGAAATATTCTGAACAAAAATTATGATCCGAATATTCCGTGCCACCGGGTTATTCGTTCCGACGGAAGCACTGGCGGATACAATCGCGGAGCCGAAAAAAAGAAAACATTACTGGTTTCGGAAAAGCTACAAATAAAAATTACCGCCTAAGCTTGCGTTTAGGCGGTAATTTTTATTGTATCTTTTATTGAAGCG
>Ga0172379_10011501_pt1 | contig 10523 bp, 7 predicted proteins | sample GrowelOW334metaG_FD_119756 | JGI IMG/M metagenome (GOLD analysis project Ga0172379, IMG submission 119756) | Groundwater microbial communities from an aquifer near a municipal landfill in Southern Ontario, Canada - Groundwater well OW334 metaG | ecosystem: Environmental > Aquatic > Deep...
CCACATAGGCATATTGACCGGGTCCGGGTGATGAATCCAAGCCATATAGTCCTCGGCTTCCTGAATTTCCACATTCGGATACTGAGCGTAAAGCTGGGATTCAACCAGATTGCGGTATTTCTTGACGGTCCAGATGAAAAATTTTACTTTACCCTCAACAGAAACCAGTTCAAGTGAAAACCACGGCCTCACTTTGCCTTTCCAATAAGTGTCAATGTATGTGGCCGAGCCGGTTTGGTAAAGTGAGGTAAAGAAAATTTCCATCGCCAGAGGCGATTTCATAGTTTCCTTCGGCAGTTTGATTTCAAGCAGTACCGAACCTTCTTTAATGATATATTCCGTACGGATGTAGCGCATCCACAGATTCACGAAAATCGTGCCGAAAGCTATGGGCGCCCAGATTGGGGCCAAATACGAAAGAACATCAAAAAATTCGCCTAAACGCAATCTCTCAAGCAAACCGGAAAAATCAACATTGTACTTAAAACCGGCGAAAATCACCGCAATCATTCCGACAAAACCGAAAAACAAAAGAAACCGCCGGAGTTGTGACTCCTTCTCGCCGTTGCTTTCCATCAAGGTTCCCTGAACAACACCGTAAATCAGATCAACGATTCCCAAAAGATATTCCTTCAACATAGGAAATATAATACCGCAAATCGCTCAAACTTTCTAGCAAAATTTTGAGTTTTTAGAGTGGAAAAGAAAACCACCCCGCCCCGATGCAACATCGGGGCGGGGTGGTTCTTATTTGTAGTTATTCGTAGATTGGTATCAATTCGTATATTAGTATTTATGCCACCGTGTAAGTACCTTCCTTAGTATGCTTAAAATACTTCGGATTCTGAAGATTGACGATTATCGTGTTTTCCTTGACGTATCTTTCTTTCAGAACCTTATCAATGATTTGCTCTTTACTCAAAGGCCCATTCGTCTCAAGCACTTTCCGGATGACGTCTTTTACAACACCGGACATATAGCCCCATTCGGCCAAAGCGTACAAACCGCGACCTACCAAAACAAACCGGGGATCTTTAATCAGTTCATTGTGAGTGGTGGCAACGTGAGCTTTCTTGCCGAAAAGCTTTTCAATGGATTTGGCCACTTCCCGGAAGTGAATCGGCGAACCATGCTTTCGGATGACCAAAAAAGCGTAATCGCGCATACCCTTCGCCCGAATATTCGGCGATGAAGTCAGTCCCCACTCGCCTAGCGGATTTTTTCCGATAACTTTTGACAAGGCCAGCCAGCGTCTTACGACATCTTTGTCATTCTTGTATTCATCGGAAACATCTTCAACGTGGGTCAAAAAGGTGGCGATGATATCCAACTCAGAAACCAAATCAGAATCTGAAAGATTCTTGTAGAGTTTTTTCAAAGCGTCGTGCACTTTATTGGCAAGCGTTTCGTTGACATGCCAGCGATGTTTGAAATTCTCGTCCTCCTTTTCCTTTTTAAATGAATCTCCCAAAACCAGCATCAGGTGAATGTGATTTTGAACGCTTTTATCTTTTGAAATATGCTGTAGCAAATCTTCTTCGCTCACGATTCCGCCGAGCTTGTGAACCAGCGTTTCAAGCTCCGCCATAATCGCTTTTTCCTTACCATAGCTTTCTGCGCGCTTGATGCTGTGCAAGGCGTAATTCTCAATCTGGCGCACTCTCTCCCTTGTAATGCCATAGCGCTTGCCAATGGCCTCAAGGGTCATTTTGCGAGGATTCTTATTGTCCAAACCATAACGATTTACGATAACATCCCGCGCTCGGTCTGGGAGCACAGCTAGGAATTTCTTTGTAACCTGCTTCGGGTTGAATGTTAGCGTAGTCATTTTGTTTTTGCGCTTTGCATTGTTTAATTAATAATTAATGATGAATTAGGGCCTTTTTAGCTGTTATCGTTGTGATTAGAGTTTTATCACTTTGAATAGTTTACGTCAAGCTGTGGATAATGTCAACCCAGTAGTGAATTTTAGCGATGCGCGTCCGCGCGGGACGAAGTCCGTCGCTAAAATCTACTACTGGGTCAACCCTTCTCCAACCCTGGAACTTACCACAAAACCCTGAACGGTAGATTCCCTAAACCCGCCACACGTGTGGCGGGTTTAGGTGGCTATATTTAAGGGTTATTTGGGACGGTAAATAACGCTCTGACCGGTCGCCCCAACCTGTTCCACCCTGCCCTCCTTTTCCAATTCGCTCATATAGCGCACCAGGGTCCTTTCGGAAACACCTACCGCCAACCGGATCTCTTTGTTTGAGGCCTCGCCATGTTCTTTCAAAAATAAAAATGCCCCTTCTTTTTTCGTATTTTTACGCACCGTCCGATCAAGCGCGTTGGCGCAAATTCCAACAACAGCTTCCCTACTTTTGCGCGACAGCAAAAGTACAATAATCACAACGCTCAGAATTAGAAAAATAATTTGGGGCATAAGTTTGTTGCATCATCCCACCCAAGTACTGTATTGCTTATCAGGAAACACTAGCTATTTTAACAAAGTCACAATTCCCACAACTGCTAAAATAGCACTGGAAATTGCAGTGACCCAAGTGGCGATCTTTATACCTCGCGTATTTTCTGCAAGAGATTTTACTTCACCTTCCAATCTATTAAATTGGTCTGGGAAATTTTTGATTTCGTCTGTGGCTTTAATCATATTCTAAGTTCTACAATAATTATAGAAGTTTCTCTTCTTGCATCTAAACCACCACATTCAGCAACCGATTTTTGAGGATGCAGATAGTCTTTTTGATTGGCTTGCCGTCAGTCCACTTTTTGATTTCCGAGAGAACCAAAGCTTTCTCTTTAAATTGTTCCTCGGATAAATCCTCGCCAGTTTCAAAGACCGCCCGGACTTTGCCGTTGACTTGAATGATGAATTTCTTGGGAGTGGAGTCAACTACGGTTGTATCTACTTCTGGCCACGGCTCAAGAGTAATGGATTTTTTATTTCCCATAGAAGACCACAGTTCTTCAGCAATATGGGGCGCAAACGGGGCCAAAAGTCTCAGGAAAATACCATACTGGATTTTTGAAATCGTCTCGGCTTTCTCCATTTCATTTGAAGCTACCATCAAAGCGCTCACCGCGGTATTAAACCGCATCGCCTCAATATCTTCACCTACCTTTTTCTCCGTTTGATTTAGCAAGGCATCCAATTGGGAATTTTGCGCTACAGGGCTTCCCTTCTGCTTTTTGTCTTTAGCCGTAATTCCTAATTCATAATTCATAATTCTACCTCCGATCTTCCACACTTTTTCCAAAAATCTTCTTGGCCCCAAAATACCATCTTTTGACCAAGCAATTTGCTGATCAAACGGTCCCATAAACATCTCATAAATTCTCAAGGTGTCGGCACCAAAAGTTTTTACAATTTCTTCCGGATTGATAATCGTTTCCGGCTTTGACTTGGACATCTTGACGCCACCCTCGGCCAAAACAATGCCGTGGGAAGTTCTTTTAACATACGGTTCCGAGGTGGGAACCAGTCCCAGGTCAAACAAGAATTTGTGCCAGAAACGCGAATACAAAAGGTGAAGCGTGGTATGTTCCATTCCGCCGTTGTACCAGTCTACGAGGCCAGCTGGTAGCTTGTAGCCAGTAGCTTGTAGCTTTGGGGAAATACCAGACCAATACGCCAGTTTTTTAGGGTCGGCGAATGCCTTTTTATTTTTAGGGTCAATATAACGAAGATAGTACCAAGAAGAACCGGCCCAATTTGGCATCGTGTCAGTCTCACGGCGAGCGGGGCCACCGCACTTGGGACATTTCACATTGACCCACTTTGAAATAGCAGCCAAGGGTGATTCGCCATTGTCGGTCGGCTTATAATTCTTCACCTTCGGCAATTTCACCGGCAAGTCTTTTTCCGGTACTGGCACAGGTGATGAAATAAACGATGTAATTGCCGTGACAAGTTCCGGAAAAGCTTCCGTACCCATATCCGTTTTAGTGTAATGTCCCCTACCATCCAAACTAATTAACTGGCCGCTTAGAGCACTTTGATACATCTGAGCTCCTTTCTTTCCCTCTTCGTAATCATTATTTGAGGTAAAAATAAAAATGCTTTTGACTCGGTCACGTATACCAGCGTCAATTTCAAAATCGTAGAAATCTTCTTTCGTTGGTTCCCCTTTAAATGTCGGCATCTTCCACGGCGCCACCAGTATAAGACCGGCAACTTTTTTCTTAGTCTCCCCGAGCCATCGCACTAAAAACGCCGTGCCACAACTGTGCCCAATTAAAATGCTTTCCTCATTGATTGAAAGTTTTTCAAAATTCTGCTTCCATCGCTCATAAGACGCTTGCCATGGTTCCGGCATCAAAGGTATCTCTACTGGTATTTCGAGCTTTGCAAGTTCCTTTTTCGTCCACTGCATCCAGTGTTTATTGTAAGTCAATTTCTTGGCCTTTTCCTCGCTACCTGGACAACCGTGAACAATAACGCAATTTGTACCGTGCGCTTTAGCAAAACATTTCGGACAGTGAATCACCGGGATCGGCTCGCCCCAGTAACGTTGGCGGGAAAAAATCCAATCGCGGAGTTTGTAGGTTGTGACTATTTTACCACCGACAGATTCAGTGATTTTTTTCCTAGCTGTTTCCGAATCAAGCCAATCAAAAGCTCCTGAATTGTTTAAAACTCCTTCTCCGGTATAAATATAATCTTGATTCTCAATGAAATTAGTTATAAATTTACCCTCAATTACCGAGAAGAAATCCTTTAATTCGTTTTTGGTTTTCCACACTACTTCATGCAAAGAGTCTTCCTTCTCGCTCAATGGGTCGCGTTCTTCATTTTCCAACTCTAAAAATAGATACTGGAATCTGGCCCAGCGATTCTGTTCTTTTATTCTATGATAAAACAAACTATGAATAGCGAAGGAAGGATTTTTCACCAATCGGACATTCTTGTATCCTGTTTCCTCGTGAATTTCCCTCAATGCCGCCGACACGACATCTTCTCCTTCCTCAACACCGCCAGTAACTAATCCATGCATACGAACTTTCTTCCAACTAATGCAAAGATACTTGTCATTTTTTGGATTTCGGACAATCGCGCAGATGGCATTCCTTTTTACAAACTCCAAACCAGGTTTAACAGCTGAATCACTGTCAGAACTAGCAATAAATTTTGGTTCCACAACCCTTTTAATCGGCAAATCAAACTTTTTAGCGAACGCAAAATCCCTTTCATCGTGCGCCGGCACAGCCATAATAGCCCCGGTACCATAGTCTGCTAAAACATAATCGGCAATCCAAATTGGAATTTCCGCGCCATTTGCTGGGTTTATCGCCTTTATACCTTCCAACTCCACACCGGTTTTTTCTTTTCCTTCCGCCGTCCTTTCCATTTCAGTCTTTCCTTTTGTTGTTTTTATGTATTCCGCGATTTCATCAGGGTTTGTTATTCCTAATTTGCTATCCTTAAGCAACGGGTACTCCGGCGCAAGTACCAAGTATGTCGCTCCAAAAAGCGTGTCAGCTCTGGTAGTGAAAACCTCTACCTCAGCGATTTTTTTCTTGAATCGTGAATCGTGAATCGTGAATCTGATTTGCGCGCCTTCACTCCGTCCTATCCAATTCTTCTGCTGGATTTTTATTTTTTCCAGATAATCAACCGGCGTGTGGCCGGCAAGCATTCGCGGAGCGAATTTTTCTTCAATAACCTTGGCAATTTTGGCGTAACGCACTTCATCCGGCTGTTCCGATTTAAAAACGCCTGTTTCGGTATCTTTCAAAAGAGCCTCCACCGGATACCCCGGCCAAAAACTTTTTGATTGCTCTTCCTGGAGAATATAGTGGTGCGGCACTTCATCCACGACCAGTGAACCGGCTTGGTCGGTATATGAAATGGCGTAATGGAAATTAGCGCGGGATTTCCCGCCAACAGTTTTGAGAAATTTTTGAAGAAAGGTGACAGCTTCCTCATCGGTCGCCCGCCCACCGTTTGGACTGGCGTGCTTCCGGATGTGGATCATAAAACCCTTATTTTCAGGCCATTTCTCAATCCACAAAATATGGTCGGTTGAAATAGTAGGCAAACCTGTTTTTTTGAAATAAAACTCGGATTTGAGCTTGGCATTCTCCTTAAAATCATCGCCCTCAACCAGAGCGCTGTCGTCAACTGGTGGAATGTCGTCAAGCGAAACAAGCTCAATACCTCGCACGTTCGCAAGGCAATGCTTTATCATTTTCACCTTTGCCGGATTTCTGGTGCCGATCAAAATTTTCTTCGGGTCCAAATCGCGATCCAGCCGGTCGGCATACTTGGTAATAGCAAGTAGCCACTGCTCTTTCTCGCGTTTTTCCACCTCGGTGCCACAGCGTTCACAGCGTCCATCAATCACCTCTTCGTTGGCCAAACCGGTTTTGTCTTTCGGACACCAATTGATGGACATTTTTTTCTTGTAAGCCAAACCCTTCTCTAAAAATTTCAGGAAAATCCACTGAGTCCATTTGTAGTACTCCGGATCGGTAGTGTTGATTTCGCGCGACCAGTCAAATGAAAAACCGAGCGATTTCAATTGCTCACGGAATTTAGTAGTGTTTTTTTTGGTAACAACTTCCGGATGAATACCGGTTCGAATAGCGTAATTTTCAGTTGGCAAGCCAAAAGCATCCCAGCCTATGGGGTACAAAGCTTCAAAACCTTCCGCTCGACGCTTACGGACAATAATATCCATCGCCGTGTTGGAGCGGATGTGACCGACGTGTAAGCCGTCGCCAGACGGGTATGGGAATTCAATCAGGCCGTAAAATTTCTTCTTTTTGGCATTTTCCTTGGCGACGTTGAGTTTTTTGGCCGCCCAATATTTCTGCCATTTACGCTCAATTTTGAGATGGTCGTATGCTGGCAACTTTTTATTTTTAGCTTTTTTGGAGGTAGTCATAAATTGATCATTGCTGCGCCCAAACGCATATGCCGAAAATGATACGACATTCGGCAAACAAATGCCAGATGTAACCGGAAATGATGAGATACAGAGAAAAGCCTCGCCCGAAGGGCGAGGCTTTTCTGCCAAAACCTACGAGAGGTATTAATTCTTTTTAGGAACCATAATGGGACTATTTTCAAGAGGCTTATACACGCTCGGGTCAAGATAACCCTCAAAACATTTCTCGCCTACCCCGTGCGACCAATCAGTAATGCCGACAGCATTGTAACCGTAATAATCATTATAAGTCGTGGCATTCGGGCTGTTTTTTGTTGAATCAGTAGCAAAAGTCGCGCAAATGGAAAAATGTCGCTCATCAATTACAGAGTAGCGATAAGCGGCTCTGGTTTCGGGGTCAACCGGAATTTTACCCGCAAAATATGAGATATCATCAAGTTTTGTCGGCAACACACCTTTGGAATTCCAGAAATTGCCAACTCCGTTTGCAATCATCTGCAAGTTGGAAACCCTGGTCTGATCAAATTTCTTATAACGAGCCTGGGTTGGCGAACCGATAACTACAAAACCGAAAATAATTGAGACTACCGTAACCACAATAACCGCTATCGCTCCGATTTTCGCTCCTGACGACGGTACGGTCAGATCGCGCTTGATGTCATAAAGATAGTACCAAAAGACACCGCCGGCGCTTAACAGGGTTATCAAGCTTTTGAGCGCGAAGCGGGTAGTGACTTCACCGCCGAAGAAGTAGTAAACCAGAGCGATCAAGTCAGTAACAACCACCGCTGAAGCCAGAAAGATAATGATTGAGCCAAGAATTTTTCGGCCACCAGTTTTCATCTTACCGCTAACGCCCTCCTGGGCAATCACGAGAGCCAGAGTGTGCTTATTGGCAAGCCAGGAAAGCAAAATGTAAACCGGCACGCCCACTACCAGTATCGCCATCGCCCACCGAATGGAACTGTCCTGCCAAGAAATTGAGTAATAATAATCTCTTCCATCAAGGGCGTCCGGAAAGACGCTATTTAGAATATCAAAAACAAAACTGAGAAAACTGGGATAAATAGATAAAAGGGCGATGATAACTCCAAGGTTCAAAAGAAAACCTTGGATGCCGCCGCCAATCTTTTCCTTTATCTGACCGCCTTGGTCTTGTCCCGGCGACAAAGGACCGGAAGGGCTGGTGTTAGAAAAATTTTGATCCATATTGATAAAATAAACTAGTAATAAATGCGGTGTTTATTATACCATCGGAAAAGTAAAAACCCAACGGTTAGGTTGGGTCAGATTTTGGGTTTAGGCCGACGAATTTTAGGAACTTAGTCCACGCTAGAGTGGACAAACCCGCGGTCGTGACCAAACCAATCCCGGCGATGGCCAAAGTTCCCGAAATGCCGTCAATGGCCAGGAGCAAGGCGACGGCGGTCAGAACTGCTGCAAGTGCCGCGGTAACTGATACGGCCCAGCCGGAGGTACTCATGGCCATTGAGGCCAATGAACGGCTTCCCGCTGCAAGCCAAGTTGCTCGGACCGATGCCAGCGTTCCCGCTCGGCTTGTAAATCGGCTTCCCGCTGTTGTCGCTCCTGTTCATGTTGCTGTCGCTCCACCTCCTCATGGGAAAGAGGCTTCGCCATCTTGGGAGAACCGGGAACCACCATCCCGTTCCCGTGCTCTCCGAACCGCAACTCGCCTCCATTCCATGCCATCGCCGTCCCGTGGTGGACAGCTTGATGATGCCTAAGGATTCGGCGCCTCTCTGCTTTGAACTTGTTATTCATAATTTACCTCAAACTGCGCAAAATCCTACGCTTAAAGAGGTAAGTTGTCAAATTCAACGGCCCCGCATCTCTCTTTGCAGGCTCGATGCGGGATCTCGGATTTAAAATCTTGCTAGATTTTAAACTCTACCTACCCTTCGCTCGCTTGGTGGGCTCGCTCAGGGTGATTGAATTTAGGATTTAATTGCACAAGTGCAATTAAATCCTAAATTCAATCACATCCCCGTCTTGGACAATGTATTCTTTGCCTTCAGTTCGCACCAAACCTTTCTCACGAGCTTTGGCATAAGAACCGATACTAAGAAGATCGTCGCAGTGGATCACTTCAGCGCGAATGAATTTATCTTTGAAATCAGTGTGGATAGCGGTTCCGGCCTCAGGCGCGGTGGAGCCTTTCCGAATTGTCCAAGCTCGGGTTTCATCTTCGCCGGTAGTGAAATAGGTCATCAAACCCAAAGTTTCGTAAGCTTTTGTAATAAGGGTGTCAAAACCGGAGCCGAAAATCGGGTCAACTTCCACATAAGTCCCAGGGATTTTAGCTTTAAAGTCTCCGGCCACTGTCGGGCTGGCCGCCGAAGTGTTGAAAACATACAAAATCGGTTTTTGAGTAAGCAGTTGCAGTTGTTTGACAAAAGGCGCTTCAATTTCCGAAATCGGTTCTCCCAAAGTCAGCTTGCCCGCTTCCAAAACTTTAACCAGTCTTTCCAACACCCCCTGCTCAATCAAAGCTTCTTTTTTGCCGGCCTTAACCTCCTTAGCTAAGTTTGAGAGCCGTTTTGTCACAACTTCCAAATCCGCCAGAACCAATTCAAGATTAATGACTTCAATATCATTCAAAGGTTCCACTTTTCCGGCGACGTGAATAATGTCTTTGTCTTCAAAAACTCTTACCACCTCGGCAATGGCATCCACTTCCCGGATATTGGATAAAAATTTATTACCCAAGCCTTCACCTTCGGACGCGCCTTTTACCAGTCCGGCGATATCCACAAACTGGACCGCGGCTGGCACAGTTTTTTGAGAGTGACTAAAATTGGTCAGTTTATCAAGCCTTGCATCCGGAACCGCTACCACCCCAACCGAAGGGTCAATGGTGCAAAATGGGTAATTCTCCGCCGACACGCTCTGTTTTGTAAGCGCGTTAAATAACGTTGATTTTCCAACGTTTGGGAGACCAACAATGCCAATTCCAAGCGACATAAACAGCAGTATAGCGCAGGAACCGCAAAAACGCCCGTTTTGTTGATTTTTTAGGACCCTTTTGCGATATTATAGCATTCCTAACTAACCCCTTCCGCTTGCTTTTTAATCCACCGTTGCGGTCTTACAAAATTGTAAAAAGAAAAACTGTGTTGCTTGCGATAAAACAACACAGTGTTGCTAATTTTTTCCGCCAATCAAAACCCTTGGGATCGCATATACAAGAAGTGAACCTAATAATAATCTCACAAAAACCATCCAATCTGAATTTTGTGGATCAGTCAGCAAGTTATTCAGCGCGCCCATACATAGCAGAGCGCCAAAAATAAAGCCAAGGAACAACATGGTGAAAAAAGAATAGACCAAAAAAGTTCCAAGGAACTCTAGGATAAACGACTTCACAATTAGCCTTTCGGTTGTTGCAAACTACTACAAGTATAATATATATCACATGTTAATCAAATAAAGTTTGGCCTCGTCCGCCGTGGCGGATACGGGGATTCTTTGCAATTACAATAAATTCAACATACATTAACTTGTGGCTATAGCGGGTATCTGTCTTAAATTCTGTGTTTTTTTAAGCAAATGTGCTGACGAATTTTCAAAAGAGATTCAATCCAATCATGTGCTGAGGCTTCGTTCTCAAAC
>Ga0172379_10011502_pt1 | contig 10522 bp, 10 predicted proteins | sample GrowelOW334metaG_FD_119756 | JGI IMG/M metagenome (GOLD analysis project Ga0172379, IMG submission 119756) | Groundwater microbial communities from an aquifer near a municipal landfill in Southern Ontario, Canada - Groundwater well OW334 metaG | ecosystem: Environmental > Aquatic > Deep...
ACTCTCATTCATTTTGATGGAACAGTTCTGCGGGACTCGGATGGTGATCGTTGCGTTGTCTGTCTCTGCTGGGATGGTGACGAGTGGAGCTGGGACTACGATTATCTCGAGGATGGCTTCGAAGCTGATGACCCGTCTGCTGTGCTCGCAAGCCCTCAGAACTCAGTTGCTTAAAACTTTTTGTCACTCTGATTTTTGCACTTTTTAACCCCCCGACTTAGGTCGGGGGGTTATTTTTTTATGATATACTCACATTGGAAGTAGGTGAATATGTGAAAGATTACGATTTTTTACTACCGAAACCAGTATCCATACATTGAGAATATCTTTGACTAAGGTTTGAGATAGAGTGATGTATGTAGACTCTTCAAAATAAAAAATGAAGATACTTGGTGTAGAGTGTTCTGTGATTACGATCACAAATAATATACAACCCTAAGAGTATTCAAGGGGTGGTGGAATAGATGACACCCTATACATTTCTGCAGAACTCGAATGGTAATCGTTACGTTCTCTATCTCTACTGGAATGGTGACAAGTGGAACTGGAACTACAATTATCTCAAGAATGACTTCAAAGCTAATAACCCGTCTGCAGTGCTCGCAACTCTTTTCATTTCTCTCCTAGTTATTTATTGGGAGAGTTTTGTTTTGTAAGTTGTCCACTCCAACCTCCAAGCATTTTACCTACTTCATTTAATGGAGTTGAAATAGTAATATATTTTTTATCATTTATTGATTTTATTTCCCATAAAACCATCAAAAGTATTTTTAAGGTATCTGTTTTCCTTATAGCTAATCTAACCCATGGATGTTTTTCTTCTTTTGGTAAAAAACTAGCAATAGAAATTGCTTCTATAATTTCAATAAAAATAGTATCTATTTTTTGACCAAGAGAATGACGATAAAGTTTAGGCAGAGTTTGGTATATGGTAATCCATATCAAATAGCAACTCTTTGCTTTTACCAGTAAAGGTAAAAGCGGGGGGGGGGTAAAATTGCAATTATGTCCAATATCCAATTTATTCATATATATCAAGATATCATTTCTGTTGAAAATCTACTACTAGCATGGAAAGAATTTTTAGTAGGCAAAAAATTTAAAAAAGATGTTTTGGATTTTGAACGAGATCTAATGTCAAATATTTTAGAACTTCACAAAGAACTTTCAGAAAAAAATTATAGACATTCTGATTATTACGCATTTAATATTTCTGACCCAAAACCTCGAAATATACATAAGGCTAAAGTGCGAGATAGATTACTTCATCATGCACTCTATCGTCAACTTTATCCATTTTTTAATAAAACATTCATAGCTGATTCATATTCTTGCCGATTAGGAAAAGGAACTCACAGAGCTATAAAAAGATTTAGAGAATTTTCAAATAAAGTTTCAAAAAATAATACAAAAACAGTTTGGATTTTGAAATGTGACATTAGAAAATTTTTTGCCAGTGTTGATCACAATGTTTTGAAATCAATTTTGAAAAAATATATAACTGACGAAAATATTTTATGTCTTTTAGATAAAGTGATTGATAGTTTTAATACAAAAGAGAAACAAAATGTTGGTTTACCACTTGGTAATTTAACATCACAACTTCTAGTCAATATTTATATGAATGAATTTGATCAATTTGTAAAACATAAATTGAAAGCAAAATATTATATTCGTTATTCTGATGATTTTGTTATTTTGCAAAATGACAAAGTAATACTTGAAGATCTTTTATTACAAATCTCATTTTTTCTTGAAGAAAGACTTAAATTATCAATACACCCTGATAAAGTTTTTATAAAGACTCTGTCTTCAGGTTTGGATTATTTGGGCTGGGTTAATTTCCAAAAACATCGAGTAATAAGGACTGCAACAAAGAAGAAGATAATAAAGAAATTAAAAGGATCTCCAAAATCACAGACTATCAGTTCTTATAGAGGGTTACTTGGTCATGGAAATAGTTATGAGTTGAAGAAAAGATTGGGGTTGGTGAAATTATTCTAATTTTTATTTAAAAGCATATTCTCTAAAAAGAGAAGTTAAAAAACCCTTATTTTATAAGGGTCGCCGAAGGCAAGAAATTTACTAAATAACCCTTAGTTTCCAAGGCTATTTTTTATAAAATCCTTGTAAAATAAGGGTTTTTATAATATAAAAACATAAAAAGTCAATGATTTTAGCTTGACTTTTATGACCTAAAATGCTAAGCTTTATACATCCTGTTTTCCTTATGAATAAGGAATTTTTAGTTTAAGACTAAAAACAGCGATTCGGAAATGGAAGTTGGCGGAGCTAAACCGCTATTATATGACAAAAAAAACAATATTACGGTCTCTGCAGTCTCTTATTATAATGCCGATAATTGCAATCAACTCCATGGGAACTGGTATGCAAGTTATCAAAGACCATCCGACTGTGGCCGTGATCTCACAACAACAAAATAATATAAGCGATCTTTTGGCTTTTTCATCTGAGAAAGATATCAAAGAAGCATTGCGTGTTTCTCGTGCCGAAAAGATCGACTTTTACTTTAGAGAAAGGGATTTACCTTTAGCTGGTTTTGGAACAGAAATGGTTCTTGCTGCAGAAAGGTATGATATAGATTGGAGAATAATTCCAGCTATAGCAATGAGAGAATCCACGGGAGGTAAGTTTAAATGTCAAAGTAAACCAAATAATCCGTTCGGGTGGTATTCTTGTAAGGCTGGTTTTAAAACCATGGACGAAGCTATAGATACTATTGCTAAAAATATCAGTGGTAATAATCCTAATACTGAAAGATATTATAAAGATAAAACACTCGTTGATATCTTAGATACCTATAATGGACGCGTTGTTAAAGACTATGCCGAAGATGTTATAAGGATTATGAATAATATAGGAGAAAAATAAAAAACCCGCCAATTGGCGGGTTTTTTATTAAAGTACAAAATCTTATAGTTCTTTTCTCCCTAGCATCTTAAGTTGTTTTGCTAGTAATCCTTCTCTTGCGAGAGCCTCTCCTTGAAATTTTTTCTTATTACTTTTGTTTTTTAATTCTAGAGAGGATTGTTTGTCTTTTTCCTCCCCTTCTATTTTCCGGCATTCTTTACTCATTATAGAGAGGAAGGTCAGATTATTGCATGAAAATTTCATTTGAATATTTTCATATGTGAAAATATGGTTAACAGCTGATACAAAAGGGTTTCTAATTTGTTCTTTTTTAAACCCCCCATATATTCCCAAGACTTTTAAGGCGAAGTCCCTTTTTGCACTATCGGAGAACTTTTCCATAACAAAATACTTAAAGATTTTTCTTTAGGTATTTTAGGTTATGTATATTTTTATGTCAAACTATATTTCTTTAGCTCCTTCTATAATTATACTTTTTTCTCCATTTTTAAAAGAAACCTTGCCTTTTATTGCTACACATTTATCAATAACTAAAATATTACTTAATTCCGTAAATGTTCTAGGAAATACCACTGCTTCTATGTTGTCACTAAAATCAGCTATTTTTATAAAAGCCATTCTATCATTCTTTTTTGTATTAACTATTCTTGCATCAGTTATTATTCCAGCAAAAACCACAGATGTCTCACTTCTTATTTCTTCTTTTATTTTTTTAATATCAATACCTTTTTCTTTTATCTTATCTTTTACTCTATCTAATGGATGGCCTGAAATATAAAGTCCAAGTAAATCTTTTTCCCACAGGAGTTTCTCTTCTTTAGTAGCAGGATCTGATTCTTTTAGATTAAACATTGGTGCAGACGATATTTCAACTGCTCCAAATAAAGATGTTTGATTTTTATCCATTTTAGAAAGTTCTCTGTTATAAGAAAGTAAATCTTCAACATTAAACATAAGCTTACCTCTTTCTCCAAGAGCATCCATTGCTCCACACTTGATTAATGCCTCAAGTGATTTTTTATTTAAATTTTTATGTTTAATACGATTTACAAAATCACCAATTGATTCAAATTTTCCACCCCTTTTTCTCTCTTCAATAATTGCATCAGAAATATCTGTGCCTAGATTTTTAATAGTATAAAGTCCAAATCTAATATCTCCTTCTTTTTTTGAATCACCTTTATAAATAACCGTGAAGCCACCATAACTCTCATTTATATTTGGTGGCAAAACAGGGATTTCCATATTTTTACACTCAGCAATTATTTCAGCGATTTTATCTACATCTCCTGATTCTGCTGTTAGAATCGCACACATATATTCAAGGGGGAAATTAGCTTTCATATAAGCAGTTTGGTAAGCTACCTTTCCATAAGAAGCTGCATGTGCTTTATTAAATCCATAACCTTGAAATGGTTCAAAAAGATCCCAAATTTTTTCAGCTTCTTTTTTTGTCATCCCGCTATATTTTTCACAGCCCTCAACGAAAATTTTATGTTGTTTAGCCATTTCTTCTGGAATTTTTTTACCAACTGCTTTTCTGAATTTATCCACAGTTTTCCAGTTATAGCCGGCAACATTTAGGGCAGTGAAAAGTAAATCATCTTGATAAACCAAAAGCCCATAAGATTTATCCAAATAACTTTTCATTTTTGGGTGATAATAAATTATCGGTTTTTTACCGTGTTTTCTGGCAATGTATTCATCAATCGTTGCCATAGGACCAGGACGATAAAGCGCAACCATTGCGTTTATATCATGAATAGTTGAAGGTTTTAATTCTTTTAAATATCTTGTCATTCCCGAACCATTCAGTTGAAACAATCCAATAGTCTCTCCTCTGGCTAACATCTCGAAAGTTTTCTTATCTTCAAGAGGAACATTTTCAATATCTATATCTATTCCGTGGGTTTTTTTTACTAACTTAACTGAATCTCCTAAAATTGCCAAGTTCCTAATTCCAAGAAAATCAAACTTTAGAAGCCCTGCATCTTCAATAGCATACATATCATATTGAGTTATCATTTTTCCACCCTTAGGATCGAATTGTATTGGGACAAAATCAGTAAGTGGAGTAGGAGAAATAACCACACCAGCCGCGTGAACAGAAATATGTCTTGCGCAACCTTCTAGTTTTTTTGCTAAGTCCATTATTTCTTTTGCATCAATTTCTTTTTTATATATATCTTTTAATTCTGGAACAAGTTCTATTGCGTGATCTATTGTCATTGGAAATCCTTGGGATCCCATAGGGATTAATTTTGAAATTCTATCTCCAGTTTCATAAGGATAACCAAGTGCTCTTGCAACATCTCTTACTGCCCCACGAGCCATCATTGTTCCAAATGTTCCTATTTGTGCAACTTTATCAGCCCCATATTTTTGTTTAACATAATCAATCATGGTATCTCTTTTGTCGTCAGCTATGTCCATATCAATATCGGGTGGGGATGGACGATCAGGATTTAAAAATCTTTCAAATGGTAGATTATATTCAATAGGGTTTACTGTTGTGATGTGGGTCAAAAATGAGACAATAGAACCCGCTGCAGAACCTCTTGTAGTACTTACAATATTATTTTCTCTAGCAAAATTAAGAAGATCAGAAACTACTAAAAAGTAAGGTGAATATCCTTTGTTTTTTATAATTTCAAGCTCGTAATCAACTCTCCCCATCAGTTCTTTAGTTTTTTCTAACCTTCTTTCTTCTATGCCCTCATATGTTAGTCGTTTTAATTTTTCATCATAATTTTCTTCTTTTTCAATAGGAAAGTTAGGAAAAACCCACTTTCCTAAATCAAGTTCAATATCGCACATATCAGCAATTTTTTGAGTATTTGTTACAGCCTCAGGGATGTCTTTAAACTGTTCCTCAGCAGTTTTTGTATCAATAAATGAAAAGTCGTCATCTCCAAAAGTAAATTTGTTGTCGTCGTTAATATCACTGCTTGTTTGTATTGCAAGAAGTGTTTCGTGAGCTTTTTTATCTTCTGGATGTAAGTAGTGTGAGTCTTGGGTACCTACTATTGGAATATTTAATTCTTTTCCTAAATTTATAATCTCTTGTCTTGTTCTTCCTTTGTCATCAGACATATCATGATTCATTATTTCTAAAAAATAATTTTCTTTTCCAAATATATTTTGATATTCGCTGATTATTTTTTTTGCTTTTTCTTTATCTTTACTTTTTAAAGCTTTAGATAATTCTCCTCCAGGACAACCAGAAAGACAAATTATTCCTTCACTATTTTCTCTTAAAAGGTCGTGGTCTACTCTCGGTTTATAGTAGAAGCCCTCTAGGTTTGATTTAGTTACTATTTTTATTAGATTTTTATATCCTAGAACATTTTTTGCAAGTAGTGTTAAGTGGTATCTTTTATTATCAATTCCTGATTCTTTATCAAAGCGAGTTCTTTCGGCGACATAGACCTCAACTCCAATTATTGGTTTTATCCCTGCTGATTTGCAAGTTTTATAGAAATCAATAGATCCATACATGTTTCCATGATCAGTTAAACCAATTGCAGGCATTTCGTGTTTTTTTACTAAATCTACTAAATTCTTGATTTTTGATAGTCCATCAAGCAAAGAATAGTGAGAATGGGTATGAAGATGTATGAATTTATTAGCCATGTTTTTCCTATTATACCCTAAGGAAAAATCAAAACAAAAGCTTGTTTTTAATTTGTCCGAATGCTGTTGTTATATGAATTATTTCATTCATATAACAGATAAGGTATCATATTCTATATGGGGCAAAAATTTATAATAGGAATCGATGAAGTTGGTAGAGGACCACTCGCTGGACCTGTAACTTTATGTGCTTTGGCAGTTAAAGTTTCTACTACTGATTATAAAAAAGCTCTAAAAATAAAAAGTGCTAATGTTTTAATGTTAAAAATATTTAAAGATTTAAAAGGTCTTCGAAATTCAAAAAAATTAAGTGAAAAGCAAAGAGAAGATTGGTATAAAAAAATCAGAGATTGGAAAAAAGAAGGAAAAATAGAATACAAAATTTATTCAGTTTCAGCTAAGGAAATTGATAAAATTGGTCTTTCAAAAAGTATTAAAACTGCGCTAAATAATTCTGTTAAAAAATTAAATCTTTACCATAAAGACGTTTATATTTTATTAGATGGGGGATTGAAAGCTCATCCGGAATACAAATATCAAAATACAATAATTGGAGGAGATGAAAAAGAATCGATAATATCTTTTGCTTCGATTACAGCAAAAGTCTTTAGAGATAGAAAAATGAAAAAGATAGGAAAGATGATGCCAGAATATGGTTTTGAAAATCACAAAGGATATGGAACAAAAGACCATTACAAAGCTATTAAAAAACACGGCATATCAGAAATACACCGTAAGAGTTTTTTAAAAAACCTTAAATCTAAATAAAAAAACCCTTACTCTGTAAGGGTTTTTTAGACACAACTTCTCCTTGACTTTTCTATCTTAATATGATATTATTGGGTCAGAGTTATTCACAAAAGTATTCACTAAATACAGAAAGGGTTTTGAAATGAGTTATATTAAAGACTCGGACCATTATAAAGATATGGCGGCCGAGAAAGAAGAAAGAGACGCCATTGTAGCCGGAGATTTTTATTCTTCCGGAATTCCATGGAGATTTTTTGAGGGGAAGATTCAGTTTTGTTTGGTTCCATATCATAATGAATATGAAAGTGGAAGATTAGAACATAGATTTCCTGGAGGGTGCTGCAAAAGACTGAAGGGGGAAAGATGGGATTATACTCCAGAAGATGCTTTGGGCTCAGAGATGCAGGAAGAAACATTCCTCATACTTGTTTCATTTAATAGAATCTATAGGAGGTTTGTTGATTCAAAAAACAGTCCAGTTGCTCGACCTGGGAGAAAACATCCCAAATTTTTCTACCTTATTGATGAATTTTCAGGAGTTACGCCGGAAAGTTTTCCTGGAAATGGGAGGAATCCTTTGGATATAAATCTGGAGGCTCCAATCTGGGTTAGTCCCAAAGAGGTTCTTGAAAAATTGTATTGGGGACATCGTTGGGCTTACTATGAAGCTCTCAAGATTTTAGTGACAAGAGAAGACAGGAGATTTCACAGCCTTCTTTATGATGTGTGCACCCTCGAAGAGGAGTTCAAAGCACAAAGAAGAACGGCATAATTGTTTTCTGTTGGAATTTTAAAAAACCGCTGAGAAATCAGCGGTTTTGTTTTACCTATTGACAAATTACTTTATATTTTGTAAGGTAAAGGCAGAATAAGTAAATTTAAATTTGATAAAAATGAGGAAAAGTTTCGTTTATATGGCTATATTGATGATAATCAGTATGGTAAGTTTTGAGTCTACACAGGCACAAAAGACTGTTTTTAGTTTAGGTCCCGGTATGGCCTTTTCGGCTCCGGCCAACCTTCTTTCCACCAAATTCCCAACCGCTAAGGTTGAGATAAATTATTTCCCGACCAATATGTGGTCTTTTGGATTAAGAATGCGTCCATTGGGACAATATTCTCCCGCCAAAGATACTTTTGGGGTTAAGTTCACTAATATGGCAAACCTTTATTTAATAACTGGTATTCAAACAACTACTGCAGAGAAGGGATTCAATTGTGGAGTTAGTACGGGATTTGGTCTAGCTTTTGCAGAGGACAGCAAAGACATTAACACATACCCTACCTGGGATTGTTCTATTAAGGGTGGATATTGCATTAATAAAACCCATGCAATTTTTGTGGATTTGAATTATTCGTATGTTTGGACATATGGGGGTGCGATTCACACTAACGGGTTTTCGTTTATGACGGAGATTACGTGGGAAATAACAATCCCAAATTCGAGCCCTTACTAAACTAATAAGTTCTTTTTTTGGATTTTTAAAAACCACCTTCGGGTGGTTTTTAGTTTGTTAGTAAATAACTAGAAACGATTACTGCAGTCTCAGCACGCAATATTAATTTCCCTAAATTTAATATTTCAAAATTATTTTCTTTTGCTAATTTTATTTCATTCTCATTAAATCCTCCTTCTGGTCCAATAAAAATTGCGATACTTTCTATTTTAGAATTTTCTCTTGCCTCGTCTTGGTGTGGGTTAAAATTTTTTCCAGATGGATCAAAAATTATTTTTCTATCAAATTTTTTTGCCTCAATTAATGATTTTTCAAAAGTAATTATTTCGCCTAGGTGGGGGACTGTGCCTCTGCTTGATTGCTCAGAAGCTTCCTTTATAATTTTTTCCATTCTTTCTTTATTTAAACCAGTTTTTACTGTTCTTGTTGTTATAATTGGAATAATCTCAAAAACTCCGCATTCTGTGGTTTTTTGTAAAACTAATTCAAAATTTTCTCTCTTTAAAATTGAACAGTATAAAGAGACCTTGTTTTTAGGTTCATTTTCATTTTTATAAACTTTTAACAAAGAAATAATTAAACTTTTTTTGTCCCCGCCTGCCTGCCCGACACGCTGATGTGAGTCATGCGGGCGGGCAACAGCTGTGCTGGAAGCATTGTGGGCAGGTATTTTTTCTATTAAAGCAGTTGATTCGTTTGTTCTTCCGTCAGATAAAATAATTTCATCTCCGGCTTTAAAGCGCAAAACTTTAGTTATTTGGTGTATTATTTCAGAATCTTTTATTTCTAATTGTTTTTTAGAGAGATCAAAATCTCCTATAAATCTATGTAATCTCATATTTTTTATTCTATCATATCTTGTAAAAACTTGACTCATGCGTATAAAATATGATATGTTTTATTTAGAAAAATTATAAAAGTTCTTAAAAATGAGTATAGGAGATTTGCCTGATTTGAATTTAGTTCCAGATAATGAGACATTTAAAATCGCTGCAAAGCGTTTTTTAATTTCTGGGAGTAAATTTAAAGCCAAGAAAGTTCACTATCAGAAGATGATAGAGACTTGTTCCTTGAAGCAAGCGGACAGAGTTTTAAATTTAGCCTCATGTCTTTTACAAGAAGATTCAGAACAACTCACTCCAATTCTAATGGAAAGATGGAAAAATCTATTTCATCTCGAATTTAAAAAAGGAGAAAAGTTGTCAGGAATTCCACTAATCGATTTTTTAGTTGATCTTAGGAGTTTTGCTCCTTCTGAGCAAAAATTAATAATCAATAAAAAATTAAAAGAACTTAGTGGGCCCACTTCGAAAGATCGTTATCGTCCAGTTTCAAAGCTGAGAAATGGTTTTGGTCTGAAAGGGGGAAGGCTTCTTAACACCTTATCAAAAGACGAACCCAGATCTCATGGCTAAAAAAATCCCCCCAATGGGGGATTTTTCAATTTTATTTTCCAGCAAGACCGCTGATATTAAATGTTCCGCCTTGATCATTATTTCTATTTTTTTCTTTCTTCTTTGCTATAAGTTGTTGTATTATTTGGGTCTCGTATTCTGTTGTTATACTGTTTTGATCTTGTCTATCTTTATCAGAAATTCCAGTATTTCCAATTCCAAAACTTCCACCAGAATGGAACTTAGCGGTTGAGAACCAACCAAGGAGTGGGCGTGCCGAAGGCACGCCCACGCTGTTTCGCCCGTTTTCGCCAATGAATTCGCCAATGAATTCGGATTCCCGCCTTCGGCGGGACGGATTGTTTTTTCGCCAAGAAGCAGGTGCGAGCCAAAGAT